>Ga0209713_10001223_pt1 | contig 15192 bp, 4 predicted proteins | sample ArcOceMetagenome_3_FD_187444 | JGI IMG/M metagenome (GOLD analysis project Ga0209713, IMG submission 187444) | Marine eukaryotic phytoplankton communities from Arctic Ocean - Arctic Ocean- Svalbard ARC20M Metagenome (SPAdes) (version 2) | ecosystem: Environmental > Aquatic > Marine > Oceanic... | reverse complement strand
CACCCAAAAGGAGTAAAGGACTTACGTTAGATTAGTTAGCTTGCTAGCGCAGCCATGGCTGGCATGGGCATGCTCTCGATGATCAAGGGCGAGTCCGCCCAGGTCCTGGCTGGCACAGGGGGCGTCTGCGCGGTCGGCGCCTTCATCTTCGGCCTCTACTCCGCCTCGAGTGCGTCCCACTCACCCGCACCCGCCCCTGCCCGCACCCCTCGACGCTCCTCCTCCGTTTTGCTCGGCGCAGTCGGTTCGAAGCTGCCGGGCACCTTCTCCCCGCAGTGGAAGATGGCCACCGCCAAGTACCGCGCGGCGATGAACCAGGACCCGATCACCAACAGCTCGTGAAGGGCTCTTGGGGCAACGGGGGGCAGGGGGTCGGTCTTTTTTAGCGAGGGGGGGCGACGATTTATGGGGGAGCAGGGCCACCGGCAGGGCGCGATCGCACGCCCGCTGATGTGACCCGCGCTCCGCATGCATGGGGGTGATTGGGGGCCGCAATTCTTCTCAACACGTCTGGGCCAGGTCGACTCGCGATCTGAGCCATTGGGACCGGGGGCTGTGGTGCAGACGACGGGGGGCCGACGGACGCGACGCAAAGATCGCTGGGATTATGCGACACGCACGCCAGGTGGCGAAGGCGATCTTTCGACACGAAAGATCGCCTTCTGGAGCCCCTACTGTCCTGCTCACAAGTCTAGCCCGCGCAAGCACCCGGTAACGCTTTGACGGAGGTGCCACCAGGGAGCCAGTGGCCGCAGTGTGCCTAGCTGGCACGCGGGCCGGGCTCTCGATCGGATGGCTGCCGCACAAAGCACCCGTCAGCTGTAAGGACGACGCTTCGCGCTTGATATAGATAACGTGGCTTTAGTGCCACTGTCACTCCTCACTCCTCACTCTTCGTCGGCGTTCTCGCCGTCCTCATCCGTCTCGCCCAGCCACACCACGCCCTCCTCCTGGGCGAGGTCCCGCGTCGCGCCGGCGTCGATGCCGAGCGCGCGGAGCGACGCTTCAAAGTCGTCGGTCGGGGCGGCGGTGAGCCGCAGCAGCCCGCCGCGCGCGGGGTCGGGGTGGCGGATGCTGAGGCTGTGCGCATGCAGCATCAGCCGCGGCGCGGCATCCGCCGCCGCCGCCGCCGACGCCGACGACGACGACGACCACGCGCCGCCCGCGAGGCCGTACTGGGGGTCGCCGGCGATCGGGTGGCCGCACCACTCCGCGTGCACGCGGATCTGGTGCATCCGGCCCGTCAGCGGCCGCGCCGCCACGAGCGTCGCCGCGTCGCCGCGCGCGAGAGTCTCGAAGCGCGTCAACGAGCGCTTGCCGCCACCCGCCGCCAGCCCCGCCGCCACCGCTGCCGCTAGGGCGTCGTCGTCACCGCGGTCGTGCCCGAGGGTGGGGTGCGGGAGGCAGCGCGAGAGCTTTCGGTCGTGTGGGTGCGGCGCAATCGGCGCGTCGACCTCAAACGCGTCCGACGGCAGCCCCGTCGTCGCACCGCCGCCATGCACGAGCGCGGCGAGGTACTTCTTGGAGAGGCGGCGCATGCGGAACTGGTAGGCGAGGTCGCGCGCGGCGGGCAGCGTCTTGGCGAAGAGCAGCAGCCCCGACGTCGGCGCATCGAGGCGGTGGACGACGTACGGCGGCCGCCCCAAGTAGGCGACGGCGCGGTTGAGCATCGCGCCGCCCTCGAAGCGGTGGCGCGGGTGGACGGCGACGTCGGTCGGCTTGTTGACCGCGAGGAGCTCGTCGTCCTCGTAGACGATGCGCAGCGCCGTGCTGGCGCCGCCCTCGCCGCCCCCGCCGCCCCCGCCGCCCTCGGCCCCGTCGCCCCCCGCATACATCGGCGCCTCCGACGCGATGGCGATCGACTTGGAGTACCGCCGCGCCGCGCGCGCCGCCTGCGCCTCCCGCTTGGCCGCCGCCGCCGCACCCGCCGCGTCTACCGACGGGCCTTGCTGCGCTTCGGTCGTGTCGAGTGGCTCCGCCAGCTCCGCCGCCGCCGCGAAGCCGCGCAGCGCCACCGCCGCCTCGACCGCCTCCTCGGCCGCGCCCTGCTCCGCCTGCTCCGCCAGCCTCCCGAGCAGCTCCATCAGATGGCTCGCGCCGCCCACCGCGCCGACGTAGCCGCGACCCGTCGCGCGCGCCGTCTCCTCTGTGAGGTCGCGCCACGAACCTGCCTCGGCGCACAGCTGCAGCACGCGCAGCTGCGCCGCCGCCGTGTCCTTCAGCTCGGCAGCGCCGAGTGCCACCGAGGCGCCGCTGCTGCTCCCCGTGGCCGCCGTACCACTTGCTGCGCCACCAGTGCCAGCGCCCGCACCATCGTCGCCGCCGTCGCCACCGTCGCCACGCTCGTCGTCGTTGTCGAGCGCCGCTCCGCACGCCACACGCACCTCCATCGCCTCGATCGAGCTGCGCACACCGCCGCCGCCGATGGCGCAGCCGAGCGCGGCCATCGCCACCAGCCGCGCGCCGACCGCGGGCAGCGCCGCCCGCGCCGCGCGCGCGTGCCCCAGCGCCTCGTCGTCGTGGCCCGTGTCAAAGAGCGCGCCCACCAGCTGCGCGTAGCACAGCTCGTCGGCGGGCGCGCCGCTCGCGACGTACGCCGCCCACGCCACCCGCGCCGCGTCGGCGTCCTGCGCGCGACGGCACGCCATCAGCCACGACGCGTAACGCTCGGCCGGCGGCGGCGCATGCGCGTGCACGCCGCCCACACCGCCGGCGCCGGCACCACCACCGCCACCGCCACCGCCACCGCCACCGCCACCGCCTCCACCACGGCCGTCGCCGCCCTTGCTGCCGTCACCGCCGCCGCCGGCCGCGCGGCCGTCGTCGCACGCCGCGAGCGCCGCGACGAGCGACTGCGCGAGGTCGGCGTCGCCGCACTCGGCGCTCGCCTTGAGGGCAATCGACGCCACCCACGGCTCGCTCTCGAGCACGCGCGGCGGCGTGCGCCGCGCGAGCGCCGCGGCCTCGGCCCACCGCCGGTCGCGCGCGCACGCGCGCAGCGCCGCGAGCCAGTGGCCCGGCGTCGTCGGCGTGCCCGACTCCTCGAGCTCGCGCAGCAGCCGCGCCGCCTCCTCCCACCGGCCCGTCTCGCCGCAGATGTGCATCAGGTGGTAGTATGAGACGCCGTCGGGCACGGCGTCGGAGCGGGCGACGATCGAGCCCTCGGCCGGCCGCAGGCGGCGCCAGACGGCGGCGGCGCCCTCGTAGTCGTTCTTCAGGCGGTAGGTGTGCAGGACTTCGTTGTAGGCCTGCGTATCGGCCACGGGCATCCTCTCGAGCAGCTGCAGCACCTCCCTCTTGCGCTCCTTCTTCCGGCACGCCAGCAGCGCCGAGTGCCACGCCGACACCGGCACGTCGTCACCCGATGCCTCGAGCTTCGCCAGCAGCTCGAGCGCGGGCTTCCACCGCCCGCGGCGCCCGCAAGCCCGCAGCGCCTCGAGCGTGGTGCCTCCCGCGCTAGGTGGCGCCGCCGCGCAGAGCCACGCGGCGTGCGACGCGATGCGGGGAAGGGGGCGTCGGAGGAGAGCGATCAGGAGCGCATCCTGACGCATACGGGACTGGAAGGTGAGTATGAGTAGGTGGCTCGAGCTCAGAGCTCAGACTTCGCTGCGCCAGCAGAGCGCTCTGCTGCTGACGCAACATCTAACGGTTGAGCCAATGCAGGCCCACCAGCGCGTCCTCGGAACCTCGATAGAGTGCGTCTTCACATTCGACTCCGCCGTGGACCTCGGGTCGCTCGATCTGAACATTGGCGAGCAGCGGCTGCAGCTGGCGGCGGGCGACGCTGGCCTGGCGGTCGCGTGGGCCAGAGAGCCTGATGATCAGAAGGCAGCAGCGAAGCTCAGCAGAAAGAAGCGGCAGCTCGTCGTCAGCGCTCCTCTGGCCCGGCCCGACGAGCCTCGAGCCGCGCCGCCTGAGCGCCACGTGCGCCTCACGGTGCCACGACGCGAGCGCGGCTCTCACCGGCTCACCTTTGGTGATGCGGGTCCATGCTACGTGCTCGTCTCCAAGTCGGGCGAGCCGTGCCGACGTGACGACCCTGGCTCCTACTCGTGGGCCGCCACCTTTGATGCGCCAACGAACTCAGGAGCGGTGGTCACCATCGACAGGGACAAGTGGCTCTACGAGAGCGCCGACGCCTGCGTCTTGTTTGGGCGTCTGGGGCCGGGCGACACGCCGCCCGCGCCCATCGAGAGCTGGCGCGCGCTGCTCGGCGTGCGCATCGAGGCGCTCGATCCTGCCGCCGCCGATGGAGCCGACGACGCGGCGACGGCGGCGGACGCGGTCGCGTTCCTGCCGGAGCGCGAGCGGCTGCCGACGGCCGAGCTGCGCCGCGCGTGCCTGTGGTACGACGCGGCGTACCGCGGCCTCGAGTCGGGGCACGACATCTCGACGCGCGAGAAGCCGAGCCTGCCGGTGCCGCGCTGGCCGAGCACCGACGCCGGTGACGGCGGCGGCGGCGGCGGCGGCGGCGGCGGCGGCGGCGGCGGCGGCGGCGGCGGCGGCGGCGGCAGCGGTGGCGGCGGCGATGGCGGTGGCGGCGGCTGTGACGGCGGCGGCGGCGGCGATGGCGGCGGCGGCGGTGGCGCGGCGCGGCGCGAGGTGCGCGACGACCACCGCGTCTCGCTCACGTACGGCGAGGCGCACTTCGCGCCGCTGCACGCGCTGCTCGCGCGCGTCGGCGTGCGGCGCGGCGACGTGCTCGTCGACCTCGGCTCGGGCACGGGGCGCGTCGTGCTCGGCGCTGCGCTCGCCTTCCCGCACCTCGGCCAGGTGCGCGGCTACGAGCTGCTGCCGGGCCTCCACGCGGCCGCGCTCGAGGCGCACGCACGCCTCCTCGGCAGCGGCGGCGGCGGCGGCGGCGGCAGCAGCGGCGGCAGCGGCGGCAGCGGCAGCGGCGGCGGCGGCGGCAGCGGTGGCGATGGCGGCAATGGCGATGGCGGCGGCGGCATGCCGGCCGACGGCGGCGCGCGACCGCCGTGCGCGCCGGTGGCGTTTGCGGAGGGCGACTTCCTGGCGGCGGACTGGAGCGACGCCGACGTGCTCTTCGCGACGTCGCTCTGCTTCCCGTACGAGCTGGCCGTCGCCGTCGAGCGGCGCGCGCGCCGCCTCAAGCCCGGCGCGCGCGTCGTCGTCATGTCGCACGACTTTGGCGCGCTCGACGAGGACGACGAGGCGGAGGGCGGCGGGGCGGGGGGCGCGTCGGGCGCGTCGGGCTCGGAGGGCTTCTTTGCGCCGCGGCGCGACGTGCGCGACGAGGAGCCGCGCCACGCGCTCGAGGTCGAGATGGACTTTGGCGACGTCCTCTTCTACGTCTTCGAGAGGACAGACAAGATGTGCGAGTAGGTAGTAGTCCGGTTGGTGGCAGGGCGGGGCGTGTGTGGCCGGCCAACTCCAGGGCCGTGCACCGCACGACGATCGGACGGTGCATCGGTGTGCACAGACTTTTTAGAATAGAGATCGGATACACTTTAAGCTGCCGTCGCTACTGATGGCCCTTCCCGCTGCTCCGCTGGCGGTGGCTGCTGCCCCGCCTCCGGGGCAGCCTGCGCCGCGTCGCCCGCCGCGGTGGCCGGCGGCGCCTCGGCGGCGGCCTCGATCCACGGAACCGTCGCACCGTCGGCGTTGACGACGCGCACAAAGTTGGTGTCGAACTTGCCGCAGGACGCGCACACGCCGGGCGGCTCGAGGGCTTGCTCGTCGCACTGGTTGGTCGGGAGGCCGACGAAGCCACACGACCAGCAGACGCAGCCGCGCCCGACGCGCTGCGACGCGCGGCCGCTCGGGCCGGCCTCGAGGATCTCGAGCAGCTTCGTCGTCGCCGCGTGCATCGCCGCCGCCTCGGCGCCGTGCTTGGTCGCGATGAGCAGCTCCGCGGCGTTGTGCAGGTTGCGCGGGAAGTTGGGGTCGTCGCGCTCGTCCTCCTTCGGCTCGATCTTGATCGACGCGAAGCGCTTGTCGAACTTGAGCACGCCGTCCTTGCCGCCGCCACCAACCCGCTGCTGCGCGCCCGCCTGCTTTTCCGCCTCGGCCGCCGCCGCCTCCTTGGCGGCGGCGCGCTCGGCCCGCGCCGCCTCCGCCTTGCCTCGCTCCGCCTCGTACTTGGTCTGCCTGGAGCCCTCGAGGAAGGCGGCGAAGCCCTCGCGGCCGCCGTGCTTGGCGCCCTTGGCCGAGGCAAACTCGGCGTCGCTGTCGAACTTCGCGAGCTTCGACGCCGTCCACTCGTCGAGCGTCTTGGAGTAGGCCGCCAGCTTGGCCTCGGTGGCGACGCCGCGCTGGTCGTTGATATCGAGCAGCTGCACGTCGAAGAGCAGCTCGGCGTTGGGCGGGATGACGCCGGTGCCCGAGGCGTTGGCACGGTCCTCGCAGCCTTTCTTGCCGTAGCCCGCCTCGGCGCTGATCGTCAGCTTCGAGCGCTGACCGAGGCTCATCGCGGCGAGCCCTAGCTCCCAGCCCTTGATCACCTTGCCGGCGCCCATGACGAAGCCAAAAGGCACGCCCTTGGCACGCGAGCTGTCGAACTCGCTGCCGTCGGAGAGCAGCTTGCCGGTGTAGTGCACGGTCAGTGCGTCGCCGTCGTTGGGGAACGTGACGCCGTCGCCCGCCTCGAGCGTCTCGGACGAGACGGGTGGGAGCTGCTTCTTGGTAGTAGTCTTCTTGCCCATGGTCAATGGTGCGGACAGTGGCCTCGTCGACGGTCCGGCAAGTTTGGTGATTTGGTCCAAGAGGAACACGCTAGGCCTAATGCGTGAACCTGAACCTGAACCTGAATCCTGGTCTTCGGATCAGAACGGGCCAGCCACGTCGCAACGCAGCGAAGCACGGGCGAGGCGACGGCGACCCACACATGGACGAGCGCGGCTCGCGCACGGGGGGACGAGGCGCGCAGACGCCAGCCAGGCAGACGCGCCCGATCCTCCCGCCACCACGACGCGCGACAGCGTGACGCGGCGGCGAACGGCCCCGCGCAACCACACCCGACCGGCGCGGTCGGTGCGCGGGGACCGAGGTGATCACCAACCCAGCGGAGGAGGGACGCGCGGCGCCACTTACGGCAATGCGGGGTGACGCCTACTACGACCTCGGCAGCGAGGCGGCAGTGACCAGCGGCCGAAAAGGTGCAGCCTAGCTCAGGCAGAGGCAGAGCGACAGCGAATCCAATGGACGCTACCCCATAGAGCCGGGGTGTACCGTTAGATCATGAGAGTGTGTTTCATGTCGGATTTCTAACAAGGTTCAGGTTCAGGTTCAGGTAATGCGTGGGTGGTTGGTACGGTGGCGTATGTGATGTTCATAACAGTGGGCTGACGCGCTCCGTCTTAGATCGTTACTTTGCCCAAAGTCCTGAGGCGCCTCGGCGAGCGCGGCTGAGGGGAGAACACCACCACACGATCGCCAACTCGGCGCTACGACCACTAGCGTTTGGATCGAAAGTCGGTCGACGTCAGATTGCGCGATGAATACGCAGGCCGCGAGCGGCGCGCGGACCCGGACCCTTGCCAGTCTCCTCGCGATCGTGCTTGTGAGCAGCCAGGCCGATGCCGCTCAGCCCTCGGCCTGCGATGCCGCCGCCAACCGCGTGAACGTCAGCACCGTCTCGGAACTCATCTCTGAAATCGGGGGTGCCTACACATGCATCAGGATCGCGGCGGGGGAGTACGACGTCTCCGGAGCATCGGCGATGCGCGCCGACGAGTCGGGCCTCGTCATAAACCGCACGCTCGCGCTCGTCGGTGTCGGGCAGGTCACGCTCAACGCCCAACATAGCGTGCGGGTCGTCGAGGTGCATGAGGGTGGGAGCGTTGGCGCGACCGTCGAGCTGCACAACCTGCGCATGACGGGTGGCAGCCTCGCATATCCGGCCGCGAGTACCACCCGCGGCGGTTGCGTCCTCGCGCACAGCTGCAGCGCGTGCGTCTTCCTCACGATGACCCAGGTCGACATCGGCGACTGCGACACGAATTGCACGGGAAGCACGCAGCAGGACTGCGCCAACAACGGCGGAGGCGGTGTGGCCGTGGAGGGAAGTAACACGTTCCTCACGATCCGCGACAGCCGCATCGCCGACAGCAGCGCGTCTCTGGGCAACAGCGGCAAAGGGGGCGGCCTGCTCGCGTATTCTGCCAAGGCCGACTCGCCTTGCGCGTCTTCCGGAAACACTGCATGCGGCGCGCGCACCTCCTGCCCCGCCAGCGTGGCCAGGGCGGCGTCATCTGGACGGCGGAGACTGGCGCAAGCCGAGGTCGCCGCCGGAGGGGCGTCGGCCGAGCAGTCACTGGAAGGCGAGGTGGCGACTGATGGCCAGCAGGAGAAGGAGCCGCCCGTGCCGGACGAGCCGACTGGCCGTGGGCGGCGGCTGACCGAGTGCACGTCAGAGTGCTCCGATTGGTTCGTCGACTGCGTCGTCAATGTCAACACGTATGCGCAGTGCCGCTCGGAGCTCGATGCCTCGAACCAGGGTGGTCTGGCCTCCTGCTGCGCAGGCCAGCAAAGCTGCACGAACACGGCCGACATGACCCTGTGTCAGGGCGGCACCTGCCCGACTCGCGCGACGCCACAATGTGGCACGACAACCGGCGGCGGTGGCGGCAACTGCATTGGCGGCGCATCGTGCCCGAGTCAGGATCAGTCGAGCTGCACCAGCACGACAGGATGCCAGTGGCAGTTCGCTCCGGTCGAGAATGGCGGCCAGAGCGAGAATAATCAGGTTGAGAACGGTCAGGTCGAGAATGGCGGCCAGAGCGAGAATAATCAGGTCGAGAACGGCCAGGTCGAGAATGGCGGGCACAGCGAGAATAATCAGGTTGAGAACGGTCAGGTCGAGAATGGCGGCCAGAGCGAGAATGGAGGTGGAACAACCACCAACACCAACGACTGCGGTTGTCCCACGACGTTGAGTTGCTTCAGCACACCGCAGACATCCCACTTCAGCACAACCCAGCCTGAAATCTGCAGCAGCGGATCCGAAGACACATGGGTTGGCAACGTTCGGGAGAAGATCGAGTTGTACAATGTCACCTTCGCCAACATCTCCACCGGCACGGGCGGCGACGTCATCCGGATTTGGGGCACCGACGGCACTTGGACGACTAAGATGGACTACCTCACAGAAATCCCGCTTGCAGACAACCACGAGGCGAATTCGCCACCAATCGTCGCGATTTACCCGTCAACCATCTTCTGGTGCCTGTCCCAGCAGTCTTGTGAGAGCTGGGCAAGCGACAAGGCCGACAACAGCTGTTCACGTGACTGGGAGGCCGTTGGACAATCCTGGGACCAGGTGTACAACGAGATGTTGGCCTCATGTTGCTCGTGCCCGGCGGGGCGGTGGGCCGACTATGAGGCGTCCAACAAAGACCTCAGCGAACCATTCGTTGGCTGCCACGAACTGTGTCCTGCTGGCTCATACCGCCCATTCGATTCGAATCTCAATCACCTCAACCAGACAGATGCGGACCCAAGCTGCGCACCTGGCTGTACCGGGTGCTCCGCTGGGCACATCTGCCCCAAGGATGGGATGGGCGAGCCGATGCCGTGCCCTCGTGGCACGTACAACCCAGCGCCCGGCAGCCCGACCAACGTGTCGTGCATGGCCTGCCCAAGCGGCACGTACAACAATGCGACCGGGCAGCCTCAGTGCGAGGCATGTCAGGCTGGCAAGTACACGGCCTTACCGGGCCAAATTGCATGCGTCGACTGCCCGGCAGGAGGTTACTGCGACCAAGTCGGCGCAGATACCCCAATGGTTTGGCAGCCATGCCCCAGCGGTACCTGGTCGGATACGATAGGCCTCAACTCTTCAGGAGGCTGCCACAACTGCACCGCTGGCCAGTACAACCCGAAGACTAGCGCGGTGACAAACGCGTCATGCTTGCCGTGCATGCGCGGTGGTTTCTGCCTCGCTGGGTCGTCTGAGATGGAGAGCTGCCCGGCGGGTCGGTTCGGCAGCGACGAGGGGCTTGAGAATGCCGCCTGCTCGGGTGTCTGCGCCCAGGGCTATTATTGCGAGGAGGGTGCCGTGAGCGCAAAGGCAGCTGCATGTCCCGATGGCAGCTACGGTGACGCAACGGGGCTCGTGTCTGAAAACAACTGCATCGCGTGCCCCGAGGGACACTACTGCCCCGAGGCGGCCCCTGAGCCGACGCCATGCGCGGTGGGCTCGTTCGCCAATCACACCAACATGTCATCGTGCGCCCTTTGCCCTGCGGGTAGCTTCCAGAACGAGACCGGAGCAACTCACTGTGCGACCTGCAGTCTGGGCCACTTTTGTGTGGAGGGCAGCAGCGTCGAGCGGCCGTGTGCTGCCGGCTCCTTTGGCAGGACGACCGGCAAAGAGTCTGACGCAGAGTGCGAAGTCTGCCCGCGCGGTGCCTTCTGCTTTGCTGGGGCAGTACTGCCCATGAATTGTAGCGCGGGCACATACGCCGCCAACCAGAACAGCGCGCTCTGTACCGCGTGCGCCGCGGGAAGCTTCCAAGACCTCGATGGCCAGAGCGCGTGCAAACCGTGCAGCCGTGGCTTCATGTGCCCCAAAGGGAGCGTGGTCGAGATCCCTGCGGCTTGCAACCCAGGTGATTTCCACAACTGCAGCCGCGGCACCGAGTGCGGAGATTTCAACGAAACAGCCGACTGCCATGCTTGCCCTCCTGGTTCGTGGTGTGCGGGCGGTTCGTCTCAGCCACGAGCGTGCAACCGCGGCACTTACTGCGTTGGCAGTGCCAGCTCAGAGACGCCGTGTGCAGCAGGCCTGTATGGCAGCGAGGTGGGGCTCAGTTCGGCGGACTGCTCGGGCATCTGCGCGCAGGGCTACTACTGCGAGGAGGGCTCCGTCAGCGCCAAGGCAGCGGCATGCGACGATGGCAGCTACGGCCACACAACGGGGCTCGTGTCTCGCGACAACTGCACGGCGTGCCCCGAGGGCAGCTTTTGTCCCGATGCGGCTCCCGCGCCGACGCCATGCGCGGTGGGCTCGTTTGCCGACCGTCCAGGCATGGAGAATTGCACCGCATGCTCTGCGGGCACCTTCCAGAGCGCGCCCGGAGCGACTGACTGTGCAATCTGCGGTCTTGGCCACTACTGTGTGGAGGGCAGTAGCGTTGAGCGGCCGTGCGCTGCCGGCTTCTTCGGCAATGAGACTGGCCTTGCGTCTGCCGCGGACTGCCATGCATGTCCGCCAGGATCCTTTTGCACGACGGGCGTGGCACATGCGACCAGCTGCCCACCAGGGACCGTAGCTAACGTGAGTGGCCTGCCGAGCTGCAAGAAATGCGCTGCTGGCAGCTTTCAGGAGGACAGCGGTGAGACGGCGTGCGACGATTGTACGCGCGGCTCGTTTTGCGACGAGGGTGCCTCCGCCGCGCTTCCCTGCGAGCAGGGCACGTTCGGCGCGTCGGAAGGTCTCAGGAGCAAAAATGACTGCAGCATATGCCCACCTGGGTCTGCGTGCTCCACGGGTGCGTCGTCGCCCGAGCCGTGCAGCCCCGGCTCGGCTGCCAACGAGAGCCGCCTGCCGAGATGCGTGTCGTGCTCCCCTGGCGAGTTCCAGAACGCCTCAAATGCAACTCAGTGCGAGCCGTGCCCAATCGCCCACTTCTGCGCTGGCGAGGGCTCGAGCGCCGCCACACCTTGCCCCGGCGGGACGTGGAGCGGCGCCATCGGTCTCAGGGCTGAGGTGCAGTGCATCAAGGTCGTCAAGGGTCAGTGGGCGCCCACCGGATCGTCGGCACCGGAGCCATGCCCCGACTCGGGCTTCTACTGCCCCGGGTACGACGCATTAGAGGCGCATGCGGCGCAGAACATCACGCCGCCCGGCTCCAAGCCGATCATCATCGACTCGGGATCTGCGCGCTCGGTGCGCAACGTCGACGTTGTCACGTTTGATCTCACGCTGGACAGCGACGTGACCGAGTACGACGCAGTCGACACGCGCACAAGGCTAGCCTCTCTGTACAGCGTTCTGCCCGAATGGATCTCGCTGCGCATCGTACCTGCTAGCGTGCAACAACATGGCGGCGGGGGACGTCGGCTTCTCGCCCAGCTGCAGCTCAATGTGACCATCAAGCCCCCAGCTGATAGCGACGGGACGACCACCGTCGCTGACCTCCTCAGCACCGTACAGTCGACGAGCGATGCAGAGCTCACTTCGGCCCTCGGCGCAAGCGCGACGAGGGGACTGGTTGCGGTTGAGGTGGTGGAGGAGGAGTACGAGGCGACCTGCCCCGCTGGCTCGTGGTGCTCCGTTGGCATCATGGTCGCGTGTCCGCAGAACACGTACAACGACAACGTCAATGCGAAAAGCCAGGGTGCCTGCACGGCCTGTCCTGACAACGCGGTCACGAGAGGAACTAGTGCGAGCCACGCGTCGGCGTGCGTGTGCGCCTCGACTTACTTTGCTTGCCCTACGGCGTGCATCGAGCAGCCCGACGGGGGCAGCTCGACCGACCGCGTCTGCCACTGCCCCGACAACGCCACGAGCAGCGACATGTGCTCGGCCGCATCCGATGGCTCAGGCATGGAGTGCCTCCCGTGCCCGCTCGGCTCGCGGTGCGATGAGCCGGGCTTCACGCTGTGCTCGCTCGATCTGGTCCCTGGCTACTGGCGGCAGACCAACACCTCGCTCGACCTGCGCACATGCCCGGACCACTCGTCGTCCAACGATTCGTCCTCTGGCTGCCAGGGTGGGCGTGGCGCGTCGCCATGCAAGCCCGAGCTGACGGGGCCGTACTGCCAGCTGTGCGCCGAGGAGAACACGTACTACGTCGCCGCAACGGGCGCGCAAGTCTCGACCTGCCTCGAGTGCGGTACCAGCGGCATGTCGAGCGAGGCGGGTGCCTCCCTCGGCGTGCTGGTCGTTGTGGCCCTCATCTTGGTCCTCGCTTGGTACCTCAGGGAAAGCTGCAAAGAATGCGCCTCTGTGTACACCGAGGGTGGAGGCAAGATCGACATCGAGAAGGTCAAGAATAAGTTGTCGTTTGCCTCGCAGCGACTTTCGTCTTCGCGCGGCGAGTCAACACGCGGGCTCTCCAAGCTCGGCCATGCGGCCAGCAGGGTGCGGCAGGTCGGAAAGAAGGTTGAGGAGCGCTCCTGGTTCAAGTGGCTGCTGGTGGCGGGCAAGTTCGTCGTGTCGTTCTACCAGATCGCGACCGAGATCCCCGACGTCTACCTGGTGACGCTCCCCGCGTCGGTCCAGGAGGTGCTCGCGACGTTTGAGTCGCTCAGCCTCGACCTCTTCCGCTTCATGCCGCTCGAGTGCATGGGCGTCGGCAACCTGCACCACAACCTGCTGCTGCACATCCTCGCGCCGCTCGGCCTGATGGCGCTCTCGCCGCTGCTCGGCCTCTGCATCGCGCGCAGGGTCGAGGCGGGCCGCCGCGTCCACGCTGCGCTCATGTACGCGCTGCGCATCTGCCTGGCGGTCTCGTGGCTCTTCTACCCGGCCATCTGCTCGCTCGCCTTCCAAGCCTTCAACTGCGATACCTTCGAGGACGGCTCGTCGTACCTCTACGCCGACTACTCGATCGCGTGCGACGCCAACCAGCCGCCGCCCGCGCTGGCGACGACGGCGTGGGTGGCGGTGCTCCTCTACTGCGTCGGCGTCCCGCTCGTGTACCTCTTGCTGCTGTGGCTCGCGCACGACGCCATCGAGTCGGGCAAACCGACCGAGCTCTCGAAGGCGCTCGCCTTCCTGCACGGCTCGTACGAGGTGCACTACTACTGGTGGGAGATCTTCGAGCGTCTGCAGGCGCTCGTGCTCGTCGGCTTCATCGTGCTCGTCGAGCCCGGCTCGCTCGCGCAGCTTGTGACGGGGATGATGTGCGCGCTCTCCTTCTTCATGATCACGATCCAGGCGGCGCCGTTTGAGGACGAGCACGACACCTTCCTGTGCGTCGGGCAGAAGTTCTCGCTCGTCTCCTTCTTCTTCTTCTGCCTCGTCCTCAAGACCGTCCAGTTCACCGAGCAGGTCGACGAGTCGGGCGTGCTGAGCAGCGTGATGCGCAAAAAGCACCTTTTCGAGGAGGACACGCTGACGCTCTGCCTGATGTGCTCGGTCGTCGGCTCGCTCATCTCGGCGTCGCTCATGTTCGTCCACCGGCTGCGCATCACGATGGCGGCGCAGGTGGCGCAACGCGCCGCGCTGAAGAAGCTGGAGGACAAGAAGCGAGAGCTCAAGGAGCTGCGTGAGACGGAGAGGGCGACGGCGCAGGAGATGGAGGCGATGGAGGCGGTGCTGAGCGAGGACAAGATCCCGGACGTGTTGAAGCGCTGCATGATCAGCGCCGACGAGCTCGAGCTCGAGAAACGGCTCGGCGCAGGCGCCTTCGGCGAGGTATGGCGTGCGAGTCTCAACGGCACGCCGGTCGCCGTCAAGAAGCTGCACCGCAACAAGCTCGACGAGGCCAACCTGAAGGCGTTCAAGGCCGAGTGCAAGCTGCAGCTGAGTTTGAGGCACCCCAACATCGTGCAGCTGCTCGGTTGCGCGTGGAACCTCGAGGACGTCAACGTGTGCGTGGTGCTCGAGCTGTGCGAGCGCGGGACGCTGCAGGACATGCTCGACAAGGAGCCGCGCGAGTCCACTCACCTCTCGTGGGCGCGGCACAAGCTGCCGATCGCCACCGGCATCGCGCACGGCATGGCCTACCTGCACAGCCAGGATCCGCCCGTCATCCACCGCGACCTGAAGCCGGAGAACATCCTGGTCGACGACGGCTACGTCGCGAAGCTCGCCGACTTTGGCACAAGCCGCGAGGCCGACCTCGAGAAGACCATGGAGTTTGCGGGGACGCCGATGTTCATGGCGCCCGAGATGCTGCGCAAGGAGCAGTACGACGCGAAGATCGACGTGTGGTCGTTCGCGTGCTGCCTCGAGTGCATGTGGACGCACGAGATGGTCTACGCGGCCACGATGGACGAGAAGAAAATCAGCGCGGACGAGGTCCTCAACGAGCTCGTGGCGAAAGATAAGCTGGGGCCGATGGTGGTCGGCTTCCTTGCCGAGCTCGTCAAGCAGTGCTCCGACTTCGACCCCGACCAGCGCTGCAGCTTCCAGCAGGTGCTCGACAGCCTGACCGCGTCCACCCTGAAGGTTGAGGCGACGCGTGTCGATCTCCAGTCCGTCGAGGCGCTGAGCTCCACGCCGGCAAACCTGCCGACCGAGGCCGCTCCCCCGCCGAAGGCGCCAACCCGCCGCAGCGC
>Ga0209713_10001222_pt1 | contig 15194 bp, 1 predicted proteins | sample ArcOceMetagenome_3_FD_187444 | JGI IMG/M metagenome (GOLD analysis project Ga0209713, IMG submission 187444) | Marine eukaryotic phytoplankton communities from Arctic Ocean - Arctic Ocean- Svalbard ARC20M Metagenome (SPAdes) (version 2) | ecosystem: Environmental > Aquatic > Marine > Oceanic... | reverse complement strand
CGTCGTCGCGAGCGTTAAAAGGGCAAAGTAAGTTCGCTGGAGCGGGAGGTATCACCACCCAAGCCACGATCACCGCCCATGTTCAGCCTCGGCTTGCCACCAACCAAGAACTCGTGAGCCGAGGGTGTCTGGCGAGTAAAGACCTCGACCCCACGCGCCCAGCTGCGAGCGGCCCGCCTCAGGCCGACCGCGCTCACCGCCCGACGCCGCGCGCGCCTGCGCAGGCGCCCATGCCGAAGGCAGAGAAGGCTAGCTCTTCCGGAGCCGGCCGCAAGGGCAAGGCGAGCCCTGGCCAGGCCGACGAGCCTGCTGCTGGCAGCAGCAGTGCGGACGTGGCGATGGAGACTGCCGACTCTGCGGCCGAGGTGCCCTCCGCCCGCGCTCGCGCCACCGCCGCAGCCTAATTTCCCCAAGAAGTTGCCCTGTGTCTCTGCGCGTGCCACCCACCCAGCAGAGCCCTCAGCCAGCAGCCACGCCGAGGGCTCGCGCACGGCGCCGTGGTGCGGCCCGGGCAGCAGCGCAGCTCCCTACCGGTCCAGCCAGCCTGCCGCACCCGCGCGTCGCGAATCGTGCGCGCGCGCGCCAGCAGCCCTGGGCTGCGCCGCCCGCGGCGCTCCCCACAGCAAGTGCTGACTCTGCGTCGTCCGGCGCTGCATGTGCGCAGGCTGCGACGCCCGCGGGCAAGAAGGCGAAGAAGAGCAGCACGCCTCGCAACAAGGCGCAAAAGTCCGGCGGCGGCGCGAGCGGAGCCGGCCGGCCGGCCAAGGGCAGCGCCTCCAAGGCGCCCGTCAGCGAGTTCGAGCCTGCAGCGCCCATCGGTCGCAACAGTCGCGTCGAGCTGCAGCACGCCGAGGCCGCGCGCTCCGGCTGGCGGTACACGGCGGCCGTCGTCCAGTTCGGCACGAAGGCCAACGAGGGCCAGGCGCGCGTGCAGTTCGCGTCGCCGGCCGACGCGTCGGCAGAGCCGAGCGGCGCGCGGGAGTGGCGGCCAGTGACCGAGCTGCGGCAGGAGCCGCCGCCGCCCCCCGCAGGCTGGGAGGCGAGCATCCGCACGAACGAGGTGCTCGAGCTGCAGCGCGACGCCGGGTGGCTCGAGGTCTTCGTCGAGGAGGTGCTGCTGCCGAGGTCGGAGGAGGACACGCCGCCGCGGTTCGCCGTGCGCGCGATGCGGCAGGAGCTGGCGCTCACGGTGTCGCTCCCGCAGCTGCGGCCGCTCTGGAAGCTGGAGGGCGAGGAGGGCCTCACGTGGACGGTGGAGCGCCGTCGCACGGGGCCGCGTGGCGCGTCGCTGCTGACGATGCGGCACGAGGGCGGCAAGGCCACCCTCGTCGAGCAGGCGAGCGTCGTCAACAAGCCGGTCGTCTCGCAGGAGGGCGACGAGCCGACGGCCATCGAGAAGGCGTACGCGGCGGCGGCCGCGGACCCGATGCTCCTCACGGTGCTGCTGCGGCAGGAGGATGGCCAGTGGAAGTTTGGCGGCGACGGCAGCCGCGACTTTGTGGTGCCGCTCGCCGCGCTGCCCAAGGACGAGCACATGAACGCGTACAAGGTCGGCGACAAGGTCGAGGTGGGCCCGACCGACGAGGGGTACGTGGGCTCGTGGTACGGCGCCAAGGTGATCGCGACGAGCGGCGGCAAGCCGGGCGAGCTGCAGCTCGAGTACGCCACGCTCGAGGAGAGCGACGGCGTGCCGCTGACCGAGTGGCAGCCGCGCACCATCCTGCGGCCGCTGCCGCCGCCGGTCGCCGCGGGCAGCTTCTCGCCCGAGGCGGTCGCCCTGGGCGACCCGGTGCAGTTTTGGTTCAACGACGGCTGGTGGGAGTGCGTCGCCGTGCCGCCGCCGCAGCTCAGCAAGAAGGAGGCGAAGGAGGCGCGCAAGAAGCTGGCCGAGGAGGGCGGCGGCGGCGGCGCGGCCGCGGCCGACGGCCCGACGGGGCCCAAGATCTGCGTCAAGTTTCTGCACTACGAGGAGGTCCACCAGGACGTCGCCCTGGCGCACCTGCGCCCGTCGTGGGTGTGGCACAACCGCGAGTGGCTGTGGCGCATCACGGGCGGCGCGCTGCAGTCGATGACCGCGCGCATGGCCGACGGCAAGTCGATGGGCGACGGCACCGTCCGGCCGATGCCGACCAAGAAGTGGGTGCCGGGCGGCGTGCAGCTCGTGCTGCTGTGCAAGCAGGGGCAGTGGCACCTCGAGGCGGCCGACGGCGCGCAGACCGAGGAGGGGCGCAACGACGCCGCGTGGCTCTGCCAGGTGACGCTGGTGCGCACGTCGAGCGACTGCGCGGCGCTGTGCGCGCACAGCGGCCACGTGCGGCGCACGCTCGGCGAGGAGGAGGAGGCGGAGGCGCCGTGGCACCGGTTCCGCCTGATGCAAGTCGTCGAGGTGCTGCAGGAGGGCGACGACTTCGACGGCTCGGCGTACGTCGCCGACCTGCTCGAGCTGCAGGGCGAGCGCGCGCGCGTGCGCTACCACGCCTTCAACGAGTCGGAGAGCAGCGACACCAAGCTGACCGACTGGGTCGAGGTGCGCCGCGTGCGGCCGATCCCGCCCGCCGCGCCGCCCAGCTTTGCGCGCGCGCTCAAGGCCGACTCGGTGGTCGAGATGCTGTACGACGACGGCTGGTGGCTCGGCACGATCCTCGCCCTCGTCAAGCCGGGCGCGCAGGAGCCGCTCGGCGCGGACGTCGCGCAGCTCGTCGACGGTGCGCTCGTCGAGGGCCCCGACGGTCGCAAGCGGCTGCTGAGGCTCGACGCGGAGCGCCGGCCGACGTGGGTGCTCGAGGAGGATCCGAGCCAGGCGATCGACGTCGCCACGTCGAGCGTGATCGTCGAGAGCCTGCCTCACCTCGCGCTGCACATGGTCGGCATGGCGCAGCTGCGCCCGTGCCTGCTCTGGCACTGGAGGCCCGACCGATGGGACAAGGCGCCGTCGATCTACACGATCGCCGCGCACCGCACGTCGACGGAGGAGGAGGAGAGGCAGCGCAGCGTCGACGCAAAGGAGCGGCAGAAGGACAGGGCGGCGACGCTGGAGGAGGCGAGGCGGCTGCAGAAGCAGGAGGAGGCCGACCTCAAGCGGCAGCAAAAGGAGGACGAGAAGGAGAAGAAGGAGGTGGAGCGCCGCAAGAAGCTCGAGCAGGAGGAGAAGAAGCGCAAGCAGAAGCACGCGGAGCTCGAGGAGAAGAAGCGCAAGCGTGAGGAGGACAAGCAGAACAACAGCGGCTCCAACCGGTGGCGCCTCGCCGCGGGAAAGAAGGGCTGGACGATGGGCATGAAGGTGGAGGCCGCGCCGCCGAGCGCAGACGGCGACGACGCGCGCTTCGAAGGCAGCTGGTACGCTGGCGCGATTGTCGACTTCGAGGAGGACGGCGCGAGGGTCGAGTTTGAGCGGCTTCCCGCTGGCGCGGCTGTTCCCGCCGGCGCGGCCGACGGGGCGGGCGCGGCTGACGACGCAGACGAGGCCGCATCGGGCCTCGTCATCGACCTCGACGCGCTGCGCGGCCAGCCGCCGCCGCCGATGCGCGACTTCGCCAAGCTGATCGAGGTGGGCGAGCAGCTCGAGCTGAGCTTGGAGGACGGCTGGTGGGTCGTCGAGCTTCTGAGCCGCACGGGGGGCGACGCCGCTGCGGATGGCGAGGCGCCGATGCAGGTGGACGATGGCGCGGAGGTGCTCTACACGGTGCGTCTCGTCGGCGCCGCCTCGGACGCGGCGGAGGGCGTGCACGAGGTGCCGCTGGACATGCTGCGCCCCGGCTGGGAGTGGCGCAACGGCAAGTTTGCGGGCAAGTGGGCGTCGAAGGTCAGGACCAAGAAGCAAGAGGAGAAGGAGGCGGCCTTCGAGGTGCTGAAGGTCGACCTGCCGGTCGGCACGATCGTGGAGGTGCTGCAGGACAACGAGGAGATGTACGGCTCGTGGTACGCGGGCGAGATCACCGGCCACAAGTACCCGGACAAGTGCGAGATCACGTACACCGAGCTCTTCGAAGGCGACGACGAGAAGCCCGAGGAGACGGACGACAAGGACAAGAAGCGGATGGTCGAGGAGGAGCCGCTCAAGCTGATTCGGCCGCCGCCGCCCGCGGCGGAGCCGGAGTGGGCGGCTGGGCTCAAGCCAGGCGACGCAATCGACCTCCGATACGACGCGGGCTGGTGGGAGGTCGAGCTCATCTCCATTGGTTCCGGCGCGGCGGGGGCCAGCAGCGGCGGCGACGCCCCCGTGCTCACATACAATGTCAAATCGACGCAATTCGACGTGGAGCACAATGTGACCGCCGAGGAGCTGCGGCCGCCACACGCGTGGAGCCGCGACACGGCGACGTGGAGCCTCCGGCCGCCGCCCGAGGTGCACATGAAAAACGGCGAGCCAAAGCCACCGAAGGGGGAGGATGCGGGCCGGAGCGGCAAGAAGAAGGCTGGCGACGGCCGCAACCCCGACGAGCCCAAGGAGAAGGCGTCGAGCTACAGCATCGGCACGAAGCGCAAGGGGCGCGACGGCAAGATGTGGGAGGTGATGACGCAGAAGGACTCGCTCAACGAGGTCTGGGTCTCGCTCGCGCCGCGCGGCGACAAGAGCGCGCCCGCGTGGATGCAGGGCAGCGACAAGAAGAAGGGCAAGAAGGGCAAGAAGGGCGCCATTGAGGAGGAGGAGGAGGAGATGGTGGACGACGGCCCGCTGGACGAGGGCTCGCGGCGCCAGCTCAACCTGAAAAAGGTGCTCGACCACGAGCTGAAGGTGTCGAGCGTCACCGCGAAGAAGGGCTACGAGGAGCTCGTGTACGAGGCGGTGGTCGGCCTCACGGGCGAGGCGAGGATCCACAGCATCGGCTTCCCCAACGCGCCGGACCAGCGCTTCTGGTGCAAGGCCGCGTGCCCCTCGTGCGAGCGCACCCTCAGCGTTCTGGTGGTGCCTGGCCTCGATGTCATCCAGTGCACCTACTGCGGCCACTGGTCGTTCACCACGCCGCCGCCCTTTTCCGAGGTGCTGCAGCAGCGGCAGCTGGCCTCCGGCAGGACGACCGACACGCCGCTCTCCCTCGCCATCGGCCCACAACTGGAGGAGACCTCGCCGGAAGGGGCGCCGAGCGGCCTGCTCGAGCTCACGCAAGGGGCGAGCACCGCGGCCCCAGCAGCGGGCGATCCCGATGCCATGGCAGTCGACCCACCTGGCTCGGTGGAGGGGCCGCCTCCCACCAAGCTGACGTTTGAGGAAGGCGGGCCGCCGCCTGACGAGCCGCCGCCGCCGTCGTGCCCGCCATCGCCGGCGCACTCGGAGGCGGACGCCGAGGCGCCCTCGATGGACGTGGATGCTCCCGATCCAAACGTGTCGGCCGCCGCAGCCGCAGCAACGGCTGCCGCCACCGCCGTCGCCGCCCGCGCCGCCGTCGCCAGCGGCCTGTACGTGTCGATGTGGACGGAGTCGGGCTTTCGCGGCGTGTACAAGGTCGCGCAGCCCAGAGACGCGCTCAAGCCGTGGGAGGCGCTGCTGCCCAAGTTCCGCACGAGCGTCCAGGCGCACACGCAGGTGAGCCTCGGCTTCTTTGCCGAGCCGCTGCAGGCGGCGCAGGCCTTCGCCGACGCGCTGCGGGAGACGAGGGAGGCGGAGCACCAGCCTCGCGTCGAGCCCGACGAGAAGCTCGTCGAGGCTCTGCAGCCGCTGCCGCCCGGCTACGACGAGCTGCTGCAGGAGGGCTCGCTGACGTCGAGCAGCAAGGAGGTGGACATCGTCAAGCTCTTCAAGCAGGTCGACCTCGAGGACGAGGAGGACGGCCGGCGCGAGGAGCTGACCATCCACATCTCGGAGCGCTCCGAGTCGGGCCTCAAGGGCGTGCACAAGACGGGCACGGGCCGCTGGCAGACGCAGGTCTACTACTCGGGCAACCTCTACCACGTCGGCGCGCACGACAACCCGAAGGCGTGCGCGCGCACGTACGCGGTGTGCCTCGCGCTGATCGCGAGCCTGCGCGACAAGGGCCTGATCAAGGAGACGTCGCGCATCCTCAAGCCCAAGATGCGCCGCGACGTCAACGGGCGCGACCTCTCGCACGAGAACGCGCGGCTCGACGAGCTCGAGCTCGAGGGCGACGACGCGCAGCTGCAGCTCTTCCCGAACACGCAGGCCGTCTCGGGCTGCCAGGGCGTCGTCTTCAACCCGCTCATCCAGGCCTTCGGCGTCGTCGCGCCGGGCGGCGCCCACCTCGGCTACCACCGCGAGCCGCGCGACGCGGCGCTCGCCTTCTCGCGCTACGTCGGCGCCGTCGCCGAGTCGCTCGGCCGCCGCTACGACAGCAAGCCGTGGCCGCGCAACGGCTTCGACCGCCGCCACTTCTTCAGCATCAAGCTCGTCTCGTGCGGCGTCGACAACAACGACCCGGCGGTCGCCGAGCACGTGCACGAGAAGGTGGCGCTCTCCGAGCTGCTCTACGAGCTCGTCGGCAAGGTGGTGGCGGCCGACGAGGCGGAGAGGCGCGCGGCGGAGGCGCCGCCGCCGGCGCCGGCCCCGCCGAAGCCAGAGGAGCCCAAGCACCCGGTGGCGCTGCCGATCCCGAACCAGCCCGCGCAATACGGCGAGCTGCAGCTGCCGACGGCGCAGGCGGAGCTCAAGGTGCACAGGGGCAAGGAGGCCAAGGAGAAGCGCGAGAAGCTGCCAAAGAAGGAGAAGCTGATGGACCGGTGCGACCCGGTGCTGCGCTTCAAGGTGGGCGAGAAGCTCGAGTGCCGCCAGACGGCCGACGGCTACCTCGGCTCGTGGTACCTCGCGGAGATCGTCGAGATCGCCGACGGGCAGCTGAGGGTCGACTACCCCGCGCCCGAGGCCGAGGCGGCGGTGGCGGCGGCGGCGAGCAGCAGCAGCAGCAGCAGCAGCAGCGCAAAGCCAAAGCGTGGCGGCGGCGGCGCCAAGGTGGACGACACCTCCGAGTGGGTGACGGTCGAGCGCGTGCGGCCGTGCCCGCCGGTGCTAGACCCCGAGGAGTTCCTCGGGAGCATCGAGGCGGGCGACTGCGTCGAGATGCTCTACGAGGGCGGCTGGTGGCCCGTCGAGATGCTCGATAACCCGCTGCTGCGCGCCGAGGCCGACGGCGGCGACGCGAGCGCGCCGAGCAACCTGACCAAGTCGGACCAGCTCAAGGAGAAGGAGCGCGAGTGGCTGCTGCGCCCCGAGGAGGTGCGCGAGACCAAGTTCCACGTGGGGTCGGTCCACTACCAGGGCGACCACCCCGCCGTCGCGGCCGGGCACCTGCGGCCGCTGTGGATCTACAAGAAGCGCAAGCGCGTCGGCGCCGCCGACGCCGAGCAGCAGCAGCAGCAGCAGCAGCAGCAGCCCGCGCCCGTGGGCCGCCCACCGAAGCGCGCCGCCGACGGCAGCGAGAAGAAGGAGGACGCCGCAGGCGCGGCGGAGACCACCGACAAGGTGGTGTGCAAGGAGGGCGACGAGATCGACGGTCTGTGGTCGCGCAGCCGCGGGCGCGAGCTGACGAGCAAGAAGGGCGCGCCGCAGTGGGAGGGCGGCGGCAAGGTGGGCGTCGACTTCAAGGCGGGCGACGAGGTGGAGGTGGCGTCGCTCGACGAGGCGACGCTCGGCGCGCGCTTCAAGGCGTCGGTGCTCGAGATCGACACCGTCGAGCGGCGCGCGCTCGTGCAGTACGCCGACTTTGAGGACGAGGACAGGCCGGGGAGCAAGCTGGAGGAGTGGACGGAGCTGCAGCTCATCCGGCCGCTGCCGCCCGTGCCCAAGGAGCCGAGCAAGCCCGCGCCCAAGGACAAGGACAAGGACAAGGACAAGGACAAGGACAAGGACAAGGACAAGGACAAGGACAAGGACAAGGACAAGGACAAGGACAAGGACAAGGACAAGGAGCCCGCCAAGCCCAAGGACGCGCCGCCCAAGCACGCGCACCTGAAGCGGCTCGTCGAGGGCAACGTGCTCGAGTTTCTGCACGAGGACGGCGCGTGGACCGTCGAGCTGCTCGGCGTCGACGACAAGAACGGCTTCAAGCCGCCAAAGGTCAAGGCGAGCGCGTTTGGCGTCGGCAAGAAGCGCGCCGGCGAGGACGGCCGGCAGTGGGAGGTGCGCACCGCCAAGGGCGGCGACGACTGGTTCCCGGTGGGCGAGGCGGGCTGGACGCCGCCGCGCCCCGGCGACGACGGCGTCGTGTACCAGCTGCGCACCTTCCCAAACAACGAGCTGCACGCGACCAACGAGCCGGAGGCGCTGCGGCCGTGCTGGCTGTGGGACCGCGAGACGCGCCGCTGGTCGCAGGCGACGTCGCGCAAGGAGGCGCAGGCGCACATCGTCAAGGTGGAGGAGGACGAGCGCAGGCTGCGCAACCGGATGCGCGCGGCGTCGCAGCCCGCGGTGGTGCCGCTGCTCGAGGTCTTCAAGAAGGGGCAGCGCGTCGAGGTGGCGATGCTCGACGAGGGGCTGCAGGGCGCGTGGTACGTGGGCGACGTGCTCGAGACCAAGGCGGGGGTCGGCAACCTCGCCGGCAAGGCGCTCGTGCAGATCGACGAGCTCTTCGACCCCGAGAAGACCGAGGAGCGGCTCAAGGAGTGGGTGCAGCTCGTGCAGCTGCGCCCCGAGCCGCCCGACGCGCCGGAGGCCGCGCCCGACTTCGCGACGACGCTGCAGCCGGGCGACGCCGTCGACATGGACTACCAGGGCGGCTGGTGGGAGGTGACGCTGACGGGCAAGGCCGACAAGGGCAAGGGGCGCGACCGGCACACGCAGTACTACGTCAAGTACCAGCGCGACGTCATCATCGAGCACGTGCTGAGGCAGGAGGCGCTGCGGCCCGCGTGGATCTGGCGCGGCGGCACCGACTGGCTGCAGGGGCGCGAGCAGCTGCGCCAGGCCGAGGAGGGCGCCGCGCAGGCCCTCGGCGCCGCGCTGCTCGGCGCGCCGCCGCTGCTGGCGACGCTGTTCGCCGTCGGCTCGCGTCGGCTCGGCATGGACGGCGAGGAGTGGGTCGTGTCGCTCGACGAGCAGAGCGAGGTGGGCTGGGTCCGCGCCGAGCCGCCCGCCAAGCAGAAGGGCAAGCGCCAGTCGACGGGCGGCGCCGGCGGCGCCGAGCTGGTCAACCAGCGCATCGAGGTCTACTGGGCGGGCGACGACGCGTGGTACAGCGCGGTCGTGCTCAAGTACGTGCCCAAGAGCAACCGCCACCTGATCTGGTACGACCTCGACGCGATCCAGGAGCAGATCAACCTCGACGAGAACCAGTGGCGCCTCACGCACCTCTCGAAGCAGGGCGTCGCGCCGCTGCCGTCGCTCGCCGTCGCGCCGCCGCCGTCGAAGAAGCAAAAGGAGGAGGTCGTCAAGGAGGAGAAGCGCCCGCCGCGCGAGCCGCTCGGCACGTGGCCCAAGGTGGAGGCGGCCCAGATGGTCGAGGTGGCGCCGGGCGACGCCGGCTACGTCGGCTCGTGGTACCACGCCGACGTGCTCGACGTGAGGGGGCGCAAGGTCAAGATCGAGTACCACGAGTTCGACGACGAGCTAGGCCGGCCGATCCAGGAGGAGACGCTCGCCGGCTTCGTGCGCCCGACGCCGCCCGCCGCGCCCGAGGGCTGGCTCGACGACCTCAAGGAGGGCATGGCGGTGCAGGTGCGCTACCAGGAGGGCTGGTGGGAGGCCAAGCTCGTGGCGCTCAAGGGCGGCGGCGGCAGCAGCCGGCGGCAGCAGCAGGCCAAGTACCAGGTGAGGCCGGCGGCGGGCTGCGAGCTGCCGGCGATCAGCGACCGCACCGTCGGCGCGCACGAGCTCCGCCCCGCGTGGGAGTACAGCAACAAGCGGTGGAAGATGGCGCACAGCCCCGAGCGGCAGATCGACGAGAGCGTCGAGTCGGTCTTCGCGCAGGAGGCGACGCTCAAGCGGCGCAGGCTCAAGGAGGAGGCGGAGGAGGCGGCCGCGGCCGCCGGCGCGACGGCCGACGAGCCCGCGGCGCGCAAGCGAGGCCGCGGCGAGACGGGCGAGGCCGCCGCCGCCTCGTCCTCCTCCTCCGGCACGCCGTCCGGCCCTCCCGCGATGAAGCGCGCGAAGCAGGAGCCGGAGGAGGCGGCGCCGTCGGGCGGCGCCAGCGGCATGGACGTCGAGAGGGCCGAGGCCCACGCCGCCGCCGGGGCGCCGCCACCGGTCGCCGCCGCGGCCGCCGACGCTATGGGGGGCGGCGCCGAGCTGGTCGACGCGATGGAGGCGGTGGCGGCGGAGGAGGAGGCGGCGCCCGACGGCGTCGTCGTCGGCGCCGCCGTCGAGGTGGCGTCGCGGGAGGAGGGCCTCGCCGGCTCGTGGATGCGCGCCGAGGTCGTCGAGGTGCAGCCGGGGCGCGCGCGGCTGCGGCTGACCGAGTTTGAGGCCGACGAGCCCGAGTGGCACGCGTGGGGGTCGATCCGGCCCGAGCCGCCCGCGCCGCCCGCGCACTGGGCCGAGGCGGTGCGCGTCGGCGACCTGGTCGAGATCAACAACGAGGACTGCTGGTGGGAGATGGAGGTGCACGAGATCAACCGGCTGCGCATCACGCAGGAGGCGCTCTTCCTGGTGCGCTCGACGACGTTTGGCGACGAGCACGAGGTGCCGTCGGAGGAGCTGCGCCCCAAGTGGGAGTGGCTGCCCGAGTCGCGCCAGTGGCAGACGGCGCACAACGGCGAGCGGCTCTCGGCGACGAGCGCGGCGCCGCCGCAGGGCGGCGACGGCGCCGCGATGATCTCGGAGCGGCTCTCGTTCCGCGCCGAGGTCGAGTACGCCGCCGGCGAGAAGGTGCACTGCACGACGCTCGACGGCGCGCTGCTCTCGATGGTGATGCCGCGCGACGTGCCGATCGGCATCGAGGTCCAGGTGACGCACAGGCGGCCGGCGCCCAGGCTCGAGGACATGCTCTTCGTCACGATGCCGCCCGGCGTCGCCGCGGGCGAGCGCTTCGCCGCCATCCTGCAGGACGGCACCGAGCTGCTCGTGGCGGCGCCGGCGGGCGTGGCGGCGGGCAAGCAGATGCTCGTCAAGACGCCCGAGGAGAAGCGCGACGACCTCGACGACGCCGACAAGGAGCGGCGCGACGCGCTCGCCACGGCGGCCAAGGGCAAGAAGGACAAGGGCGCCGCCGACGCGGGCGGCGGCCGCCGCAAGGTCTACGTGGCGGGCATCTCGTACAAGCTGATCGAGCAGTGCGTCATCGCGCGCTACGGCGCCTGCCAGAACTCGCGGCTGATGGGCGCGCTCGCCGCGGCGGTGCGCGCCGGCCGGCTGACGCGCGAGTCGAAGCTGTACATGGCGACGGGCTCGATGATGGCGCAGTACGCGCACAACGAGATGGCCGCGCTGAGCGAGGAGCAGCGGGTCGCCGCCAAGGCCGAGGAGCGGCGCAACCGCAAGCTCGCCAAGCAGGCGCTGCTCACGGGCAAGGCGCGCCGCCGGCAGGAGCTCGAGAGCCTGCGCGCCGCGCACAACATGAAGGTGAAGCAGGCGATCGCCATCGCCGAGCAGCGGCGCAACGCATTCCTGCTCGACAACCTCAAGGTGATCCAGCCGTTCATCATGGGCGCCAAGCGATCGCTGCTCGCGCAGCTCGGCCTCGGCGGCACCGCCACGGGCGACGAGCCGGGCTCGCGGCCGCCCGAGGAGGACGACGCCGCCGAGCCGATGGACGAGGGCGACGCCGACGCCGACGCCGCGGCGATGCCGCCGCCCGCGCGGCCCGCGACGCCGGCGGTCGTGGGCGGCGGCGGCGGCGGCGGCGGCGGCGGCGGCGGCGGCGGCGGCGAGGCGGGCCCCTCGTCGGCGGCGCCTCCGCCCAGCGCCGCGTCGGCGTCGGGCGCCACGCCCGGAGCGGCGGCGGCGGCGGGCGGCGCCTTCCCCGAGGAGGAGGCCTTCGGCCTCGCCGCGAGCTTCGCCGACGACCTGGACGCCGAGAAGTGGGACAGCTTCGAGTGGCTCGACGCGCGGCTGCAGGCGCACCAGGTGGGCGGCCTCAACTGGCTGCGGCGCACGTACCGCAACGGCATCAACGGCATCCTCGCCGACGAGATGGGGCTGGGCAAGACGCTGCAGGTCATCGCCTTCCTCGGCTACCTGCGCTTCGAGGCGAAGCTGCAGGGCCCCTCGCTCGTGATCGCGCCGCTCTCGGTGCTCTCGTCGTGGGTCAACGAGTTCAAGCGCTTCGCGCCGTCGCTGCGCGTCGTGCGGCTCCACTCGGGCGACCGCGAGGAGCGCGAGCTGATGCGCAACGAGCTGCTCGCCGACGTCAACTCGTTCGACGTCGTCGTGACGACGTACGAGATGGCGGCGTCGCAGAACATGAAGACGGTGCTGTGCCACCGCATCCACTGGCGCTACCTTGTGCTCGACGAGGGCCACCGCATCAAGAACGAGAAGACGTCGCTCTTCGAGCGGCTCCGCCTCGTCAAGGCGCAGCGCAAGCTGCTGCTGACGGGCACGCCGCTGCAGAACAACCTGCACGAGCTGTGGGCGCTGCTCCACTTCCTCCACCCCGAGCTCTTCGCCGACTCGCGCGCCTTCGACAAGGCCTTCGACCTGAGCCGCGGCCAGATCGACGAGAGCGTCATCGCCAAGTGCGGCCAGCTGCTCGACGCCTTCATGGTGCGCCGCCTCAAGCGCGACGTGCTCGCGACGCTGCCGCGCAAGACCGAGGCCGTCGTCTACTGCCCGATGAGCCGCACGCAGGTCGAGCTGTCGCGCCAGCTGCTGCTGTCGGGCGCCGAGGTGCTCGCCAAGATGGAGGCGAGCACCGAGGAGGGCGCCAAGAGCGCCGACTCCAACCGCGACTGGGTGCAGATGCAGTCGCTGCTGATCTCGCTGCGCAAGTGCTGCAACCACCCGCAGCTCTTCGGCGCGTGGATGGGCGAGGTGAGCCAGAAGCTCGGCGAGGGCGTCATGGAGTCGTCGGGCAAGCTCGCGACGCTCGGCGCGCTGCTCGACGTGCTGCTGCCGCGCGGGCGGCGCGTCGTGCTCTTCTCGGGCTGGACGTCGATGCTCGACATCATCGAGGTCTTCCTCGACGAGCGCAAGATCCAGTACGCGCGCCTCGACGGCTCGACCAACCGCGTGCAGCGCCAGATCGACATCAAGCAGTTCAACGCCAAGGGCTCCAAGCTGCAGGTCTTCATGTGCTCGACGCGCGCGGGCGGCCTCGGCATCACGCTCACGTCGGCCGACACGGTCGTGCTGTACGACTCCGACTTCAACCCGCAGGCCGACCTGCAGGCGATGGACCGCGTCCACCGCATCGGCCAGACGAAGCCGGTGACGGTCTTCCGGCTGGTGACGCACGGCACCGTCGAGGAGCGGATCGTCAAGCGCGCGCGCGACAAGATCTACCTGATGCAGACGACGATGCGCGCGCGCGGCGAGGGGGGCGGCGCCGACGCCGAGGGGCAGCTCGACAAGAGCGAGGAGGCCGCCGCGCCGTCGGCCAAGGTGACGCGCACCGAGATGATCGGCATGCTGCAGTTTGGCGTCGCCGGCGCGCTCGCGGCGCAGAAGGAGGGCGACTCGGGCGTGACGCGCGAGCACGTCGAGGTGATGCTGCGCGAGATCGCCGCCGCGCGCGCGGAGGGGCTCGCGCAGACGAGCGTCGGCGTCGCCGGGCGGCGCCCGTCGGAGGCCAAGGTGCGCGGCGACGAGGCGGCGGCCGCCAAGAGCGCGCTCGGCGAGGGCGAGGAGGAGGCGGCGCCGAGCAAGGCGCAGGGGAAGCGGCCGTCCAAGGGGTCGCTGTCGCACTTCGAGGCGATCGAGATGGGCGAGGCCGTCGAGCAGCTCGGCCGCTCGCAGCGCGAGCGCACGTCGCGCTTCATCTCCAACGAGGAGACGGGCGACCTCGTGCTCAAGATCAACAACTACTCGCTCGAGGAGGGCGAGAAGTCCGTCTTCGACGCCGAGCTCGAGGGGCGCGCCGGCGGCGGCAAGCGCGAGCGCGGCAACAAGCGCGCCGGCAAGGACTACGAGAACTCGTCGCTCTGCCAGAACTGCTGGGAGGGCGGCGACCTGATCTGCTGCGACTTCTGCCCCGCCGTGCTTCACGCCTCGTGCATCGGCGTGCAGGACGCGTCGCAGCTCGGCAACATCTGGAGCTGCCCGCACCACAAGTGCGTCGTCTGCTCGCGCAAGGCGTACGCGGCGGGCGGGCTGCTCTTCCGCTGCGCCGAGTGCCCGAAGGCCTACTGCGAGGACCACCTGCCCGCCGACGCCGAGCTGATCGGCGGCGAGGTCGACCGGCTGCAGGCGCTCGGCTTCCAGGCCGTCCAGCAGGCGTGCTACATCCGCTGCAGCGACGGCTGCAAGGACAACCGCGAGCTGCACGACGCGCGGCTGCGCGAGGAGGAGGTGGCGCTCGAGAATGCGCGGCAGGACGCCGAGCAGGCGGCCAAGTTCGCCGAGGAGGAGGGCGAGGAGGAGGGCGAGGAGGAGGAGGACGACGACGACGAGGGCGAGGAGGACGACGAGGGCGAGGAGGGTGAGGAGGGCGAGGAGGGCGAGGAGGGCGGCGACGAGGCCGCCGGGGCCGTCGCGGCCATGCCCGAGGCGGCGCGCAAGGTGGACAAGGGCATGGAGGTCGAGCTGCAGGGCCAGACGGACGGCGACGTCGGCAGCTGGTACTCGGCGCGCGTAATCAAGGTCGTGGGCAAGGACCGCGCGCTCGTGCGCCACGCGCAGCTCAAGGCCGAGGACGGCCGGCCGCTCGACGAGCAGGTGCCGCTCAAGATGCTGCGCCCCGCGCCGCCGACGGAGCCGCCCAAGGGCTGGCTGGCGGCGGCCAAGCCCGGCGCGCCGCTCGAGATGCAGTACCTGAACGGCTGGTGGGAGGTGTCGCTCGTCAAGCGGCTGCCCGCCAAGGCGGGCAAGCCCGAGCGCTTCAAGGTGCGCGCGGACCGGTACGACGTCGAGCACACCGTCGAGCAGGCCGCGCTGCGTCCCGGGTGGAGGTGGAAGGCGGGCAAGGGGAAGTGGGCCTACAGGTCGTGAGCTCAATGTTGCTTGGAAGAGGATTGAAGCATGAAGGGGCGCCGTACTGCGTTCGTATAAGTTTGTGTGTCGTGCGAGAAAGGAACTTTTTGGCCCGCACGTGTTCTTCTCTACTCCACGACTCCACGACTTTTGAGTCCGAATCGACAGTGCTCTCTTTGATACCTTTGACCTTTGGTGCCATTTACCTTACAGTAGATACTTCTGTTCTCGACATGGTTCTTCT
>Ga0209713_10001219_pt1 | contig 15212 bp, 7 predicted proteins | sample ArcOceMetagenome_3_FD_187444 | JGI IMG/M metagenome (GOLD analysis project Ga0209713, IMG submission 187444) | Marine eukaryotic phytoplankton communities from Arctic Ocean - Arctic Ocean- Svalbard ARC20M Metagenome (SPAdes) (version 2) | ecosystem: Environmental > Aquatic > Marine > Oceanic... | reverse complement strand
CAGCGGATCTCCGTCGCGGCGCACATCTCGCTGGCGCAGGAGGTGGCGGAGGCGTTGGGCCTCGCCGTCGCCTGCGACCCGCGGGGCTGAGCGGCTACGTGCCGCGCGGGCGGCTGACCGGCGCGGGTAGCCGCCAGGGCGCGTGCATGGGCAGATGGGCTTTTTGCTAGAGTGCTCTCTTGCGCATGTTGGGACTTCGAATACTTATGGGGTTGTGGGAGTGTGTAAGGACAGAGTGTGGGTTTGGGTAGTAGGAGTGGGTGGAGTTGTTGTAGGAGTTGTCTTTTGAAATAAAAACCAAGAGTTTATTGCCGTGGCGGGCGTTGAGCCACGCTAGATTGCGTCCGGTGAAAAAACCATGAGAACTGGCTGTTTATGATAATTGACGCGACGTTTGTGTCCGCTTGTACCTCAGGCCCTTTACTTTGGCGTCCATGTTTGGCGTTTTAGCTCTTCTCACGGATGCATGCTTCGCAACACGGCGCATATGTATCTATGCACCGCCGCCATCCTGTTCGCGACGCGGAACAACATCCTCCTCGCACTGCGCAAGTAGCGATGGCCTCCAGCTCGCGCGGCCCATGCCTGTGCCTAGCGCTACTGGTCGTCGCCCTGCTCGCCAGGGCCTTCAGCTCGAGCGCGCGGCCCGTTGTCGCGGTCGTCGTCTCCGGCGCCATGCGCACGCTGCCAGAGTGTCAACCGACCATCAAGAAGTACATCATCGACGCCAACCCGTCGATGGACTTCCACTTCTACGTGTACGTGACTGTGGACGAGGACGAGGAAGTCGCGAATGCGCAGCAGCTCGTCAGCGCGGCCTTCCCCGTCGTCAAGAGTGTCCTGGTGCTCTCCGGGAAGCAGACCAGCCGTGCAGTCAAGCGCACGCTGCCCGGGCTCGACTCGATGCCGCCAGGCAGAGGCACGGCGCGCGGCAAGGCGGGCAACATCGCCAAGATGCTTCTCGGGCTCACGCTGGCTGAGCGGCTGCGCGGGCTGCCGAGCCCGCCCGTCGTGCGCCACCACATGCCGCCCGCACGGAATCTGTCGGCCACCGTCGCTGCTCATCACGACCTGGTGCTGCGGCTGCGGCCCGATCTATGCTTCTGCCGGCCGCTCAACCTGGCGCCGCTGATCGGCAGCCACGCCGTGCACGTGCCGTGGAGCGCACCGGGCATGGCCTTTGACCAGATCGCCGCTGGTCCACCCGAGCTGATGGCGCGCTACGCGGGCGCCTTCGACTCGACGCTGCCCAAGGATGTGGCGCTGCGGCGCGAGCTGTACCCAGAGAGCGCGCTCGGCAGCCACCTCGAGCATGAGCGGCTGCCACTACGCACGTTGCGGGGCTTCCACGCCAGCCTCGCGCGCGGCGGGATGGGCAGGCCTGTCAGTTTTGCCGACCCTTACGGAAAGCTCAAGCTCGACCTGCCCAACGTCTCGTTCCCCACCCACGCGTGCGAGCGCAAGGCCGGCGGCGGCAAGGGCCGCGGCAGCCGACACGCAGGCGCCATAGGCTGAAACTCATATCGTGTGTATGATTATGTTAAACACTTCAACAGAAACGCAGCCGCAACGACACACTGGCCCGGCCCCTCTGCTCTGTCTGCAAAGGGCGACCTATATCCATGACACCATGCGTACAGCAGCCTGCAGCCTGGCGAGCGCGCGCGCTCGTCGCATCGCTCCGCTCGTCAGTCGACCCACTCAATATCCGTGATGCTCGCGGGAGCCGGTGCTGGCTGCCGAAGACGCTGCTGCATCCACTCGTACATCACGCGCGGGACCAGCACCCTGGCGGTCCTGCTCAGCTGCATCAGCGACTCCTGCATTCTGAGCTTGGTCTCCTTGGGGAGGCTCTTGACCGCGGCCTGCAGGTCGGCCGTGGCCTGGTGGATCTGGCCCTTCGGCGGGTCTGTCGGTCTCTTGGCGAAATGATCCTCCACCCACGCCAAGTGCCGCAGTGCCTCCTGGTACAGCGTCTCCACCGACAGTGGAGCTGCGCCACTCGGCGGGCCCCATGGCGTGGACGCGATGGGGAGCAGCCACTCGGCAACTTCTCTCGCGTCTGCCGGTGACGGTCTCTCGGTAGACGGCCCCGCTTGCGCTCCGGTCGATGCGCTCGAGCTCATGTCGGCTGTCACGGGCCGTGCCACTTGCACAGGCACGGGCACCGGCACGGGCACTGCCACAGGGACAAACACCGGCACTCGCACCGGCTCTTGCACCGGCGCGCGGACTGGCTGCGTCTGCTGCACCCCACCCTGAAGTTGAGCAAGCTGCGAGGCCTGCGCATGCAGCCGAGCAAGCTCCGAGGCCTGCGCGTGCAGCCGCGCTTGCGCCGCCTGCTCCCTCGCGTGTTGTTCTCGCTCCAGCTGCACGCGCATCTGCAGCGCCACCGCTGCCCGGTCTTGCCCCGCAGCAAGCTGGGCCGCAACATTCGATACGATCAGACGTGGCGGCGGGACGCCTGGCGGGACACTCGGCTGCCACGTGGCGCCAGCATTCGCGGGTCGCTTTGCCGATGGCCTGTTCGAGTCGGCATAATCGAGCGCCCGTTTCAACGCTGCGGATTGCTCGGCCTTGTCGTGCGACGTCGCGGGCAATACCTGGGCAGCCACTTCCGGCTGCTTCTGCCCAGGCGTTCGCGCCGACGACGACGACGCGGAACCCATCGAAGACGAGGAAGTCGAGGCCGCAACGCGGGGCGGATGTGCAGCCGCAGTGGAAGGCACAACGCGCTCCGCAGCAGCGGGCGCGGTCCGAGGCAGCGGCAGCTGCTCCCATCGCCACGAGGACGGCGCGGAAGACGAGACCGCGAGCACCCGGAAGAACTCCTTCTTGGTAATTTGGCCAGCGCCGTCGACGTCGAAATAGCGCGCCGCCTGATCGATCTCGGAGTTCTCCAGGCCGGAGCCCCGAGCTAGCGCCTTGCGCAGCTCGTCGACGGAGATGGTGCCCGAGCCATCCGGGTCGAGCACCTGGAAGACTCGGTCCGTCACCATGTGCAGATCGACAGGCGGCTTCTGGTGTGGCGTCGCTGGCGGCGAGGCGGCGCCCACGCCTGACGAAGAAGCGGCGGGCACCAGAGGCGGCAAAGGAGGCGCGCCATTGGCGGTCGGCTGGTTGCGTGGAGGCGAACGGGTCTCGGCGCTCTGTCGCGTCGCTTCCAGGCGCGCAGCAGCTGCAGCGCCGGCTTCGGCCGTCGCTGCTGCCGACTTGGCGCGTGCCACTCTCTGCCGCGATCTCTCCAAAAGCGTTCGGAGGAACTCGATGCCTTCCCTCTGCCGCGTGACAACCTTTTGCCGCTCAGCCGGCTCCATCCCATCGAGGCTGTCTTGCTTGATGAATACCATCCGGGCAACCGTCTTCAGATGCTCTCGCGTATCGTCGATCGACTTCTTCTCCCTCGCGCTGAGCTGCATCGACTGCTCGGCTCTGCGGAAGTTGCGGTTGAGCTTCTCGATGTATTTGGCGGCGGCCTTCAAGAGGGCTGGGCCAGCCTGGCCGTGCGGACCAGTCACCTGGTGGCCAGGCGAGCCACGCGCGTGGCCAGCAGGCGAGCTGCTAGAGGCGGACGTCGAGCTGCGCGGGGGCGTGGCCTGCGCGCTGCTGTCGATTCCTCGCAGCTTGAGGGTGACAGCATTGAACGTCTGCAGCACCGCCTGCGACGGCTGCACTTCTCCGAGTCGCGCTGCCGCAAGCGCCTGGACCTCCTCTCGCGACAGCATGCGCTGCAGGAGCGGCGGGGAAGGCTCTGCCTCCTCAGGGAGCTGGTTGATGCGCTCCTCGACCTGCTGCTTCTCCCTCGCAATCTGTTGCAGCTTGGCGTCGCGCTTGAGAGCGAGCGCCGGGTTGGCGCTCACGTCCATCGTCGAGATGCGCTGGTGGTCGGCGTTGAGCGCGTCGAGCTTCTGCTGCCATGCCTTTCGCTCGGTCAGAGCGGCGACTGCAGGGTCAGCCTCCGGGACAACATCGGCGACAGATTGCTCGTCGACCGGCGCTGTGGGCGGCTCCACAGCTTGCTGCGCGCCCCAAAACGCTGCGGAGCTCTTCGTTGGCCGTGACGAGTTGGCGTCCCGTGCAGCACCGCTGCCGCTGCCGCCGCTGCCGCCACTTCCACGATCCGAGGTGCTGCCTCCGCTTCCGCTACTGCCGCCGCCGCCACCACCATCACCACCGCCGCCGCCGCCGCCGCCGCCACCGCCGCTGCCGCCCTCGGGGGTAGCGTACAGCTTCAGCGCGGACACGGTGCGTGACATCGCGTCGAGCCATGTCTGGGTGACGTTGTCGGTGACCAGATCAGCCTCACCAGCTTCGCCCGCCCACGTCAGCTTGTAGGAGCCCGGGTTGCGCACCTCCACGCCCTTGAGCTTTGGCTCGGCAAAGGCGCCCATGGCCGACGCGTCGTGCAGCAGATTGCCCAAAATGCAGTGTCGTTTCAGGTGCGCCTCAAGCCGCGCATGAGAATTGAAGCCAGGTGGGCCAGGCCCGGCCTGGGGCTTGCAGCTCGTGTTGCTGCGGTCATGAACGAGCAGCGCCACCTCCGAGCACGTGGGGCACAAGAAGTGCACGTCGAACCGTGGCCCTGTCCCGGAGTTTGCCGTCCGCGCCAATTTCCAGGTCTGCTTTGGAAAGAGCGACCGCGGGATCCGCGTGTCTTTGGGCTCGGGCGCCGGGTGCTCCTGCCACCCGTTGCGGCGCATCTCAGCGCGGCCCTCCTCGGCGCGCTCCCACTCGCCGCGCTCGGGCTGTCGGAGCTGGTATGGCGCCGCTGGCTTGGCTGCGACGCTCGCGCTAGAAGAGCGGCTCTCCTGCTCGCGCTGGTACTGCTCCATGCTCAGCGTGACCGCCAGCTGCATGTCCTCGTCGACCTCAAGGCTTCGCGGGCGGCCCTCGCGCGCCTTGCGCCCACGGCCCCGGCCGCGCGACGACGAGCTGCCCCTGCCACCGGCCCTGCCGCCGCGACCGCCAGCGCCACTGCGGCGTCGCGGTGTCTGAGCTGGCCGCGCGCAGCGCTCACCCGGCTCGCACCATACGCCCGCCTCGTCGGCGCCCAGGCCGCCAAGGGAGCCTGCCGCCAACGAGGGGTTGATCACGAGCGCATTTGCCGCCGCCGATGCGGGGCGCGACTGCTTCTGGGCCGGTGGCTTCGGGGCGGTGTCAATCTCTTGGACTGCCCGCAGCTCGAGCGCTGCGCCGTAGAGGCGCACGTCGGCCAGTGGGCCGACGCCGCTGCCGATGAGCTCCACCTCGGCCCTCACCTGCACGTTGACCGACCCCTGGTTGCGGCCGTCGATGTAGAAGGTGCTTCGGCCGTTTTCGCCGACAACCGCGAGCGAGTGCCAGCCCGGCACCAGCCTCTGCAGGTTTAGCCCGTCGATGCCGTGCCACTCGGGCGGTGAGGACGGCTGGCCGGCCGGGCGCGCGAAGACGCCGAGCGAAACCACCAAGGGCAGCGAGGCCATCTCGCCGATGCCATCCATGCACCGCACGTGGCACTCGCGCTCGGTATCGGGCCGAGCGCCGCTCGGCACGCCAGCCATCACGAGGTTGCGCGCACCGTTGCCTTGCTCTTGCCGGGGAAGGGGCGTCCTGATCCAGCATGTGAATGTCCACGCCGGCCCAAGGGGCACCCTGCAAGGCTCGGGCTCGGCGTCAGCAGTCGGCGTGTACTCGAACCTGATGGCTTCACGCGCCGACGGCATCAGGTCGAGGGCCGCGCCCGTGTCGGCGCGGCGCGTGAAGAAGGGATCGAACGGACCGCGGCAGCGCGGCGCGTCCCTGTTGCCGAGCAGCGCATGGACGCCAGGCACGCCGCGCGACCCGCGACGCATGAGCTCGTAGTGCTCGTCGGTGAAGACGAGCCTCAGCAGCAGCTGGACCTCTCGCGCATCGAGCTTCTGATGCCGGGGATTCGACCGATATGGGGCCACAGCGTCCGGCTTTGGCTCGTCGGACACGAGGAGGTCGTTGCTGGGGATGAGGACGAGCGCTCCCGTGTCCATGCTTGCCGCGCGCTTGCTGAGCGGCACCTCGTCGTCATCATCGTCTGAGTGGGACGGCCCGGCCGAACTGGTCGAGGGCTTCGAAGCAGCCTTGCCTTGGCTGGTGCTGCTTGCCGGCCCGGCGCCGGTGCTAGCCACGGCATCATTTGCAGGTGCGGCGGCAGCGGCAGAGGGGGCGGGCACGGAAGCAGGCTGCTCGTCCTCTTCCTCCTCCTCCTCCTCGATGTCGTCGTCGTCGTCGTCAAGCATCATAAACGACTTCATCCGGCCCGACAATTCTCCCGTGACAGCGGGTGCCGGCGCTGGCGCCGGCATGGGCACCGGTGCTGCTGCAGGAGCAGGAGCGGGCGCCGGCTCGGAAGCTGGAGCGGGCGCGGGCGCGGGCGCGGGAGCAGGAGCGGGCGGCTCGGGAGCGGGAGCGGGAGCGGGAGCGGGAGCAGGAGCGGGCGCGGGCGCGGGCGCGGGCGCGGGCGCTGGTGTATGTGAGGTGGGAGCGGGAGCTGGAGCGGCTTCCGCGGGGGGCGCGGCAACGAGGTTGGGAGCGGGCGCCGGTGCTGGCGGCGCTGATGGCGGCGCAGGGCGCTGCGGACGTCGCCATGAGCAGTTTGCCGCCGGCGCAACGCGTGGCGCGGGCTTCGGCTCCGCCGGCTCGTCAGTCGGGCTCCGGTACGGCTCAGTGGGCGGGTCGTCCGGAGCCTGAGAGTCCATGACCTGGAAGCGCGCCCAGACGAGTTGCGGATCAGTCGACCCCGGATCCAGCCAGGCCGGCGCTCTCTCTGGGTGGTCATCTCCCTTGGACTTAGGCAAACCAGTCATCTAGCTAAAACAGTGTGTAGATCAGGCACTTCTAAAGTATCTAAAGTTTGGCGGGCACGGCTTCCTGCGGCAGCCTTGACTCTCTTTTGGACGGAGCGGGCGAAGCCGGGGTATTTTTCTCCTTCACCTCCAGAAACCCTGCACTGGTGTCATACTACGTACGTAGTAAGTAAATCTACCATGCCACGGAATACATACATGTCGTCAAAGCTCATACCAATCGTCCTCATCGGACTCAGTACCTCTGTCAGCAACCCGAGCTGCTATGTCCGCCTCGCTCGACGCGCCGCCGCTGCTCAAGGCGGCGACAGCGACACCGTGGACAGCGACGGCTCTCCAGCGCACGACGCCAGTCGGCATGTCATCGTCCTCCCCTCCAGGCGCATGTGCTGACGCGGTGAGGCACTCGGGGTCGTCCGGCGCGACCACAGCCACCTCTTGGTAGCGGTGGCGGCAGAGAGTGTCACCGTAGAGGCTTCCGCAGCAGGCGAGCAGCAGCAGCACAGCGACGAGGCGGAGGACGAGTGCGTCCTCCTCGGCACGCAGCGCGTCGGCGGATACAAAGGGTGGCGCAAAGACGGATGCGGGCACTGTTGTCGCCTCCTGATCAGGCATTGCTCGGGACGGCAAGACATGGACCGATGGAGATGGCGGACGCGGCGGCGGCGGCGGCACTGGAGATCGTGCAGACTCCTCGGGCGGCTCCTCGACGCCGCAACACTGGTAGACGGCGGAGGCGCCAAAGTCGCGCACGCACGCACCGTAGGCGCTTCTTCCACCGCGCCACACCTCGAAGCCGGGCTCGAGGCAGCGCGCGACCTCGCCCAGGGCGGCGGGCGCACAGCAGTCGTGCGCGAGGTCGCCGCATATGTCGTCGCGGCACCTCGAGCCGGGGCGCCGCGGCGGTGGCGCGGGCGGCGGCGAGCCGGGCGGTGGCGACGGCCCGGGCGGCGCGGGCTCCGGCGTCAGCGCTGCGACTCGCGACGTGTCGTAGCTGGCGGTGGCGGTGGCGCCGCCCGCGACGCCTGACGCGTAGGCGGGCGTGTAGGAGACGCTGGCGAGCTCGACGACTGCGTTGCCGCGCAGCACCGACGGCTTGTTGGTCGGGCGCAGGATGATGCGCACGCTCTGCGGCTCCCACGGCACGCCTCGCCGCGCCTCGCCGCGCGTCTGGTGCACCACGCGGTCGTCGATGAGCCAGTCGATGCCCTGCGGCCGCCAGCGGGTCGTGAACGTGTGCAGACCCCGCGTCAGGTCGTCGTCGCGCCGCAGGATGGTCCGGTGCATCTTCTCGTCGACCCAGTAGCTCAGGTGGACGCCGAAGCGGTCGAGGCCGTCGAAGCACCACGCCGCCTCGTTGTGCGCCTCGGCCCACGCCGACGCGCCGCCGCCATGCTGATACGTCGAGAAGCACGTGAAGGCGTTAGGCGGCGGAGCGCCGCCGTCGGGAGCGTGGTGTATTCTAGCGACCCAGCGCACGTCGCCATACGAGAAAAAGGCCCTAGACCCTAGGTGGCCAACCGCGATCTGCACGCCGCTGCCGCAAGCCGCGACGCCCTGGCCGTCGAGCAGCAGCCGCGCGCCCGATCGGCGCTGCCACGTGCCCGAGGGCGTCAGGCTCGGCGTGATCGGGACGTTGTACTGCACGTGATCTGGGCGCATGCACGCCAGCGCGCCGCCCGTCGTGAGAGAGCCAGCGCCCTCCTCGAAGACCGCGAGAGCTGCGGCGCGGCTCGAGAAGTCGATCGAGAAGGCACCGGATTGCGCCATGCAAACTATAGTTATTTCATCAGCATTCTTCGCAGCAATGCTCACGCTCGATGTGCGTGGCGGTCTCAACAACCAGCGCGAGTGCGTCATCAACGGCATCATCGCCGCCTCGGAGCTCAACCTGACGCTGCTGCTGCCAAAACTCCATCCAGTCGGCCGCGGCAACGAGAAATATGCGCCCAAGGCGGCCAGCTACGAGGGCCGCTACGCCGACCGCAAACGGTGGGCGCACTGGGACTCGCTGCTCAACGCGACGGCCGCGCGCACGCTGCTAGCGGCGAGCGGCATCCGCACAAGGCGCACGCAGGACGCCAGGTTGGCCGGCGTGCCTCAGCTGGCGCTGCCGCCCGTCGAGACCGTCTTCCCAGACTGCCTCGGCGCGCGCATGGTCGGCGGCACGTGCGTCGCGCAGCGCGCGGGCGCCAGCGGCGTCCGGCTGATGCGCGGGCTGCTCGCGCGGTGGGGCGCCATCGTCGACGCCAACCGAGCGCTCAGCGCCGGCCGCAGCGGCCGCGTGATCTTTGACGCGGGAGGCTCGCTCTGCTGGAACGCGTACGGGAGTCGCAACAAGGCCAACTGCACGCGCGACTTCCCGAGGTCGTGCGGCGCCGGCTACGCCGCGGCCAACGCGTGGAACGACGAGGTCCTCGGCGTGCAGCAAGCGGTCCACGCGCACGTGCGCACGCTGCTCCGGCGGGCGGCGGCGGCGGCGGCGGCGGCGGGGCCGGCGACGCGTCGAGTGGATGGTCGAGTGGGCGCCGCGCGAGCTGCGCGGCACCGGTGGGCCGCCGTGCACGTGCGCGTCTTCGGCTGCCCCGCGCAGGTTCCGGGGGGTGGCGTTGCTGGCGTCAGGGCCGGTAGCAACCGGACACGCAGCCGTCCCGGTGGCAACCGGACTCGCAATCGTCCCGGCGGAGGCCATGGCGGCCTGGCAGGGCGCGCGTTGGCGGCAGCGGCGCCAGCAGCGTCGGCGGCGGCGGACGGCAACATGCGCGCGTCCCTCGAGTACACGCGCAGCACGATCGCGCGTCTCGAGGCGGAGCAGGGCGCGCCGTTTGCGGTGCTCTACCTCGTGTCGTCGGTGCCGGTCGCCAAGGTACAGCCCTACTTCCCCAACCATCGCCTCACCTCCAAGGACGACGTCTTCCCGCGCGCGAGCCTGCGGCTGCCGTTTGAGGTGTGCGCCGCCATCGACTACGGCGTCGCCACCTCGGCGCCCGTCTACGTCGGCATGCGCCTCTCGTCGTTCGACGTCTTCGCGCACGCCGAGCGCAAGGAGGCCGAGCTGCTCACAGTGATGCGACCGGGCGGCCAGATCTGCTGAGACGTGAGCGAGTAAGAGAGCGTGGACATCCAAGAACCAAGATTCAAAGACGTAGACTAAAATTTCACCCTCCGCACATATCAACTACCCACCACCCAAGTCCATCACGCGAGTCGCGACTCGACGATGGCAAGAAAGTAGCCGAGCGCCGCCGCCTCGAGGTCGAGGTTGATGGATTCGTAGGCGCGCTCCGACGCCTTGACCGCGTGCTCGAGGCCGCTGTGGCCGATCGCGTGCATCTGCTCGTCGTCAAACGCCTCCTCGGCGGCGGCGGCGGCGCCAGCGACGGCAGCGGCGACGTTCTCGGCGGAGAAGGCGGCGGGCACGGCGGGCGGGGCGGCGGCGGCTGCGCCCGAGGACGACGACGACGCGCCGCCCGAAGCGCCGCCGCCACCGCCGCCGCCCTCGGTCGTGAGCGCGGCGACGGCCTGCTCGACGCTGCCGTGGCTCGCGACGAGGGCGCGGCGCGCGGCGGCCTCGCCGAAGCCCATCGCCTGGAGCCCGACGACGCTCTCCTGCGACGGCTCGTACGAGGGCGGCGGCGCGGCGCGCTGCATGCACGCGAGCTGCAGCGCCTCCTGCCGCTCGGGCGAGCCGAGCGCCGAGAGCGCCTCGTTGAGGTCGTTCTCGCTCTGCCGCAGCGCCTCGGCGGCGAGCGGCCGCACGTAGCCCAGCCCCACGAGCTGCTCGAGGCCGTGCGCGTCGACCGCCCTGCCCATCGGCGTGAGGCCGTACGTCTTGAGCTCGGCCGAGCGGCGGCGCTTCTCGCGCTGCGCCTCGACGCGCGCCTGCGCCGCGCCGCGCCGCTGCAGCACGCACGCCGCCGCGCCGCCGACGTCCTTGCCGCACGCGAGCAGCGCCGAGCGTGCCTCGTGCTGCCGGAAGCCCATCGCCAGCAGCTCGGCCACCTTGGCGTCGTCCTCGGCCGTCAGCGTCAGCTCGCGACGCATCGCGTCGGCGCGCGTCAGCAGCGAGCGCGCGTCGTGCAGCTCGCCGCGGTGGTAGGCGAGCGCGCCCTGCAGCACGCCGAGCCGCACGTACACGGCGCGCTGCTGCCCCGCGTCGGAGCGGCCGGCGAGCCGCTCCATCTGCGGCCCGTGCAGCCGCTGCAGCAGCCCCTTGGCGCGCTCGAGCCGCGCCGCCGCCGCCGCCTGCGCCGCCGGCTCCGAGAGCGCGGCGTCGGGCTGGCGCGACGAGAGGAGGAGCGACGCCCACACGACGTCGAGCAGCAGCAGCGCCATGTTGTCCGAGAGCTCGAGCCACTTCCGATCGGCGACGTCCATCGCGTGCTCGGCCGCCTCGAAGAGCTGCACCGCCTCCTGCAGCGTCCCCGCCTCGCCCGCCGCCGCCGCCTCCATGGCCTGCCCGCCCTCCGACTGCTGCTGCTGCGCCAGCATGCTCTGCGAGCTGCGCTCGAGCAGCGTGCGTCCCTTGGCGTGTAGCATCATGCCCAGGCTGAGTGCCTTGCGGTCCGCCTCGGGCATCGATATCGCCGAGCCGTCCTGGTTGGTCAGCGACATCTCGAAGCCGCTGCTGCCGTCGCCCGCCCGCTCGGACAGCAGCCGCGCGGCCGACTCGACCTCGGCAAGCCGCTGCAGCCGTCGCTCCTGCTCCTGCATGTGCAGCACCTGCGGGTCGTGCAGCACCAGCATGACCGACGTGTTGTGCGCGAGACCAAGCGTCTCGATGGGAGACGCTCCGTCCGTGGCCGTCAGATCGATCTTCTTGCCGCGGGCTATCATCGTCGCGCAGGACGCAGGCTCGATCGACGACGCCATCTTCAGAGCGCCGAGCAGCTCGGCGAGCGACGCCCCCGGAGCGACGGCCACCTCACCCTTCCACGCCTTTAGGAACTTGATCGTGATCGACATCGGAAGGCTGGAGAAGCGTGTGGTCGGACAGGCAGAAGGGCGCATGCGAACGAAGTTCTGCATGCAGCTAGAGACGGCACCCGGGCCATACACCGGGTCCGGCTATGAGCAGTTGGGGTCCGGGCCTGCGCGGAATCCGAAGTGTGTAGTTGAGGTAAGCTAACAGCGTTAAACCGTTAAACCGTTCGGCGGTTTTGCGTTAAACCGCGCATAACGATGTCCAAAACTTCGAGCATCCTCCCACAAAATCGACCGCCAAAGCATACGAACTACGATTCGTATCTGCTGGGCTCCCACGCACACCGCCACACCCGGGCTCTCGATCTAATGGCTCGCGGGGTCGAGGAGGGCGGGGTCGAGGTCGCAGCCCTCGATCGGGTGGAAGCGCTCCTCGTCGAAGCCCTGCGAGGTGGGCGTGACCTTGATGATCGTGTTGAGCGGTATCGAGACGTGGATGCAGTCCTCGCGCCGCATCCCCGCAAAGTAGGCGTAGAGCACGCGCAGGATGGCCTGGTGCGCCACGACGAGCAGCGGCTCGCGCTGCCGCTCCATCTCGTGCGCGATCGGCTCGAGGCGCGTGATCAGGTCCATGTAGCTCTCGCCGCGCGGGTAGCGGTAGTTGAACTTGTCGGCCTTGCGCGCGACCGCCTCCTCCGGGTGGATGGACGCGATCTCCTCGTAGGTCATCCCGTCGCACACGCCCGCGTAGATCTCGTCGAGGTTCTTGAAGGCCTTCGGGCGCATGTTGATCCAGTCGTGCCCGTCGGGGCCGATGAGCCGGTGGTGCTTGATGTGCCGCGCCGTCAGGATCGTGCGGCGCATCGTCGACGTCCACAGCCGCGCCGGCTGCGGCGCGCCGTCGGGGCACGAGATGTTGTCGTTGACCCACTGGCCGAGCGAGACGGCGTACTCCTCGCCCGCGCTCGTGAGGCCCGAGTCGCCGCCGACCTTCTCGAGCTGGTTGTACTCGGACTGGCCGTGCCGCGAAAAGTAAAAGGGCTCGCGCTGCATGTGCAGGTTGACGAGGAAGGTCATGATCCGCGTCGGCAGGAAGCCGCGGATGTTGTTGCACGCGATCTCGCGCCCGCCGTCGATGAGCTTGATCCAGCTCAGGTCCTTCTCGGTCACCGTCTCGTACACCTTCTCGTAGTGCTGGATCCGCTCCCGGAAGTCGGCGACCGCCTGCTCGGCGTCGACCGCCACGTAGTCCTTGACACCCACCTTGGACGCGATGATGTTCCTGGTGATCACCTCCTCGTCGGTGAGGATCGACTCGATGAAGATCACCTTGGCGCCCGTCGGCTTCGCCCGCTCGATCAGCCACCGCCTGCGCTCCTTGGTCGTGTTGGTCGCGTCGAACAAGGCGACGGCGCCAAAGTCGCCCGACACAAACGGCGCGTCGCCGTTCGACACCTTCTTGGCGAAGACGTCGCTGGAAGACGCGCCGGCTCGCCTGAACTCCTGCGTCGAGACGTCCTTGGCCATCCACGCGCAGAGGTCCTTCATCGCCGCCTCGCACGCCGCCGCGCGGATCGTCTTGCCCTCCTCGTTGGTGTCGTCGAAAAAGTTGGAGTCCTGGAACTCCGTGCCCGCCATCTTCCGTCGGTACTCGCCGACGTTGAAGAGCTGGCACGGCACGCCGTAGAAGAAGGAGAGGTACTGGCTTAGGCGCCGAGAGATGTACGACTTGCCGCGGGCGGGAAGCCCGACCAACACGAGGAGGATCTTGTCGCTCTTGGTGTTGTAGCTGCTGGGCGTCGCAAACTTGTGCGGATGTGGGTTGCTGTGAGCCGGTGCGGGAGGACCGGCGCTCCCAGCCTCAGCGTCAGAGACACCAACGTTAGAGACACCAGCGTCCATATCCGCGGAGATGGGTACAAGGGTGACCAGTGCCTGATGATGAGTTTGCTCAGTGGTGTGCCCCCCCCACCCAAAAGAAGGACAACTTTTCGACATTTGATGCACACGATACGTCACGAGCCTTGTAAGCGCGCGGCCTTCGCCTTCTGCACCGCCGACCCGGCCGGCGGCCGTGCAGCCGAGCCGCCGCCGCCCCGCTTGGCTGGGTCGCTGCGCGCGCGTGCGGTGGCGAGGCGGAGGAGCTGGAGTTCCGGCTCGAGCAGCAGGTGCCCTTCCTGCACGCGGGCGAGCAGCTCCCTCACGAGGGTGTGCAGGGCGGGCGGCGGCAGCGGCAGCCCGCTCTTGCTTCTGCTGCTGCTCCGCCGCCGCCATCCACCGCGACGCCGCGCGACGCCGCCGGCCGCAGCGGGCGGCGGCGGCGGCGGCTCGTCAGGCAGCAGCCCGTTGCGCCGGCGCAGAGCGAGCAGCGCCCCAGCCTGCGGATGAAGCCGCTCGAGCATCCGCACCCTTCGCCCGGCGCTCAGCGGCCGCGCCGGCGCGCCCGCCACGCCCGCGTCCGGCGCGAAGAGCACGTCGCCTCTCACGATGAACTTGACCTCCGCCGAGTTGGCTGGCAGCGGCAGGGACTCGTGCGCCGTCTCGTGCACGAAGAGCACCGCCCGACCAGCCCGCGGCACCACGTCCAGCGCGACCTCCTCCACCTCGCCCTCCGGGTCGCCGCCGCTCACGCGTGGCGTCGGGACATAGAAGCGTGTTGCACCGCCACCGTCGGCTGAGTCCGCCAAGTAGCAGACCAACGAGACGAACGAGCGGCTCTTCGGGTGAGTCGCCGAGTCGCCGACCCGAGCCGGACCGTCGACGTGCCTCTGGAAGAAGTCGCCTGCCTTGTACGAGAGGACTCAGTTGCTCCCACACGGCGCATTGTGGCCCCCATTCCTGCCCGTCGGCGCAGTGTGGGCCCACAAATTGTGGGTTCCATGCACCGCCCGCAATGCCGTGGGCTGTCGCGAGGCGCGAGAAGGCGACCGAGGCCAGCCCGCCATCGGTGAGAACGCACTTGCGCCCGCGCCGGATGTCGTCGTCGCGGCCGTGACGCGTGTCCGCGTAGGCAAACCCAGACTGTTCGGCCCGCTCCATGATCGCCTGGCACTCACGCTCAGAGAGCAGCCCCTCGACGATCACGGGCAACGCAGACGGCTCGGCCAGTAGCGGGCCCATCGTATCGCCAGCAGGCCGCCAGGAGCCCGTTTCCGAGCTCCAATCGAACCACGCCGTGCCAACAGCGGGCGCAGGGCCGCAAGACTGCGGCTCGACTGGCCGTCGAGCCTTGCGATCGGGATCTTGCGCCCAGCCCCGCAGCCCGGGTACAGCGTGATCGCCGGAGACATAATAAGTGGTACGACGAAACGAGCCAAGCTTGCATGCTTGCATGCAAAGGCGGCGGCCGCAACATCAGTTGCGATGTCAGGCGTGAGCGTGCACCGCGTGCCGCGTCGCGGCCTAACGCCCGCACCTTCCGCGCTGCCCACACACTCTTCGCACCGCGATCGCGCGCACGCCGCCACCCGC
>Ga0209713_10001218_pt1 | contig 15214 bp, 1 predicted proteins | sample ArcOceMetagenome_3_FD_187444 | JGI IMG/M metagenome (GOLD analysis project Ga0209713, IMG submission 187444) | Marine eukaryotic phytoplankton communities from Arctic Ocean - Arctic Ocean- Svalbard ARC20M Metagenome (SPAdes) (version 2) | ecosystem: Environmental > Aquatic > Marine > Oceanic... | reverse complement strand
CGGTGGCAAGGATTGAAGAAGGAGAGTTTATCTCCTTATTTGGGTCTGATGCTGATGGAAACGCAGCAGTTGTCACAGAAACGAAGGAAGTCGAGGAGGTGAAAAAGATGATAGCAAAAAACAATGGCACTCCAGGAGCTTTCCAATACACTGTTGCAAAAACATATACAAGCAGCACCTTTTTCACTGAAAGACTGGCGCTGGTGGTTCCGCCACGGGATGTGCACCGAGCGCTGGAATCACGACCGTCCACAGGCCTGAACAAGACCCTTCGGAAAAAAGGGCGGGATGGGATTGGGCAGCTGGCGGACCATACGTGCTGTGCGCAACATGTGAATGCAGAAATCGTCATCATGATGTACGAAGAGCAAGGGGCAGATCACCCAGAGGTGATGGCGGTGGTGAGAGCCCAGAAAACCATTGAGAAGGGAAGCCCGATTTTAATTCATTATGACCCTGACCATGGCATGTCAGCGTGGGAGGAGACTTTTAAGTGTAGATGCTGCAAATGTAGAGGGGCGTGTGGTGAAACCAAGGCGTCCGAAGAGGACTTTATCGAGAGATTAAAGAGGGCGCAAGCACCTGTGGACACATCCTTATTGCATGACACAGAAATAGCGGTGGGGGTAATGGTATCCTTCAATGCAACAGGAACAAGCATGGTCGGCGAAGTCGAGGAGGTGGCGGAAAAAAAGTGCAGGGTACTAGTTTTTGACGAGGATGTGCGCACAAGTTTCTGGGTGGAGAAAAGCAAGTGCAAGGCACGGCAAGATCAACTCTGGTGGAAGGAGTGTCAAGCTATCATTGATTGCAACCGTCTGCAGAGCTTGTGTGCAAATGGAATCAGAGAACAGTATTTGGAAGCCACCATCGTCGAGAGGGTGTCAGAGTGGATGGCGCTGGGAGCCACGGGGAGGGTGGATCTACCAGCTGCGATGGGAAATGTGTGGGTTGCTGCTGCGGACTTCACAATGGTGGACGACATCACGGTTGAAGCACAGGGTGAGGAAACTGAAGAGGACGCGATGCTCAGGGTGATCCAAGTAATCGGAGAGTGGGGAAAACGGAAAGGTCCACCCTTACCCATTGCCATGTACGATCATGTGTTTCTGATTGTGAACCCAAGAGGGTCAGAACACTGGATGCTGGTTCACTTTGAGCCCCGGCGAAAAATCTTTCGCATGCTGGATCCGAGACACAACTATGGCAAGTCATGGCACAACAGGGTAGCTACGCTATCATGGGCATGGCTCATGGGAGTACAACAGAATACGGTGTGGAGCCAATCCGCCCGTCACCAGGGAGAGTGGGGGCAAGGTCTGGAAGATCCTGTGTGGGAGATCACTCGGGACATGGCAGAAGCAGGTATTGGCAGGACGGTCAGAAGGGAGTCACCTAAGAGGGATGCAGGGGTGAATGAGGACAGCTTGAGGAGAGTGGGTATCATGATCTCTGATACGGTGTCGGAAGGCATGGGGCAGCATGGCTACTGGCGATGGAAGGGAATGGAGGAAGGTCTACCGCAGCAGCAAAACGGGTGGGACTGTGGAGTGTTTGTAGTCATGATGATTGCGTGCATTATGAGAGGCTGGACCTTCAATTTGCTAAAAGTGGGAGGATCGCACATACGAGCGTGGCTGCTGATGGCGATATTGAGTGACTCTAGCAGAAGGCGCACGAGGCAGTGCGCTAAGTGTGGTGCCGCCATCGACTGGGAAGTCGTGACGTCGACGGTAGTGAGCAAGTTGGAGTGCCAGACGACAGCAGAGTGCAAAGCGAGGTGTGGCTCGTCAAAGCGATGCAAGATAGGGCATCCCACGAAGAGAGCAGCAGACACCAGGCAGGTATTATCTGTATCCAATGCTACGTATATACATGCACCAGCGCGCCACGCCAGCGAGAAAGAGCGACGACCGGTCCAAGCAGGTCATCACCCGAAGAAAGCAGCAGACACCAGGCAGGTACTAGCTGTATCCAAGGCTACGTATTTGCATGCACAAGCGCAGGATGACGGTTTGTACACAGACCTTGCACAGAACAATCATAGTCACAGGAGATCGCCAGGAGGGGACACCAGAGCTGTGGTTAAGCATGCGTCTGGTGTCTCCACCCCAAACGGAGATACCAGAATCGTGACTAGCTGCGTCCCCAGCGCCCACACACATTGTAGGAGAGATGAAACACGAGACACCGCTAGACAGGTAGCATCTAGCACGAGGGGAGTAATCCAGAGACCTGGGAGGGCTCGGAGCCCGCATGAGGGCCAGGTAGAAGGGAATAGCCCCGCAGAAGCACTAACCAGACAGGCATGCGAACGGGATGGGAGACGATGCATCAAAGACCAGTCAGCGGGGAGCAAGACAGCTACCAGCAGACCAACACGCACGACGCGGCGGACGCAAGAGTGTGAACAAGCAGAAGAAGATGCTAGAGGTAAGCTCAACCAGTTAGTCACCAGCATAATGAGGGAGAGTGAGAGGCATGGCCAGCAAAAGTCACAACCGGAAGTCAACGCCAACAAAGGTAAGTACCTGTGTGAGTTACTAAGCATGCTCGATGGCAAGGAGCACAAGCACGCAAATAACAACACAGAGGACTCAGAATCTCTAGTAGGCACGACTAGAATAGAAGAAGGCCGAAAATGGGTTGCAGGACAACTAGCTCCATGGGTACAAAAGCGACAAGCACAACGAGTCGACAGGTGGTGGCAGGAGCTAGAAGGAAACCGGCAAGTGCCCATTGTGATGAAGCACCTCACAGTCAGCAGCAAAACCGCAGCAATCCACCTTCTCAAAGGACTGGGCATAGAAGGCGATGAGAAGCAGTGGGATGAGGCAGTCTTCGTGCGAGACAGGAGACACTCTGGGAAAATCATGACAGCTGAACTACAAGTCACGGTAAAGGTAAACCTCGCACTCAAACACAGCCTGGGGCGACATATTGACATGGAGGGCAGCAGAGAAGCGGCGTTCATCGAAGTAGCAGGAGTAGCAGGGCAGGATGAAGTGATCCCAACTGCCACACTAGCACCGCGATCGGACACACAGAGATGTCAACTGCTGGCTTGGCGAAGACTATGGAGACTATTGGGAGCCACAGAGCAGCAGATCCTAGAAGTCATCAACTTCATGGTGGAAGTGGCAGTCCCAGGATGGATCCCGGATGCGGTAACTATGACAGGACCGGATAAACCTATGTGCCTAGACACAGTGTGGGGCGGGAGCAGGGATAGAACAGCGCGGGGAAGAATAACAGTGTCGAGTGTTAGGGACCCCCTAGATGCTACACAGCGGAACGCGCTCCAGTATCTAGAGGACATCTGGGCAATTGAAAGCGAGCAAGACTTCAGAGACAGACTGGAATCAGACAGCGTACAAGGACCAAGAGGACTGCACAGAGTGCTCCTTATGCCAGAACCACAGGTGAGCACAGCAAAAGTCATCATAGGTCTCCCACGTGCAAATACCATTAAGCGGTGGCAGGAAAGAATCGCATCCTCATCGGCGCACGCCGGTGCACGAGGAACCAGCGACCATCAAGGTATCGCAGAGGTGCAACAAAAGCAGGCAGATGCCAGGGACACAGCGGGAGTCTTCGCAGTGGCTCCGGCATGGCTCCAAACACCAGCGATACATGCGCTATGGCAACCAAGGATGGAAGATAACACGGCAGAAAGGAGCAGCTCGATATGTATACGTTTCCGACAGAAGCCAGGGAAATCAGAAGAGCCGATCTTGCAGAGACAGAGAGCGCTACAGGGAGCCCTAAAGATGGTCAACGAAATCCAAGACCGATGCTGGCAGCAACAAGCACCGTTCAAAAGGTCAGAAATAGAACTCTCATGCTACAGAAGAAAAGATGGCGAGTGGACGGGAATGATCGTACTAGCAGTGAGAACGGATAGCCTGCTAGAGATGGATGTGCTGGTGGGCTGCGTGCTAGCCTTTTACATAGGTAATGAAATCAGATTGGGACCAGCCAGTGAAATGAAATGGTGCCCACTGCAGGATAGGGTAGGAGAGTCATCCTGTAGAATCACAAGCATAACAGCGCGCAGGCTACATGGCGGAGATAGCAGAAGAAACATTTTCTTTGGCTCTCAGGTAAAAGGGCAGCAGACAAGAATCATTGGGGACCCGAAATTGGCGCCGATCAAACACATCATTCGGCTCATAAAGACTGGAAAGGGAGGTTCACAGGTAATGTCCAGAATGGGAGAGGGCGCATGGAAGCTGAAGAGAGGCCGCAGGCAACGGCAAAAGGAATCAGAGCTAGAGACTGGAGTGGACACGGAACGGGCGGCAGGAGCTGAGGCAGAGAGGGGCACCGACGAAAGCAAGGATCTTGAACAAATCATGGCAAACATCAGTGACTGGCAGAAAACGACTGACAGGCACAACAAGTCAGCCGCAAAGAAATCCTGGCAAGACACCAACACGGACAAATCCTGGCCAAAAGCACAAGGGCACGCAAGCACAACCGAGGGCGCAGTCGTCAGACTGACAGGAGGAGTGCAGCAGGCAAGACCGCTCATGGTTGTCTACTGCCCGGAGACGGGAAGGATGAACAGGGAACAAGCTGCAAGACGGGCTCCAGGAGATGGGAACAGAATGCAGCGAGAAAAACGGTGGTACCTGTACAACAGAGGAGACTGGGCGGGAGCGAGAGCAGTAGGAGGACAGTGGCAAATGAGAGATGGGCCAGGAGCGTGGGGAGAGTGGAAGCAGGCGTCGGCATGGGCGCAGATAGAACGAGAGGGCGAGAAAGGAAACATCATGGGAGCAATTCAGCAAATGCGAAGTGATGGGTTTGCGCAGCTAGCGGGCTACGGAGAGGAAATCATGGCGGGCGGAGCGGAGGACGCACACATGAAATGGAAGGACGTTGAAGTGTGGAAAAAACAGGCCTGGCAAGCGGAGGTGTGGGAGCATGGTCGATGGAGCTGGAATGGCTGCAAAGGAAACGTAGGCTCTTGGAACCTAGGACCGCTGGGCTATGTACTATCTATCACACACATACAGGAACTCCTAGACCTCGGGATGCCGGTAGTTTGCTGTCAAGAGCTGAGATTCCCCAAGGGACATCAACGGCGGGTCAAGAAGGAGCTGGAGGCGCTGAACCGGAACTACATCTGCTTCATAGAAGTAGGCCTCGATCGGAAATATGCAGAATCGCAGAGGGAAGACCATGGATGGAACTCCAAGCTGAACTTTGCAGTGGCGACTTTCTTGCATACGGGCATCTTCGACGCGAAGAAGTCGAGCAGGAAGGAATGGGCATCGACAATTCAAACGCACAGCATGGCACACATGGCCAGAGGCAGAGTGCAGTGGATAGATGCGGTCACGAAACAAGGCAAGACGCTCTTCATCGTCAACATGCATCAGGCCACAGCCGCCTACGTAGAACTGCAGGAGCTTGTCTGGCGAGCAATCGGAGCCAAGATTCAGGAACGAGGCCAACAAGCAGGCATGATCGTAGGAGACTTGAACGCAGGGTGGCCAGGACACAGAATCGGATATGCAGAGAGCACGAAAAAATCACTGAGTCGGGTGGATGAACAACTACGGACGCTCGTCGAAGAATATCAGGGCACATTGATCTCAACAAAGACAGCATCAAGGGTCGACGTGCATGAAGGACGGAGGGCCAAGTTGGACCACATCATCATCTGGGGAATGACGCAACATGAGGAGTGGGGATCGGCAGATTGGGCCGGAGCGGCAGAGCACGATCACGCGCGTACAATGTTCAGAGTGGGCGAAGAGCTTCTGGGACCGAGAAGGCTGGAAGTCAAACAACCGGCAGAGGAGGGCAAGAACAAACGACTTCACCCGCAGATCATGGAGAACATCGTAGATCGGCTGAATCAGGAGCGGGACATCAAGGCAGGCGAAATCCTACAAGATGTCGGTGAGGGAAAAGACTCAGAGGAAGGGGTCTGGCAAATCCTGAACGAGAGGAAAGAGTCAGCGTTCGCGCTAGCTCAGGCAAACGAAAAATCGCGAGGGCAGCCACAGCACAGAGGAGCAAACAAGAGCATCGTGCAAAAGCTGCAGCTCAGGACGATAGCGCTCCTGCAAGCGGCACGACGGGCGAGTACGACGCGCAGTGGAAAGGGTGCAACGGCGGCAGAACTTCGCAGCCTAGAGCTATTCGAACTAGATATGGACAGAACACTTACAGAGGCAGAGCAGCGAAGCATAGTCAAGTCCAACATCTGGAGGGTAGCGCTGGACAGTAAGATAGCGACACTACAGGCGACATTGCAAGACAGCATTGGGAAGCAGACGCGTGAGCTTAGAAAGCAACTGGACAATCGAGAATGGCATATCTTCACGAACGCGCCCAAGGGACAAAGCAAGTTCACAGGCAAGATTGGGGTGCCAGTCGAGCAAAAAGGGCTGGAATGGAAAGCGCCAGTAGGATGGATATGGATACTGAAAGAGAGCGAAGAGCAGAGCAGAACGTGGCAAGAACGGAAGGAACAGACGGAGGGCGTCGGAATGAACGCAACGATGACAATTGAGAGGGGTGACGTGGCAATACTCAGGATCAAAACACAACAAGGGCATGAAGTGCAAATGTCGGAAGCGATTCAGGAAGCGGGCGAGAGCTGGAGGCAGGCACTCCAAGGCCGAGACGACTCACAGGAAATGGACAAAGCTTCGGCCACCCGGCCGAAGCCTTATCCTGCAGCGGGAGTCGAAACCAGAGAAGTTGGGAAGAGCGACACGAGCACTAACCAACTGGAGCCGGGTGGCAAGGGAGTGGACACCAAGACGGGCAGAATGTGGAGAATGAGGGGCCAAGAAGCGGGACAGGCATTGGAAGAGTGGAAGGAGCACATCCTGACGGCTGTACAGCGCAGAGATGCACAGGAAGCAATCGAAGATAGCGAAGTGAGGACGATCAGAGGCACCGGGGCCGAGGGCATCACAACAGTCATAGCAGAAACGGGAAGCACCCTGGAAGCGTACGAGCTCCTCACGGTGGCAGAACACTGGGAAACAGAGGGCATTGTCGACAGACAAGTGTTGTTGCGAGAGCAAGTGTGGGAGGGAGTAGACATGAAGGTAGCGTGGGAGCAGTACTACGAAACCCAAGGTTACTCTCCATATGCAAGGTGCGCGAAACAGGAATGTCACGCAGAAGCGCCGTGTGTCATCACGAAGAAACCAAGCAAGCACAGAAATCAGGAATGGGAAGAGCTCAAGGCGCAGTGGTCAAAAGCGAAGGCCCCAGAACCAAAAAGTGTGGATTGGGGAAACTCAGTGAAACTCAAGGCAAGACTACCAGTGGAAGTAGTCGAAGCAAAAAGAAGGGAGCTACTAGGGTTCTGTCACCAATGCTGGCGAGTATCCAACTTCCGAGGAAACAACGACATAGTGGCGTGCATGGCGTTTATGGAGAAAGCAGGGATCTTCACAGAAAGGGTGATAAACACGACAGACAGGCTCAGAGGCAAACTGACAGAGAACGAATGGCAAAAGTTCATCCAAAATTTTCTGAAGACAGGAAAGGCACCAGGACCGGATGGCATTCAAAATGAGCTCATCAAGACAATGACGGATAATGAGAAGGAGGTTCTGAGGATCTGGGCCAATGAAGTCTTGCAAGACGATAACCCGGCAAGAAAGATGTCAACACTTGTCACGGCAGGCATGATATCCAAATTGCACAAGGGAGGAGCCACCACGGAAAAAACGAAGGACTGGAGACCGGTCATACTACTCAATGGACTCAACCAACTCATTGCATCGGTTATCAGGGAAAGGCTAACAGACATCGTCGAGCGGGCGAGTTTTTTCGAAGCGGGGCAGAGTGGATATCGGCAGCACAGAGGAACGAGCATCAATCAGACTAAGTTGCAATGGATCACGAAAGAAGCAAAGAGACAGAAGAAAACCGTCATCAGAATTGACGTCGACTTCACTAATGCCTTCAACTCGATGAACCAAGCAGCGCTATGGCGGCTAATGGAGAAGTTCGGATTCCCCGACGTAGACTTTCTACGGGCAACATACGAAGGGGTAAAGATTAGAATAGCTCCAGATGATGGCGAGAATGCAGATATCACATTCGACACAGGGGTGGCACAAGGCAGTGTCCTCTCCCCGGTACTGTTTAATATCTTTATCAACACTCTAGTACGACTTATCACAGCCACAGGCCAGGCACTTGGCATATCACACGGCTTAGACAGGATAGACCAGTTCAACAACTTAGCCTTCTGCGACGACTTGACCCTTTTCGCACAGAGCGGAGCAGGTGCGCATCAGCTCACAAAGGTGATAGAGCAGTTTGAGAGATGGAGCGGAATCAAAGTTAGCTTACAGAAAACAGTCATCATGGTGCTGGGCGAAGAGCAGGTAGGAGTCAAACTGAAGTATAGAGACCACGAGGTATCTAAAGCAGAGGACACAGAATCAGTTAGATACCTAGGCTTTTGGAGTACAAGAAAGGGAGACATGTCGAAGACCAAAGAGAAAGTCTTTGAAGCTGCAAGGGAGGCAAAGGAACTCATAAGGTTGCACCCATTCACACCCGAGTGTGCAATAGAAATGTTCCTAAGCAAAGGGGCAGGACTGTTTAGATACTCAGCGGCGCTAGTGGAGTGGTCATGGGGAGAACTGAAAGAGCTGGAAAAGATTTGGATGCAAGCATACAAGGTAGCATGGCATCTGCCAGAACAGACAGCAACGTCAATCTTTGCATTTCCAAAAGAGCAGGGCGGTCGCGAGTATCCGACACCACTTGGAATTATGGCCCAGGAACTGGTCAGGCACGTAGAGAGCTGCAGGAGACATGATGACCTGACGAACGACATCATCAAGCTGGAATTGAAGGATGCAAAGGAGAAGTGGCTATGCAACTCTTTCAAGGACCTCACCGAGGAAATGCAACTAAGGCAATGGGACGAGATCAGAGACAACACATGGAGCAGACTCGCCAAGTGCATGCAGCTACTGGATATGCAGCTAGAAATACCAGAAGAAGGCGAAGCCGCCGAAGCAAGCGAAATCAGCTGGGCTAAGCTAACGAGACCCATCAGAAAATTCAGATGGCGAGCGGAAGCAGTTGGAGGAAGACAGGTATGCTTCGATCAGCAAATCTGGAGAATGAGCAAGTGTCAATGGGCCACGATCTTTCGCTGCGAGAAGAGTTTCTGGGAAGGAGCAAGACTACTGACAGACAGCGGGCACAAAGGGGTGAAAGCACTAGAACAGAGAGACAGACAGGACAGCACGACACAGCGAGACAAAGCTTGCGAGGGCAAGGTGCCACTCTTCATCAGGCACCAGGCCAGTAGCAGAGCGCGGGAAGCAGAAGAGGGGATAGCGGGATGTGACGGCAGGCAGACTTTCAAGGTACTCGTGCCCATAGCGATCAGGGGCCTACGGAAGAAGGTGCACGAGGAATTCCAACAGTATCTAGATCTAGTAGACTGGAGCGGCATAGGCGTAGAAGACAGAACGAGAGAGTGCAGAGCAGCTGGAGAATGGTTTGTCACAGAAGAAGGACGAATGCCGGAAGCGCTAGTGCAATGGCTGGAGAAGCGGGAGACCCAGGAAGCACGGTCTAGAGCAGTAGATAGAGCAACGAACATTGCAGAAGTAGTTGAGCAACTGAATAGACTAGAACGAAATGAGGAACAAGCATTGAGCAGGATAGATGCAGGACAGCAACCGACACTAGCCACCAGAGGGCTCCTAGAATGGATGACCAGCGAAAGACTGAAAGAGACAGCGGGCCTCGGCCACCCGGCCGAAGCCTCGATCAGAGAAAGACGGAAAGAGACAGCGGGCCTCGACCACCCAGCCGAGGCCTCGATCAGAGAAAGACGGAAAGAGGCAGAGGGCCTCGGCCACCCGGCCGAGGCATGTAAGACAAAGTGGGAAATTTGGAAAGAGTTAGAGAAAGAGATGCACCCAGAATGGAGAAGTGCCAACGCACGGAGCATTAGACTGATGGAGGTAGGCAGGATGCGCAACGCAGGCTTAGACTTTATGATTCAAACGCTAGGAGAAGCAGACCGTGAATGTAGACTCTGTATGACTAAGAAGCAAACACGATGCTGCGGCTGCCACATGCTCACATGTGGCAGCTGCAGAAAATCGGAAGAGAAATGTGTAGCGTGCGAACTAGTATACATAGAAGCGGAAAAGCAGGACACCAGCAAGAGGAAACGAGGAAAGCTCGGAAGGCAGCAAGGCATCAACATGCACAAGCTGGGAGAGAACTTCGTCAAGGAAGTCACGGATGTGAGATGGAGCGGCACGGACACCAAGCGCACTCAGCAAGGTGACCAATTACAATTCCAAGGAGTAGTAAAAGCATTGCCGAGCAAGACGCTGGAGGCAGCAGCAGAATGGACAGAAGCAAGACTGGTGAAGGAGATGGTAAAAATAGCAGGAACTGAAAACGCAGACCGGCTACTACTCCTCAGCAAGGAACTATTCCCGGGGCATGACGAACCATTGAACGGAGAAGCAGGATGGTGGTACGCCCCAAAGGAACAAGTTTGCTACAGGAAATGCAAGCGCTGTCTCTCGGCGAAACTGACGGAGGACTACAACCTCACAAAAACGGGCCAAAGCAGAGCAGAGTGTAAATCGTGCGAGGAGGAGACCGCCGGAAGGAGGAACAAGAGAGACCAGACGGCGCATCCAAACGGTATACGACTGAATGGACTATTATTCCGGAACGCGGACCCGAGGTACGCGGGATTGGAGGATGATCCCAGCGGGGGAGATGTGGTACTGACAGCGGAGCAGGTGCGGGGATGTCTACGACAAATGCGCGAGATGACAGAAGCAAACAAGCGACTATGGCTGACGACACGAGAGATGGGCTTCGCACTGGAACGAGAGGACAATGAAGTGGAAGAAGCACGAGACCGTAAAGACGGCAAGCGGACCGCCAGGAAACTAGCGCCGCGGGCCTCTGAGTTCATCGAACGATGGTGCCGAGAAACGGAAGACCCAGGATTGGGCAGATGGGGGCTGAAGGAAGAAGCACAGCAACTACAAGATGAATGGGGGGAGATGAGCGAACCGGAACAGCGACAACCAGACACCAGATGGATACCGGGCATAGAGTACGAGGACGGAGACATACGAAAGGGAAACGTAGTCCGAGAACGAAGACGAGAAAGGCAGTGGGAAAAGTGCTCAACACCACTAGCGCGAGCAGACCCCAAGAAACTACCGGATGTGGACCTACGTATACGCGTCGGAGAAAATTGGTTCTTAGACGACGAAATACCAAGGCACGAGTCGAAAAAAGGGTATGTAAGGGGACAGGTGGAATCAATCAGGTGGGAAGAAAGCAGAGACGGAGAAGCGATAAGCATCAGTGAAGGACTCGCGACGAGCATGAGCATGGGACGGAGTTGGACAATACGCAGTGGCGCATGGAACTTTCTCAAACAGCATGGAGCACGACAAGACGACTTGACCACATTCGTGGGCGAAGAAGTAGCAAGGCAACAAGCAGCAGAAGAAGCTGGATACAGAACGCCAACGTGGACAGTGTTGAGGAAGCTACAAGCACTGAATGAGGCAAGGAGAATCGACGGTGGAACAGCAATCACGCTACCACCCTTCTTCGACAACGCGACGAGAGGCGGCACAGAGCTATGGGGCAAGTCGGATGGGCCGACCGTGTATCTCTGGGACACACTCACAGAAGAGGAGAAGAAGACGTGCAACGAGCAACTTGAGAAGTCGAAGGACTGGGTGGTGTGGTGCAAATCCAACACGGAAATAGACGACACGACATCAGCGATGAGGCTAGGCAAAGTAGTATTCTGCAGCAAGAAAGCGACAAAGGACACGGCGGAGAAAGAGCGAGGGAGCAAGGACAAAAAAGAGGTGCAACAGAAAGGTTCCAGAACCAAGGGGTGGTGGAGGAAAGGATGTGTGGAGACAAAGGAAAATGTGTCGCACATGAGGTGCGTAGTACATCAGGACCAAACAGTAGATCGAAAACGGATAGCAGAACTCAAGGAAGCATGGATGGGGACAGCAAACAAAGACGAATGCACAGCTGAGCTTCAAGGTATACAAGTAGATTACTGGAAGGGAACTGAAGTAGGAATGCTGGGAGGCCTCGGCTTCAAGGGAGCACAGACGGCAGCAGATGGATCGGATCATAAGGGAACGATGGGAGCAGGCAGCGTCAGACGAGATGCAGGAAACCAGAAAAACTGCAGTGGACGGGTTGGACGAGAGGAAGAAGGCACGAGCTCCAATCGTCCGGAGCTGGGGGCGTTACTGGATGCACTGGAGATGGCAAGGAGAGATGAAGATCTAGTGTACTTCGGAGACAGTCAAGCCGCAATCAAAGTAGTGCTACGATGGGTTGGTGAGGGCGCGAAGACGACACTGGCCACGGCACCTGATGCGGACATTTTGAGAAGAATCCTGGAAGTCTTGAGAGAAAGAATTGAGGCAGGCGCGGCAACCTTCTTAATCAAGATCAAAGCGCACAGAGGAGAGCCGATGAACGAGGACGCTGACACACTGGCGGAAGTCGGGAGAGAAAAGGAAAAGGAAACCGCGAAGTGGGCAGAGAGAACACAGAGGCTAATCTTCAAATGGGCAGGACGGAAAAAGGGGAAGCAACGATCAAAATGGAGCGCAGGAGTGCGAAGGCAGGTACGTCAACGGGTAGCACAGCTAGCAGTGAAGGCAGCAAGAGAAGAGAGCGTCAAGAGGTGGAGGAAAGAGCACTGGATCAACGACCCGTGGTTAGAAGGTGAACTGGGGCCAGTGACGACGCAGGAGAGCAGGACAGCAATGAGGGGAGGTGAGCTGGACGAGGAAGGGAGAGCAGGATGGGAGGAAGGAAAGAAGTACCAAGGCGCGGACCAGAAACGAGACATACAGGCAGCACACAAATGGCTGGACGAGCAAGCATGGCAAGATGTATGCATGGAGGTAGAGAAGGGGAAGAATGGCAACAGACCCATAACACGAACATGGACGGAAGACTTCATGCTGCGAAACAACGAAAGCAGGGAGCACATCGGCACCTGGCTCAGCAATCGTAGCATACCGTGGTCGTGGAGACGGAGACTCATGCAAGTCAATGCATACTGCTTCCCATGCGGGGCACAACTATTCAAGATGGGAAAAAGACCAGACGACAAATGCCAACTGTGCAAGCAGGCCCGAACCCTCAGAGGGGACAAGGAAGGAGCAGCGTTGAGCAGAGAGACGGTTGGACACTTGCAAAGCGCATACTGCGAAGGGCAAGCAAAAGCAGTCACGAACGCACACCACAACTGCTTCCGAGAGCTGCAGTATGACCTAGCAAAGCATGCGAGCAAGGATGGGCAGGTAGAATTCGTAACATTGGAGGGAGAGCAAACCCTCAAGACCATGTGGAACAGCAGAGAGCTGGACGAACTCTGCACTATGGAACAACTGGACGAAATCATACACAGCATCGAGGCGGCGGCACAAGACGACAAGACGAAACCAGCAGACAAGAAAAGAAGATGGCAACGTGAAAAGCCAGATGGAGTAGCCATTGACATGAAGAAGAAAATATTTACGATCATAGAATACAAGCGACGTTCAGAGACATGGCCCGACTACAGAGAAAGAGGAGAAGAGACGGCCAGGGAGCAATATGCAACAGTGAGGGCAGCGCTTCAGACTGCAGGAGAAGCTAATGGATGGACGGTAAAGCAAGTAAACTTCATAATGGGAACAAGATCGATTGAAGTCAGCAGCTGGGACAAGGGCATGCAGGAGCTGGGAGTATCCAAAGACATCGCGGACAGGCTTAGGAGCAAACACATGAGAAGGCTGCTAGAAGAACACGAGTATGTACTACAGAGCTACTGGGCGCAGAGGTTTGGGGAAGGACAGGGAGGCGAGCGCAAGGGAAACAAGGGAGTCAAAAGAAGGATTGGGGGAGAAGTGGTGATCTAGAAATTCATATATATATGTGTGTGTCTATATGTGTGTGTATGGGTGCGTAGATGCGTGCATACACTTATACATGTCCATGTGTATGTGTGAGCGAGTGCGCGGATGTGTGTGTATAGGTGGGCAGGCCTGTACATATGCGTGTGTGGGCGTGCGAGCGATGGGTGTATGGGTGAATGTACAGTGTCTGTGTACGCGTGCGCGTGTATGTGTGCAAACGTATATATATATGAAAGCGAGCAAGGAGCGAGCAAGGAAAGGGAACCAGAGGGAAGGGAGGAGAAGACGGAAAGGGAGAGCAGGCTCATCAGAGAGACGAGAATGAGCAAGGGTCGCAACTGTCAACCAGGATGTGAAACCGATAGCAGACTGAGCAGTAGTGGAGGCTGAAAGGCGGGTGGAGGCATCGGAAATTTGGCCAACGATCGGCAGCAAGCGAGCATGAAGACAGAAAGGCAGGGGAGGAGAAAGGCGGAGGAGAAGAAAGAGTGGGGGCCGATGAAGCAGGTACAGCAATGGCCCTGCGAGGCGAGCACGACGCTAGATCAGCTAGCACACAGGAGGAGGGGAGGCTGAATTGAGCAAGAGTCAAAGTGTCAACCAGGATGTGAAACCGATAGCAGACTGAGCAGTAGTGGAGGCTGAAAGGCGGGTGGAGGCATCGGAAATTTGGCCAACGATCGGCAGTAAGCGAGCATGAAGACATTAAGACAGCGGAGAAGACGAGCGGAGGCGACGGGAGAGTGGAGCCGACGAAGCGGGAACAGCAATGGCCCTGCGAGGCGAGCACAACGCTAGATCAGCTAGCACACAGGAGGAGGGGAAGCTGAATTGAGAGACTAGTCTGCCAACTAGGATGGGAAACCGTTAACATTCGAGGAGTAGTGGAGGCTGAAAGGTAGGTGGAGGCAACGGATAAAAGGCCAAAACTAACAGTAAGCGAGCATGAAAGCAGATAAGGAAGCAAGAGCTAGGAGGAAAACAGGGAACAGTGGGGGCCAAGTAAGCAGGAATAGATAGCATAGTAGAATTCCAGTGAGGCGAGCACGAAGACAGCAGCCTGAAAAAGGCATGTAGAGTACACCAGTTGAGGGGTAGGTTCAGAAATAGTGTACATGTCACACCCTATTTATCAAAACAAAACGACCATAGCCAGTGGAAGTCTGGGTAGAAATGTGCTCCGAAAGCGGGGCCCATCGGGGGTCACTAAAATTAAGTGCCAATAAACAAAGACAAAATCAAAATCCCAGAGGCCCCAATTCGACCTCATC
>Ga0209713_10001217_pt1 | contig 15219 bp, 10 predicted proteins | sample ArcOceMetagenome_3_FD_187444 | JGI IMG/M metagenome (GOLD analysis project Ga0209713, IMG submission 187444) | Marine eukaryotic phytoplankton communities from Arctic Ocean - Arctic Ocean- Svalbard ARC20M Metagenome (SPAdes) (version 2) | ecosystem: Environmental > Aquatic > Marine > Oceanic... | reverse complement strand
GAGCGTAGCGAGCGCACGCGTAGCGTGCCGAGCGTAGCGAGCCGCCGCGTAGCGGCGCCTTACGGTGTGGACGATTTGCCGCTGGGAAGGTCGATTTCAAGCGAAAAGCGCTCAAAATTTCAGCGCCCTACGCGCGCAAATCTCACCCCTGACTAGGTCGAGCTCGCTACGCTCGCGGCGCCCGCGGATGACGGTCATCTGCCGGCATGCAAGTTTTCGCACCCGGCCACGCACGCACGTCTGACTTTCAGTAAGTATGCAAAGTATCCAAAGCTCCAGATCACACCTCGACAGCAAACAACACGGCGTCGACCGCCGTCACGCGCAGCCGAACGCGACTTCCAACGCGCAGCCGCACCGTCTGGTCGCCCGCATCGACATGGGCGCTCCCGCCCATTGAGGCGAGCCGCAGCGCGTGGCGTCGCGCACCAGAAGGCTCCGCAGTAATCGCTGCCGCTCCCAGCCTCCCGGCAGCGATGGGCCGCTCGGTTTGCGCGTCCAGCACCTCGACGTCGACGCGTGCCGTCGCACTCGTCGCAACCGCGGCGAGGAAGACCCCGCCGCGCTCGACGCGGATCGGCCTGGTGGTGACGGTGGAGGCGACCCCGTCGGCTGCGACGCGCAGCCCGACAGTGGCGTGCGACGGCGCTGTCGCCAGGGCGATGAAGTCGGAGCGAGGCCCCGAGTGCGGCCCGTTGCCGCCGGCGTAGTAGTAGCGCGTGAGCTCGCTGTCGGCGGGGTCTGGGATCGGGTTGGCCGCGTAGCAGGTGTGAGAGTCGAACTGGCCGTCGTCGCCCAGCGGGATGAACGACACGTTGGGCGCGAGGCGCGTCCAGCTGCGTCCATGGTCGGAGCTCGAGAGAAGCTCGCAGTAGACGCGCTCCGCCGGCGCGGCGTCGGCATAGTACATACCGACGGCGAGGTAGACGCCGGCGGCCCACGCGTCGTGCCGCCACGGCTCGAGAGCGTAGAGCTCGTAGCCGGCCTCGCCGTGCGCGCACTCGGTCGCCCTGGGCCACGGGCCCGCGAGGGACGACGCGCTGCCGCGCACCTCGCGGCGCATGCCGAAGCGCGAGGAGTTGGCGTCGTGCGTGTTGCGCCGGCTGAAGACGAGGTACTGCTGCAGCTCGGCATCCCAGTGCAGATTGTTGCTCGTGTCGGCCGTCACCTGCAGGGAGTCGGCCGGCACGTAGCCAGTCCACCGTCTGCCGTCGGCCGACGTGACGATGCCAACCTTGCTCCCGTCGGGCGTCGACGCGTTCGCAAACGTCTCGAAGAGGCCGATCGCCTTGTAGCGCCGGCTGGCGTCGGCCTCGTGAGGGTCGTACATGACGTTGACGTTTGGATCGGTGGCACCGTGGTCGATGGCGATGTTGTTGGCCGCCGGCGACGTCTCGTTTGGCCACGCGACCTGCCCGAGCGACGGCCGTTCCCAGATGACGCCGTCGGTCGACTCGGCATAGAAGGTCACGGCCCACTGGTAGCTGCGATCCGTCACGGGCGCCGCGCCGGGATAGTTGGACGCCGGGCACATTGGGCTGCCACTGCCTCGGCAGTTGGCGAAGCCGTTGTACCAAAGCTGGTATCTGGTAGACGCGGCATCCCACGCGACCGACGGGTTACGTGTTCCACCACGCGACCTCCCACGGCACGTCGCCCTCGCGCAGCAGCGGGTTCTGCGCCGCCTTGGTCACGTTGGAGACGTGCACCGCGAAGCCGGCGCGGTCGGCGACGAGCGCGTCGGTCGCAAAGAGGTGCACCGTCGCCTTCTTGGGCGGGGCCCGCGTCGCCCGCTCCTCCGCAGCCGCATGCAGCTCGCGAAGCGTCTGCGGCATGCGCGGGGCTGCCGCACGGCCCGGCAGCTCCGAACAGTTGTGCACCCTGAAGCAGACGCCCGGTGGCGGCGCCTGCGGGTCCTGGCAGCACAGCGCGTCGTCGCCGCACCGTGGCTGGCAGCTGGCCACTGGTGCGAACGGCGCGGGTGGCGGCACGGGCGGCGGCGCAGGTCCGCACTGGATGCCGCGCGTCACATCGAAGCTGGGGTGCGGTGGTGGGCCAGGCACGAAGTTGCGCCAGAGGATTCGCCACAGATGGTAGCCCGCGTGGGCAGTCCAGACCTTGCCCGTCGCAACGGGTGACTTGCCGTCGAGCGACGCCCACATCGCCCACTGCTCACCAGCCATCCAGTAGCTCCAGCGATGTGCCCAACGTCCGTCCACGAGCTCCTGGCCGGCGTAGCTCGCGTTCGGTGGCAACGGGGTCCAGAACGGACCCCACTGGCAGTGCTGCGGATCGGAATCGATCGACTGGTTTGAGCAGCTCCAGCTGCTAAGATTGGAGGCATTGGCACCGCCCGCAACAATGAGCCAGCCCATCGGGTGAAAGTCGCAGCGCATCACCTGCTCCTCGCCGCCGCCCACGAGCGAGCCGTTGGCAGACATGAACGATCGGTGTGTCTGCTCGGTGGAGTCGCGACGAAGGACCTGCGTCACCGTGGTCACGTTGAGCGTGTCGTCGATCTCCACAGTGTCCACGCTGAACGACTCGCTGAAACTGGGCCGCGCGGGTGGTGTGGCTGCACGCGCGGCCGACAGGAGCATTAGCATGGCCTGAGCTGTTTAGGTGGAGCTATGTCGAGCCCAGGCGTCGACGAGTTGGGAACTCGGCGTCGCCGAGACAGGCTGCATAAAGATGGTGAGCGGGGTTCTGATCTAAGCACAAGGCCCTAGTCTTGACGGGGAGTAAATTCCTAGGGCTTTAAATACATCCAAGTTACCAAAGCTGTATCTGTGAAATCTCAGGTAGTGGATCACCGTAACAGTTGTCACGGTAATAAACCAGGAGTTACACAAAAACGACATTTGTGTACCAATGTCGCTCTTCCCATCCAGCAAGAAGGCCGTGACACCAACGTCTGAGCCTCCCGCCGCCGAAGCACAGGCCGCCGCAGTGCCCGCCGCCTCGGCGCCGGAGCAACCACGTGAGCCCGTCGACGCGTCCGTCGTGCACAAGCAGCGCGAGGTCAGCCTCATCCATCGCGGCCTCACGGACGAAGACGCGGTGCTGCTCGCCGAAGCACTGCAATCGTCCTCGGTCGACGCGAAGTCCAGGGACGATCGCTGCAGGACGCTTCGGCTCGGCCACAACAAGATCACGGAAAAGGGTGGTGCCGCTCTCGCCTCGGCTCTGCGTGGCGAGACCTCTGTAGTCAGCACGCTCACGCTGTCGGGCAACGCCATCGGTTGGGCGGCGGTCGACATCGTGCGTGACCTGAAGGTAGGTCCGACGACGGTGCGGGAGCTGGTGCTGGTGCACAAGAATCAAGAGGCCTTCGTCAAGGCGCTGACACCGAAGGCCACCTCGCTGCGGCGGCTCATCCTGCAGGGCTGCTCACTCACGGACGAGCACGCGTACGCCATGGCGTTCGCTCTGGGAACACGAAGCTCGAGCTCTGGGGAACACGCCATGGCTTCCGCTCTGGGGAACACGAAGCTCGAGCTCCTTGACATGCGCGGCAACCGCTTCAGCTTCGGCGCGGCCACCGCTCTCCTCAAGGCGCTCAAAGGCAGCACACGGCCGCAGCTGCGCATCGGCGAAGTCAAGGTCGGCGTGCCTCGTCCGCGCGGCTTGATACTCTCCAAGTCGCAGCAGGCGGCGGACAAGCGCGCTCAGCGGCAGGAGGCACAGCTGCGCAAGGAGGCGAAGGAGATCGCGGCCAAGGCAGCAGGACGTGCTGCCAACTCGGTCAGCGCGGCGTCCGTGGCGCTGAAGACTGGATCCGCCTACGCGCTCTCGTTGGCCGCGGAGAGTGAGGCGGTGCCCTCCAAGGTGGCGCGCTCCTCCAAGGTGGCGCCTGCACCCGTTGCGTCGCAGACGCTGACGGAACTTGTGGCGCGCATCAAGCGCGAGCTCGAGATCGAGCCGTCGACCACCGCTCCCACCGCGCTGCGCAAGGCCAACGAGCTGATGGGCCTTCAGCCCGACGGGTCGCTGCCGCAACAGGCCGAGCGTCTGCTGGCGAACTTGGGCACCTGAACGAGTTTAACATGGCACAGCATTAGAGTCAATAGAGTGGTGTTACAGCATTAGAGGGTTGTTCCTGTGTGTGGCTTATCATGAACCCGTGACGAGGCCGAGTAGGCTTGGCGGATCCGGTCGATCACTTGCGGCGGCGCCCGGTTCCACTGATGCACGGCCACGTAGGCGCGACGGTCGGTGGCGCAGCGGACGGTGCCGAGCTCATCGACCAGATACCGAGACGGGTCGACGTCAGTCACGTGCAGCACGGCGCCCTCCGCGTGCCTCGTCAGCGGCGCGAGCTCAAACGTCGGTGGCGCCAACGCCGCCGACGCGCCGCCGACGTCCGTTGGAGCGTCGGAACCGTCGGCGGCGAGATGCGCGTGGCGGTGGACGACGAGCATGTGTGCGGCCTGGTCGACGCCCACCATCCAGCGATCGTATCTTCCGCCGAGCCGCCACAGCTCGTCGATCATCGCGTCGACGTGGCGGAGCAGCGCGTCGGGCGCGCCGAGGATCAGGCCCGAGTTGATCACCTTGGCGCCGCGGCCGCTCGCCAGCAGGGACTCCACCTCGGCGCGGCGCGCGCGCCCAAACTGCGCGAGGATGCGTGCGTTCCACGTGCCGCGCCGCAGCACGGAGACCTCCTCGAAGGCGACGACACGCCCCGCCGCCGCCGTCGATAGCAGCGCCCACGGCGGCCGCTGCACGAGCACGTCCTTGACGTCGAGCAGCAGCACGCCGCGCACACGGCCGCACGAGAGGCGCAGGAAGGTCGCGAGGAGCAGGTGGCGGTACCATTGGCTATCGCTGCCGCGAAGCCGCTTGGCGATGCGCCAGTGCCACGCCATCGCCGACACGTTGACCGGCTGCACGATGAGCCGCCGCCCCGTGCGCACGCGGCTGCGCACGAGCCGCGCCTGGTCGGTGAGCACGACGAGGCTCGCGTTGGCCGAGCGCCGCCACGCGCGCAGCGTCACGAGCGCCGTGCTCCAGAACGACGGGTGCGGCCTGCCGAAGAGGGCGCCGATGCCGACGAAGGCGCCGAGCCGCTCGGGCGTCGCGACGAGCGGCTCGAAGATCTCCAGCGCCGCCGGCCACGCCGCACCGCGGCGGCTCGCCACCGCCGCCTCGCTGCTCCACGGCGCGTCGTCCTCGTCGGTCGCGTTGCGCGTCACGACTAGCCCGCTGCGGAAGGCTGGCATGCCCGGGATGTAGGACGCCACGAGGCTGTCAAGCTCGCACTCGGCGAACCAGCCGCACTCCCCCTTTGCCACCGAGATGTAGCGGCAGCGAGGGCAGCCGCGGCACAGCGCCAGACACGCGGCGGTGGCGTGGGCGAGGGAGGAGCCGTCGGCACCCTGCAGAGCCCACGAGCCCTGGCGCCCTCGTGCGCACGACACGCCGTTGTCTAGCTCGGTCTCCGAACAAAAGCCAGATCCCGCCGTCCGAAGCCACGCGCGGGCGGCGACGAGGCTGCTCATGTCATCACGTGTTGTCAAATCCAAGTTTCTCGTAGGCCTCAATAGCCTCGATTTAGTTGATGTTGAATTACTCGCGCCCTCAAAATGCTATCGCGGCAACCGCTACCTCCTCTCTATCTGTCTCTGTTTGTGTCTCTCCATTGGCACTCACAGTTCCCTCACGACCTCACGGCAGTGCACGCGCGACGGCCACGGCACACGCTGCACTCGCTCATCGCATCTGCAGCACGCCCGCCGCGATCAGCTTCTGCAGCTTGGCGGCGATGTCGGGGTCCTGCATGGCCGCCTGCGCCTTTTTGGGGTCGGTCTGCATCTCCTGCAGGATCGAGCGCATCTGCGGGTCGCCGAGGATCGCCTGGATCTCGGGGTCGGCCATCGCGCGCTTCTGCCGCTCGGGGTCGGCCTCGCCGCTCTGGTTGGCCTCGTTGATCTTCTGCACGACGAGGTCGAGGTTGGCCTTGGCGTCGGCGTTCTCGGGCTCGAGCTCGAGGACCGTGTTGTAGCAGTCCATCGACTTGTGGAACTCCTTGAGGAAGAGGTGGATCGACCCCTTGCGCGACCAGCCCTTGGCGAACTTCGGGTCCATCGTCACGCACGTCTCGGCGTCCTTGAGCGCCAGCGGCCACTCCATCAGCTTCTGGTAGCACGCGGCGCGGTTGCTGTACGGCGTCGCCGCCGTCGGGTCGCGCTTCATCGCCTCCGAGTACTTCTCGATGGCCGCGGGGTACTTGCCCGCCTTGAAGAGCTCGTTGCCCTCCTGCCGCGCCTGCTCGCACAGCTCGGGGTTGACGTAGGCCTTCTCCGCCGCCGCCTTCTTCTCCTTCTGCAGCGTTTTGAGCGTCTTCTCGACGGCGGCGTCGCGGTGCTCCATCAGCGAGTCCTCGTAGGCGCGGACCGCCTCGTCGTACGACTTCATCGCCTTGTACGCGTTGCCCATGCGCGAGTACGCCTTGGCGACCAGCTTGAAGTCGGCCTTCACCTCGCGCCCGATCTCGATGCCCTTCTTGCACGTCGCGATGCAGCCGTCGTAGTCCTTCTGCTCGAACTTGACCGCGGCGAGGTTGTTGTAGTAGGTGATCTCGTCGGGCAGCACCGCCATCGCCTTCTCGTAGTGGCCGATCGCCTCCGCGAACTGCTTGGACTTGTACGCGGCGTTGCCCGCCTCCTTGTGCGCATCCGCCTCCTTCTTCTTCGCCTTGCGCTCCTGCTCCTCCGGCGTGAGCTCCACCTCCGGCTCCTTGGGCGGCGGCGCCGGCTTTGACGGCGCCTCCGTCTCCGGCCCGGCGCCGTCGGCCGTCTGGATGTTGACGCCCATCAGCATGCCCATCACGCTCAGGATGCGCTGGTCATTCAGGTGCCGGTTGATCGACGACGGGTCTCTCTTGAGCTCCTCGAGCTTGGCCATGAACGACGGGTCGGCGAGCAGCGGCGCCGTCTGCGGGTTGGACGCGATCTTCTGCAGCACGTCCGGCGCGCCGAAGACGTTGCCCAGCCCGCCCATGCCGCCCGCCGCCTCGTCGCGCTCGGCCTCGCGCTTCGCGTCCGCCAGGCCGTTGGTCAGCATCGCGAGCGCCGGCTCGATCTTGAGGCCGTCCTCGTAGACCTTCACGGCCTCGGCGTAGCGACCCATCCCGTGCAGCGCCGCGCCCTTGCGGCCGTAGCCCTTGCCCCAGTCCTGCTTCTTGGCGATGCACGCATCGGCGTCCTTGAGCGCCTCCGGGTAGTTGCGCAGCCCGCAGTGGCACGCCGAGCGGTTGCTGTAGAGCACGTGGTCGCCGCCCAGCTCGATGCTCTTGGTGAAGAAGCCGATGGCCGCCTCGTAGTTGCCCGCCTTGAACTGCTCGTTGCCGAGCGCCTTCTGCTCGTCCGCCATGCTGTCTGGAGGAGGCTAGGAGGCGTCCGCGGTGCTCAACGCTGGGCTTCTTTGTTGTGGCCGACTTCGACTGCGCCGATGGATGCTTCGCCAGCGCGACACTCTGTCTGCCAGGTGCAAATCACCGCACACCAAATTGACACAAGGAGAACGCAAACATTTAGCACGAAGGCTGTAAAATTCATGCAAGGTGTTAGCCCGGAATGTACATGTAGCTAAGTGTTAATAACACTCGTTGGAGTGTAACGTTTTGATGACTTAGTTCCTAGCGGTGCTGCTACGAATTGCACGGTAATATTTCCGCCGTCCACGTGCGAGACAGACGAAACGACAAACGAATGGGATTACGATCGTATTCAGCGTGTCCGCGACATGCTCAAGAGCGCGACCCAGCCCACGCTCACCCGCGGCAGCGGTGCCAGCCGTCACACTGCCTCGGCGCCGACGCTGCACGGCGTTGGCGGCCGCGGGCCCGTCGTCACACTGAACACCACCACCACCACCGCGCCCTTCAACCTGACGAAGAGCGCCTCGCTGGCGAGCCTCAGCAAGGTCAACCCGTACAGCCCCAACGCGCCGCCGATCCATTTCAAGCAGCAGCACGCGCGGCTGTACCAGCGCAAGCAGCGACCCGGCCTCGTCGGCGCGAGCAACCGGCCGCACGTCGAGGGCCTCAACCAGCTCTACGCCTTCAAGTCGACCGCGGCGCCCGGCGAGCGGCCGACGCACACGACCAAGCTGACAGTGGTGCAGAAGCGGCCGCCTCCGCCGCCGCCGCCGGGCAAGGCCAGGCCCACCACGCGCCCGCAGTCGGCCGCGCCGGCCTACCACAGGGACGCGCCAGCGCCGGCCGAGCAGCCGTGGGCCATGGAGCAGCACGACCGGTTCGCCGGGCTCGAGCTGAAGACGCTGCCCAACAGCCGGCCGCAGCGGCCGGCGAGCGCGGCGGCCGGCGGCGGCGGCGGCGGCGATGGGCGGAGCAGCCCGATCGTGGCCGAGCCGAAGGAGCGCGACGCCGTCGTGAAGCAGATCCTCGGCTACATGCGGCAGAGCCTGAGCGCCAAGCGCGTGCTGACGCCCGTCTTCCGCGCGATGGACGAGGACAGGTCGGGGCAGCTCGACTACGGCGAGTTCGAGTCGGCGATGCGCCGGCTCGGCATCAACAAGCCGAGCGAGCACATCCGGTGGGTGGCCGAGTTTGTCGACGACGACCGCAGCGGCACGATCTCGTACAACGAGTTTGTGCGCGCGCTCAACGAGGACTCCGAGACCGACGTGGGCGGGCACAAGCTCTCGCTGCAGGAGCAGTCGCGCGAGGCGATGAAGAAGAGCGAGCGCGCGGGGCGCTCGAACCAGGCGAGCCAGAAGCACGTGATCGCGCCGACGGACCTCGCGGCCGAGGCGCGGCTGCGGCTGCTCGACGGCTACGAGAGCGCCGAGGAGCGCGTCGCGCGCGAGCAGGCGGAGATGGAGGAGCGGATCCGGCTCAAGGAGGAGAAGAGCGCGCGCTTCCAGGAGGAGCAGCGGCGCAGGGCGCGGCGCGAGCTGACGGGGCGGCTCAACGGGCGGCTCGCCGCCATCGGCTCGTGCGCGGCGCTCTTTGGGCGGAGCGAGGCCAAGGGCAACGAGATCACGCGCGACGACATCGTCGCCGCCTTCGAGTCGTGCGCCGTCGCCAGCGACGACACGATGCACTCGTTCCTGCGCGGGCTCGGCGTCGACCTGCAGTCGAGCGAGCCGCTGATGTACGGCGCCTTTGTGACGAAGCTCCTCGACGCCACCGGCGGCGACAGCTCGGCGGCGGGCGGCCCTCCCAGGGAGGAGGAGGGCGGCGGCGCGAGCGGCATGAGCCCCGAGGCGCTGCTCCTCGAGAGGAAGCGGCGCAGGCAGATCAACCGGATGCTCGTGCGGCCGACGAGCGCGGGCGCGCCGCGCCAGCCGACCGAGGAGGCGGCGGCGCTCAAGGCGGCGCGGCCGCAGAGCGCGCAGTGGGGGCACGAGCGGATCCGCGCGCAGCAGAAGTCGCTGGCGACGCTCTCGATGGAGGACAAGCACGCCGCGCTGCGCGCGCTCGGCCAGCTGCGCGAGAAGGCCGTCGGCTCGGGCAACCCGGAGCACCTCGTCGAGTCGTTCGAGGCGCACGACACCGACTCGAGCGGCGCCCTCGACTACGGCGAGTTCGCGATCGCCGTGCGGCAGAACGTGCCGCGCATCTCGCGCGTCGCCGTCGACGCGCTGTGCCGGCTGATGGACCAGGACCAAGACGGCACCATCGACCTGCGCGAGTACGCGACGACGCTGCTCGCCGAGGGGTCGCTCGGCCAGTCGGCGTCGGCGCTGGTGCGCCGCCACGAGCTGCAGCACCAGGGCGGCGACCAGGGCAAGCCGGGCCGCCCCACGCGCTACTCGGCGACGCCGGCGCGCCACTACGGCGTCCAGGCGCGCGAGCTGCTGCAGGCGGGGCCCAACTCGGCCTACTACGCGACGCCGGCCGAGCGGCTGCAGCAGAAGCCGCTGATGGCGCGCTGCCAGTACCCGGTGGTCGAGCGCGCCGCCGCGTACCCGCCGCAGGCCCAGGACGAGAGCTTCCGCGAGCGGCGCACGCTCACCGCCTTTGAGCACCACCGCTCCAACGTGGCGCGCGAGGCCAAGGTGATCTCCGAGCGCCAGGTCGAGAGCGAGCGCCTCCAGGAGGCCAAGCTCGACAGCCGCTTCAACCAGAAGCTGCGCTACGAAGAGTCGGCGCTCGAGCCCAACATCAACTTTGGCAACGCCACCGTTGGCACCACGCACGTCATCTGAAATGGAGTCCGCATCGCGCAGGGTGTGAGTATTCCTAGTGAAGGCGGTATGAAGGCGGTGGTGCAACACACGAATTTGTGAAGTTCTCAACACTCAGAAACACCGTAGCTTGCACGTCCACACCAAGGGGCGTGGGGGAAACGCGGGGGATTACCAGGGAGAGCCGAGGATTGTGCGGTCTGGTCTGCCCATAAACGACGGGGGTGTGCCACCCACGATCGCGCGCACGTCAAGCTCACGTCCAGCTGGTCAGCTGAGGCCCCTACCACGGCCCGCCTCAGTGCTGCGACCACTGGATCGACTTGATGTCGATGCCCTCCTGCGCCATCTCCCACAGGGGGCTCATCTCGCGCAGCCGCGACACGTGCGACGCGCACGACTCGATGGCGTAGTCGACCTCCTCCTCCGTCGTGAAGCGGCCGATGCCGAAGCGGAGCGACGTGTGCGCCATGTCCTCCTCGACGCCGAGCGCGCGCAGCACGTACGACGGCTCGAGCGACGCCGACGTGCACGCCGAGCCCGACGAGATGGCGATGTCCTTGAGCGCCATCACGAGCGACTCGCCCTCGACGTACGCAAACGAGTAGTTGATGTTGCCCGCGTACCGGTGGTCGGGGTGGCCGTTGAGCACAATCTCGGGCACCTTCTCGGCGAGGCCGTCGCGCAGCCGCGCCGCCAGCCGCTCGATGTGCGCGGTGTCCCGCTCCATCTCGCGCTCCGCCACCGCGCACGCCGCGCCGAAGCCGGCGACGAGCGGGTGCGGCAGCGTGCCGCTCCGCATGCCGCGCTCCTGCCCGCCGCCCGAGAGGATCGGGTCGAGGCGGACGCGAGGCCGCCGGCGCACGTAGAGCGCGCCGATGCCCTTGGGGCCGTACAGCTTGTGCGCCGAGATCGACATCAGGTCGATCTTCGCCGCGTTGACGTCGACGGGTATCTTGCCGACCGCCTGCGCCGCGTCGACGTGGAAGAAGACCTTCTTGGCGCGGCAGATCGCGCCGATCTCCTCGATGGGCTGGATCACGCCGATCTCGTTGTTGACGTACATGACCGAGACCAGCGCCGTCTCGGGCCTGATCGCCGCCTCCAGCTCCGCCACGTCGACGAGGCCGTCGGTCTTGACTGGCAAGTAGGTCACGTCAAACCCGTCCCGCGTGAGGGCTCGGCACGAGTCGAGCACGCACTTGTGCTCGGTCACCGTCGTGATCACGTGGTTCTTCTTGGGCCGGTAGAAGTTCGCCACGCCCTTGATCGCCATGTTGTTCGACTCGGTCGCGCCCGACGTGAAGATGATCTCCTTGGCGTCGGCGCCAATCAGCGAGCCCACCTGGGCCCGCGCGTCCTCGACGACGTCGGCCGACTCCCAGCCGTACGCGTGCGTGCGCGAGTGTGGGTTGCCGTACATGCCGGTCATGAACGGCATCATCGCGTCCAGCACGCGTGGATCGAGCGCCGTCGTCGCCTGCGCATCTAGGTAGATTGCGCGCCCCTCGCGACTCTGGCCGGCGATCGAGAACCTCTGGTCGGGATTGTCGGGATTCTCGGCCTCCATCGTCGACATGCAGCGCCGGCGCAGCAGCGCGGCGGCCGTGCGGCGGGTGGATAGCCGCGTGGCTCTGATCATGGGCGCGGTGACGAGACCGCGAAGAAGATGGCGACCCCCTTGCCCAGTAGCGGCAGGGTCTACCTGTATATGGGGGGTAGCATATCTTAGCATAGCTTGCACGCTCCGAAAGGCGGGAGGGACAGGCCGAACTCTACCAAACTCACTACACGACGCTCGCCGCGCTACTCACTCAAGTCCCAACCTAGCTTGTGCCTCGGCGGTGGCTACCGCCTCCTCTACGGCGCGCGCTCGAGCCGTCTCAATGGCCTCGCGCGCCTGCACCTCGCCAATCTGCAGCTGCCCGGCCAGTTCAGACAGCGCGTCGGCCGATCCGCGTCGGAGCGCCGCCGCCACGGCCGCGTCGTAGCTGGCGGCGTTGTTGCGCTTGGCCTGCGCGGGCATCGCTCCGAGCAGCTTTGCGAGCAGCTGCGGGTGGGAGGCTCTGCTGCCGCCGGGATGCTCTGCTGCTGCCGCCGCGCCTCGGCTCTCGAGCGAGGCCTCAACGGCGGACAGGGCAAACCAGCGGACGTAGGCGCCGTAGAAGGTGTGCCGCGCCAGCGTGGTCAGCCCCGCCGCAGGCAGCTCGGCTAGCGCGTCGCCACCGCCGCCGTTGCGTCCGCCACCCCACTCGAGGACGCACGCCGCGAGATCGGCCGCTGCGTCTGCCCGCTCAAAGCTGGCGTGCGCCACCGGCGCCACAGGCGCATCGCCGCTGACGCCGCCGCCGCCTCCGCCGCCGCCCTCGACCCATTCGTCGACGGCGGCCACGAGCACCGCGCGCAGCCTCGGCACGAGGTCGCGCGTTAGCATCGGCCGCAGCGCCGAGGCGGGCACGCCCAGCAGCGCTGGCAGCGCGCCGAGCGCGCGTCTCAGCTCGTCGAGCTCGGCCGCCGTCGGCGGCGACGCGGCGTTGCGCGACGTGGCCTTGCCGAGGATGCGCGTGGCCTCGCCAAGCACGACCTCGCGCGTGCACGAGAGCAGCAGCCGCTCCGAGAGGGCGGTCTCGCCCCGGAAGCCACATAGCGTGCGGATCGCAGCGGCCTCCATCTCCGACTCGAAGCCGTCGACGAGCGCGCGGCACAGCAGCAGCAGCCTCGCCACGGTCGCCTCCTTGGCCTCGGCGGGCGCGCGGGCGCCCAGGTAGCGGCTCGACGTGAGGCTGGCCACCATTCGCAGCGCCCGCGCGGTGCTGGCGGGCTGCAAGGCCGTCTTGAGCGTGCGCAGCTCGGTCAGGCGGGCCACGCGCTCGCGCACCGGCGCGTCGAGGAACTCGGACGCGGCCACGCCGAGCGCCGCCTCGCGCACGCGCTGCTCGCTGCGCGCCGCGATGGACGCGCCAGTCGTGGCGTCTCCGGCGGCGCGCAGCGACTCGAGCAACACCGCAGCCTCCCTGCGCGTGCGCTCCTGCTCGAGTGCGTTGTCGCGATCGAAGCGCACGGTCTGCACGCGGCCGAGGCCGTCGTAGCGGCCTCGCCTCGGGTAAAACTTGGCGAGCACCGCCGCGAGCACGGCGGCCAGGCCGAGGCTCGGCGCCGCCATCGAGCCCGGTCCGAGCGCTGGCAGCCCAAACGGTGGCGGCTGCGAGCGGCGCCAGATGCGCTTCTGGCGGAACCAGCTCCGGTGCTGCCTGCTGGTGCCCGGCAGCTCGAGCCGGAAGCCCTGCCCACCGCGTCCACGGCCCATGACGACGAGCTCGGTCCGGCCCGCGACGCGCGGCTGCTGGCGGCACGGCGGCAGCGGCTGGGATGTGAGCGGCTGGAATGTGAGCGCGGCCACAGCCAGCACCGCGGCGAAAAACATGGCGCGGCGAAGCAAGCAAGCCGGAAGACCAGGCAGCGCAAGGTCTCGCCTCCTGCACAACACCTCCGTCGCGGCGTGCTGCAGCTCGCGTTTAGCCTCCACCCCCCGCTCGGCTGGGGCGTGGGAGGTGCCCCGCAGCTCTGCCACCCAGGCCGGCCATTATTCCTGCGGCTGCTGGGCCCTGCGCGGCGGCGTGAGCGTTTCCGCTGCGGCAGCTCTGAGAAGCTTTCGCGCGGGCTCTGGACCCTTGGCGGCGTCTGCAGACGACGCTCTCCGTGCCGCTACGCCTCGCCTGACTCGCCCCGGCCGCCGCGTGCGCAGGAGGCATGTCGGACCCCCCGTACCTGCAGGCCCTCAAGGGCGAGATGCCGATCATGAAGATGGGCTGGTTCCAGAACTACAAGGCGGCGTGGATTGACACCGGCCGCTTCCGCCCGATCGTGCACATCATCGTTGGCATCATGACCATCGGCTACACGCTCGAGTTCGCGACGCACCTGCGCCGTGCGCCGCTGCCCCCTCCCCCCCTGCCCCCCTGGCGCGCCTCCTGCGAGCCTCGCCCCCCGCTGACCGACGCGACCACACCTGCCGGCAGATTCGCGCCACTCGGCGCAGCGCAAGCACGCCTTCTCCGACCACCACTGAGCTGGGTATATTCGCTCGCCGCGGCGTGCGGTGAGCGCCGGGGGGCTGGAGACTGTCGTTGGTACTGACGCGGTATCTCGCGGTCGGTTCGTCGCCGGAGTGATTTATTCTGGTGCGCTCAGAAAGAGGAGTTTCATTGCGACGCAGATATCGGAGCGAGAAACGCCTTACAACCTATACTCAATACCTCTCTAGATCGCCAACACGGGGGAGGCAGAACGCCAGACCCCACAGAACCCCAGCAAAAGGTGGCATACATCTCCACCTTTTCATCCCACAGCACACGAAAAAGGCAGCCTGGTAGAGAGCGGCGCTTCGAAGGCTGCCAGCAGTCCGGCGCACGGTGGGCCCGATCGGGCCAGGCCACGCGACGGTGCCTTTGGCTCCATGCCAAAGCCATCGTCGCGGGGGCGCTGCCTTAGCGGACCACGGGCACCGGGGAGCAGTCGAGGGTGAGCTCGGCGCGCAGCGAGGAGGCAGATCGCACAGACTTCGCGCGCTCCATGAAGCTCGTGTGGCGCCCCGTGATCTCCGCGAGCGGCGGCGACACGAGGTCGTTTTTTACCGTCACCCGCGTCGGCAGGTGCGTCGGAGGCTCAATCTGCATCGCGGTGGGCGGCGCGGCGGGCGCGGCGGAGGTGGACGCGGCCGCGGGCGCCGTCGCGACGGCCGCGCTCGGCGCGGCCGCCGCCTTCTTCGCCGCCCGCTGCTTTGCGAGCTTGCGCTGCTTCTGCTGGAGCCGGTACGCGTTCGGGCAGACGTTCTCCTTGTCCTCCTCGGCGCGGCCGGCGCGGCCGCATCCGCCGCGCTGCGCCGCGAGGTCGACGCTCAGGAGGTCGGGCAGGACCAGCGCGTTCCGCTGCGGCAGCAGGTAGTCCCGTCGAAGCGAAGCGATATCCATGATGATGGTTGCGCAGTCGCTTCAAAAACTAGGCGCCGCAGTTCGCACGAAACGTTTGGTGGTGTGCTCCTCTCAAATTGTGCACGTCGCGCCA
>Ga0209713_10001216_pt1 | contig 15221 bp, 7 predicted proteins | sample ArcOceMetagenome_3_FD_187444 | JGI IMG/M metagenome (GOLD analysis project Ga0209713, IMG submission 187444) | Marine eukaryotic phytoplankton communities from Arctic Ocean - Arctic Ocean- Svalbard ARC20M Metagenome (SPAdes) (version 2) | ecosystem: Environmental > Aquatic > Marine > Oceanic... | reverse complement strand
TGGCAGCCGTGGGTGTGTGGGGGGGGGGGAGCATCAAGAGCGGCGTGCTAGTACACTTATCGTGAGAGAGAAAGCTTCGGTGTGAGCATTTTTCAGCACGAGCTCGTTGGCATTGCTGGGAAATCGAGACGTTTGCCTTGAACTCACCAAGATGCACGTCCTTCCTCTCTTCACGTGCTCCTCGGGTTGTCGCCTCCCCAGTCAACTATCGGCATCATTCGTCGGCACCGACGCGCTGCGCAGAAAAGAGGAGCAATGCATCAAAGAATTTCAGAGCTGCGTGCGAAGCAACCAGCGAGCGACCTGCGTGAAGACACTCACCTCTCAGCTCGAGCTGCCGCCTTCGAACTACAGCACGACCGACCGCGGAAGCTTCCTGGCTCGCTTTGACGGGCTGCCTATCCGCCCTACGCCAAATGTTGCGCTAGGGCCGCTGCTGCGCGAGCACAAGCAGCACGAGCGTGAGCGCCGGCACAGCTACTACTTTTATGGCAACGGAGCGACTGACCTCTCGCTGTACACCCATTTCTTCATGCGAGGCCCCTATGGACCGATGCGCGGGGGGACATACATCGAGATCGGGGGCGGCAACGGAGCCCATGCGGCCAACACGCTCTTCTTCGAGCAACAGCTCGGCTGGCGTGGGACGCTCATCGAGCCCACCGTATGTGCCCGCTGCATGCTGCCTTACACCAGGCCCAAGGACCGCCTGATCCATGCAGCTGCATGCGTCAACCCCGGCACCCTCAACATCTCGACTCGCCCCCAAATGTTTTGCCCGGGAGAACAGGCGGCGTGCATGCGCGGTCACCCTCCACGCATGACAATTCCATGCCTGCCGATGACTAAGCTGCTGCAAGGCACCGCGCGTCACGTCGATTTGCTTGTTGTCGACGTGGAGGAGCATGTCATGACCGTTCTTCGTACGCTGCCCTGGGACGATGTGCGCTTCGAGGTGGTGATTGCCGAATGCACTGGCGAGAAGCTTGCCGCTCGATGCGAGAAGTACCTGAAGTCGCGCGGATATAGCCTGCTGCGCGCCCGCTTCAACGGCGACATTGTCGCCGTCAGGGAGGACTGTGTGACTGCGTAAGAGCGCGCGTGACAACGGTTCGCAAGTTCGCAAGCACATGACCGAGCCTTGTGGATTTTAAACGCATACCACGAAATCGAGTTCGTACTAACCAAAAAACGTTTGCCGGTAGTAGGAATGGCGCGCGCTGAAAGACTTCGAAAGTTTGCGCATTCACGCCTGCGGAGGCTCCGTTCGCAGCGTTTCGTTCTTTCCGGACCTACGTAGGTCTGAGTCGCGATGCGCTGGTGCTACCCCTCCAGACCTACCTACCTACGCCGACCTCTCGGCCGACCTGTTCAACGCTGCCGTGGAGAGAATCATCTGCACGGCCCGCCCGCGCGGCGGCATCCGGACCGGAGCGCCCCTCGACGACCAATCGATGGCGCAGCTCGACGAGCTCCTGATGCCGCCCGCGGGCGCGATGCCACCCGGCCCCAACGAGATGGAGGAGGACGACCTGTTCAAGTAACGGCGCGCGAGACGGCCCGTCGCCCTCGGGCTTGACGGGTCTCGGTTGCGGCTTCAGATCGGGCTGGGCGGCCAGGTATGCCGCAGCGTGGGGGGGCGCTGCGGATGGTCCTGTACACGCGGTGGGGCGGGTTGAAATTCCCGCGCGACACACCCACTGCGTGCCCTCTCACGCCTGGGGTGAGCCATGATCACCCCACCTAAGTCCACACATGTCATGTGCCGGTAGGATGTGCGTGGCCGGCGGCGCGAGATGCGTCCTAGGCTGGTATAGACCCAGTGCTGGTGTCCCGGGGGCCTTGTGCGTGCGCAAGAAATTTCAGTCAGTCAGTCAGTCCTACCTACCTACCCGGCTGCCACCGCCGCGCCTGAGCTGGGAGCGCTACCTACCTACCCCCAGAGGGGGTAAAACTAGCGCACGAGGCTGGCGCTGCGCGCGTCAAGGTGACGCCCGCCGCGCGAAGACGCTCATCCAATTGGTGCGCAGCCGCTGATTGAACCACTTGCCTCGCAATTGTGCCCACGCTCGACACATTGGGCGGCCCACCACCGCGCCCTCTCGTTCCAGCTCCCACGAATAACCGCGCCGCCTGCACAGGACGCCGACGCGCGAGACGCCGACGCGCAGGACGCAGATGCGACCGACGAGCAATGACTCGCGCGCCAATACTTCGCCAATCGAGCGCGGCGTGCACATCAACGCACGATGCCAGTCCCGATGCCAGCCCACGGCGCCTGGCCAGGCTGCTCCAGACCTACCTACCTACCTACCTACCTCAGGCTGGCCGTGAGCCGGCAGCCTACTACGTACCTACTTTTGCGTTCGGAGCGCCACACCCTTTGGGCGGAGAACTACAAGCAGGCGTGCGTGCTTTTCCGCATTACGGTATGCAAGTCAAGTTTCGCGTTGAGGCCCTGCCGCATCCGTGGCAGTGCATCGTCATCATCGCGACTCAGACCTACGTGGCGCTCCGCCCACTCCGCCGAGTCCGAAGCCGCTAGAATTCATGCGCAGCTTCACGGCACGCGCGTGCGGGCACCCGCACCCGGAGTTGGCTGGTTTGCTTGATGCAGTGGCCGACGAGAATAACACAGTGGTTGCCACGACAGCGGACTGGCGCTACCGGCAGTATGTGCTCTCGTGGGTGTGCAGGCTGCGGCGGCTCGGCGTGACGTGCTTCATCGTGTTCTGCTTGGACAGGCGCCTGTTCCAGCTGCTTCAGGCGAGGTCTATCAACTCCTATCATATGGACGAGTCCGGCGCGGGCAGCGCGTTGCTGGACGCACCTGGTAGCAAAGCCAATTTCGGAACGGTCGGCTACACCAGCATCGTGCAAAGCAAGCTGCGCCACCAGCTCTCAGTCGTGGAGTGTGGCAAAAGCCTCATATTCTCTGATGTGGACGTAGCGTGGCTGCGAGATGTGCGGCCGGCGCTGCACGCGGCCGCCGCTGCACACAACGCGGAGCTACTCATCCAGGCCAACTACCCCCAGGAGGAGGCGCGCCCACCAAAGCGAATCAGCCGCCAATGAACCCGCTCGCGGCACACGCAGACACCACCGCTGGGCCGCACCCTCACGCGCGGCCTCATGCCGCCACCCGTCCCCACTGAGGCAACTATGCGACCCTCCCACAGGTGAACTCAGGCTTCTACTTTGCTCGCGGAGGCCCAAAATCGCACAGCCTGCTGCAGCTCACCATCGATGCGTCGGAAAGCGAGCGGGCGCAAGCAGCGACAGGCCTGCCACGGTCTCGCTACGGCGACGACCAATCCAGCCTCAACTTTGTGCTCGGTTGTGGAGACCCTGTGACGGGAAAAATTGGGCAGGGCGCAGCAGAGGCCTTTGGCCACGCCGCGGGCACCTTCACGCGCACCCAAGCGATGGCGGAAGAGCCGCGGCTCCGCTCAATCAAGTGCACTTCGACTGAGCTCCGCATGCGATATGGCATCCTGTCTCCAACGCTTTTCCGCAACGGGCACGGCGACACCAAGGCCCTGCCGAGGCCATCACGTGCGCTGATCCTCCACCCAAACTTCACGCCGCCAGGCGAGCACCTCAAGCAAAGGCGGCTGAACAACACGATCTACGGAAGGCTGTGGTGTGACACACTGCCAAGTGCCCCGCCGGGCGAGGCATTCCATCCGATCAAGCCCGCGACGTGATCCTCGAAGAATGTGCGCTCGAGCGTGAGCACGGGTCTTGGCACTTGGGCGCGGCAACCCGGGTTGCCCGGTGCCAGCGGCCGACTGTAGCGTCGAGAAACTTTTTTTAAATAATTTTCGTGGAGATGCGGCTCTACGTCTACGTGCATGTGCATGCGCATGTGCATATCTGCATATGTGCATCTGCATCTGCATCTGCATCTGCATGTGTCAAGTGTCGTCGTGTCGCACATCGCACTGTCGAGTCGTAGCTCACACGTCACAGCTGCACACTTGTAAAGTAACCTAGCTCTGAGATAATGAAGAAAACGGCCTACAACTCAACAAGCTGATTTGATCACGACATGCCCGGCGGGCACACCGTGGAGCAGCACGTGCACGTGCTCATCTCGTCCTGGCACGCGAGGCCGCACGGGCACGCGCACGACGTCGCCCACGTCGGCGCCGAGTTGACGCTCCACCCATTCGACCAGCCGATCGGGAAGACGGCGTCGCTCGGCGTCACGACGGGCGCCGCCGCCGTCACGTCCATTGCCGTCTTGTTCTGCGCTGCTTGCATCGACTCGGCGTGCGCAGCGGCCCACTCGAGCTTGAGCGCCGCCGCCTCGGCCCGCGCCGCCGCCTGCTCCGCCCGCACGGCCGCGCGAGACGCGGCGCGTGTGCTGGCCTGCTTGGCCGCCGCCGCCGCCGCATCGGCTGCTGATGAGGGCGACGGCGGTGAGGGCGGCGGTGAGGGCGGCGGTGAGGGTGGTGGCGGTGGGGGCGACGGTGGCGGTGACGGCGGCGGCGACGAACGTGGTGGCGGCTCCGAACGGTCGTAGCCCGCCCGACGTGAGTTGTACGTCTCAAGCCGCCTCTGCTCCTGTGCGAGGCTCAGCTCGGTGCAGCTGGGTTGCACGCCGACGGCACGCGTGTAGAAGGGCACCTTCTTCGTGCGCGGGTCGTACACGACCAAGTCGCACAGCTCGCCGTCGCCCTCGCCGCTCTGGCGCGGCACCGCCTCGGAGGTGCGCATCGTCCGGCCGAGGTCCTGCCGCCTCCCCTGCACGAGCAGCGTCGCGTGCGCGCGCGCGGCGGCGCCGGCCTCGTCGTAGGCGCGTCGCAGCAGCCGTGGGCCCAGCTCGTCGCGCGTCGCGAGCGGCCGTCCCCCGGCCTTGGCCGCCTCGTCGTACCTCTCGAGCAGCAGCTGCAGGTAGCGGCGCACAATCGGATGCGCCGGCGCCGCCGCGACAAAGGCGGGCGCAAACGTCGGCTCGTCATCGGCCGCGCCGTCGCCGTCGCCGTCGCCGTTGGCGGGCCCATGGGCGGGCCGCATCATGGTGCCGTTGACCGCTGCGAAGTCGGTGCTCGGCTCGATGGCCTCCCACACGGCATGCCGCGCCCTGGCGCCCGTGTCGAAGACGACGCCGCCCGTCAGCAGCAGCGCGGCGCCGCGGCAGATGTCGCCGCGGCCCTCGGCGCGCGTCTCGTTGCGCAGGTGCGGCAGCAGCAGCGGCGCCGCGCGCTCGACGGCGTGCTCGCACGCGGCGTCGTCGTAGAAGAGAACCGTCGCGTCCTTTTGCTGCGGCTGCGGCGGCTGCGGCGGCATCTGCTGCGGCTGCTGCGGCTGCTGCTGCGGCTGCTGCTGGGAGCGTCGCCGGTGGAGGCGCACCGTGGCGAGCAGGTTGGCCTGCAGCTGCAGCTGCTGCGGCGTCGGCGAGTGCGCCTCGAGCAGATTCGTCGCGTGCGTGAAGATCAGCACGTCGGGGATGGCCGCGGTGTCGTCGTTGGCAGCGGCGGCGGCGGTGGCGGCGGCGGCGGCGGGCGCAGCGAGCGACTGGCCCGCCTGCTGGTCACGCCTCGCCGTGGCCACTCTGACTGCGGCCTCCTGCGCCGCCTGGACCTCTCGCGGCGTCGGGCCGGCGGCGGCGCCGCCGTGGGGGGACGAGCCGGAGTTGTCGGCGGCCTCTAGGGGCGGAAAGGACGAGTTTGGCGGCAGCGGCGCGCACGCGGCGTCGGTGCCCGCGACGTGGCTGTAAAAGGGCGCGCGCTTGGAGACGGGGTCGTAGATGACGAGGTTGCACGCGGGGCCGGTGCCCAACTGCGGCGCCACGACCGCCGCCGCGCTGAGTCGGCGGGCGACCGCTTGGTCGTGCAGGTCGGCCTCCTGCCACAGCTGGGCCGTCGGCGCCACCTGCGCCTCGAGGCTGTCGTACGCGAGCTTGAGCAGCGTCGCTCCGACCGGCCGCTCGAGCTTCGGCCTGCCGCGACGCAGCCACTCGAGGAGCAGCCGAAGGTACCGCTCGATCACCGGCGAGCGCGGCGGCGCCGCGACAAAGGCGGGCGTGAAGCCCTGGCGATCGGCCGTGCGCGTTGCGACAAAGGTGCTGTTGGCGCGCAGCAGCGCCCACACCGGCTGGCGCGCTTCGACGTCGGCGTTCACGAAGATGCCACCCGTGTCGAGCAGCGCGGCGCCGCGACAGATCGCGTCGCGCACCACCGGGCCCTCGCCGGTGGGCGGCATGTGAGGCAGCAGCTGCGGGAGCGAGCGACGCAGGATGTCGGCACACGCCTCGTCGTCGATGAAGCGCACCTGCGGCTGCTCGCCGCCAAGATCGGCGGTACGCATGATGTCGATGGTGCGCATGACGTTGCGCTGCAGCACGCGCTCGCGCTCGTCCAGCCGCGTCGCGTCGGCCGAGAGCAGGTCACGGCTGTGCGTGAGGAGCAGCAGCCGCGGCACCGCCCGAGCCGTGGTGTTGGCGACAGGCTGCGCGAGGGAGAGCTCGAGGGCGCTGGCCGGGAGCAGCGGAGCTCCGCCGAGCAGCGGAGCTCCGCCGAGCAGCGGAGCCGCGCTGGGCGCGACGGTGGCGAGCAGCATGACGGCTGGTGCTGCGCGAGGCGCTCGAGCACGCCGGGCAGCCCGGCGGAGCAAGGACGAAGCTGCCTAAATTGATCGTGAAACTTGGAGTTGTTCGTTTTTCGCCCTCGCGGCCACGGCCACAGCGACCACGACTGCCGCGAGCACGAAACTGCCTAGATTCGATCGACTGCGGCCATGCTCCTCCTGGCACACCTCGCACTCGTCGCAGCCACGCCGGGCGCCTCCGTCCAGCGCTACGCGCGCTGGCTGGTCAACGGCATCGGCTCGGAGGTTGTCAGCAACGTTGCAGCCTTTGCCAGAGGCGGCCGCTTCGACGAGGCCGGCGCCGCCGCCACCACCGATGCCGGCCTCGCCATCGTGACGGGCTCGACGGGCGGCATCGGGCGCGAGGTCTCGCTCGGTCTGGCGGAGCGCGGCTTCGACGTGGTGTGCGCCGCGCGCGACCCTCTCCGCGGCGAGGCGCTGGCGGCGGAGATCGCCGCCCGAGGCGGCCGCGCGAGCTTCCGCGAGCTGCACCTCGACTCGCCCGCCGCCGTGCGCGAGTTTGCCGCCGCCTACCGCGGCCGGCCGGTGGCGCTGCTCGTCAACTGCGGCGGCGTGATGGGCGCCTCGGTCACGACGCAGCAGACGATGACGGTCAACCTGGTCTCGCCCGTCGTGCTGACGCTTGAGCTGCTGCCGTCGCTGCGCGCAGCCGGCGGTGGCGGCGGCCGCGTCGTCAACGTGGGCTCGTCCTCGCACCTGCGCGCCGCGAGCGCGCGGCCGCGCGGCGCCGCCGACGCGCCCGACGGCGGCCTCGGCGCCTACGCGAGCTCCAAGCTCGGCCTGATGCAGTCGTCGCTGCTGCTGTCGGCGCTCGAGCGTGGGCGCGGCGTCACGCTGCACGACTGCCACCCCGGCCTCGTGTGGACGCCGATGCTGCGCGGCTTCCTCGGCGCGCGCGTCGCGACGGTGCTCGAGCGCACGCGGCTGAGGCGCGTCTTCTTTCGCGAGCCGAGGCAGGGCGCCGCCACCGTGCTCGCCGCCGCGACCGCGCCGCGCCAGAGCACCGCTACGCCGCAGGCCTACTTTGTCGACGGCCGCGTCGCGCCGCGCCGCGCGGCCTCGCCCGAGAGCCGCTCGATGGCGGCGGCGCGGCAGACGTGGGCGAGCGTCGTCGCTCCGGAGCTGGCACGGCTGGGGATGCGGTACGACGTGGACGGCATGGTCGAGGCCGGCTAGAGAGGTCTAATATCGTAATATCGTCGCGCGCTTTACTTACAGGACCAAGACCAAATGGTGGTTCAACCTCTCGGCAGCCCCGATTGTGGGGTTTTCACCGGCTCATACGTAAACGAGACGCAATGCGCATCGACGTTGACGACCTGCTCAACGAGATCGACGCGGAGCGCAGCAACGCGGCGGCCGTCATTCAGGCGCACCGCAAGCGCAAGCTCACCATGGACAACAACGCGGTGATGAGCGATCAGGCGACCAAGATACAGGCGCGCTTCCGTGGCAAGCAGAGCCGAGACGCGGCCAAGGCCGAGCACAGCCTTGCGGGCAGGGCGAAGCGTGCGTCGCGGCAGCTGCTCGGCCTGGTGATGCCGAGCGTCGCCAACGAACGGGTGGGTGCGCAGCGCGCCTCGGCATCCGATGGACGCAAGGCGTCGAAGACGACGAAGACGACGCCGGCGACGGTGCCGGCGACGACGATGGCCACGCCAGCGACGCGGCCGCTGCCGCCGCAGGAACCCGCCACGACGCCGGCGCTGCAGACGCTGCCGCTCGACACGCCGACGACGTCTTCGCCACCGGCAGCGCCGCCGTCGCGAGCGCCTCGCCGAGAGATCGTCCCGTTTTGTCCATGCCTGTCCCGTGCCGGCGAGCGCCGATGGAATGCCCTCGACGCGCCGAGCGGCGCCTTCGACATGCCGGTGCTCTCGCGGTACCTCGCCGCGCTCATGCGCGGCGACCTGCCGCCGACGCCTCGCGACACGGCGGCGCTGCTCAGTCCCCGTGAGCTGGAGCTGAGGACGAGGACGATCATGAGCCCGACCTTCTACGCGCCGTCGCCGCACGGCACCGGCGGCGGCAGCAGCAAACGGTCGGCGCCGTCGTCGAGCGCGCGGCTGTCGGTGGGACCTGCTGGGTAGCGTTCTGTTGAATCTCTTCATTCTTATTTAGATCATTGCTTTCCCTAAACTGCCGGCCAGGAGGGCCCACTCAGGATATTGGATATGGCGGGTCCGCTCCTGGTTGCGCTGGTTTCGCCTCTCTCTTGCAGAACTTAGCCCCGGGTGCTGTTTCGCGAGAGGCGAAGACGTCCTCGTGAACCATGCCTGGCGAGTCCATCGGCGTCTACGCGCGCGTCCGCGGCTCCTCGGACGAGGTGTCGACGACAGCCGAAAAGCCGGGCAGTCTCACAGTGCGCAACCTCGAGTTCACGCTCGACCAGGCCTACGACAGCGCCGCCGACCAGAAGGCTGTGTACGACGGCGCGGCGCATTCGCAGGTCGAGCGCGTGCTGCAGGGCTTCAACGCGACGATCCTGGCGTACGGCCAGACTGGCTCGGGCAAGACGTTCACGATGCTCGGACCCGAGGACGCCGACTTTGACGACCCGAGCGGGCCCAATCTCGGCGTCGTGCCTCGGGCCTGCGGCACGCTGTTCAGCAAGCTGCCCGCCGGCCACAAGGTGTCCGTGTCCTACGTGGAGGTGTACAACGACGCGGTGAACGACCTCCTCGGCAAGGGCGAGGACCTCAAGCTGCACGCGCGCGGCCAGAGCGTCGTGCCCGACGGCCTCAAGCTCGAGCCGGTCACGAGCGTCAAGGAGGTGATGGCCGCGATCAAGCTGGGCGACACGCGGCGCGTGATCGCGGCGATGGCGATGAACCCGCGCTCGTCGCGCGGGCACGGCATCGTGCAGATCCACGTGACCACCGCCAAGGGCGAGGCCTACGGCCGGCTGACCCTCGCCGACCTCGCCGGCATGGAGTCGTCGAAGAAGTCGGCGGCCGTCGAGCCCGCGTCGGGCAGCAACCCGTCGGTGTCGGCGGTGCGGAAAGAGGAGGCGAAGCGGATCAACACGAGCCTGCTCGCGCTCTCGTCGGTCATCTCGGCGCTCGCCTCGAACGCGACGCGCGTGCCGTACCGCGACTCGAAGCTGACGCGGCTGCTGCAGGACTCGCTCGGCGGCAACTGCAAGTGCGCGATCATCGTGACGGTGCGCTGCGAGAAGCAGAACCTCGACGAGGCGATCAACACGCTGCGGTTCGCGCAGCGCGCCAAGAACGTGACGGTCAACCTCGTCTCGAACGCGCAGGCGGCGTCCGACTCGAAGCCGAAGGCGGCCAAGCTCGCCGAGGAGCTCGACCTCGCCAAGAGCGCGCTCGGCGACTTTGAGGAGAAGCTCGCGTCGTCGGAGCAGCACAAGGAGCAGCTGCTCGCCGAGGTGAACAACCTGATGGCCGAGATGCAGCTGCTGCAGCGCGAGCAGGCCAACGCCAAGGAGCGGCACGACGCAAAGGCGCGCGCCAGCGTCGCCGCTGGCGGCGGCAGCGGCGGCGGCGAGGATCTGGCCAAGCACGTGCGCCAGCTCGAGGCGCGCGTCGAGCAGCTCGAGGAGGAGAACCGGATGCTGCGCCAGCGCGAGATCATGCGCAAGATGTTCATCCTCGGCGACGAGGCGTCGCAGCCCGAGGACGCCAAGACGACGCCCCACACCCCCAAGCTCCTCGCGTCTCCGAGCCACCCGGCGCCGCCCGTCGCCACCGAGGCCGGCGCCGCCCCGCCCGCCTTCCCGCAGATCCAGATGCCCGTGATGATGCGCGGCTTCACGCAGCGGCAGCTCGTGTGCTTCGAGCCGCTCGGCGGCTTCGGCGCGATGACCCAGGACGACGACGCCTTCGACATCGCCGAGGACATCGGCGGCGGCGTGGCGACGCCACGGCAGAAAGAGGAGAAGACGAGCCACGCCCCCATGGGAAAGAGGTCCTCGTTTGTCGATAAGATGCGCAAGTCGTTCAATCGGGGTTGAACCACTGTTCTTTGCTTAGATCGTGGAATTCTTCGTGCTTGTGTACAGGTCAATCAGTCGAAAGGTCCTCTTCAACGCTTCCCCCTCCGTGGAAAGGGATGGCGTGGACTGTAGCTGGTGAAGCACCCCCCCAAACCCTTGGCCAAAAACACCCAAACTCGAACTTTTTGGCCGTCCCGGCGATATCAATTGGCGCCGGCGGTGAGGCTCGGCTATGTCGACGCCGCCAGAACGAGTCGGGCTGCAGCAGGCCGTGCGCGAGCACTCGGCCTTCTACGACGCCGGCTCGATCAACTTCAAGCAGCGCCGCAAGACGGCCAAGGCGCAGTTCATCCGCGTGCCGCCGACGGTGGCTCCACGGGTGCTGACCAAGGAGATCAACCGTACCTGGCGGCGAGAGGAGCTAGGCCACGCGAAGCCTCCGGGCCTGATCCTGCGCGTCACTGGCGCCCGCAGCGGCGAGCTCTCCGACGTGGTCGTGGAGACGCTCGAGGGCGGCATTGTGCACGCGGCCGGCCTGGCGAACGCGTGGACGTTCACCTACGGCCTTGACACCGGCGTCGTCAACACGGTCGGCAATACGCACATGCGGATGCAGCACAGATGGAACGGCCCACTCGTCGGCATCACGGAATGGAACGCCACGCAGGGCCGTGAGCAGCTGCTCGCGTATGCTCGCACGACCATCGATGCAGACGGGCACGCCGTGAACCAGACCGAGGGCGGAGCGGCCGACCCGGAGGAGTTCAAGCCATCGACTAAGACGGGGAGCGCACTGCGGCGCCGCCTCGCGCAGAAGGCGTCCAAGCGCGAGTACAAGGAGAGCCGGGGCGAGAATGGCTCCGTGTGCCTCGAGCCGAACCACACTCATTTCGTCATGGTCGGCGGGCCGCCGCCGGGCGCCGGCGACATGATCGCCTCGATTGCGCAGGCGTGCGTGGCCAACGAGCGCGCCAGCGCGGGCCCGACCGCCGGCCCGCTGAGCGTGATTGACGGGCTCGAGTGCGCGATGGCGCGCGAGCACGCGTGCGCGCGCGTGCTGCTCGTGGTGGGCGGCGGCGAGGAGGTGCTCGACGAGCTGCTCGCGATGCTGAGTGCCGACAGCACGAGCATGGCGATCGTGCTCGAGGACGACACGCGCGACGACGACGGCGAGCTGCCGGATCTGAAGGACGAGAGGGACGGCGCGCCGAACCGGCTGTCGGACGCCGTGACGCGCTTCCACCGGAACAAGAAGGTGCCGCGCGAGTGGCGGCACCGCCAGGCCGACTTCGACGCGCTCAACGGCTTCGGCTTCAAGTCGTCGCAGTGGGAGATCAACGACGAGGAGGAGCGGGGCGGGCGCATCATGATCTGCACCGCCGAGCAGATCTCACCGGGCGAGATGCCCGTGCTCGGCGAGTGCATCCTCAAGGCCGTGCTCGACCAGGTGGTTCGGCAACCGGCGTCCCCACAAGATGGCTCCTCTGAGCAGAGCCGGCCTGCCATGGGCCTGCACCGCGCCCGGCACCGCCACCGCCACCGCCACCGCCACCGCCACCGCCACCGCCACCGCCACCGCCACCGCCACCGCCCCACACGCACGCACACTCGCTCCTCATCTGGCACGCAGGCGGATAATGGCAGGACGGCGCAGAAGGCCGATGAGAGGCGGCTGAAGCTGCTGGTGTCTTGGAAGAACGCCAAGGACATCGGGCTGATGCTCTCGTCGATCCCGGCGTGGCAGCACAACCGCTCGCGCCTGCTTGCGGTGGTGCTGCAGGATGCGCTCGAGGCGCAGTACGTCGAGGGCGTGCAGCTCGCGCTGCAGCACGGCGCGGCGCCGCAGGACATCAACCTGAAGGACCTGTGCTACATCCTCACCAACCCCAAGACGGCGCGCTACACGCTCTTCCCGCTCGTCAAGAAGCCGGAGGAGCAGAAGGAGCACGACGCCGACGCCGACGACGCCGCGCCCGCCGCCGCGCCTGCCGCCTCCGCAGCTTCAGCGACGAGCTCGAGGAAAAAGTCGCTCCGGGGCTGTCTCAGGGTGGGCGCGTGCGCCGTCGCACAGGCCGACCAGCAGCACGCGCCGCTCCTGACTCATCAGCAGCAGAGCAGCAGCAGCAGCAGCAGCAGCAGCACGCTCGAGGCACGCCGGCCTCCCGGCAAGCAGGCCTCCGGCGAGGGGCGCGAGTACTCCAAGGCGACGACGCAGAAGCTCGCCGAGCACTGCGCGCTCAAGTTCTACCTGAAGGACGTCTGGGGAAAGGTCGAGCGGATGGTGCCCGGCTTCGACAAGTACTGGGCGGGCAAGGAGTCGCCGCGCGCGCTCGACCTCTACCTGTGGGCGGTGCTCCTCGGCCACACGCCGCTCGCGATGGAGCTGCTCAAGGCGTGCCAGGAGCCGATCCGCGCCTCGCTCATCGGCGCGCGCATCTGCAAGCAGATGGAGTTTTATTTGCCGCTCAACATCATGGAGCTCGAGCAGCAGCGCGACAAGTACGAGACGTTTGCCGAGTCGCTCCTTGACGCGGCCGAGGACAGCGAGGCGGCGCGGCGGCTGCTGACGACGCGCTCGAAGCACTGGAAGCTCTCGGTGCTGCAGCTCGGCGTCCAGTCGGGCCTCAAGAACTTCTGCGACCACCGCTACTGCCAGGGGCTGTGCGACTCGCTCTACCGCGGCGTGCGGCGCGACTCGTACATGGACGAGCGCGAGCTGGCGACGCTCGGCAAGGGCATGGGCCCGCACGTCTCGGGCGTGCTGATGCTGCTCTTCCGCGCCGCGATGCCGATCCCGCTGCCCAACTTCGGCAGGGACGAGCGGAGGGAGGGCGGCGGGAGGGAGGGCGGCGGGATGTGGCTCGACACCTCGGGGTGCCGCCCGCCGCACGCGGACGACGGCGAGGAGGAGGTGCGCTGGTGGGACTTTTACAACATCCCGCTCGTCAAGCAGCTCGTGCGGCTGACGCTCTCGTTCCTCTACGTGTGCCTCTACTCGAACGTGATGCTCAACCTCGCCGTCTACCACGTCGCCGACGACGACGACGACCTGCACGCCGGCCTCGGCGCGGCGAGCCTCGCGCGGCGGATGCTCCGCGGCGGCGGCGCCGGCGTCGGCGACGACGACGAGGGCGAGGGCGAGCCCGAGCCGGTGCCGGAGCGGCCGCCGCTGATGTCGACGCCGCCGACGACGCTCGGCGTGGGCGAAACGCTCGTGCTGCTGTGGACGCTCTCGATCGCGCTCGACGAGTGGTACAAGTGGGTCAAGCTGCCGTCGACGTTCAGCATCTCGTCGTGGGGCGTGTTCAACTACATCTACCTCGCCGTGACGCTCGTCGGCTTCGGGCTGCGGCTGACGGTGTCGGCGGGGCTCGGCCAGGCGGTGCTCGCCTTCAACCTGATCCTCGGCTGGTGCCGCATCCTGCAGGACCTGATGCTCCACCGCGGCCTCGGCGTGCTCGTGATCATGATCCAGTCGATGCTCTCCGACATCGTGCTGTGGCTGATCGTCTCGTCGCTCTTCTTCGCCGGCTTCGTCATCGCCTTCGGCGCCATCTCCGTCGCCGGCGCCGACCTCAACGAGGTCTTCGGGCTGCCGCTGTGGGCGATGCTCGGCGCCTTCGAGCCGTCGACGGTCGACGACTTCTCGATGGACTTCGCGGTGGGCGAGTCGCTGCTGTGGATGTACGTGATGGTCTCGAACGTGCTGCTCGTCAACCTGCTGATCGCGATGATGGGCGACACCTTCTCGCGCATCAAGGAGAACGCCGACATGGAGTGGAAATTTGCGCGGCTCGCCTCCGGCATCGAGTACGTCGAGCGCGTCCACCCGATCCCGCCGCCGCTCTCGCTGCCGATTATGGTCTACAACCTGTACAGGTGGCTCTTCCAGGGCTTCGAGTGGGAGACCGAGGGCGACGGCATCGACGACGGCAAGGACGAGTGGGACGAGAACGGCCGGCTGTGGCTCGCCAAGCGCGAGAAGGACGCCATCGCGCGCGCCGTGATCCGCGAGCGGCGTGCCAACGTCGAGCGGCAGCAGAAGGAGAACCTCGACGACAACGAGCTCGCGGTGCTCTTCTCGGAGCGGATGGAGGAGCTCGAGCAGCAGCTCAAGATCGTCATCACGCAGATGCGCAAGGTCACCGACGCCGCCGGCTTCAACCGCTCCACCGCCTCGTACGACTCGCCGGCGGCGCGCGGGCTCACGCGTGCGACGGGGCGGCGCGGCAGCCTCGTCAATCTGCACTCGTCGTCGGTGACACCGGCGGCGGCGGCGGCGGCGGCAGCAGCTCCGGTGCCGCCGGCCACGCCGCCGCAGCCGGGGCGGGCGTCGGCCGCGGTAGCCAAGGCGGCGCCTGCCAAGGCGCCGGCGGCCGCCAAGCCGTCGACCAAGGTGATGACGATGGCGCCCAACGGCGCGGTGGTTGCGGCGAGGCCGGCGTCGCCGCGGCAGGGCCGCGTTGCAGCGCCGCGCGCGGCATCGCCCCGCGCAGCCAAGCCGGAGGCCGGTGCCGGGGCGGGGGCCGAGGCGGAGGCGGAGGCGGAGGCGGAGGCGGAGGCGGAGGCGGAAGCGGAGCGGCTGCGGCGAGCCGAGAGGGCGGAGACCGAGCTCGCCGCGGTGGCGGGTGGGCTACGGCAGCTCCTC
>Ga0209713_10001211_pt1 | contig 15244 bp, 18 predicted proteins | sample ArcOceMetagenome_3_FD_187444 | JGI IMG/M metagenome (GOLD analysis project Ga0209713, IMG submission 187444) | Marine eukaryotic phytoplankton communities from Arctic Ocean - Arctic Ocean- Svalbard ARC20M Metagenome (SPAdes) (version 2) | ecosystem: Environmental > Aquatic > Marine > Oceanic... | reverse complement strand
ATAAGAGAGACGCTCAGGGGTTTGCGGCAAAGTGTCTTTGATCAGTCTTTCATCCTTTTGAATTGAATTCTGTAAATTTCCTTCCAACACTCACGCGCGGGTATGTGCTAGGCGCCGCACCGTGGGCGACTCTCATTGGTGCGATGATGCATTTTTAAGGATGCTCGCGGGGACTGGGTCATGCTGTCCATTGATGGAGCTCTGTGCGCGACCACTGCGCGACCACAACCACTTGATTCGATTAGCGCGCTACCTTCCTGCTTCCGTCTTTTGCTTTGCATCGGCAGAACGCGCTATAAGCGCAGCGCGACGTGCTCGAGCAACACGCAATGGCATTTACCTGTAGCCACTGCCGGACGGTGCTGTGTTCTTGCCAAATTTTGCTGCAGCCAGGGGGAAAGACACGGAGTCAGCGACAACAACGCTACACATGAGCCGACAGCCCGTCGGTGCAGCGGCGAACATGGGAGAGCATTCACTAGACTCCTGCAGGCGCCCCACAAGCATGAATGACTCATGTGATTTGAAAAAGAAAGAGGGCTCGGCGAACATGAACCTAGACTGTGCGAACGAGGAGTAAAGCCGTTGGCAGATGGAGGGCCCCGAGGAGACGTAAACAACGTGTTGTGCAGGTCGGAGCTCGTGTCAACCGGGGAGGCCATTTGCTGCATGCCTTGCCTGCTCTCGATCTCAGATCTGGAGGATCGCTCTCGTCAGCGGAGCGCATTCTCGTCGGTAACAGTGCGGCCAAGAGCAGCGACGTCAGAACACGAACACGATGCACGACAGCACCAGCCCATGCACAGTTTCAGTAACGTCCAAGCAGATTGGAAAGGGAAACAAACAGGAACGCGGGTGGCAAGCAACCTTGTGCGCAGAAGCTTTTTCCGCAGGCCTTCCATTTGATGCAAGGTCACCCTGATTTCGCGTTCGAGTAGAGCCTGCGAACCGTCGTTGTGCCCAGTCGTAGACATAAGCATGCGACTGCGCTCCAGCACTGCCGACTTTTTCGCGATCAGCAACTCCCTGCGCATCGGGGATGGGACAGCGATTGCAGTGTCAGCACCAGCGGTCCACACGTCCAGCAATCGTGCGACACTGCAAGTGCAATGAGGGGGCAGTGACCTCGCACCCTCCCCCTGCCATCGTAGACAAGACGCACCTGGCCTGCAGCTCAGCCGCAATTTTCTGGTAGAGATCATGCAATTTCGATACTTGGGCGGCTTTCGAGCGCGGCGTGTTGGCGTCGGGGTCAATACGCGGAGAGAGGAATCCTGCGTCGTCATCGACTGATACTGCTTCCGACCAGCTCACCCCAGAGCCGCCGCCACGGCTCTCCACCATTGTTGCTATGCCGCCAGTCTGCGCAAGGCCGGCGCGCGCGCGTGCGCCTCGTTATGACAGCGGACCAGGCAACAGACACACGCACCCGCACGCCACGCGCAGCCGTCATATTGCAGGACTGCTCGTAGTATGGCAGGGCAATAACACGTGCGGAGCAACTGGAACCCGAGGGAGAACCCACCTGAGCCGGGCCGCAGCACGCAAAGCACCCGACGTTTATGTCAAAGAGCTGCCACCACTGCGGCAGAGACGGCACCAGCGGCGTCAGCGGCCGTCGCGCGCGCGCACGGGCGGGCGCGACGGCGCGCGCGGGTGGGCGCGACTCGGCGCGCCGCCCGCAGAAACTCACCGGCTTCCCCGCCTCGGGCTCGGGTTCAGCCGGAGCTTCTGCGCCGGCGGGTCGCAGTTTGTCTTCGTACGAGAGCTGCTGCTGCCGCCGCGGCGCGGCCTCGTCCCGCCGCGGCGCGGCCTCGTCTCGCGGCGGCGGCGCCGCGGGCGCGGCAGCATACTGCACATCCTGGAAGCTCCCGATCGGCGCCGACACGAAGCGAAAGATGGCCCGCTCGGCCGCGTCCGTCTTCTTTTTCCACTCGTCCTGCGCCTTCGCCTCCTCGACAGAGCGGATCCAATCATCGACCCGGACCCGCGTGCGCGCGTCCATATCCCCTGCGCGCGGGTTGCCCATCCGCCCGCGCCCGCGTCCGGGGGGGCAGCGGGCCCGGTCGCTCGTCGCCAGTCCACTCGACAGCCAGGCGCACCTTGAACCTCCTGCAGCCTGGTCGATTCCGTTTCCGCTTCGAGATCAGGTCCATGATCTTGCCTGCCACTCGGCTTCAAACGGGAGCTCGTGCCTCCCCCCGTTTTCCCCTATCATGTCCCCCCCATTTTTTTTATCTCGCCCCCCCGAATCCCAAATTTCTGGTGCCGCGCAATGCACGGGGGTGTGAGAGAGATGGGATGTGAAGAGATGTGGAAGTAGATGGCAGGTAAACTGGACACTGCGAGCGTGTGACAATTTGTCCGGGCTACAGTACCAGTCGGGTACCTCGCGCAATCACGACGCGCATGCACGCCGCCGGAGAGTCCGTGTCATGTAGCATGGACACTGGTGACCGCACGAAGGGAAGGGGAGGAGGAGTGCGTTCGCATTAACGGGTCCAAAGTATAGTACGGATAAAAGTTTAGTCACCGCTCGGAAAACTAAAACTTTGAATCCTCCGGACGCGACGGAAGATCGCCTGACACACAGGCGGGTCGGACTGCGCAGCTACAGCGTCGTCTGGCGGCGCGGGGCGCGGGGGGAGCAGCAGTCCGGCATAGGCGGCGGCGGACCCGGCGTCAGACGTGGCGTCCACAGGTAGCGTGTGCGGTGCCCGCGGCTTAGGCACGCGGGCGCGTTTGGGTGCGGGCCGGCTCCAGGCGAGAAGACGAGGAGACACTGGCGCAGGCGCGACGCGCGGCGGCGGCTGCGTCGGCGGCGGTGCAGGCGGGGCGGGCGCGACCGCGCGCAACTGTGGCGCTCGTGTGGCGTGCCCGCGGGTCTGCGCAGCAGCGTCGCGCCGGGCGTGCGGCCCGCTCTGCGTGTGCGAGCACGGGGTGCACGCTGACGGCGCGTCGACTGCAGGCATGAATCAGAACCCCCGGGGGGCGCCCGGCGGGGCTCCTGCCAAATCGCAATTGGGCTCCGCGGTGAGTGGCATGCAGGATGCTCCGCGCCGTGGTGCTTGCTGTGCCTGTGATTGGCGTCGCAATGGCATCGCCGCACAGCTCCCGTGCTCACGCCTTGCGAACCGCGCAGATGAGTGAGACGGTCCCGAAGCTGGTGTCGGGTGTCGGGCTCACCTTCAGCCAGGAGGGCAGCAACGGTCCCATCTCGGTGGCGTGCATCGTCAAGGGCGGAAGTGCCGAGCAGCAGGGAAAGGTGCAGATCGGCGACGAAATCGACTCGGTGGAGAATATCAGTGTCGCTGGCAAGTCGGTGGCCGAGCTTAAGCAGCTGATGCGTGGTGAAATCGGCAGCTACGTGAACATGAAGCTACGGCGCGGCAAGAATGACGGCTCCCAAATGCACTACGATGTGTCGCTCATGCGTGGTCAGGCTGAGGCCTTCCTCATGCGCGAAAAGCAGCGGCTCCACGCTCTGCTAGAGAATGACCGGAAACAGCTCAATCATGCGCAGGTAGAAAACGAGGCACTGCATGGCGAAATGCAGCGTATGCAAATGCAGTCAGCCAAGGATCAGCAGGAAATTGAGCGGCTCGCGACAGATCTCGCACAAGGGAAGGCCCGAGTGTCGGAGATCCAAGATATGATTGCCATGTTGCAGAAGGAGAAACACGAGCTCATGCAAGGCGCTGAGGATGACGGTTCCGGTGTGCGTGAAGAATTGCAAAAGCTCACAAGCCTGCTCACAGAGGCAGAGGCGCGGCTGGTGGCTGCGAAAAAGTCCCTCGAGGATGACCAGCGAGCAACATGGGAGTTGGAGGACAAGCAGAAGCGCGAGAAGTCGGCACGTGAGTCATGCCAGCAGCGCATCAAACAGATGGAAGTCGAACTTCCAACGCGCATGGAGCAAGAGCGTATTTACAGGCAGAATCAGGAACAGCTCAAGCTCAAACTCCAGCAGAGCCGCGATAAGTTCAAAGAGGATTGGGAGAAGGCCAAGAAAAAAATGGAGGATGAGCAGAAACTGGTGCAGGCAGCCGAAGATCAAGAGGCCGAGGCTGAGAACAAGCTCACTGCTGCCTCCAACAAGAACCAAGAAATTCAAGTGCAGGTCAAAGATACGGAGAAGATGCTCCGCGCAACCGAGGGCCTGGTAATGTTGTCTTCCTTTTGTTAGTCCTCCGGTTGCCGCGTACCTTTTGAGCATTCTCACATTTGAACATGCACACAGAATCCAAAATCGATGGTGTTGCAGACATGCACGTCGTTCCAATCAGTATCCGTATCGCTATAGCAACACAGCAGCATTGATTCGTGTGTGGACAGAAGATATCTCTCGAATGTCACAGAAAGTTTTCTTGTGCTGAATGACTTGCACTGGCAGAGGCTGGAGGTGATGGGAAGGCACGAGGCTCTCAATGCTGATTTGAACAGGCTCAAAAGCCAGTACCAGGTGAACATATTTGCGATCTCTTTTGCAGGCTTAGCGCATGGCATTAATATTCCGGGGTAAGTTAAACTCAATATTTGTGCATTTCACAGGTTCGCGAGCAGCTCATATCAGACCTGCAGGCCAGGATAGAAGAGGATTTCGAACGATGGCAGAATGCTGTCAACACTGCCGTCGACAATCGAAAGCGTGACGATGAGCGCTTTCAGGTATATCAGCAGCTCCACTGCATTTCGTCCTGGCTCTTTTTGGTGCAGTCAGTCTTGCTGGCCAGTCTAGTCTTTCCTTTTGCTAGATTCAATGCCTTGTTTCCTTCGGACAACCGAGCCTGCACTGCAGCGCATTTGGCATATGTTTGCGGTTGCCGTGGAAACTGCGTGCGCTCGAACCATCAAGTGAGGATGATTCGGGCTTGGCGGAGAATAGTCGTGCAGGCTTTCTGTGCACCGAGTACACCGGCCGAAAATTACGGCGGCAACACGCACATTGCCTTTCATTGAGAGCACTTACATGTATGCTAATTCTGGACAGGATCGCGACAAGAACCTGTTATCGCAACTGCAGAAACTCAAGTCTGAGAAGAAGGACATCGAAGAAGACGTCCGGCAGATGGTTTTGATGATGGAGGATCGCCGCGCCGAATTGACAAAGCAGCGCGAAGGCTATGAGCAGGTGAGTCTGTTTAGTAGTCATTCTCGTCCGCAATCGTCTCGACAGTGCTGGATGGGGTTCTCTATAGCTGGCTGCGGCGTATTGCATACTGCCTTGTAAATGGGTGTGCAACAAAGGATTGACTGGGCACACATTGCACGCAGGCTCTTGCGGGACAGCGCACTGTAAGCGCGCAGCTGCGCGACGAGGTGGCCAAACTCACGCAGCGGCAGCAAACGTGCGAGTCGGACGTGCAGCGATGCCGAAATGAGATGCAGCGCGCTGATGCTGGGCGGCGGGCGCAAGACCAGGAGACGGGGCTGAGCGATCAGCGCCGCGGTCACATCGAGGCCGAGTACGAGATGTATCTGCGGAAGGAGCAGCTGCGCATCGACTTTGTCAACGAATCACAAACAATGCATCGCAATGCCATGGATGAGGTAGAAAAGGCCATTGCCGAAGTCAATCAAACCCGCCAGCGAACCCTGTTAGAGAAGGAAGCCATCGAACAAGAGATCGATCGCTGCAACGAGGCCATGAACAAGTTCCAGGTCCGCACTCTCTGTCTGAGAGCTTGCGCCAACACATATTTATCGTTCACCACATTCCTGCACTGCTGCAATGAGTGTCGTGGCTTGCGTGATGCTGTGGGGATGTGTTTGTGTGATCGAGCGTGGGCAGGAACTGGACAAGCTGCGGCGGCAGCGCGCCGAAGAGTTCCGAGACAAGCGTTACGACATGCTCGAGAAGTTCACTGAGCTTCTCATCATGCAGGTGTGACAAGTCCCCGTTTATCATTTTTTCCGTTCCGATGCCTGGCACCATGGGCCCCCGTTTCATTTCATACTACTCAACCTTGTTCCTTTGCGGCCTAGAAATGCTGTAGCAGATTTGCGCCCTAGAAATGTATGCAGCAGCTCTCGTTGGACGGCCCACTCTCTGCCTTCAGGGCGGTGTCGATCATCCGACGAGCATTTTACTAGTTACTTCTTCATGGCGCGCATGAGTTTTAATGTGAGTGTTGTGGTGGTCCAGGACGGCATGCGCAAGCTGGTGGAAGATGTTCGCCAGCCAGTGTCGAAGGCGGTGAGCTTCTATAATCGCAGTCACGCCAGCACTGCGCCGGCGAAGTCCTTTAACGCCTTCGAATACTCCGACAAGAATCTTGACAAGGCTGGTTTGGCAAGCGCGAAGCCCGATCCTGCGAAGCAGGCGCAGCAAAACCCATATCACGGGGGGCAGATGGGTCCGGTACAAGGCATTCCCATGGGCTCGTCGATGCAGGGCTCGTCGATGCAGGGAGGCATGATGCACGGCCAGCAAAGGATGCACATTCCGCTGGGCAGCTCAATGGGAGGACTGCCGGCAAGTTACGTCAACCAGAACTTCCATCCCAACGTGGATGCTATGTATCGATCGGGCTATGCTTCAGGTTACCCAGCGAACAGCATCGAACCTTCCATGGGCTCTATCTATCGCTCGGGAGGAGCTGAGCTGAGACAATCGTTTTCGGACAGGGACATGCTTGCTTGAGACCGAGTCTCGCAACATCCGTGTCACTGTCACTCTATATGTCCTGGCTCAAGTGTGTTCCAGAGCATCCTGCCTTCCTTGGAGAGATTCGAGTTTATAAACGAGGTTACCAGTACTGCCAGGAGAAGATACCCATCCCTTCTTCCGCGAATCCTAGCACGTTCTCACTATTTCAAGCCTTCCATCATCACCAGTTCAGAATGCTGCTATCTTTTAGGGCAGGGATCCTGATCGTATGCATCGTGAGCGTGTCATCGCTCGATGCTAACTACATGAGCGTGAGCCCGTGGTGACCTGAAGAATGGCGCTATGGGGTTCACGACGTCGTCATCAAGCTGCAACTCTCCATCCCAGGGCGCCTGGTCTGAGTCGAAAGCGATCGAACCACGGGGCAGGCCTGCACTGGGCGACCCCGTCTTGAAGGGACTAAGCTGCCCATTTGATCGTCCTGAACGTCGTCCAAAGGCGTGGGCGCCAAGCTGGGGGGAGCGCACGCTTTTCTGCGCTGGGCTCCGCTGGGGACTGCAGTTTTCTAGGTTCCAGCCGTCGACCGGCTCGATCTCGCAATCGATGATAGCGGGTCGCCGCCCTTTTGGCGAGGCCGACGTTTCATGCCCGGCCAGCGTGGCAGACTGTGCGTATCGCTGGAACGGAGAACGGCAACACTGTGCTTGCTTGCACAGTGCTGCGGCGGCCCTCGTCGGCGAAACGTCCACGGGCGAAACGGGCTCAAGCTGCAACTCAACGGCGGTCGCAGTCCGCACACCAACTCGCTGCTGACGAGATCTGCTCGCGTGGCCGGCCATCCGCTGCGGGCGCTGCGCAGCCCGATCCTGGCGCGCAGGCTCGCACGGCGCGAGCAGCATGTAGCCGGGCCGTGTGCGCTGGGACAGGGCGATGAAAGGGCTGCTGCGCAGGGGCCTGGGCGGGCATTCAGGCGCCCGGAGGCTGGCGGCGCGCCACGACTGTGCCTCGGAGAGAGATGCCGCTTCCGCGTCCAGGTCGCCCACTTCCGCTAAGCACACCTGCGCTGGGGAGCCTGACGGCGGCGCCGCCGCGCACGCTTCCCGGGGCGAGGCGACCGCCTCCGCCTTGGTGTTGCGCCTGCGCGACGACACGAGCCCGCCCATAAACCGCACCTGGGTCGCCGTCGACTCGGCGTCGAGTCTCTGTGTTTCTGCCGTTTGCTCGCGCGAACAGGGAAAAAAAAACTCAGAAAAAGAAACTCAGAAAAAAAAAGGGGGAGCCGTAACGGGGACTCGCACTGAGGGACGGGACCCAACACTGGGGCCGCGGTCGTGGATGAGGTGACCGAACCAGAAAAGTGCCGACCGCTGTGCGCAACGTCGCGCGAGTGCTGCTGGTGGAGCGAGCGCACGCGGATCCGCGGCGTGATCTCGAGCTTACCTTTGGTGGGTCCGGTGCGCAGCCATATGTGCGGGGGCTCTCGCGACGAGCACCTCATGGTCCAGAACCACCCGTTCGCAGACAGGTCGAACCTGGGGGGCCTGTCTGGCCACTACTTTGCGCAAGAGTGTGGTCCGTCGCAGATGACCGGCGATGGGCTCATGCCGGGCGCGCTGTCCGGGACTGAAGTTGGCAGGATTGTCGAGGCGCGAGGGGAGCAGCTGACGGGCAAGAGGGGGTGGGAGGACGGAGTGGATTGCGCGAAGCGCGCGCGCACGCACCACTTCGGTGCGTCCACAGATGCCTGCATCTGTGATGCCCCGGGCGTGGCCAGTGCCGATGCCAACTTTGTGGACATGGGGGACGTCGTGACGATGACGCCCGCAGAAAGAGCCGCACCAGTCAGCGTCTACGAGCAGTACCTGCAAAGGGAGCGAGAGCGGGAGATGGCTGCGGCAGCGCAGGCTGGACTGAACCGCCAGGCCCACGCAGAGTCGTTTCGATGCCCCTCAGGCTGGAGCGGGACGGAGTGGGAGTGCTGCCCCGGCGCTGCGCCGTTTGCGCAGCAGTCCAACGGAATGGATTGCGACAGGGCGCAAGACCACTCGCTGTACAATGCCAGCATGTACGGTGACCTGTACCCGCGTGGGTGCTGAGAGGCAAACCAAGGGGAAAGGCTCGGACGTACGGCGGGTGTGGGCTTCGCTGAGGACGAGCGTGGGGGCGGCGTGTAGGCCGAGTTGCCAGGGTGTTCTAGGTTCTCGGGTGGCGGTTCATTCAGGTTTTAAAATGGTTTGTTGTATTAAGGGGCACCATGGTGGGCTGGCGTCTTGTGAGGGCAGACTCGGAACTGTCAAGAATTGTGTCCCCGGAGCTCAGGCTAGCGCGCCTATCGCCATAGCCACATGATATATTATTTTTAAATGTTGTTGATATTAAAATGTTGTTGGGCGGTCTCAATTGGCGAGAGCGAGTGCCTACTGTGAGGGGGTTCATTGTTTAGACATCGACAATTAGAGTGATTAAAACAAGCTACCCGGTGGGAGGAAAAGCTACTTGGCGGTACAGGAGGAAACGGGGGGGGGGTTGTGTGAGGGTGGACATGCTCTTGCGGTGGACATGCTCTTGCGGTGGACATGCTCTTGCTCATGCTCCAGAGGATGGGCGCAGTTGTGAGCAGCGAGCAGCTTGGCGTGACATGGCTTGCTTTCGTCATGCCGACGTCATGCCAAGCCCAGAGGAGGAGAGTCGAAGCATGCTAATCAGACTGTTGCGTTCAATCACCTGCCTCGCACGGCGAGCCCGCACCTTGCACGAGCAGCGCTATGTGAGGCTAAAACAAGTGGACTACAACAAGTGGGCAGAGCGGTGGCAGTGGCTCCAGTGGCTCCAGTGGCTCCAGTGGCTCCAGTGGCTCCTGTCCCTCCAGTGCCAGCCAGACACGGACCCCCCTCAGGATTAAAAAGTTTTAAAGATTCGTGATTCACCTGAGGCATCTAGGCAGGAGGTAGGACTCCTAGAACAGGCGTAGGTCCTAGAACAGGCGTAGGTTTGGCGAGGCTAGCTTTGCTACAAGCTTTTGCTACACGCTTTGCCTCCCGCTTTGCCACCCACCTGTCCCTGTACCAGTCCCCTCTCGACTCTCCTACCTTCTTTCCTTCTTTCGAGGCCATAGCCCCGCAATCAATCAACCCTCATCATCATCATAAAAATCTGCCGTGTGCTCACGGCAGAGGCGGCAGGCAGTGTGCGAGAAAAGCCTTGCACAAGGGCTGCAACGCCGGCGCACAGTGAAGCGCGCAGGCGCCTGCGGTCCTGTGGCAGACCTTTGCGTGCCAAAGCCATCCTGTCTGCGCCCCGCTCGCGCCACCCCTCCATCTGACTCCATCTGACTCCACTCGACTACGGCTTGGGCTGTTGAGGGGCGCATTGTCGGCTGAGCTTCTCGTAGCTGGCTGGCCGCGGCAATCCCCTCCCCATTGCCTGCCATGCATGCCGTGTCATGATGTCAGCATGATGACGTTAGTACACTCCCCATTGCCGGTTAACCATGCCAACCACGACATCCATGACCCGCATGCTCTCCTGCGCGCACTGCCAGTCACGCCGGTCCTGCCTGCTCGTTCCTCGTGCGCTCATGCATCCTGGGCAGGTATGAAAGAGAGGAACAGAGGAAAGAGAGGAACAGAGGAAAGAGAGGAACAGAGGAAAGAGAGGAACAGAGGAAAGAGAGGAACAGAGCAACACAGGCGCACGACAGAGGAGGAGAGACGCATACCGACACGGCTTCATGCACCAGTTTGTTGTGGGAATGCGTGCGGTGCATGCGCTTGCCGGTGGACGCCTGCAAGTACCATGCCATGTACCATCCAGTCAAAACTGCCCTAGAGGGATTGCAAGCCCCCCCCCCCCCGGGGGCGCCGCTTGAGAACAGAGGCGCGGCACAAAGCAAGTCTAGGATGGGCAGCGGATGGGCAGGTGGCAGACGAGCACTGCGCTCTGCTCTCGCAGCCAGCTCTCTTTGCCACAAGCAAATGACAGCAATGCCTCGAATATAATCGGCAGGGTTGCAGAGGCTTGCAACCTGATGGGCATAAAGGTAGTTGTGGTGCGGGGGGTGCCGCGAGCTGAGGGATTCGGCCGATCCAGCCTGCTGCCCTGCACCCTCACCCTCGGCGCCTCCGTCGGCTTGCAAAAACTCGAGGTCGCCTCCCCCCATCTGCAACCCCCACCACGCGCACTTTGGTCAGCACCGGCAGCTCGTCGTGCTCTGGCGCTCCTCTCGCCTGTCTCCGGCTGGTCGCGCGCTCTCTGCAGCGACTGAGTGAGGCAAGACAGCCCATTGGGGCAAGGAACACGAGAGCACGGCCGCTTGTGGCAACAATGGCAGCTCGTACGCCAATAAACTCGAGAGCACGGAGCGGAGCAATTGCGGACACGGGCACACGCACACGAGGACATCGGCGCACGAGGACAAGCGCACCTTGGGCGACACGGTCGCGGGAGCTTGTGCGCCATACGCGTGCGCCTCCGAGTGAGAGGGATAGGTGGCGGGATCGGCCTGGTCCGGCCAGCCTTCGCCCTGCTCCATGACAGCCTCGAGCGACCCGGACGAGTAATTGCGCACCATCTCCGTCAGCGACACGTTGGACACGTTGCGCGAGAGCGTGTCGCGCAGCACCATCGACTCCGGCGTGCTGCGCTGCATCAACTCGTTGAGCGACTGGGACGAGCTTGACCCCAGCATCCCTCCACCCTCCTGCGCTCCATGCCACCAGCTCCCCTGCCGTCAGAGCCTGCCAGGGCTGCGTGCTAGCTGCTCGCATCGAGCATCGCGCCAAGTCCCGCCACACAGCCAAAAGTACACGAGAAACCACACCGCCGCAATTACACCACAAGACATACGCCAGATGCGCGCGGGCGGAGGGCGGAGGGCAGGAGGTGGGCAGGGCAGGTACCTCGATGGACATGATGCGATTGAGCCAATCGTTGGAGCCGCTGTGCGTCAGGGTGTGTCGGCCAGCGCCCTGCCGTAGTGCGCGCGACTGCTGTGCGTCATCATCCCTGTACGCATGCGCTTCCAGGTCGAACGAGGCCGCGGCGTGCAGGCCGCCCGCGGCGCGCGCTCCTCCTTGCCTCCTCGCGCCCCTCGCCCCTCCGCTTTCCTCAGTCACGTTGAAAAAGTCGACCTCGAGATCATCCTCTTCTTCCTGCTCATCACCACTGCTCTGTCAGCCCCGACGCCCTGCACTCTCCTGCAGCACCTACTCTACGGTAGTCAGCACCAGCTCTACGCTAGCTGCTTTGCAGCACTGCGCCTCGTCTGCCACAAAAGAGAGGAGCAAGAAGGGAGAGGGGAGCAAGGGGGGAGGAGAGGACCTCGAGGAGGCGGAGCCACGAGTCGGCCATGGTCTGCACATCGTTCACGTCCACAACAGACGCGGGAATACCGGCGGCAGGACCACTATCGCGCCGCGCCTGGAAGCGGCGCTGCACGCTAGGCGAGTTGTTCATGGACGAAGGCGACGGCACGCTGCTCGGCACCGCAGAGCCTGCTCCCGACGCCGGCGAGCACGCAGGCGCCAGCGGCACTGTGTCTGACTCGCTTCCTGTCTTCGGGCGCGGCACACCGGCGCGCGCTGCGGCGGCGGACACGAGTCTTGCGGATGCCGGCGCTCGTGCGCCGTCTTCCTTGGGCTCGGCCTGCGGGGCAGCAATTGGCCTCGCCTGTGACGGCGCTCCGCCTGCGTGCCCACTATCTGCGTGCGCCCGGGCTCCACTCACTTGTTTGTCGTCTATTTCGATTGCAGCCTCGGCTTTGACTTTGCGCACGGCGGCGGCACCACTGCTGTCCGCCTTGCCATTCGCGCGCGGGGAGTCCGAGGGAGAGCTGCCGTCGCCGTCAGCGGGCGCCGAATTGCCCGCGCGCTTGACCGCTTGCTGCTCGGCCCTGCGCACGCGGTATCTGTAGGCCTTGCAGTGGCGGTGGTTCTTGTCACAGTCGCCAATGGCGCAGCAACACAGCTTGCGGCACACCGGGCAGTGCCACTGCCCATTCACCCACGCCGAGCTTGTCTGCGGGTTCACGTCATCACCGATTGATTTCGACAAGCAGTGCTCGCAGAAGCGCCGGGTGCAGTCCTTGTTGCAGCACGCCAGCATGCCGGAGGCACGGACTTTAACGTGCTGGCAGAAGTGGCAGTACTTGTTGTGCTTTGCCGCCTGCCCCCCGAGACTACTCTGATGCATCGAGTGCATGTCCAGCCCCCCGGAGCCGCCCATGCCAGCACCAGCAACAGCGCTGCCCCCATAGCCAGCGCCGTGCATGGCCGCGAAGGGCAGACACTGTGGCTGGGCGGCAATGTACGGCACACCGGCATGGCCGCGCACGTTGATGAGGGAGTCTTGGAAGGCGAGCAGCTCCGCTTGGTGCGCCGTGGTCTTCATGCCTCGCGCCCCTAAGTTCATCAGCATCGCGTTGCCGTAGCCTCCATGCATCTTACCCTCGTGCATGGCCATCATGTCAGCGCCGCGCATGGACATGCGCTCACGCATCGAGGCCATCATTTCTGCGTTTCCGCGGTGCGCGTAGTCGGCATCCATGTGCTCGTGCGAGTCCATGGGGTGTGACGCCATCATGTGCCCGCCGTGCGCATGTCCCAGGCGCACCTCGTTCATCCGCGTTGCTACCTCGCGCACGGCAGACGAGACGCTGTTCATTTTCATGCCGCCGGGATAATCCGCATACTGTTCACGGTTGGCATACACAGACAGGCACACGCATGTTTTCAGCATCATCCTGCCGTTAGACACACCCTACAGCGTCTACGCACACACCGCCCGTTTGCGCTGTCCTGCGCCTCGTGGCCGGTGCCCGAGCACACCTCAATTACGCCCACTTCGCACGAGAGGAGCGGGGCCCCGTGAGCCCGCAGGGTTTCTCAAGACGAAAATAGAAAGAAAGAAAACATGACCTCGTCCATCTCGCCAGAATAGTCGCGGTCGGCCGCCATTTGGCGCATGTACGCGCCGGAAGCGGCTGCGCTGTGATAGGGACCGGGCATGTGGTGCATGTGCATCGCGCTGTACTGTCCGCCTGCCCCCCCCCGGCCCTCGTACGCGTACATACGAGCTTTCTCCATCTCCGAGCGGCGCATCTGAGCCATTTCGGCCGCAGAATACCCGTCGCGACCCGCCTGGCCCATGGGCCCTCCCTCACTGGAGCGCATGTGCGACTCTGGGTATTGCGTTCTGGCCCAGTTGTGCAGTGGTGGCTCACCGCCAGACTTGGGCGGTGACGACGCGAGCGACGACATGTGATCGCGTCTTTCCCTGCCGCCAGTGCGCGGGGAGTCAGGCCGCCGCGGCCCATGGCGCGCGGAGCTTCACACGGTTCGAGACCGCCGGCGGTCGCGACGGCATCTGCCCACGACCGGGGGCGGCGTGCGGGGTGTGCGCGGGGGAGGTCGGTCTTACCTCAGCGGAAGCACATCACAGCTAGGTCCCGAGCGCGCCCCACGCCTGCGCGTCCGCCGGCGCCCAAGACCGCAATACTACGCCCACCAATACACGCAACACATGTGCACGCAGATACACACGCGCGCGCACACACACACACACATACACACACATCCAGACACACAAATCACTCGAGAATCCCACCCGTGTCGGGCGGTCAACCTCGCGAGACACGCGGCGCGGTTAACCAGCCGCGGCACAGCCCAGCGCAAGCCTGCAACATTACAAGGTTGATCCGCGCACCACGTGTGCCGCGCACGGTACCTGCGCGCGCCCGTTCCTGCACTGCCCCTCAAACCGCGCCCGCTCGCGCACTCGCCCGCCCCCTTTCTGGACTGGTACGTTCTTTACCACACAAACCCCCAGTACAATTCTTTTTTCGCAGTGCCTCGAAAAATGATTTGTTCCGGAGCCGGCCTCCAAAAAGTGGCCGCTTTTTTGGTTCGTGACGGAAATTCGGAGGCGTCCTGCTAGGTTGCCGCGGCGAGCGCCACCATCAACGACAAAGAGCCAGAAGAGGAGGATACGACACGCCTCAAGCCCAACTCACCTCCACATACATGCAGCACCTTGTTCCCTCCCCTTTCTTTCTCGTTCTCTCTCTGGCTGCTGCGTGTGTTTTCTCATCTTCCCGAGACCCCCACCGCCCTCCTCGTGCCAGGACGGCATTTGGAGCCAACACAGACTTCTTCAAAGACCAGGCGGTGCACCGCTTGACACAGAGACAGAGTTGCCGGGGCGGCAGTGCAGTGTGTCCATCGACTCGATCTGCGCGCAGCTGTGCTACCCTCGTGGAGATGGGGGGCCAGCTAGCGACCGTCACCTCGGCGCAGCACGCCGCCGCGGAAGGCGGCAAGTTTGAGGCGGGAATGCGCCAGCGATGGCACACGCCTGCTGCAACTGGAGTGGCTTTTGCAAAGCGAAAGCGGCCTCCATCGCACAGCGATGGTGATGGCACACGCCGCTTGCAAGGGTTCAGCCTCCTGGTCGGGTGGACAGGGAGGACGGGACTGTGTTGTAATTGACGTGTCAATTACGTCAATTACGTCCGAGGACGTGCAGCGCAAGGGCGAGGCGGACACAGCTGTCAAGACAGAGCTAGAGAGCGCCGAGCCTGAGGCGCCTGGCACGCACGTCGTCAGCCTGAGGCTGCTGGCCAGGATTTTTCAGTGTCCG
>Ga0209713_10001207_pt1 | contig 15251 bp, 11 predicted proteins | sample ArcOceMetagenome_3_FD_187444 | JGI IMG/M metagenome (GOLD analysis project Ga0209713, IMG submission 187444) | Marine eukaryotic phytoplankton communities from Arctic Ocean - Arctic Ocean- Svalbard ARC20M Metagenome (SPAdes) (version 2) | ecosystem: Environmental > Aquatic > Marine > Oceanic... | reverse complement strand
ACGCTCGAGATGCCCCGGGATGCTGCGGATCGGCTGGGACGGCTGTCGGCGAGAATATTTTTATTCTATTTTATTTAAACATACACGCACTCTCCCCTTGGACTTGCACGTGTTCAGCTGTCAACACAACCCTCGGGGCCGTGTGCCTTCCGTGCGATGACCAAGGTCCCTTATAAATAATAAGTCCCCCCAGTGCATTCTTCTTCCAATCAACATCAACTGCTGCGTGGTTGGCGCAATGGCCGCGCACCAGGACGCGGACGAGCTATTCGACGCCCACCTCGGAGTACTGAACGCGGCCGTCTCCTTCTCGGAGCGGTTGCGCCGCGCCCGCCAGCTGGACGCATTCCTTGAAACCTTTGCCGACGCGGAGGACTCTGGCGACGAGGAGTGGGGTGGCGCCAGCTTGCCGCGCGGCACCGTGGCGGTCGCCGCAGCCCGCGCGCAGCCCAGCCTCGCCAACCAGCCCTTCTCGTCGAGCACGAGCGAGTGCGCCTCGGCCGCGACGACGCGCATCGCCAGCGGCTGCAGCTCCGCCTCAACCTCACGGGCACCGCCCACCCCAGACCAAAGCGGTCCGCACCCACCGGCCGTCTACCACGCGGGGGCCGAGATGTGGATCGCCGAGGCGAGCGAGGCGGAGACGTTCGGCGCCTCCACGCAGCCCCGAGCAACATCGGAACGCAGAAACAGAACGCAATCGCAATCGCGGCCGGCCAGCGCTTTGAGAAGACAACGCCGTCGTGAAGCGCCGGGCACGTATAGCTATTGAGATAAAAATTGGCAAAGATTTTCGACGGCGCCGACGCAAGGCACGTGCATCGCATGACTCGCTCTAGCCTTTAGGCCAGTGCGAGGCCATCGTCATCGTCGTCGTCCTTCTTGGGTGGCGGCGGCGGCGGCGGCTCGTCGGCGGGCGGCGGCGGCTTGTCGTCGTCCTCATCGTCGTCCTTGGGCTCGTTCTGAGCAAAGTAGGCGTTGCGCTCCTCGCGCAGAGCCGTCTTCTCGGCCTCCTCCTTGGCCAGCCTCTCCGCCATCTCCTCGCCGCGCTTCTTTGCGCGCGCGACGAGCATCTTGAGCTCATCCTCGCGCTTGGCCGTCTCCTCGGCCTCCGAGACCGCCTCCTCCTCGGCCTTGGCCACCGCCTCCTCGGCCGTCGCCGGCGGGGGCGCCTCCTTCTCCTTGATTTTGCCCAGCAGCAGCGCGTCCGCCTCCTCGCGCCGATCGCAGCCCGCCATGCGCATCTCCTTGAACTGCGACACGTCGTCCGAAGGGCACAGGCTGAACATACGGCCGTACGCCGAGTCGAGCGTGAGAGCCTCGGTGAGGACGCGGAACACATCCTCCTTGGAGACGTCGGCGCACGTCGGCTCCGAGACCTCGCCCAGCTTCAGCCCGCCGCCCGAGCCGCCGTTCTGGAGGGAGCCCGTGCGCATGACGGTGTACACGAACCCGTCGAGCTGTGGCTCCAGCTCGGAAGCCGATGTGCCGTCCGTCGGCCCTGCGCACCCGTCGGCTGGATCCGCTCAGTTGGTGGTCGGTAGGCCTGGGCGTGAATGCTTGTTAACCCGGCCCAAGGCGTCCGCGCCAGCCCAGCCCAAGGCCACCGTCCCTCCCCATATCCGCAGGGTCGGCGCGCACCGTCGTCGGAAAAGTGCAAGAAGACGCGCTTGAGGCCCGCCGATTTGGCGGCTGCCAGCTGGGCGCCCACCGCGGCCCCGTCAGAGTTGATCGAGACCCAGGTGTCCGCGCCGGCGACCGCCTCGCTGAAGTCCGTCTCGCTGAAGCTCAGAAGGTCGATCAGACCGCTGTACCGCGCCTGACGTGCGCGGGTTCCAGAATTACTCAGACCGGGAGCGCAGAAGGGCTTGCGGCGAGGGTGAGCCGACCTGCCGCGACAGCAGCATCTTCTTGGCATCCGCAGTCGATGGGCTTGACGCCTGCCGCACGGCACACGAAGGTGAGCGGCGGGTGACAGAACGGCAGTGGGCAGACTGGCGCCAACGTGGCGCACAGTGATGGCACTGAAGTCGCCAAAGTCATGCAGCATCTGGAAGACTGTGCGGCTGGCGTAGAAGTTGTCGCCCGATCCATCCGTGACGATGACCTTGCCGGCCATCATGCAAGGCGAAGCAGCACGCGTCGGCCGCATCAGACCCTGCTGCGACGTGCGCAGCGCCGGCCGTCCCACATATCCAGCGGTTACGAAGCTCAGCAACATGGCCCGGCAGATCTAGGAGCGCGCGCTGTGCAGGGGCGCGATGATGCGTGGCACAGGTGGCGCGGGGGGCGAACCACTAAGCACAGTACTCTGCTTTTTGAGCATGGCACCCAATGGGGAATTCCTAAAGATCCATAAAAATCGCCACCAAAGGCACCAAAGCACAACGCGGCCGCACGAATCACCGTAATACTAGTAGTAGGCGGGAGCGGCGGAAGCGCGAGATCCCCGAACGTCAGCTGGGTGACGTTCAGGCGACGTTCGGTGCCGTTCAGGCGGCGGACGACGGCGTGGCGGCAGTCCACGGTCATGGCGTCGCAGGACGCTAGCGACGCAAGAGAGCGAGCTCGAGCTGGCGAGGGAGTACTCGGTACTCGGAGGTGGCAAAGGCATCGCGTCCGAAGTTGTGGCCGATTATCGGGGGGTTTTGGTTACTGGTTTAGGCAAAGCAATGCAAAGGCACCTGGGCGCAAGAACTAGCCACGTTATCATGTTTCCTTCAATCACAGTTCACAGTTCCAGGGTGGATGGCATGCAGAGGATCACAGGCCAAGAGGGCGAGCCGGCGCGAGAGATGGTGCCGGCGAGCGCAGCGGCGCGACACTGTGGTTGGGCGGCGTGCGGGCGCAGCGCGGCGGCGCGATGCTTCCGTCTCCCCCCTTTAGACGACGTACCGCTTCATGCGATGGTAGGCTTGCGTGCGCGGGATGTCGTCGACGGCGAACGGGAAGGCGGAGGTGGCGGTGGCGATCATCTCGGGGTAGCGCGCGTCGCCGTGCCACTGCTTCTCACCGACGGTACGCATGAAGTACGAGGTGGGCTGGCACGCGGCGAGCGACTTGGGGTTGCGCTCGAGCGACAGCGCACGGTCGAGCGGCTTGACCGTGCGCTCCTGCGCCTGCGTCGACGTCTCGGCGAAGCGGAAGTAGCGCTCGGCGCCCGGCCACTTGAGCGGGATGGTGCTCTTGAAGGTCTCGATCTTCTCCTTGCTCGGCTCCGCCTTCTGGCGCTGGCTGTACGCGTCGGCCCGCTCCTGCTGCGCCTTCTCCTCGGCGCGCTTCGTCGCCTCAAACTTCATCTGCACCGCGTGCGCGATCGGCGCCGACGACGGGCGGCCGAGCGTCGAGTAGAAGGGGTCGATCACGTTGATCTGCGTCGGGATCGCCACCTTGGGGCCGAAGCTGATCTTCGTCTCCGTCCTGCCGCGCTTCGCCGTCATGTGGTCCTGCATCGACCACATCAGCTCGGAGAAGCTCTCCTTCTGGCGCGCGGTCGCGCCCGAGGCCTGCCACCTGTCGAGGATGTCCATCGCGCCGGGCTGCAGGATGCTGCCATGCGAGCGCTTCATCATGCGCAGCCACACCTCCTCCGCGTTGCGGATGGGCGGCTTCGGCACGCGCATGAGCGTCTGGTTGGTCGTCTTGAGTGCCACCTCCTTCCACGCGTCGAGGTGCGGCCCAGCGGCCACCTGGTTGATCGAGCTCTTGTTGTGCCTTTCGGTCATGTCGACGCCGGGCGCGTCGCCCGTCGCGACGATCGGAAGCTGGCGGCGGACGCGTTGCCGAGGCGCGGCCGCAGGCATGCCCGGGATGCCCGCGGGCTCCACGAAGACCCAGCGGCCTCTCGAGCGGCCGATGACCGGCAGAGCGGACCACCACATTTCAGTCTCGGCGTACGTGGCCGCGCTCAGGATTGTCCTCAGGTCCAGGAGGTCGGCGCCCTGCTCCTCCACCATCTGGTTCCTCAGGAGACGCTGAGCTGTCGCAGGGGGCGGACAGCCAACCCGGGCACGTAACGCCACACCCTGCGCAGCCGCCTACTGTACAGCTAGTCGTGGCCATTTAGTTTTAGAAAACAGGGATCCGGCTGCCCTGCACCGTTTCTTAGGGTTTCCTCGGAGACCTGGCACAGCCATGCACCATTTCTTAAATGGGATGCCTCGGCTAACCCAGAGTCATTTCCGTCGAGCGTGTTTTTGTGTGAATCACAAAACATCAGGGTCCCGACCCAGCCAGCCGGTCCGAAGCCTCGCACCTCGATTTCCCCTTAGAAATTGCATCTGAGGCCTTCAATCCAGCGAATTTCTTCGCTGCGCGGCCAAGCTCAGGCACCATTTCTTATCCTGAAACCGGGAAATGTGTAGCCACGGTTTCTTAATGCCCGCGACTAACTGTACTGGTACTCGAACGTAACGTCGGGGTTTCACTATTTTAGTGAAAAGCGAGAAGCTGCCTGGTAGACTCGTAGACTGGGAGATTCTTCTCCGGTGGCAATCGCGGGGGGGGCGGTGCTGCCGGAAGCTGCCGGATGAGCGCGGCATTGCCCTGGAGGCACTTGCTCACGTTATCCATCATGTCGGCGAGTACGCTGCACGGAGTCTGCATGCATGAGTGAGTGAGCAACAAGAGGACGGTTGTTTCTCAACAAGTTGGCGGCCTTCTTCTCGGCCTTCCTGGCCTTGTACTCGGCCAGCTCCTGCGCCGACGGCGAGTGGCCCAGCTGCTCCGTCAGCTTCACTCCAGGGTGCCCATTGCCCCCGCGAAGCTGCGCACGCACCTAAAAGCGCGTGGAGATCTCCTGTTTTCCGCTGCTTCTGCTGGTGTTCATCCATCGGCGGCGATTCGCGAGCTGGTTCTCCGCGTGCGGACGAATTTCATCCATCGGCGGCGATTTGCGAGCTGCTTCTCCGCGAATCCAACTAACGCTTTCTACGTTGATATACTTCTCGTTACCCTGCTGCTCAGTGAGCTATGCCTTAGCACACTCTCCCAAATCAAACACCCTAGGAGGTTCATCCCAACACGTGCGCTCATGCTCTAAAGATGCAAATTACTCAAGTTCCACGGTTATATGCCCAACACGAGCATGTGGCAAGAGCTTAAATAGCCAGGCAGGCCGGCTGAAGCTCTACTTTGTGTTGTAGTCCTCATTGCTCATAAAGTATCATTGCCACGCCTCGCTGAGTTCATTTTTTCCCCCGACCGCTCTAGGACACGCGTGTTTAGATAGCCGGGTGCCAGCTCTACCTACGGTCTTGCGCGACACGGCCCGGCAACAAAAAACAGGCGGACATGTCTACAATAACGGTCTTCGCGGCCTAGAAACAGCAAAAATTAGTAAATTATAAAATGGGTGTTTCCATTTTTTTGCGAAGGGCTGCAGTTACGCGGTGCAGCCCTGGTGGTGCGCGGTCACGTAGTCGTACTGGTGGATCCAGAAGTTGGCGGCGTATTTGGTTCCCTTTGTGACGGGCAGCGCCTCGTGGTGCGTGCGGTGGTCCTGCTCAAAGGGGCGCTCGTTGTGCGTGGCGGGCCAGACGACGGCCTTGCCCTTTTTGGGCTGCACGGTGAAGCCCAGGTCGAACTTTGTGCCGCCGCCCTCCTCGACATCCGACAGGTACAGGAAGAAGGTGTAGACGCGCGGCCTGCGGTGACGGTGCCGCCGCGTGTGAGGCTGGCTGTGCTCTTTGGCGCGCCAGTGGCGGTGGGGCTGGGCGGCGCCGCGTGCTCAAGCGATGGCATCGTTTGCGCACCCGCACGGCATCTTTTCGAGCTCGGGGATGGTGTCGTGGTGCCTCTTGTAGAACTGGCAATCGGCGTGGGTCGGGTGCGGGCACTCCTTGTACCTGCGCCGCGGCGGGGAGGACCGTCGGTCGCGCCTCCGTCCATGTGGTGCGAGCACGCAGCAGGCGAGGGTGCGGCGGCTGCCTGAGCAGTTGGATGAACTCAGAGTTGTTCGGTGGCACCAGCGCGACGTCCGACATTCGGTTGGTGAGCCCCACTACCAAAGGATCCTCGAGGCAGACCTTGTTGTCGCACCTATCAGCCGGCAGGCCCGGTGCGCGGAGGCGGCGAGGGAGGGGAAGGTCAGGCAAGGGGGGTAGGCGGGCCGTGGGCGTGCAGGGTGCGTGCGAGGCGCGAATCAAGTCGCCAGCTAGGCCGCCCATTGACCACGCAACCTCCTCACCCATCCCCTCTCACCTCCCCTCCCAGCGCACGCCCCACCCACCCTCCTCGACCTCCCCAATGGGCGGCCGCGCGCGCGCCAGGTCGTCCACGACGTGCGAATCTCCGAGGTGAGCGGCACAAACTCGTCGCCCTTGCGCCCTCCAGACGCTGTCGAGCGCACAAATCGCCCGTCGGCGTGCGCGAGCAGCGTCTCGATCTCGTCGTCCCTCACAAAGTTGTTCAGGACGAGCACGGGCGGATCGATGGAGAGCATCTCGGGCTCATACTCGGGAAAGTTGGAGACCGCACGCTCGAACATCGCGGCCATCGCCCCTGGCGGCACGGCTGGCGTTGCGTTCACCACCGGACAGCGCTTCTTGTAGTCCAGCATGTCGCAGGTGCCGCAGCTCTGGGCGCATCTGTGCCGCACGGCGCGTTACACACGTGAGCAGGGCAGCGCGTACGTGAGCTGTGCGGAGGGCGCGCGGACGCACTTGAGCTTCATGAAGGCCGGGTTGGCGTCGCACTCGCCAGAGGAGGCCCACACTGCACACGAGCCGGACTTGTCGCGATCCTCGCAGGCCCTGTTCGCCGCCTCGGCGGGCACCGGCTTGCAGCCGCATGATAGCCGACACGTCGCAAGCATGAACACCGGGTTGGCGTCACACTCTCCGGCTTGCGCCCACAGCGGGCAGCTCTCTGCATAAGTGGAGTCGTCGTGGCAGTCGGAATCGGTAGCCGACGCCTCGCCTGTCGGCTCCTCACCTGTCGGCTCCTCGGTTGGCCACCATGCCAGACTAGAGAGCACTAGCAGCATTTGGTCTCAGGGGCTGTGTTGACTCGGCTCCGTATAACAATGTTGCGCGCCACGGAAGTTTGAGCTTTAGGAGCCAAACCACGTGGACATATGCAGCCCACGGGGTAACCCGCGAGTCCGGCTGGCTCGGGATCAGTGTATCCCCGCGTGGGCTCTCCTGACCGGCGGCCTAGGAAAAGCTAAGATCTAAAGTAATCTAAATAAGATCCGGGAAAATCGCCACCAAGGGACTTCCAAAGGCACACGTTAGGCACCAAAGCTATATAGACAAAGGCGCAACGCCATGATTAAACTATGTAAAGTCAGCACTTCCAGCAGCAGAGGTGGCGCGCACGTGAGACGCCCTGCGCGGGGTCACCCTTGCTACGCTCGCGAGGCCCCGCGAGGCCGGCTGGCTCGGGATCAGTGTGTATCTCCACGTGGGTCCCGCCCTCCTGACGTCCTGACTCCTTATTGAGACGCTTTGAGGGCGTCCAGGGCGAGTCCGGGCGCGCCGCCGGCCTCGAGGGCGAGCAGCTCGGCCCACGCCGCGGGGCTGCGAGGCGGCGGCAGCGAGTCGAAGGCGCGGCGCGCCTCGTCGAAGGCACCCACCCGGCCGAGCACGCGCACCATGTACAGGACGCACTGGTCGTCGCGCTGCCGCTCGTCCTCGCCACCGCCCTCCCACACCCAGAGCGCCTCCTCGCGCGCGGCTGCCGCGCGATCCTCGGGCACCTGGGCGAGGGCGCGCAGCAGCGCGGCGCGGCAGGGCGTGTCGAGGCGCACGCGCGCGCGCGCGGCGCGGCGCGCCTCCCGCACCGCGCGCAGGCCGAGGCCGGCGGGGCCGAGCGCATTGGCCAGCAGCGTCACGCTCACGGCGTCCTCGCGGCACGCCTGCGCGCCGCCGCGCGCGAGCAGCCGCACGTGCGCGAGCGCGCGGTAAGGCCGCCGCGTCGCGGCGCACGCGCGCAGCAGCGCGTTGAGCGTGTACGTGTCGGGCCCGACGCCCTGCGAGCGCATCTGCAGCAGCAGCCCCTCGGCGTTGAGCAGCTGGCCGTGCGCCGCGAACGCCGCCATGAGGATGTTGAAGGAGACGGCGCCCGGCGCACCGCCGCTGCCCACAAACGAGTTGAAGACCTCGAGCGCCGCCGGCAGCTGCCCGCGCCGCGTGAACGACGAGAGCATGATGTTGAGCGTGCGCTGCGACGGCGGCAGCCGCGCCTCGCGCATGTGGCCGAGCACGCGGCGCGAGTCGCCCTCGGCGCCGCTGCGCAGCACCGCCTGCAGCATCACGTTGAAAAGCGGCAGGTCAGGCGCGAGCGGCGGCTCGACCCCCGCGGCCGACGCCGCGTCGAGCGACGCCAGCAGCCCGTGCGTGATGCGCAGCGCGTCCGAGTCGGCGCCCGCGCGCAGCAGCGCGCCGATCGTCACGGCGTGCGTGCGGCTGTCGCCGCTGCCGCACGCGGCCTGCATGTGCTGCAGCAGCGCGGCGGCGCGCGCGGGCTGCCCCGCCCTCACGAGCGCGTCGATGAGGGAGGAGTACTGGTTGGGATTCGCGCGAACTCCCGCCCGCCGCATCTCGTCGAGCAGCGCGGTCGCCGTGCTGAGGTCGGCCGCTCGCCTGCACGCCGCAACGAGCGAGGACCACGTGGTCGACTCGGGTGGCGCGCCGTCGGCCACCGCGGCGCGGATCATCTTGGAGGCCTCCGCCAGCCGACCCTCCCGAGTCGCCTGCCGGATGCGCCGCGTCGCGTGGGCCTCGTCAGGCGCACCGCCCGCCGACTCGGCTGTCGCGCACAGCAGCGGCGCGCCACGGCCCCGACGAGCCGCCGCCGTCGCCACGAGCCACGGCGGAGCGGCCGTGAGATAATGTACGTTGGCCGCGGCGATCAGCACGAACGGACTGAGCAGCGTCGAGACTGAGACCATACGTAAGCCAGGGAGTGCACGCGGCGGCGCTTTAGACGGTGTCAAGTTTTCGCCTAAGACTCTCCTACTCGTAACCTGAACATAGACTCGTACTGGTAAACTGCTCAAGCGCGAGAACGAGCCGATAGACGAGCTCAAGGGGCGCTGAGCTCGGGCACCCTGGTCAACCTGACCCTTCTCCGCTGCCCTGCCACCGCAGCCTCGTAACATAGGTCAAGTTCCCACGCAAGACGACTAACTACATGTACTGGATGTGGCAAGGCCAAACCACCCATGAACACTTCCGACTCGCCGCGTACAAACCAGGAGGAACTCTCTAGGGAACACTGCAAGTCCTTCCCTTCTACCTCGTACCGCCAAATGCCGCCAATTCAGATCAGATCAGTATTCCAGGTCGTGTCAGTCATCGATCGATGAGCTAGCCATCGATCGCTATCGATCGAATAGGCACGGGGCTTTTCAGCCGCGGAGCGACTGTTTTTGCCGTGAAGCCTTGCACGCGCTCTTTAGAAGTTTAGATACTTTTAGATCATTGCTTTGCCTAAGCTGCCGGTCAGGAGAGCCCGCGTGGGGAGACACTGATCCCGAGCCAGCCGGACTCGCGAGGAAAAATCGAGCGTTTTTTCCTTGGGAACTCATTTCCAAGCCGCAGGCGTGTAATACCATTCATACGGAGCCATACTGTAGTGTAGTGCTGTCGAGTACGAGTATATCGCGGCCGTCGTCCGCCCCGCAGGCTGCGCCGTCACCTGTCCGAAGGCGCGACCACCGACTCTCGCTCCACCATGTCCTTGCTTCCGGACTCCCGACTCCGCAACTGGCTGGTCTCGTATCAGGGACAGACCGGGGTCACGCAAAAGACGGTCGCCGCGAAGCTTGGCGTGCCGCAGCCTTACCTCTCAATGTTCCTCTCAGACAAGTATCCGCGCGCGGGCGAGAAACTAGACCGTCTGCGCCAAACAATCGCCGAGTTCCTCCTCGCCTCCGGCGTCGACGAGCCGCGCGCGTCGACCGCGTCGGTCGAACCGGCCACAGATCTCTCGCAGCTGGCACGCCTTGTCGAGGTGACAGAGGGTTCCCGCGGCGCGCACGGCAGGAAGGCCGAGAAGCGAAAGCGGCGCGTCGACGGCGTGCTGCCCTCGCCCAAGCGCCACGCCAAGGTCGAGAAGGCGACGGAGCAGCCGGAGAGGGCGGAGAGGGTCGAGGAGGCCGAGGTGCCCGCGGTGGTGCCGAGCGAGAACGACCGGTGCGGCGTGTGCGGCGCATGGCTGCAGCGCATCGAGGGCGAGGCGGTGTGCGAGCCCGTCGTTAGCTGCTGGGGTGGCTGCGGGCTCCTCGCTCATGCCGACTGCGCGCAGCGCGAGCTGGACACCAACGAGGAGCACGCCGCGCAGGCGCAGGCCCAGGCCGGTACGTCGAGGTCGCCGGCCGACACGCCGCCGCGCAACGGCCGTGGCAAGCAGGCGGCGGCCGCCTCGAAGTGCTGCGCCAGCGCGTGTGAGGCCTCGGTGGATCGGCCTGCTTGCTGGTCGTGCTCGCGCTGCACGCGCCTCGTCGGCAAGGCGGTGTTTGCGCGCGCCGATGACGGCTACTTCTACCACGGCGCCGCCGCGGCTCGCGATCCGCACGGCCAGATGTGCGTGCGCTTCGACGAGGCGGACGAGAGCAGCGGCGGCGCAGGCGCGCCCATCGAGCCGCAGTGGATCTCGGAGCGGCATGTCGGCCTCGCCGAGGCGGCGGCGCAGCGCACTGAGCTGCGCGCCGGCCTCAAGCTGCTCTGCGTGTGGCTCGACGGGCACGCCTACTCGTGCGAGCTGCTCGGCGGCGCGGCGCACGGACGCCTCTCGGTCCGATTCGACGATGGCCTGCAGTTCGACGCCGAGGAGCACATGCTCCGGCTGATGCTCGAGGCGCCGCTCTTTGCGCAGCCTCTCGCGTCGCCGATGGCGTCGCTGCACGGCCGCCCCAAGCGCAAGCTCTCGCAGCCCACGCTGCAGGCGGTGCGGCCGCCCGAGGGCGCGCAGCGCGGCCCGCTGCAGCGCGTGACGGGCTGTGCGGGCAGCGTCTGGCGCGGCGTCGCGCAGCTCAAGGCTGGCGGCGGCGCGTGCCGCGTCGAGCGCAACGTACAGGGCGTGCCTGGGCTGCACGTGTGCTACGACTTTCTGTCGGAGGCCGAGGTGTGCTGGCTGCGCCGCCTCTTCACGGCGCACAACGGCTGGGCGCTGTACAACTGGGGCTCGATCGGCAAGGGCGTCGGCGTCGGCAGGGACGGCGACCTGGCGTCGGTCCTCGAGCGGATCGACTTTGGGCCGCGCGAGATGAGCGCAGAGGGCGTCGCGGCGGCGCGCTCGCACACGCAGCCGATGGGCGAGTGCCGGCAGCGCGTGGTGGATCTGCTGGTGGCGCGGCTGCGCAGCGCCTTTGGCGAGGCGCAGCTGTGGGCCGAGGGGGGAGAGGGCAGCAAGAGCAGCTCGTCGCCAAATATGATGCAGCTAACGCGCATCCCGCCCGGCCGCTGCCTCGGCAACCACTTCGACCGGCGCGACAAGTGGGCCGAGGGGATCGCCTCGGTGGCGTGGGGCGAGGCCGCGGCGCCGGGCGACGCGCGCGGCGAGCCGTGGACGCTCTGCATGCAGCAGGGCATCAGCAAGGGCAAGGAGCTGCGCTCGGTCGAGGTCGTGCTGCCGCCCGGCAGTGCGTACGTTCTCACCGCGCAGGCGCAGGGGCGCACCGGCTGGTGCCAACGCCGCGCCGTCGCGCACGAGGCGTGCTCGTGCTGCTGGACTCATGGCATCTGGAATAAAGATGCCAAGACCGTGCGGCAATCCATCACGCTGCGTGTCTACAGGGAGGACTGGGGGCGCGAGGCGCTCAGCGAGGACTGACTGGCGAGGAGCGCGGCGGAGAAATAACGGACGGCACAGTCGGAGCTTGGAAGGCTGATCAGAACTTTCGCCTCCTCTCCAGGGAGCCTTGGTTGGTGTAGCGTAAAGCCCTGTAGAGTTGGGGCGGAATGCGAACATGACGGTGCACCTCACGAATGGAATGTGTGGGGTGTGACTGTGATATCTGTGATTGTGAGGTCAAAGTACAACGTGACGTGTATAGTGCCCATGTTACGGTAAGCAGCCAATAGCAGCATGGCTTCGCAGGAGGACGACTTCAAACTCGCTGTACACGTCGTCGGCGGGCCCGACGCCCATCCCCAGGGCGGCGCCGCCGATGCGCTCCACCTCGTGGAAGGCCGCACGCGCCGCCTCGTCGAGCCGCAGCGCGCCCGTCGTGTGCACCAGCGCCACGAGCGTCTCCTCTGAGGCGAGCGCACCGAGCAGCGCCCAAAGCCGCGCCGTCCACGCCTCGTACTGCAGAGATGCACCCATGATGATGGTGTACGGCCCGGCCGCCGCCATGCGGCCGAGCTCGGCGTCGTCATACCAGTCGAGTCGCGTCGTCTCGAGTGCCGTCGCGCCGTTCAGCGCCGCATTGGCCGTGGCGAGCGCCAGCGATCGTGGCTCGATGTCGGTCGCGACCACGCGGGCGCCGCCTGAGCTCAGCGCGCATGCGACGGACGCCGCGCCGACGCCGGCGCCAAGCTCGAGCACAGCGCCCGCAAGCCCCTGCACCCGCGCGCACGCGCCGCTCGCCCACTGCGCCAAGAGGAAGCCGGCCGGCCACATGACGGTCGGCATGTCAAACGGCCGAAGCCAACCGTCCTGCTCGACGCGCATCAACCGGCCCGTCGGCAGCCGCACTTGCACGAAGCTTTCTCGGATCGCTGGTATTCGAAGGAAGGCTCGGCTCGTGTTGCCAAAGGCGCAGCACTCAGTCGCTCGGCTCCCTTGCACGCCGCAGCCGTCGGCATCGCCGAGATCTCTCAGCGAGGAGCAGCATGACTCCCACCCATCTGCCCTAATGCCGTGGTGGCCTCGACTGTCCGCAAAGCACTCGACCAGCCGGGCCGACCACAGCGGCTGCGCCGCTCCCAGGCGAAGAAAGTGCCGCGAGTGGGCGCGGCGGATCAGGTGCAAATGGTCGGGCTGGGCGAGCAGCTCTGCCGTCGCGACGCCCCACGCCTCAGCGCATCGACGGCCGCAGCGGTCGTCGAAGGCTGGTGGTGGCGATGCAGGCGAAGCACCAAGCAGGAACGACGGCGCCAAAGTGTCGGGCGGCGCCATGAAGCACGACGCCAGCGCCCGTCGCCGCGCGTCCCACAGGTCGCCACGCCGGACCGCTGGACCGATCAGAGCGAGGCAGTCGTGCTGCTGCATCCTATTTGTGCACACGGCGCTAGCTAGGTGGAGGGCTGGTGAGGCCTGGTTTACAAACAATCGTAACTACCACATATCTGACTCCTTTCTATCCGGTCGCCTGTTCGCAGCTATCGGCCGCTTGATTCGACGTCGCCAGTGGATCACCGTAACAGTTGTCACGGTAATAAACCAGGAGTTACACATAGTATGAATTACTTTGAGCATAAAAGGAAAGTATCCATCATTTTCGCAAAACCTCAATAGCCGCTTGCTATAGTGAATCACGGGGCTACGTGCTTGCAACGGAGTTCGACGTGTGTAGTTGAGGTAAGCTAACAGCGTAAACAGCGTAAACAGCTGTACATGAGTTTATTTTATTCAAGAGAATTAGCGTGTAAGCAATGCTAAATCAGCAGTCTTTCATATCACGCAGTCCATCGAAGGGCCCACCGCTCGCCCGAGCAACCGCGAACGAAACCTCGGGGAGTCGGGGTCAACCCTACTTCTTGGACCCAGATGGGCCGGGACGGCGGCGCTTGGGCTTGCTGGCGTACATCTGGAAGAGCGACCAGAGTAACACGTTGGTAACATGACCTCCATGAGGCCGGCCAGCAGGAGGAAGGCCAGCGCGTAGTAGCGACCCCAGCTCGAGGTGAGCAGCAGCTTGAGCCAACGGCAGCTTGAGCCAATGGCGGGTTGCTGATTCTTCACGAAGCCCGAGTCTTCCAAAAACGGTCATAACAATCCAGCCATGAGCCTGCGGGTGCTAGACTATACCGTATGGACTGCCACGACGACCGCGGGGCTATGACGCGTAGCTCAGTTGCGACGAGCCGTCGACCTCGCGGAACCCGCACGACTCGTAAAAGTGCGCATCGTCCAGCTGCAGCCCGCCGGGCGAGAGGCGGATGTCCTCGCATCCGGCCCGCAGGGCCTCCGCGACCACATGCTCGATCAGCGCCCTCTCGGCATCCTCGCCCGCTAAGAGGAAGCTTGGGTTGAAGGCGCAGCCGTCGATGGAGACGTGGTCCGGCCAGCGCGACACAAAGCCGACGGCCGAGCCACTTCCTGCCGAGAGAGCGCCCATCACCGTCGTGCAGGACAGGCGCTTCGCCATCGAGGCGTGCGGCTCCTGCAGCGTGTCAAAGGACATGCTGCCCTGCGAGCACAGCGCCAGGACGTTGGCCTTGGACGCGAGTTCTGGGAGCGCCGCGGCGATCTGCTTGAGCTGCACAGCGCGGTCGCCGATCGCCTCCGAGTTTGGCTTGAAGCCATCGGCACGCATGCTTGCCGCCGTCTTCGACCAGGTGAGGATCAAGATCCCGGCCTTCGCCGGCGGAAGCTCCTTGAGGAGGTAGCCGTTGTCGGCCAGCCGGGCTCGACACCTGGCCGGAGCGGCCGCGGCTCGAGCGCAGCCAGGCTGCAGCGAGAGCCCGTCGACGGCGGCAGTCCCCAGACCGAGAGTCACCAGCATCAGGAGGTCGAGCATGGTGAGAATTAGAGTAACAAATTCTAATACTGGGAATACCGTACTATAAGGTAATACTATACAGTTAGTATTCGTTTCTCAGCTGGTAGTGTGCCAATTTAAGCCCCAGGAACGGCTTTAGCCCTGAACGCGCGTTTACAAGTTCGAAGTTACTGCCACAACCCGGCTGCGCTACTAGTGCTAGTCGGAGTGTGGTCAGGCCTAAACAGCACGGCTGCACGGGCGGGCTAGAGTAGCTTAGGCAAAGCAAGCAATGGCCTGGCTAGGGGCCAAAGCGCGAAACACCACGCTCGGGCGCCGCGGCGCGGCGTCAGGGCGATTAGACCGCTTGGCGACCTCACTCAGTGGGACCAGCAATCATCAGAAATGTCGCAGTCGTCCATGCCCAGGCTGGCCTCCTTCCAAGTTCTTCCACGTGGGAGGCGACCCGTGCTTCAACAACCTGTTCGAATGCGATGACAGTTGCCAAACGAGGAGATTGCAAGGTTGAGTGCGATGCGTGTTGGGCCATACCTACGCTTCCACTAGCCGACCCTTATCTTTCCTCAGCCATTCTGCTATCTGAGACCCTATCTTTCCACCAATTCTGCTCGTGGAAAGATAACCTCTGCAGGGTCGT
>Ga0209713_10001205_pt1 | contig 15258 bp, 17 predicted proteins | sample ArcOceMetagenome_3_FD_187444 | JGI IMG/M metagenome (GOLD analysis project Ga0209713, IMG submission 187444) | Marine eukaryotic phytoplankton communities from Arctic Ocean - Arctic Ocean- Svalbard ARC20M Metagenome (SPAdes) (version 2) | ecosystem: Environmental > Aquatic > Marine > Oceanic... | reverse complement strand
CCTGGGCCAGGATTGCCTAGTGAGCTGCCATCAGTATATATTTCTATTATTTCCAAGGTGTACTTGCTGTTTTTTCTAGAAGCAGGAAATCTGCAACCACAAAGTTACTTCCTCCTATAAATATAGCAGAATCATTAGTGGTTTCATTTGCTTTTATGTTTTCATATACACTATCTATAGCTCCCTGTATGGTAGTGTAGGAAGTAACGGCTAGAGCTGCAGCATTAAATTTTTGGACAGCGAATTCCGTTTCCATCCCTCGGATCACATTTGGTTTTACTAGAGAGATACTTAGTGCCTTTGGCAAAAGAGGAATAATGGCCTCCAGGTCTTTGTCTTTTACAAAACCTAAAATCAAATGTAAGCCTTTTTGTAAAGCAATAAGTTGTTCCGCTATTAGTTGAAGTCCTTCCTCATTATGAGCCACATCACAGACCACTAATGGCTTCTGATTCACTGTTTGCCATCTTCCTTCGAATTGCGTAAGTGAACAGACAGTGGCAAGTCCTTCTAGCGTTTTTTGGGTGCTGGTAGGAAAAGTATCTTGTAAAAGGGCTTCGCATTGCACGGCACATCCTATGTTCCATCTTTGATGCTTGCCTTGTAAGTCAGAGTAAGCATCCGTTTTCTTATAGTGATAAAGAGGTGCTTGAAGCTTTGTAGCTTTGGTCTGTATTACTGCCAGTGAAGATGCTTCTATGTGGCCCACTATCACGGGTACAGATTCTTTGATGATACCGGCTTTTTCTGCGGCTATGAGTTCAAGAGTATCACCAAGCATATCCTTATGGTCATACCCTATAGATGTGATAATACTAGCTAATGGAGTTATGATATTAGTACTGTCTAATCTGCCTCCTAATCCGGTTTCTATAATGGCTATGTCCACTTGCTCTTGAGCAAAGTATGAGAATGCCATAGCTACCGTGATTTCGAAAAAAGAAGGTTGTATTTGCTCTATGTGTTCAGCTATAGATTCCGTAAAATTAATTACAAATTGTTGCTTACAGAGTTCTCCGTTTACTTTTATCCTTTCTCTGAAATCTACTAGATGAGGAGAGGTATATAGGCCTACTCTATATCCGTTCGCTTGATAGATTGCTGAGAGTATATGAGATGTAGAGCCTTTGCCATTAGTGCCCGCTACGTGAATCATCTTTAGATTACGTTGCGGATTACCCATTGCATTGCAAAGCTTAACAATATTGCCTAAATCTTTTTTAAAAGCTACAGCACCAACCCTTTGGTACATCGGTAACTTAGCGTATAGATAATCAAGCGTTTGCTCGTAGGTCAAGATATTTTATTGAAGTTTGAACGTGAAGCTAAAGTACCCACAACCACCGCTAGAACCACTGGTATTGGTAAACTTAAATTGCTTCATAGCATCTATAGCTCTTCGTCTGAGACGTAGATCGGTACTCGTATTTGGATCTCTGTCTGGAGAGTATTTAATACTAGATGGTATCACGTTTCCAGATCCATCTACGCATACTTTTAGGCGTATTACACCTTGCTCTTGCACTCCGCCATCTGGCTGCTTTATTTTGGCAACTTTAAATCCGCTGATATTTCCTTTTATTCCACTACCTACACCATCTCCATCAGATGGTCCGTTACCTCTATCGCCAGTTCCACCATTGCCATCGGGAGAACCCTCAGGAGTGCCATCAGGATTTCCTTTATATCCTCCTCTTCCGTCTCCACCTGTTCCCGTACCTGTTTTATCAGTTCCTCCATTTTTACTTCCAGGAAATTGACTTCTTGGATCTGGTTTTTTCGGTTCTGGCTTTTTTGGTTCTACAGGTTTTGTATTAGGTTTCTTTGGTTTGGGTGGGGTGGTTTCTGTTTTTTTAACTGGAGGAGCTTCAGCTACATCGCTAGTTACTTGGTTCTCTGGTATGTATTCCTCTTCTACAGGAGGAGTGTAGTCTTCCATTTGCTCGGCAGAGCTATTGTCTGGGCCACCATCGTCAGGATTTCCTATACTCACAGCTACTCCACCGCCAGCATCTTCTTCGGCCATTAGATCTGTGCAGCCGTGCATTAATCCCATTATTATTAAAAATAATAGCAATAGTGCAAAGAAGGTGACTGTACCTACAGTTGCTTGCTTGTCTTCTACACGATCTAAATTTATCATACGTTTTGTCCTTTACTTTTTCACTGCATCTAGTGCTAATACCACCTTGGCACCTGCCTGATCTGCAATCATTACAACATTCATCACATCTTCATAACGAATATCTTTATCGCCTCGTATGCTTACTGTTGAATTAGATTTACCTTTTAATACCTGCTTTAGGTCAAAAGGTAAACGGTCAAAAGTTGTTTTTTGGTCTCCGATGCTATAATTTAAGTTTTTGTCGACTGAAACTACTATAGTCTCAGGTACTGTGTTTACATCGTTTACACCTTTGGGTAGTACCAGTTTTAGAGCTGGATCTTTTACTACAGAACTTATGATTATAAAAAAGATTAATAGCAAAAACACAATGTCAGTCATACTCGACGCATTGAATTCTGTATTAACTCTACTTTTTGGTCTTAAGCTCATAGTTATGCTGGTTCGTGTAATATATCCAAGAATTCTACAGAGGTAGCTTCCATTTTATAAACCACCTTGTTTATCATACTACTAAGTAAGTTATAGGATATATAAGCAAATATTCCTACTACTAGACCTGCTACTGTGGTCATCATAGCTTCACCTATACCTCCACTTAGTAGGTCAGCAGTAATCTGCTGTCCACTATCTTGCATTTGGTTAAAAGTACGTATCATACCCGTTACCGTACCCAAGAAACCAAGCATAGGAGCAGCTCCAGAGATAGTAGCTAGAATAGCCATACCTTTTTCTAACTTGTATACTTCTAGTTTACCTACGTTTTCTACGGCTACGCTTATATCTTTCAAAGGTTTTCCTATTCTAGAAAGTCCCTTCTCTATCATTAGACCTATAGGTGTACCTTTATCGTGGCAAAGTCTCTGAGCTCCTTTTAGGTCTCCTTCCATTACCATATCTTTAATACCTCCCATAAAGCGAGAATCTAAGACTCCTGCTTTTTGAATGGTAAAATAACGTTCGAAAGTGAGATATACGGCTATCACAAAGAGAATACCAATAGGTATCATCACTATGCCACCTTTCCATATCAGGCTTAAAACATCTAATGCACCAGCACCAACAGAGGATGTTGCGGTATCAGCTGCAGGGATTGCACCTTCTTGTACTATTTGAAGTAGGAAACTCATATTATTTTTTATTTATAACTAGTTTTTGGTCTAATTTATTCTGAATGAGGTTTTTATATTCCACAGCTAGCTCTTCATTCGTGAAAGAAATTATAAAGACACTGGCGTTTCCCTCATCGTCCAACGCTATTTCACATTGAGCGTATTTTTCTTGTAGTTCTTGTACTAAATTTACTGCATCTTCCTCATTTTTCACTTTGGCATATATACCAAAATAATTAAGTTTTTTACCAGTTGTAACTTCAGGTGCAGACTCAGTATCATTTGAAAGGTTCGTCACTGCAGGAGAATCTAATATGCTAGCGTACTCATTCACATTTTTAATGGCAGGTGCTGCTGTCATTTCAAAATTGAGCATTGCAAATACCATTGCTATTAGAAACAAACCTCCAAGTGTGTTCACTATAGATAGATTTCCAAAATTTGTTTTGGTCTTTGCTTTTTTAGTAAGCTGCTTCTCAAGCTTAGTTTGTTGAGCTTTTTCGCGTTTCTCTTTTCTTTCTGCTATACGATGAGCTTTTAATTCTGCCTTGATATCCGCATTCGATTCTTGTGCTGTAGGAGCCTCTTCTTGAAGCACTGCTGCTACTTTTTGTACCTCAGGAGTAGCTTTTACTATTGGTTGAGCGATTACAGGTATTGGCTTTGTCACTGGTTCCGTTGTAGTAATATGCTTCAGTCTTAGCTTTGGTAAACCAAAAGATTCCGTAGAAAAGTTCACAGAGTGATACGGTACAAATACGAGCTTATCTTCTTGTGTATAGTAGAATGTACCTACTTCGGCTACTTCAGCATTACGTTTAGTCTTTAGTATTTGCCAGAGGTATTCTCTATAGGCTTCTATCTTTTCTAGACCATCCTCATAGGTGCATTTATACTGCTGGCTTAGGTAGTTAGCCACCAACCCATCGTTGTGCTCTATCTGCTTATTGAAGGTGATTACCTTCTGCCTAGGTAAAGCATATCTGGCTATCTCACTTAGTTCTGCTGCTTTTTCGTTCACCAAAAATGCACCAAATCCAGGTAGTATAACACAGTTGTGCTTGTACAGTAAAAATGATATTTCTTTTGCCAAGTTCATATGAATGCAATATTACTATTTATACTGAGCAAATCAGTAAATTATTAGAGGGAAAATGTAACGCCCGCTAATACATTAAGCCCTTGCGAACGGTAGTTGTTCCAAAGCTGATATCTTTTGTTCAAAATGTTGTTTACAGTCACAAAACCAGAGATGTTTTTCTTGTATCTATACTCCATTCCTAGGTTTATATCATTGATAGCTCCTAGGTCATACGTCTGCTCATTTAAGTCTCTAGCACTTCTAGCACTTGTAGCAAAATATTCAGCATTCACATAGATCTTATCTGCTAATCTAATAGTACTAAAAAGAGCTGCATCGTAAGATGGTAAGTGCCAAGGTTCTTGCTCTGAATTTACGTTGTATGAGTAGATATTGCCTCTCAAACCAATGTCAAATTTACTGTTTACATCAAATTTAATTTCGCCGTTTAGACTAAACTTTGTCATATCATCCGCTACCGTAGTAAAGTTTCTCAACTCATTGGTATCAGAAATAAAGAAGTACTGATCTTCTATAATCTCTTGCTGCAGCCGTATCCCAAACTCAATAAAACGGGTAAAATTACCATTTAACCCTGCAAATATTTTCCAAGTGTACGGGTTAGAGTAAGTCAGATTATTACCTAAAAACAGGTTTTCGTAACTTAAATTTTTAAGAGTAGTCTTTTGTATGTCTCCTGTTACTCCGGCATATGCTTTCAGTTTATCTGGTACTAAGTAGGTTTCTAATTTAATGTGTGGAGCAGCAAAAATCTTATTGGTGCTACTATCTAGCTCTGCAAAATAGTCGATACTAAGACCCAGATCTAGCGTATATTTTTTGTGTTTGAAAGTATAGTGAGGAGTTACTTCTATAAATAGTCTCTTATAGTCTGCCATTTCGGTGAGTTGCGTATAGGTAGCTCCTAGGTCTAGATGCAAATCGCCAGGTCCTACACTAAATTCATTTAAGTTTTCTACGCCAAAGGTGTTTTCGTTTTCGCCTAGCTTATCAAAAATATTGATACTAAAATCTAGGCTACTTTTTACCTTAGCTTTTTTGAGAGACCACTTTGCATTGGCACTTATGTCATTGTATATCTGATTGATATCGTTTAGCTCTCGGGAGACAGAATCGTCTACATAGCCATAGTAGTGCACTACATTTCTGTTATAATCTATAGCTGCGTATAGGTCATTTCCTTTTTCTCTAAGCCCAAAGGCAGAAATTCTATTTTGACTAAAAAGGCCTTGATTTGGATTTTGACTGGTGCTAGAGGCATGGTGTTTTAGTTTTAGCCCATAGCTATAGTACTTATCTCTAGTATTGTGAATACTAGCATCTAGATAGGATGTAAGGTAATTGCCACCACCTATTTCTATGTAGTTATCAAAAAGGTCTTCTGGTGTCTCTGTTTTTATAAATATTGGATTTATAGGAGAATAAACAGCCTTTGGTTTGTAAGCCACATACGGAAAACGGTACGTATATTTAGGTGGGTTCACCTTAGGATCTTCTAAGGTCGGTTGGATATCTATTTTTACAGACTCTTGTACGTCAGGCTTATATTTTGATGTAATAATTAAGTTGGTATCACCGCTGATAATCTGCCCAACAGCAAGAAAATTAATAGCGATACAAGAAATTATAAGTGTGACTTTCTTCAAAATAAAATATTTATTCGGTTATAGTAAGTAACGAAGTTACGTGTGTTGTAGTATTTGTTTTCGGGTGAATTCTATTTAATATCAACACCTTTTCCATTACTTGATTTATAGATTGGTTTGGTATATATTTGGTAGATATAGTTTAGATAATAATAATGTCAAAGAAAGAAAACGAAGATAAGCTGAAGGCTCTCAAGATGACCATAGACAAGTTAGAAAAGTCTTATGGTAAAGGTGTAGTGATGAAAATGTCTGATGATAATGTGGTAAAGGTAGATTCTATCTCCACGGGTTCATTGGGTCTAGATATAGGATTAGGAGTAGGCGGTTTCCCTAAAGGTAGAGTAGTAGAAATATATGGTCCAGAATCTTCTGGTAAGACTACTCTAGCTATGCACTGCATAGCAGAAGCTCAAAAGAAAGGCGGAATCTGTGCTTTTATAGACGCGGAGCATGCTTTTGATAAGTTCTATGCTGAGAAAATAGGAATAGATAATAATGAGTTACTCATCTCTCAACCAGATGACGGTGAGCAAGCACTAGAGATAGCAGACAACTTAATTCGTTCTGGTGCTATCGATGTGATAGTAATAGATTCTGTAGCAGCACTTGTGCCTAGAGCTGAGCTTGAAGGAGATATGGGAGATTCTAAAATGGGCCTACACGCTCGATTAATGTCTCAAGCTCTTCGTAAGCTTACTGGTACTATCAGTAAGACAGGATGCATCTGTATATTTATCAATCAGTTACGTGAAAAAATAGGAGTGATGTTTGGTAATCCAGAGACTACTACTGGAGGTAACGCACTTAAGTTTTATGCATCTGTACGTATAGATATAAGACGAATAGGAAGTATAAAAGACGGAGTAGATATCATAGGGAATAGAGTAAAAGTAAAGGTAGCCAAGAATAAAGTGGCCCCTCCTTTTAGGGTTATAGAGTTTGATATAATGTATGGATTAGGGATCTCTAAAGTAGGAGAGGTGATAGACCTTGGCGTAGAAAACAATATCATACAGAAGAGTGGAAGTTGGTTTAGCTATGGAGAGACTAGGCTAGGGCAGGGTAGAGACTCGGTAAAAGAAATACTAAGAGATAATCCAGAAATGATGGAAGAAATAGAAGGTAAGATTTTCGATATCGTGAATGGAGTAGAACTAGTAGAAACTGAGCAAACTGCTGCAGAGTAGTTTGTAGGTAGCTGCCAGCTTTCCGTTATATCAAAAATGCCGTTGCTAGTGTGCAACGGCATTTTTGTATTTATAGTGATGAAATAAATTGACTACTGCAGCCTATACATAGGTTATTATCTATTTTCGGTATAGCTACCCTGAAATTTTCTGTAGGGTGCTGCGATGTACATCATCATAAGACGAGACATTCTGAAAGATATGGTAGAAGTAAGGAGCATAAAAGTGATTACTGCAGCGATGTACCAGCCTAAACTGGTATCTCCAAAGTATGTAAAGTAAAAAAATCCTAGGATAATAAATGAAGCAACACTGTATGCATAGCTGAAATACATAGCTCCCCAAAAGAACCCGGGTTCAGATTCGAATTTCACCTTACACGAAGGGCAATTATCATGCATGGTTCTGAAATTTGTAACATTAGTACCTTTATAAGTAAAGACATTGCCTTCTCGGCACTGTGGGCATTTCCCTGACAAGAAAGCACTCATTACGCCCATTCTTATTGCACTTGTTTTCTTTTGTAGTACCAAGCACCACCTACTACTGCTATAGCTAGATAAGGAGTAGCTAGTAGATATAGGATGCCGTCATTTAGGCCCTTCCCCTTTGCGTTGGCATCGCCTCCCTCTAGACCACTCTCTACAGACGCTTTACACATAGGACATTGGGCTTCTGCAACTATCGAAGTAGCCGCTACTAGAAAAAAGATGTAGATTATTTTTTTCATTACTTCAAAGATAGCATAAGATTATGCGTGAGTAGGTATGAAAAAGAAGTTTTGAATGTGACTAGGGTTACTTTGGATTTCTTCTAATTTCCCATTTTCTAAAACCATTATTTCATATCCCAACCCTCGTATAAATTCGAATGAGTTAATTCTGTTTTGATTATCCCAAAGCTCACAGTATATTATTGGTTTGCAGCGTTTAAGCATCTCTTCTCCTCCTACAAATACTTCATACTCAAAGTTTTCTACGTCTATCTTGATAGCATCTATCTGCAGCCCTTGTATTTCTTTTTGGGTATCGAGGGTATAGCACATAGTTTTATAAATAGTACCATCATTAAACTCGGTCATCTTTTCATCCACCACATGGCTCAATCCTTGTTTTTTTACTCCATCTACTATGGGAAGCACCAGCTCTATCTCACGATTCTTATTGCCTAGAGCATTTTGTAAAAGATGTAGGCTCGTGAGGCTGTATCTATTTTTAACTCGTTTTATTATGCCAATGTTATTGGGCATAGGTTCAAAAGCATAGCAAACCTTTGCTTTTTTAGCCATATGAAACGACATTAGACCTAAGTTAGCACCTATGTCTAGCACGGTACTGTGTCCTTTAATTAATGTTAAAAAATGGAAAAAATCATTTTCATGTTTATCCATTTTTAGCGTACGGAGTTTGTAGAGTGTAAAGTACCACAAGTATCTATCGTAGCCCAGTATATTTTGTAATATGCGTTGGATAAAAGCTTTCATACTAAGCAAACTTGTAGAAAGGAGAAATCATCATATAAACGAGAACCCCTGTCACTGCTACATACAACCAGATAGGGTAGGTGAAACGTACTATCTTTTTATGCTTATCTATTTTGCCTGTAAGAGCATACCAAAATGAAAGTAGAATTAAAGGGAGGACTGCTGCAGCTAAAGGGATATGTGTTAGAAGTATGAAATAATAAAAGGTTTTCAGTATTCCGTCTCCTCCGTAGCTCGTCTCTGGTACAAAGAAGTGATAAGTGACATAGCTGATCAAGAATACGGCTGATAAACCAAAGGTAGACAGGTTTATCTTTTTATGTAAATCAACTTTACCTGCCTTTATAGCTCTCAGTGAAAATATTAGCAATACGGCACATGTCCCATTGATAATGGCATGAAGCAAGGGCAATTTATAGATGAACGCTGGAAATGTATCTGGAGGACTAAGTACCCGCTTGTTTAATAAAACTACAAGTAAAAATACGACTATAGAAATAGTCATGGCAATCCTAAAAAATGTCTTATCGCTAATCTTTTTCATCTTCTTTATATTTTGCTAATAACCTTTGAGCGTCTTTGGTGAGTTGATTGAGTTCACTCTTATCTAGTCCGTTGTATATTCCTCTAATATGGAACTCACGATCTACGAGCATTACTTTTTCACTATGTATGAAATCTGAAGTATCTGGCACTTCTTGTATTACAGCTTTGTAGTTGTCTATGGCTAGGTGATAGATGGTGCTCTTTTTCCCTGTTAGAAAGCTCCACTGAGTATCTTTAACGCCTAGTTCATCTGCATATTCTCTGAGCACACTTACAGTGTCATTATATGGATCTACAGTATGAGATAAGAATAAGATATCATCTTCTGCAGAAAATTTCTCTGTGACTTCTTTAATATTTCCATTTATAGTAGGGCATATTTCTGGGCATGACGCAAAGAAAAAATTACTTATAACAATTCTATTGCCAATATCTGCTCTTGTAAATACCTTACCATTTTGATCTAGTAGGGAAAAGTCTTCTATTAAGAAAGGAACTTGTTCACCCATTTCGTCTGATGAATAGACGTGAAGAGTATCCGATCCTTTACTCACGAGACTATTTATGGTGGCATATATCAGTACGAAAACAACCGCCAGTATGGGAACAAGATAGATTGGTTTTATTTTAGTTTTCATTAGCTTCTTCTAATCTACTATTTCGAAGTAAATATCTAGCATCTGTTTCCATCTCTAAAACCTCTTCTATACGAAGACCATTGTATGTGCCACGTATCTGTCCATTTTTATCTAATAAGTGTAATGTAGTGCTGTGCTTTACAGATCCGTCCTCAATAGCCATTTTTTCAGGAACATCAAAAGCATTGATTGCAATATTGTGCAACTCATCTTGATCTCCGGTTACTAAGGTCCATTGACTTGAATCTACTTCGTAAGCTGTAGCAAACTGCTTCAGTTTAGCCAGTGAATCTGCCAGTGGATCTAGACTTATAGATAGAAACTTGATATCTATGCTATTCACCAGTTTTTGGCTGAGTATTTTTACATGACCACATACTACAGGACATTTGTCTTTGCACGACGTGCTAAAGAATGAAACTATAGTAATGTTGGTAGGTTTACTTTTAAAGGAATACGTATCTCCATAACTAGTTTGTAATGGACTTTTAGATAGGTATACACTATCAGAAAGTTGACGAACTATAGGAAGTGGATTAGACTCAAAAGTAGAGACTTTCCACAGAATGACCCATATAGCGGGTATAGCTAGTAAACCAAGAAGTATTAATTTGCCTCCAGCGTTTTTCATTAAGGCTTTTAAATTTCCTACTTAAAAGTTTCCCAAAAGTGCCCCTCGTACATCATCCATACTAAGAAGAAGATGATAAGTATCATGGGAAAGATGATCATATAACTGAGACCTTTCTTCTCGTGTTTCATGTGCATGAAAGTACCTACGATGAACCAAGCTTTTACTATTCCTAGTACAATGAATATTATATTTCTGATCATACCCGGTGCTAATATGAAATAGAACCCTACGTCAATTATTGTAAGACCTAAAAGAATCCAGAATCTGTTCCAAATATCAGAAGTACCGTGGCTATTAACTTTAGGTACCCACACAGTTGGGTCGTAATTCTCTTCGTCGTGTATATCTACGTTTTTATTTGCTTGTGAAGACATAATTTTATTTAATTAAAATGATTGCGTTATATCAAATAGAAGAAGGTGAAAACAAATACCCATACTAAGTCTACAAAGTGCCAGTATAAACCTACTTTTTCTACCATTTCATAGTGACCGCGAGCTTCATATGTACCTTTAAAGTTATTGATATATATAATTACATTCAAAACTACTCCCGAGAATACGTGAAAACCGTGAAATCCTGTCACTAAGAAAAATAGTGCAGCAAATGCTGGCGGACCAAAAGGATTAGACATAGGTTCTGCTCCAGCTGTAATAAAGTTGGTCCACTCCCAAGCCTGACAACTGAGGAACATAAACCCACCTACTATAGTCCAAAACATCCATTTGCCAACAGCTTTTTTGTCTGCACGTTGACCTGCCTCCACAGCAAGCACCATAGTGACACTGCTGAGAATTAGTATTAGCGTCATTAAACTTACAAATATTAAGGGTAAGTGCAGTCCATGAGCAAAAGGAAAGTGATTAAAAACCAAATCTGGTGATGGCCATTGAAGTTCATTAAAGATTCCGGCTTCTCTTAGTGCAGGTATAAAATGCTCTCCGTGGTGTGCGTCTACTCCTGGAGCGGCAAATTTTTCTTGAATATTTTCTCCAAAAGAAAGCTCAAGACTTTCTATTTGACTTACTTCTGTAGAAGGATAGCTATAGCGTATAGCTCCGTATCCTATTAATAGAGAAGAAAAAGTAAAGGCATCTGATAGCAGAAATACCCACATCATTAGCTTGCCGTAACTTACATTAAATGGCGAGTTACCTCCTCGCCAAATGCTTAATTTTGATATTGTTTGTGTTGACATTGGTTATAAATCGGGTGCAAAATATAAAAACAAATACAAATAAACCCACAACAGGCCTACAAAGTGCCAATAAGTATTACACATATCTATTGACAGTAAATTTTTCTTATGAACTTTTGATTGGAAGGCTTTTATTAATACCGTAATGAGGAACAAAATGCCAGCCAGAATGTGCAATAAGTGCACGGCTGCTATAGCTATAAGGAAAGAAGCAGAAACTCTATCTCCGTTTTTAGGATCTACAAAATGTAAATCATTTTGTTCCATAGAACTCCATCCCATGTACTGAGAAATGATGAAACCAACTCCAAGTAGTATGGTGGCAAATAGTCCTACGTTGACGCCTTGTAGATTATCGTTTTTAGCAGACCTAAAAGCATAAATCATAGTGACAGAACTAAGCAATACTAAAATAGTAGAGTATAGAAATTCAACTGGCAAAGCAAAGTCGAACCAATTGCCATCGCCCCTACGTACTATGTAAGCACTTGTAAGTCCTGCGAAAAGCATTAAAATACCGAGACAGAGTAGCCAGAGGCTAAACTTGGTAGGGTGTACCCCCGTTTTGGCAGTTATATCTGTAGTCATATTAAATTTTGTCTAGTAGTAAAACTATAAGAACCAAAGGATTGTAAATGATGGAAGCAAACATCAGGCTCTTTGCATCTTTGATGTCTAACGATTTGTAAAGTTTTATACTTAAGTAAGTAAGGGCCAGTGAACTAATAGTAATGACTGATAACCCAATAAGGCCGCACATACCAATGAAATATGGCACTAGACCTATAGCACATAATACTAATGTTGAAATTATAGTGAGAATGGCAGAGGACTTAGATCTACCAGATTTGAATGGCAGTAGCCTATATCCAGCTTTTTTGTAATCATCGTCGAGTATCCAAGCTATTGCCCAAAAATGGGGGAATTGCCAAACAAATTGAATTAAGAATAATATACCTGCAACCTGAGAAAACTCTCCAGTAGCCGCTACCCATCCTAATAGTGGAGGAATAGCTCCTGGAAAAGCACCTATAAAAACAGCAATGCTGGAAACTCTTTTTAAGGGAGTATAGATAAATGCATAGCTCACTAAGGAAGCTACGCCCAGTATGGCAGCATATGTATTGAGGTATTGAGCAAGAAGATAGACGCCAAGTAAGCCCGTAACGGTGCAAAAAATAGCCGCTTCAAATACACTCATTCTGTTTTGAGCTAAAGGTCTATTCTCTGTCCGAGTCATTAGTATATCAAAGTTTTTTTCAATTATCTGGTTTAAACCATTAGAGGATGAAACCACCAAAAATCCTCCTAGTATTAGTGCCCATAATTCTGTCCAATTCAATTCTCCAGAAAATCCAATAAGATATCCTAAGACTGAAGACAGAACTACAGTGAAGGTTAGTCTAAATTTGATTAGCTGATTGTAGTCAGCTAATTTGGCTTTTAAGCCAATGTTTTTGGTATGCAAAACCTCTGTGTTCAATTGTTAGATGTTAAAAGTAATTATCGCTTGAATAATAGGGTGCAAATATAAAATTGTAACACGAATATTCCCGACCCTAGACTAATATGGAACAGTTTTGAAATGGCTTCTGTTTCATCTATTAATGCCAAAGGACCAAACAATATTTGACCTATTGATAAAAGAAAAACCCACTTTGTGTATTTGCTTAGTAGTGAGCTTTTTGGGTGTATTATCCATTGGTAGATACTGACTAACAAAGTAAGCAATCCTAAAATACCATGAATTTGAAAAGTAGGAGCAAAAGCTTCAGTTTTTTCTTGAAATGATTTAGAACCTATAAGCAGGTCGTATAATTCTCTAAGTTCAGCACCTAATACGACTTGTACTAGCAGTATAAATAAGAGAAGTAATGCTAATATCTTCACTTTGGATTCGTAGTGGTGCTTTATCTCAAATTTTAGCTTATTCCTAGCTAGAATGAAGAAAAAGATTGAGGCAAAAGCAGCAATGAAATGTACGGTTACTATTCCACCTATTAAATTAGAATTGACTACGATTGCTCCTAATAATGCATTAATAAATACAGCAAAAAAGCCTAACAGAGAATAGATAAATACATACTTATTCGCTTTAAAATAGGAGAGAGAAGCTAGGAAACATAAAAATACGATAAGTCCTGTTATGGCTCCCCACAGCCTGTTGATATACTCTAAATAAGCTTTTATTACATTAAAACTGTGCGTATCGTTTTGGGAATTAATGGCAGCCATTTCTTCTGCTTTTTCGGTAAAACCTAGCAAATTCAAAACGTTTATGAATCGCTCTGTTTTCTTGATCCTTTGCTCTTTGAAAATTTCTTGATAATTGTCTGGCAATTTATCTTCAGAAGTAGGAGGGACGTACTCTCCAAAGCATTTGGGCCAATCTGGACAACCCATTCCACTGCCCGTACTCCGTACCAGACCACCTATTACAAAAAGCATAAATATGAAAAATATAGAGAGCCAATTAAGCCTTGAATATGCGTTTTTAATATTTACCATCGGTTTTATTCTTGCATAAAAAAAGCCACCCTTTGTGGATGGCTTCTTCTTCGTTTTTGCTATTTATATAGTACTTGGTCTAAACCAATTTTTGATCATTATGAAGAATGTAGCATTCTCATATGTAGGTAGCTCTTGGAATGATGAACCATTACCTTGATTCGTTTCAAATAGCTCTACATCACTAGTTTCGTCTGGTATGTTTTGTGGCATAAAGTCACTCTCATACGCTGGATTACTATAGTCATAAGCCCATCTGTAAACAGTAGGTATTTCACCTGGCCAGTTACCGTGTATACGCTCTACAGGAGTAGTCCATTCTAGTGTATTTGCTTCCCAAGGATTTTGAGTTGCTTTTTTCCCAAAGAATATACTTGTAAAGAAATTGTATATGAATATTAGTTGAGCAATACCACCCATTATAGCTGCCATTGTCATTACTACGTTTACATCACACCAAACACCGTACTCAGGAAGTAGAGTGAAGGCGTAGTATCTACGTGGTACGCCAGCTAATCCCATAAAGTGCATCGGAAAGAATACCAAGTATGCAGATATGAAGGTTAGCCAAAAGTGAATGTATCCTAAAGGTTTATTTAGCATTCTGCCAAATTGCTTAGGGAACCAGTGATAGATCCCTGCTAGCATACCAAATATAGCAGCACAACCCATTACAATGTGAAAGTGACCGACTACGAAATAAGTATCGTGAAGCTGAATATCTAACGTAGCATTACCTAAGAAAATTCCTGTTAAACCACCAGAGATAAAGAAAGATACAAGACCAATGGCAAACATCATTCCATTGGTAAATCTTATGTTTCCTCTCCAAAGAGTGGCTAAATAATTGAATGTTTTAACCGCAGACGGCACAGCGATGATAAGTGTAGTTACCAAGAATACTGCTCCAAGTAAAGGATTCATACCTGTAATAAACATATGGTGTCCCCATACGATAAATGATAAGAATGCAATACCTAGAAGAGATATAACCATTGCAGTGTAACCAAATATTGGTTTACGAGAGTTAACAGCTATGACTTCTGAAGTGATACCAAGAGCTGGCATTATAATAA
>Ga0209713_10001198_pt1 | contig 15289 bp, 7 predicted proteins | sample ArcOceMetagenome_3_FD_187444 | JGI IMG/M metagenome (GOLD analysis project Ga0209713, IMG submission 187444) | Marine eukaryotic phytoplankton communities from Arctic Ocean - Arctic Ocean- Svalbard ARC20M Metagenome (SPAdes) (version 2) | ecosystem: Environmental > Aquatic > Marine > Oceanic... | reverse complement strand
GGGGCGGACTGGGCGGGGGAGGCGGCGGAGGCGGCGGAGACGGCGGCGGTCGCGGCGACGGCGACGGCGACGGCGGCGGGGGCGGCGACGGTGCTGGGGAGGGAGGTGGCGGAGGCGATCGGATGCTGCTGATCTGCGTCTCAATGATCGCGTGGTCCGACGGGAAGCCAGAGATCGGCGAGGGGAAGGCCGCCCAGTTTTGGAAGCTGCGCGTGCCGGTGTTGTCCTTGCTCGAGTCGAGCCCGATGAACGCCGACTTGCCGAAGATGATGAAGTCCTTCGTGATCTTCTCGTCCTCCTGCGTGATGCAAAGCCAGAGAGGAGTGTGGCGTGCGTGGTGCGCAGGGCTGGCCAGCCATGGGGCGGACGGGGCACCACTGGCTCTCGGGCGGCCCAGAAGCCACGGCGCTGGCGGATGGGCAGGCGTGCGTGGCCAACATGGCCAGCTCCATGCCGACTTGATGAAGCTATTTGACTTCCTTTCCCACCGCGTAGGTCGGGGACGAGGTGGCGCGGTGGAGCTGCGCCTGCAGGAACGTGCGCGCGTTGAAGGTGGTGTACGAGACGGACGACGGCACGTCGCCCCAGCACGACGTGTACCCCTTGGCCACGTAGCGCGCGGCGAAGCCGTCGACGCGCTGGCGGCGCGGCGCGTCGACGATGTGCGTGTCGGCGTCGAGGCCCATCACGAGGCGGTGGCCGGGCATCGAGTCGGCGAGGCGGTAGAGCGCGTTCAGCACGGCGTCGGTGCCGCGCGCGTTCTCCTCGCCGTGGAAGGAGACGAAGAGGTACTCCTGCTGGTCGGCGCCGCTCGCGCTGACCACGAGCAGGTCGCCGCCGTCCATCAGCAGGTTGGACGGCAGCGTCGCGAGCACGGCGTCCGTGTGGTCGGTGACGGTCGCCAGGTGGAACGAGCTGCGGCGCAGCAGCAGCGCCGAGGTCTGCAGCGGCAGGCTCTCCACGCTCGAGGCGGCGGCGCCGGCATCGGTGGTGCTGCGGCGCGGCAGCAGCATCAGGTGGGTGCGGCTGAGGAGCGACGACTGGTTGGCGCTGCGCGCGGCGAAGGTGGGCGCCGCCTCCTGCAGGAAGAGGACGTCGGACGCCGCGTACGAGCCGTTGAGGATGCGCAGCGACGCGTCCTGCCGCGTCTGCAGCACGGCGCCGCAGACCTGCCGCTGCAGCTCCTGCCACTCGCCGCGCGGGTAGAGGCCGTTGAGGAGGTGGAGCAGCGTCGCATCGAAGATGGCGAGCGCGAGCGTCTGCAGCGGCGCCGAGATCGCCTCCTCCGCCGCGCTGATCGCCGGGAAGCTGCTGCTGCGCAGCGGGCGCAGCCGCGCCGCGCCGCCCTGCACGCGCACAGGCGCGCTCGGCGGCGGGTCGGAGGGGATCCCACCGCCCGTGCCGCCGCCGCCGCTGCCGCCGCCACCGCCGCCGCCGCCGCCGCCGCTGCCACCGCCGCCACCGCCGCCCCCGCCCCCGCCGCTCCCGCCGCTCCCGCCGCCGCCCCCGGCGCCTCTCGCAGGCTGCTGCGGCAGCTCGAAGCTCTCGTGGAACATGAAGTCGCGCCACGCGGCCCACCACGCGGCCGTCGAGGAGAGGTTGCCCGCGTAGCAGCTCACGGCGGCGGGGCGCGGGTGCTCGCGCAGGTCGGCCGCGTGCATCGTGTTGGTGAAGCGGTCTGCCATCGCGACGAGCCGCTTCTCGGCAATGTCCTCCGCCATCAGGAAGCCGCTCGCGGCGCGGCGGAGCGAGAGGTCGGCGCGCCACACCTTGTCCGTCTCGTTGATGAGAGTGCCCGGCCAGCCCGCGCCGCGCATCTCGTCGCGCAGCTCGCGCCACATCTCCTCGGTGAAGACCTCGCGCACGAGCTGCGTGCGGCTCGCGTCCTTGAGCGCGGCGTGCACCGCCGTCATCAGCGCGAGCACCGCCTTGCCCTGCCCGCGCCACTGGCCAAACGGGCTGTTGCTGAGGCTGCCCATGTTCCACGAGACGAGTCGCAGCGTGTCAAAGGGCGGAGGCGGCGGCGGCGGCGACGACAGGGGCGGCGGTGGGGGCGGCGGCGGCGAGTATGTGAAGGTCACCGCGGTGCCGCCGCCCCGCCCGCCGCCGCCGCCGTCAAAGAGGTCCGCGAGGCCGTCCTTGAACGGCGGCGGCGGCGGCGGCGGCGGCGGCGGCGGCAGGCTGGCGACGCTGGCGACCGTGACCGCGGCGGGGGCCACCGGCCTCGGCGCCTCGAGCGCCGCGGTGCCCGAGGCGATGACGCCATACCTGGTGAGGACCGTGCCGGACGCCGCGATCAGCGCGGCCGCGACGCCGCACCAGCGGATCGGGTTGCGCCGCAGCCACGCGGTGAGCGGCCCCGCGTCGCGCTGGTCGGGCGAGGCGGCGGCGCTCGCGGCGCCGACGACGCCGCTGACGAGCGAGAAGCGGAGCAGGAAGAGCGTCAGCAGGAGGGAGAAGAGGAACATGCAGCCGGCGGCCGCGAGGTAGACCGCGCGCTCGCCGGAGAGGTCGCCGCAGACCGTCGAGCCGGTCGACCACTGCCGGCAGTGCAGCCGGCCCTCGTCAAAGTAGGGGCGCACCGCGCGCGCGCACAGGACGGAGAGGTCGCGCAGGAAGGCGATCCACATCCACCCGACGAAGAAGGAGAGCGCCGAGTTGAGGAAGAACTTCTCGACCGACGCGCGCGACAACATCGTCGACGTGTCGTCGCGCAGCGTCGACTCGTAGCCGGCGTTGGCGAGCCAGCAGAGCCCGAGCAGCGTCAGCAGCACCGCCGCGCCGAGGTCCTCGAGCGTGCCCATGACCGTCGGCAGCTCGGTCGTCTGGAAGAAGACGATGACGAAGTCGGTCCACGCCACGCCGATCAGCCAGCCGAAGACCTGCTCGCACAGCGTCAGCAGCTCGATCAGCGCCGTCGTCCGGTTGACGCGCGACAGCAGCGCGCTCCGCACGGGGTGCAGCGAGTCGAGCTGGTTCTGCGCGAGCAGGCCACGCGTCCGCAGCCGGACGGCCGCGAGCGGCCCCGCCCCGGCCCCCTCGCCCGCGCCGTCGGCGTCGTGCGCGAGCGCCGACGCCTCGTGGCCCCTTCCGTCGGCCGACGGCTTCACAGGAGACGGCGCCTGCGACTGCGGCGGCGACAGCGGCTCGCTGGCGGCCTCCGGCTCGTTGGCCGCGTGCCGCTCGCTCAGGCGGCGGCGCAGCCGCACGACGTGCACGGTGGCGAGCCCGCACAGCGCGGTGAGCGAGACCGCCCAGAGGAAGAGCAGCCGGTGGAAGATCGGCCCCTTCTTGATCGACGGCTCGATGCCCATCACGAGCAGCTGCTTCAGCGTGAACGACCAGAGCATCATGACCACGACGGTGAGCGAGCGCGAGACGAGGCCCCAGATCTGCTCGAGCGGACGGATCGCCCAGTGCTCCTCGCTCCGCGCCGCCGTCAGCGAGGAGCGACGGCCGAGCCGCACGCGCGGCCTCACCAGCTGAAGCAGCCGCGCGCTCGCGCCGTAGCAGCCCATCACGACGGTCGAGGGGCGCAGCACGAGGATGATCACCGCGACGACCGCGGTGGCGACGAGCGTGACGATGGGGTACAGGTAGTCGTAGCCGGGCCACGCCTCGTTGAGCTCGCGCAGCGCCTTGACGGCGGTGAAGCCACACGCCCAGCCGGACAGGTAGCCAGCCATCGGCGACGAGCCGAGCCAGAAGACGGCGGTGCCCGGGCCGAAGCCGGCGGCCGTGCGGCGGAGGGTCGCCGCCGCGAGCAATATGCCCAGCGCCAGCCGCGCCTGCACGCTCGAGGGCGCTTCGGGCGTGCATGGCAGGTCGGAGCGCGGCTCGGAACAGAATGGCAAGGGGTGGTAGCGGAACAGCTCGATGAAGAGCAGGTCGACCCACTGACGGCTCACAATATAAACGAGCGTGTCGCCCAAGAACATGCTGATGGGCGTGTACGAGGGCGATAGCCACGCGTCGATGGACGCCTGCACATCCACAACGAGCTCCTTGAAGCTGGGCCGGATCTCCAACTCGGGTGGCTCCACCGAGTCGTCACGATGCTCGTCACGATGCGCCCCCGCCCGGAGCAGGAGCGGCTGTTCGTCGTCGGTCGAGCCCATCGCGAGCCCGGACAAGCGCCGACATCGCTTCTCCGCAAATAGAGATGCGTCGGAGAGGCTCCGGCTAATGGCTTGCCGGGTGATGGTGCCCGGTGTATGATGAGCGCCATTAGGCCCGGGAGTCGCCGCGCGAGTCGGACGCGTCGAGGTGGGCGGGGTCTGCATGCCGACCATATCTAATAGGGGTGCGCTGCCGTGCCAGCCGATGCCGTTGGTCGAACCCGCCCCTCGGCAAACCCTCAAACTTAGAGGCATCACCACCCACACGCTCTTGTCTAAAAAAAGGCAAAGGGGTGGGTGAGTAAGTAAGGAAAGAGGTGAGGGGAATAACCACCCACGCTAGCAGCAGTTGCTGTGAACAAGTTGGGCGATCTGGGCGCCGCGCCGGAGGCCCGGGGACGTGATCGATCGTGGGATCTTCGTCTCACGGAATCTTCCGCCATGCTGCGCGCCTCCGATTGTGCTTCTGCGCTGCGGCGTGCCGAGATCAAGGCAGCGGAGCAGAGGCAATACCAGAGGGCCGGGGAACTCGCCCAGGCCGCCAGCAAGCTGGAGGCTGGGTACAGTAGCGTCGCACGCCCAGCGGCGCTCCGGCCGCACAGCATCTCCCTTCCTCGCGACGCGAAATGCCCTCGGCCGACACGCACGGCGCCAACCTCTGCAAAATGCTACAGGAGGGATGCCACACCGACCTCGACGTGCTGTATGACCCGCGGGGCCGGGCCGAGGCTGCCGCGCAGCTTGGCCTGCACGGCGTTGTGAGCCGCTGCCTGAGGCACATCAAGCTTCTGCAGTGGCGACCCGAGCGCCTGGGTCCCGATTACTGGCCTGGAAACACGCAGAATGTTGTCATTGGGCAGCTCGGAGACGGCGCGCATCGCTTTGGTTGGTGCCTTCGCGACGAGGGCGCCAACGACGAACCCCGCTGGCTGCAAGCGGACGACGTCAACGCTAGCCACGTGGTGGACCTCGAGCCGTCTGGCCCACCGACGTGCGCCGGCAGCAGCGAGCCCTTTCTCGTGTTGAGCCTTGCGCATGGCCTGAGCGTTGGATTGCAGGGCTGCAAAGGCAGCTGCCGCCCGTTGGCGCACGGGCAGGGCAACCAGACCACGGGCCGCAAGAACGTGTCCAGCGGCGGTGGCGACCGCATTCTGGCGCAGGTCGAGTCGCTGCTCTCCAGGAACGACCGTGCACGGTTTGAGCGGGCGACGCGAGAGCCTTTTGGCGGCCTCATGGGCATGCTGAGAGAGCAGAGCACCGCACACCTGGGGATGATCTTCCAGTCGACCAATCGCTTTCCGACCGACATGCAAATGGCCGCCGAGCTGAACGTGGCCGGCCTGACGGCGCTGCGGAAGATGGTCTTTGAGCGCGCTCTCATCGCGAGACGGCAAGAGCTGCTCCGCCAGCCCACTCCGCTGTATCACGGGATTGCCCGCGACGCCGCGGCGTGGGAGCGTGAGGGCATTCGCGTCCTCTCGCCCTTTGATGCCGACTCGGAGCACGATCGGAGCCGTCTGCTCAATCTGCTGCGCATGATCACGGCCGATCCCTCGCACCACCTTCCGTGCAGCAGGCTCCGAATCAATGGCACGCAGTGCACGAACCCCGCGTGCTGCGAAGGCCGAAGTTGGCTAACTCCCATCAACATCATCCACGCGCCGCACGACGACCAATATGCGATGCATATTGACACGGTCGTTCCCTCGATCAAGATGTACATTTATCCAGCTGGCGTGAGCTACGAGGACGGCCCATTCCACTATGCAAATGGTTCGCACATGGCCAGCGACGAGATGCTCCGGTGGCTCCACCTCAAAAGCATGCCACCGGCATTGAGCTGGCTGCGTTGCGGCGCTGCCCGCACCCAGCTGCGCGACGAGCGGGTCACGGAGCTGGGCTTCCGGGAAATGACGCCGCTCGTCATGCAGAAGAACGCCTTGGTCGTTGCGGACACGAGCGGCGGCGTGTTGAAAAGTGTCGTTGTTGGCAGCGCCAGGCCTCTCCTCACTGCACCCCAGCCTTCCCTGTGGCCCATTGCTCGCCTGGAGGGTGCTTTAGCGACCTACGGAGGGTAGAGCGGGCAATGGGGCGGCTCAGCGTCCTCGCAGGGATCGTGGTGCCGTCGGCAAGCCGCACCGCTCACACTGCGGCGTTCAACCGGCAGGAGCGGGCTGCACCGGCGTGGCCGCGCGCTGCCAGGCGTGCGCCGCGACTCGCTCAACGGCAACTGGCCGCCCTTGTACAGCATTGACCGGAACCGATTCACGCTGAAGCTTCAGCTAGAGTCCAGCGTCAGCACATAGTATTATCTGGTCAACGCGGTCACTCTGTGCAGAGCAGTGTGTGCTGGCGATACGAAAAACTAAAGTAAAGTAAGCAAAGGGTGCGGGGACCGGGGTGACCACGCAGGTGTGGGGGGAATGACCACGCTCCACAAGTAAACAACTGGAAACAGCTCAAATTCAGCGCAGCGGCGACTCCTGCACCACCGCGCTCCGCGACGACGCGCGGCGCCCACCGCTGCCACCACCGCGGTTGGGCGTCTCGGACACGACGCCACTCCCGCGGTTCGGCGTCTCGGAAACGGCGCCACCGCGATTCGGCGTCTCGGACACGATGGCTGGTGCTCGCGTCGGCGTCTCGGAGACGAGGACCGCGTTGCGCGAGGTGGCAAACGGGCTCTCTGCGGCCGCCCTGCGCGTCGGCCGATGCGTCCGGTCGGGCGCGCTGGGCGAGCCGACACCGAGCCCAGGCGCCGTCTCGGACGCGAGCCTCAGCGCGGCGTTGCCGCCGCGCCCGCGCCCGTCCTGCCCGCGACCAGCGGCGTCGGGCCTGGGCGCAGGGGCGCCGCGCCGCACCGGTGCCGGCTGCTTGCCGATCGCGCGCCCACCGCCTCCAGCACCGCCGGCACCGCCACCGCCCTTCTTGGCGGCGGCCGGCTTGGCGCCGCCGCCGCCGCGCGCAGGGCGCGGCTCGCGGGGCACGCTGACGATGCGGATATCCTTTTCGAGCTTCGAGCCCGTCGACGCGGTCGAGCTCTGCCGACGCAGCGGCGCGGGTGCCAGCGCGGCCACGGGCGCCAGCGACGAGGAGGCGCCATCGCGCAGCGGCGCCGTCAGCCGGGCAGCGAGGCGCGCGTCGATGGACCCAGACAGGCTCGCGAGCGGCAGGCCGCCCGTCAGGAGCCCGCCGCCTGCGCCGGCGGGCGCGTCGGCCGCACCGAGGATGCCGCCGTCCGACGACGCGCGCCTGCCGCCACGCAGCAGGCTCGTGAGGCGAGGGGCCGCGGCAAAGCTCGCCACGCCGCCCAGCTCACCCGGCAGCAGCGCGGGAGGCCCCATCATGCCACCCGCCTCCGCGTTGCCAGCCGCGGGTGCTGCGGCCGCGTCTTGCTCCTCGCTCTGCGTCGCCGCAGCACCGCCGTCGGGGCCGCCGCCCTTCTCACCGCGGTCGCTGTGCTCCTGCACACCGAAGTCGTCGCAGAGCTGCCGTGTCGCCAGCGGGAGCCGCGCGCCATATCGCGTCGCCAGGCTCGAGCAAACGTAGCCCGCCAAGCCGCTGGCGTCCTCGTTGCTCTGCGAGGACAGCAGGTTCAGGTACATCTTGAGCAGCTGACGCAGCTCGCGGTACACCCCCTTGGGCACCTCATGGCCGCCGCCGCCGCCGACGCTGCCCTTGGGCTTGTGCCTGCCCGCCGCCTCCGTGCTGCCACCGTCGCCGCCGCTCGCCATGCAGGCCAGCTCGAGCCGCAACTCCACCTGCATCAGCAGCAGCCTGAGCTTCCATTCCCACGGCTGCTCGTGCGCGGCCGCATCCCCCATCGAATCGTCCTCCGAGCCAAAGAGCAGCGCCCGGCCGCTCTGGGCGGGCCGCTGCCTCCCGCCCGATGTCTCGGTGCTGCCGCCTGCCTCCCCGCTGGCACCTCCAGCCTCGAGCCGCACCTTCTTGAGGAGCGCGCCCAGCGCTTGTGGCGTCTGCAGCAGCCGCGTCTCGCAGTGGCAACGCAGCGCGGCCAGTGCCTCCACACCCGCCTCCGCAAACTCGGCGGGGGGCGCTGCATCGGCGGTGGCAACGCTGGCGGCATCACCGCCTGCGGGCTGCTGCTGGAGCTCGCGTAGCGCTCGGCGCATAAGCCAAGCGCACTTGCCCTCGGTCCGACTGACGGGCACGGCCGCGCCGATCGCCTCGTCCCAGGCGTGCTGCAGGCGCGCCAGAGGGCTCGGCGGCTCGTTCACGCCCTCGGTGGTCGCGCACGAGCCCGCCGACTCGAGGGCCTGGGCAAGCGCCCCGTCGAGTCTCGCCTTGAGTGAGGCGAGCTCCTGTGGATCGCACGCGGGAGACACGGTCGGCGTGGCGTGCTCGGTGATCGCACCGCCCCACGCCGCCGCGCAGGGCTCGTCCAGGTCCTTCGCACGCAGCGGCATGCTCGGCGCCGCCTGGAGCAGCTCTAGCAGCCTGCTCGGCGCCACCGCAGCAGTGCTCGTCGAGGCACCTGCCTGGCTGTTGCTCACGTTGTGCAGGGGCGCCCGCGCGCGCTTCGGCGCCGGCGCAGACGATGCGGTGGCGGACAGAGGCCGCTTGCCCGCCGAGAGCATGTTTCTTAGCGTGGTCTTGCCGTGGCGGGAAGACGCGCGAACTCGGCGCGTCTCTCTCGGTGGCGCAAGCGCAGGTGCCGCAAGCACCGGCTTCGACTGCGCCGCGCGCGATATCTACAACAACACATGTCACCACCACCCACGACATCGCTTGCGGTGCGCGGCACCCACCCGGCGCTCGCGATGTGGTGGGAGGAGCTCCGAAATTCTGAGTCGCGGCAGGACGTGCGGGCCGAGCTGATCGCGCTCAACGCCGTGCTCAAGGCCTACGGCCCGGCGCTCGCGACGTTTGGCCAGGTTCCGGGCGTTCCGGTCGGCATGATCGTGCTCCGCCGCGTCGAGCTCAGTGTCCTTGGCCTGCACCGCCACATCATGTCCGACGCCACCTACTCGCTGCAGGGCGTGGAGTCCCTGCTGCTGACGGGCGACGAGCAGTGCGAGGACGGCGGTGAGCAGCTGGTGTGCGCGGGGTTCGGCCGCACGGCTGCGCAGGTTGAGGCGTCGCTGGCCGCGCTGCGCGCCAGCGCCAAGGCGCGGCGCGCGGTGCGCGTCGTGCGCGCCATCCCCTCCGAGGAACTCGAGGTGTCCGCAGAGCAGGCGTGTGCAGCGGACGCGGGTGGCAGCGGCGTGCGCTATCGGTACGACGGCCTGTACTTTGTTCAGCGCAATGCGGCGGATGTCGACGACGCGCTGGGGGCTGGCGAAGAGCAGCCGCGCATCGTGCTGCAACGCGCGCCTGGGCAGCCGTCCCTGCCTGCGACGGCGCGTGGCAAGCGGCAACGCGTCGTCGCCGACCACGAGCACACGACGCTCAGCCTGGGCGGCGACATTGCGGCGCGCGAGGCGGGCACCGACCTGCCCGATGCGGCCGAGGTGCTGCTCTCCGCGCGGGAGTCGACGCGGGAGCGCCTCAGCGTGAACGACGCCCTCGAGCAGCTGCGTCGCGCGCGCGACGAGCTGCTCGCCGACCTGCAGCCAGGCGAGGCCTACCTGCTCGCGCGGCGGTCGGTGCTGAACCAGGTTCGTGTACGCTCCGCCATCGAGCTGCTGCACGCCGGCGAAGAGCCACAGCCCAAGCCTCCGAAGGGCCACATCCCAGCGTGGCACCCGATGAGCCGTCAAGTGGCTTGAGTCGGTCGCGTGGTTGCGTGTATCTGCAGTCTGGAATTTCGTGTGACTCTCGAGGCCACTTCTCGAATTTATGAGCAAAGCCGGAAGTAAAACCACCGGTGGAGACTTGCGCCGACCGGCGCCCGCCGCCTCGCCGGCCTGAGCGACTGGCCCCGCGCTGAGGTGTGAGGCGATGCTGGCTCGGTGGGTGATTGCGACGCTGCTCTGCAGCGCACACGGGATCGGTGTCAGTGCGCCCAAGCTCGACGAGTCGAAAATCCCATGGCAGGACTGCCCATGGCTGCTGCAGGACCGCCTTGACCTACGGAAGCTCAATCCGCCGCTGTGGTGCTTCAACATCAAGGACCTTGGACAGGCCGAGTGCGAGCGTGCGTACCTGAGCCCAGAGACTCCGGGAGGGAGCACCTACAGAAGGTGCATCTACGTCAATGGGGCTTGCAGCCAGGAGAAGGAGCCTGTCATGTGCCGATCGCAAGCAGCCACCGCACAGGGCCAGATTACCTCCGTGGAATCGTCGCCACGCGGATCGTACAGGAGCCCACCGCCAATGCCACCGCCACCGCCACCATCGCTGGTGCGGCCATCTGCGGTGTCCGCTGCACTGACATCGCGGCCCTCCCCATCGCCACCGCCTGGCGCGCTCGATCCGTTTTCACCGTCGATGCGACTGCAGCCACCTCGCCTGATGTCTGCCGACTGCCGCTCGATCACTTTGGCCTGGACGGCGCCGCCAGCTGCTCTCGCCAGCGGAGTCCCGCCACGCTTTGCGCTGTACTATGGTACGGGCGACGCGTCTTCCGAGAAGCCCTGGAATATGGGCCTCCGTGGAACGAGCACCACCGTCACTGGCCTGCGGCCAGCCGTGTCGTACTCCTTCTACGTCGCCATGTCGCAAACACGCGGCTGGGGCCCTCGCAGCGCTCCTTTGGTCGCAATGACCGCCGCCAATTGCCCGGGGCCCAGCTCCGAGGTTGAGTGCACGGGGCCGTCGCTCGACGCTCCCCTCGTGTCGCCGCTCAATTGCATGGCGATGGCCGTGGAACTGCCGCCGATCAGCACGGCGGATGGCTGCTCGATGACGGGCCGTGAGGTCGTCGTGCAAATGCGCCTGCCCGGTGAGCCGTGGGGTGACGTACAGCGCGACGTGCAGTCAGGCTCTGTGATCATCGGCGACCTCGATCCTCTGCAGGCCGTCGAGTTCCGCATCGCCTTGCGCAGACCAGGCCAGCCAGACTGGGTCGGCCAGGAGACGCAGCGAATGGTGACTGAGGACGGCGATTCGATGGCGGATGCCGCACCGAAGGTGCAGGCGCTGTGGTCGAGCTTACGGGGTAGCTTCTTTGGCGTCTCGTGGAGCCAGTCGCGCGGGCGGTGCCGCGGCCAGGCGCGGTACGAGTTGCAGGCTAGCACCGGCGAGGACGCCTTGCTCGACCCAAGCCAGCAGACGTGGGTGACCGTGGCGGACAACGTCGAGGAAGGCGGCTTCGAGGCAGCGTGCAGTCAGCTCGACTGCTGCGCGCCTGGCGCCGGCGGGTGCGCTTTCCGCGTCCGGCCGCTGGACGTGCGGGGCTGGGCGCGGCCTGGTGCGGCCAGCCCCTCCAACAGCCCCGCCTCGTCGAGCAGCTCGGGCGGAGGCGGGCTTCTTGCCGGCCTGGTTTGGTTTGTGCTGCTGTTCCCCTTTGGATTTTGTGCCGGTGCAGTCGCGGCGATTGGGCGCGTGGTCTGGAGACAGTACCAGGCCTCGAAGGCGCGCGGTCTCAGCACGGTGCACATCGACCCGGACGAGCTGAGAACGGAGCTGATGGGTGAGGCCCAACAGGCGCTCTCGGCGCTGCGCAAAGCCAGGGACAACCTGCGCGAGAGCGCGACGTTCCTGAGTCGAGCATGGTTCGATGCGGTCGGGGATAGCATCAGCCTTGGACGGTACGGCAGACCACAAGAGCAGGACGCGGACGAGGAGGACACTGATATGAACGTCGACGACTTTGCGCCCATGCCAACCAATGTGCGGGCGTCCAAGTCGTCGGGCGAGAGAACCGGCTTCGTTGAGGGCGCCGGCACCCGCTCAGCCGTCGAGGACGTCTCCGACGCTCCGAGGACGGTGATGCGGCTATGAGCGCTGGCTCGGCTCTTAGTTCACCTCCCGTCGACACGGTGAACAGGCTGCTGATCCGGTATGCTGGGTGTGGGTGGAGGTTCTCGTAAAGCGCAAAGACGATTGTTGGGGTTACTGTAGCCTCGGTGCGCGGATATCGCTTTCTCTACTTGTAGATCTTCAATTAGACTCTCTCTCTCTTGCGTCTTGAAACCATAACCCCCAATTTACCCGACACACTCACACAAAGTTCGGTCATGCAACGGCGCGTCGTGCGCCGTGGGCCGTGCATCGACACGCTAAAAAAGAACCTAAACTCAAACGACGTCCATCAAGTGCTGGCTGGCTCAAGAGCAGGCTTCGGTGCGCTCTGACCGCGCGGTGGCGGTGTGCTAAAGTATGCTATGGCAGCTGAAGAGATCAAGGCCGTCGTGCAGCCGATCAGTGGCCCTGATGACACGTGCCGGTCGTCTCGGTGTGGCACGTCGAGTTGGTCGGCAGGAACTCGGTCTCAATCGAGTAGTATGCGCACGACGTGCCGCCGTAGAGGCCGACGTAGCCCTGCAGCGTGTGCGTCGAGTTGTCGCCGTCGTTGGCGTAGTCGTCGAGCTTCTCGGTGAGGTGGCACAGGTCGGCGTACCCGTCGGTGAGCCCCGTGAGCGGCGCCTCGTTCTCGTTGCACGCGGCGAAGCCGGGCGTGCGGCTCCAGCGCGAGATGACGTAGTAGATGTCGCCCTCGTGTACGTGCACGTGGAAGCGCACGCCGCCCGCGTAGTGCGTCTCGTCCGTGTCGGCGATGTAGAGCCGGTGGTAGATCCAGTTGCCCGGGCACACCTCGCCGTGCACCGGCACGCCGCTCTCGAGCGAGAGCTGCGTCGCGACGGCGATCACCTGGAAGCGCACCGGCGCGGAGGCGCAGCGCACGACCATCGACATCTTGAACGTGCCCGTGCCCGTGCACACGCCGCCGCAGATGAGCTCCTGCATCTCGATCGACGACATGCCGAAGGAGAAGATCCGCTTGCGCGCCTCCGACGTCGTGCGCAGCGGCTCCTCCTGCAGCAGCGCCTCGTGCGTGCCCGTCACGCCGTAGAGCAGCACCGTCAGCGACGACGGGTTGTCGGCGGCGTTGATGTCCTCGACCTCGATGACCAGGTTGTCGGTCGCCTGCCCCGCCGCGTACGGGAACTCGAGCACAAACGGCGGCGCGCGCTCGTGCGCGCCGCACGAGCCGCGCATGTAGTGGCGCCACGACAGCGCGCAGTCGTCGGCGTCCTGCGGGCACTCGCGCGCGCCGGGCGAGCCGTGCGACTCGACGACCGTCGTCGCCGGACGCGCCGCGCTGGCCTGCGCCTCCGAGCAGCTCGTCGTGAACGTCTCGGTGATGACCTCGTAGTGCGCGCACGTCTCGCCACCGTTGACGCCCAGGTAGTAGCGGTACGGCACGGACGTGTTGCGGTAGAAGCGGTCGACGTTGCAGATGATCTCGTCGGCCTCGACGTCGCTCGACGCCATGTAGGTCGTCTCCGTCGGGATGAGGCGGAGCGGCTTGTCGTTGAGCGAGAGCATCATGTTCATCGCGCCGATGTTCTTGATGATCTTCATCCGCACGTGCACGCCGTCGACGTCCTCCGTGCTGCGACGCGGCGGGCGCGCGGGCGCGCGGCGCGTGCGGGTGTGCGTGGAGGGCGGCGTGCGGCGCGGGGTGCGTGCGACGTGGGAGAGAGGGAGGGAGGGAGGGAGGGCGACGGGTGTGCAACCCACTAATCGTCCTCCTCGTCCTCGCCGTCGCTCTTTCCGGCGAGGCGGCGGCCGAGCGCGGCTTTGCCACTGGGGTGAGGAGTCGGCGAGGGGCGGGACGGGAGATGCACGCGGGAGGCATGCGCGCGAGAGGCATGCACGCGAGTGAGGGGAGAGACGGCAGCGAGGAGAGGGCTGCAGGGGCGTCGGCATCGTCACCTGGCGGCGAGCCGCCGCGCGTGCGCGTTGGCGGTGCCGGCGCCGTACTTGGCGAGGCGACGCGCGTTGGCGAGCCCCCTCTGCTCGCCCTGCGCGTTGATGGCGGTGAGGCGGCGGTGGGCGTCGCCGGAGCCCGACGCGTCGCCCGAGAGCAGCGCCAGGTCGATCGGCAGGTGGTGGTAGACCCACTCGTCGGGGCAGACCTGGTGTGGTGGCACAGCACAGCGGAAAAGGCAGGCATGTGCATGTGCTGCGGGTGTGCTGCGCTGTTCTTGTTCTGCTGGTTAGCAGTGCGAGCTGGAGGTGGGTGGCGGTGACCTCGCCGTGCGCGACGTGTGCGGTGTCGAGCTTCGAGTGGACGAAGGAGACGAAGGCCTCGAAGGACGTGTCGCGTGCGCCGCAGAGCACGCCAAAGTAGAAGCGCACCGTGCCTGCATGGGGGTCAAACGCAGCGAGGATGCCCAACGTGGGCGGCCTCTGGCTGTGAGGCCACGGCCGCGCGGTGGGATCCGAGGTGGTGGGTGCCGAGACGGCCATATATATGCCCTCGTTAAGGTATGACCGTGCTGCGTGTGCCGGCGTAGTAGTCGAGGAAGGGCTCGAACTCGTGCATCGAGACGGCGAGCGAGTAGATGCCGTCGTACGAGCGCGTCGTGAAGAACTCGCTCTTGCGCGAGAGCGGGATCTCGTCGGCCCACATGTACACCGAGACGGCGTCGAGCGCGCCCGTGTGGCCGAGGTCCTCCATCTCGAAGAGCAGGTTGTTCTTGAGGTTGTCCTGCGTCACGTCGACGTGGCCGTCCCACCAGCCGCCCGCCTTGCACGAGCCGAGCGTGAGGACGTGGTCCCGCAGCTCGTGGACCTCGCCCGTGTAGTTTGACGAGACCGCGTGCGGCGGCTCCTCGCACGGCGCGCCGAGGGCGAGCTCGGAGGCGAAGATCTCGTACGACGCGAGGTGCGCGCCGCCGTACATGCCGAGGTAGATCGTCTCGCCCGGCAGCGAGTTGCACACCATCGTGTCGATCTCGTAGTCGGCGTCGCCGGCGTGCGTGTACGGCGGGATGAGCTTGATCGGCACCACGTCGTGGCGCGTGACGATCTCGAGGTCGCCCGTGTGCTTGATGAGGTGGAAGGTGAAGTTGTGCGCGGCGCCGTCCGACGGCACCGTGTACGAGTGGTAGACCCACTCGCCCGGCGACACCTCGCCGTGGTACTCGTGGTCGAGCTGCAGAAACTCCTCGATGGCGTAGATGACCATCCGGAAGCGGCGCACCTGCGTGCCGACGCGGTTGCAGTGCACCGACAGGTAGGTCGTCCCCTCGTGGAACGTGTGCCGGTTGACCGCCAGCGAGTAGATGCCGTCGACCGAGCGCTCCATCTTGTACTCG
>Ga0209713_10001194_pt1 | contig 15308 bp, 13 predicted proteins | sample ArcOceMetagenome_3_FD_187444 | JGI IMG/M metagenome (GOLD analysis project Ga0209713, IMG submission 187444) | Marine eukaryotic phytoplankton communities from Arctic Ocean - Arctic Ocean- Svalbard ARC20M Metagenome (SPAdes) (version 2) | ecosystem: Environmental > Aquatic > Marine > Oceanic... | reverse complement strand
GATAAAATTAACAGCGTTTAGGTTCTTTAGAGTCGCGAAGATAGTCTATCTATCTATCTATCTATCTATCTATCTATCTCTATCTATCTGTGTGCAGATCACACCCACGCCGGTTGACACACTTTAGTTGATCGCGAGGGCGTTCACCACCGCACCGGGAGCGCCACCGAACCGCCATCGAAGCCGCGTTGCCGAAGGCCGTGTCGGCACCAACGATGCCCATCACCTCGCTGCAAATCCACAACACTGGAAACCGCTTCTCGCGCCGTGGCGCCTCGCTGACGGAGGTCCCAGCCGACGTGGTCGCTCTCGCCGCCTCGCTGCGTGCGCTGGACCTGGCGAGCAACCAGCTGGAGTCGCTCTCGCTGCCGCCGGCGCTGCCAGCGCTCGAGGAGCTGCTGCTCGCCGATAACCTGCTCGACGCGCCGACGGTCCAGCGGCTGCAGCCGCCGCTGCCGCCGACGCTGAAAATCCTCGACCTGACCGCCAACCGGCTGATCGCGCTGCCGCCGATGCTGCTGCAGCTGCCGCAGCTGGCGGTGCTGCGGCTCGCGCGGCAGCAGCTGCGCAGCCTGCCGAAGGAACTGTACCGCCTCGGTGCGCTCGAGGAGCTCGACGTCTCGTTCAATCGGCTCGAGAGCGCGCTGCCGCTCGACGAGCCCGGCCTCCCGAAGCTGCGCACGTTGCTGCTGCAAGGCAACTGCCTGCGCACGCTCGCGCTCGAGGCGGACGCGCTGCCGCGCCTGCGCACGCTCGACGCGAGCGGCAACAAGATCACCGAGTGGCCCGAGTGTCTCGGCAAGCTCGGCTCGCTGCACACGCTGCTCCTCGGCAACAACGGGCTGAAGTCGCTCGTCGGCTCGACGCTGGTCGCGGTGAAGCGGATGTGGACGCCGGGCAGCGGCGTGCACGAGCTGCTCGAGCTGAGCGTGCTGGGCGCCGAGCACAACGACCTGCGCGAGCTGCCGCCGACTCTGCGGATGCTCAAGCAGCTGAGCAAGCTCGACGTGCGGTGCAACCCGATCGCGACGGACGCGCTGCGCCTCGCGCAGGCCCACTGCGACGCCATCGGCGCGAGGCTGCGCTGCGTGCGGTTCGCGACGATGGGCGCGCCGCTGCTGCCGCCGTCGGTCGCGCCGGGGCCGCTCCTCGTCTCCGACCCGCCCTCCGAGGGCTCGGCCGCGTGCCACCGCCCGACGCTGCTGCGCGCGCACGTGACGCACATCGTCTCGATCGCGCCGCCCGCCGAGGACGGCGTCGCCGCCGCCGCGCTCGGCCCGCGCTTCGCGCCTGCGCTGCGGCTCCTCGGCTTCCTGGACGCGGCCACCACGCCGGCCGCGCCGCCGAAGCCGACGACGCTGGCGACCGGCGAGACCGCCGATGCTGCCGATGCCGCCGATGCCGCCGATGCGCCCGCTGCCGCCGCGCCCGCTGCCGCGACGCCCGCTGCCGCGACGACGACGACGACGACGACGACGACGCTCGTGAGCGTCGAGTCGCTGCGCCGCGCGTTCCGCTCGGCGGCGCTGCGCAACCACCCGGACAAGGTGGCGGAGGGGGAGCGCGAGGCGGCGAGCGCGCGCTTCGGCGAGGTGGAGCAGGCCTACCGCGTGCTGCTGCGCGCCGTGCAGGGGCAGCGCCGCCACCTCCCCGCCTTCGAGGGCGTGCAGTACCACTTTGTCGACTGCGCCCTCGACGTCGACGGCAAGGACGGCAAGGGCGGCAAGGGCGGCAAGGGCGACGGCGACGAGAAGGAGGAGGGAGGGCGTCGCAAGGTGGTGGATGACGACGACGCGGAGGAGGAGGAGGAGGAGGAGGAGGAGGTGGCGCGGCAGCTGCTCGAGGGCGCCGCCTTCGTGGTGGAGGCGGTGCGCGGCGGCGGCGCGGTGCTGCTGCACGCGGGCCACCCCACCGAGGCCGCGCGCTGCGCCGGCGTCGAGGCGCTGCTCCTCGCGCTGCGCCTCTCGCAGGGGGCGCCCGGCGTGGCCGAGGGGCGCGCCGCCGTCGCCGCCGCCCTCCGCGAGCACCTGATGCAGCCGCCGGCGCTGCCGGCCGAGCTGCCCGCGTCGCTCGCTGGCGCGCTGCGCCGCCTCGCGTCGCGCTGCGTGCGCGAGAGCGTCGTCGTGACGCGCGACGCCGACGCCGACGTGTCCGCCGCCGCCGCCGCCACCGCCACCGCAAGTGCCACCGCCACCGGCACCGCCACCTCCGCCTTCGCTGCGGCGGGCGGCGCTCCGGCGTGGGAGGCTCGCGGCGGCGGCGGCCGCGCGCAGCGGCCGCGTCCCACGCTGTCGATGTCCGCTCCGATTGGGATGTCCCTCGAGGGGTCCATCGCCTCGTCGCCGCCGCCCGCCGTGGTGGTGGGAGCGCCCGTGGTCCTGGGCTCGGTGCCGACGAGCCGCCTCGAGCTCGCCGGCTTCAGCTCGGACACGACCACCGACGTCGGCACCGCCGACGCCGGCTTCAGCCTTGGCACCGACGACGACGACGCGCCGGCGACGTCGCAGCAGCAGCAGCTCGGCTGGAGCGTCGACGACGACGGAAGGCCGATGCTTCACGGGCACTCGAGCGTGCGCGGCGCGTACACGGTCGTGGTCGAGCACGAGCCGGGCGCGCGGCTGGTCCACGGCGAGGGCCGCACGCAGTCGACTGCGGTCGGCTGACGGGCGGGATCGACACAAATTAAGGGAAGGGCTCTGTGCGAAATGAATCGTGTTGGTTCAGCATTAATTTCGTTCACTCACGATGAGACGCTCTTTTCTGAAACTGCGAACCCACCTTCTCATCAGCCCTCCCCAAGCCCTCGTTCCCGTCTGCCTCGTGGGCGCAAGCGATGCGTCAGATGAAGCCGACCGAGGTGAGGTACTTGCGGTACTGGTTGCTGAGCGCGGGCACGTCGCCGAAGAAGGAGCAGTGGCCGCCGGGCACGCCGATGACGCGGTCGCGCATCAGCTCGACGTTGCGGCGGCCGTAGCGCGCGGCGAGCAGGCTCGGCGCAAAGTGCGGCGGCATCATCTCGTCGTGCTTCGCGTAGATGATGAAGTAGTCGCCCTGGATGCGCGCCGCCTTGGCGAGGTTGTCGAGCCGGTCGGTGCGCATCGGCGACGGGCCGTGCCGCCGCCCGCCCTTGAAGAGCATGCGCACCACCAGCCGCGTCGCGAAGAAGAGCAGGCACGGCGCTAGGAAGCGCACGAGCGGCCTCAGCTGCCGATATACGCGCGGCGTCACGAGCTGGTCGAAGAGCGTCCTGCCCACGTTGGCCGAGACCTCCTGGATCGAGGAGAACGTCTGGTCGACCGTCACCTTGAGCCCGGGGTGGTGCACCGCCAGCGCCGACGCCGCCGCGCCGCCCATCGAGAGGCCGTGCACCAGGATCCTCTCCCTCGGCGTGCGCCGCGTCTGCATGACGTACTTGAGCGCGGCCTCGGCGTCGAGGTAGAGCGAGAGCTCGCTCGGGCAGTAGCGTCCATCGGCGCCGAGCGGCTGCCCGTCGGGACCGACCGCCGTGTAGTCCTCCTCGGGGTCCGGATAGCCCCAGAAGGTGACGACCAGCACCGACACGCCGAGCGACAGGTAGTACTGCGCCCAGTCGGACATGTCGTCGAGCACCATCGCATTCGCATGCAGCAACAGCGCGACCGGGCCGCCGAAGGCCGGACTCTCGCCGCTGGCACGGCCGCCGCCGCCGCCGCCGCTCGCGCCGTTGCCGCCGCCGCCGCCGCTGCCGGTCGGCGCGCTGACGGGGCCGGAGACGGCGGGTGCACCGGCCTCGTGACCGGGCGCAGGCACCCACACCGCGTGCACCGTTCGGTCGTCCGCTGTTTGTAGCGCCAGCTCGATGCCGCCGAGCCGCTTCAGCGTCCGCTGCCGCTGCGTGCGGTGCTCCCAGCGCATCTGGCCCGAGAGCGGAAAGTAGAGCATCTGGCGCAGCCGAGGCCACTCGTGACTGAGAAGATAGCGCAACGGGGCGCAGCAGCACAGCATGCAGAGGCTGAGCAGCGCATAGATGAAGATGAGCATGGTGGCCCACGCCGAGAAGACCGACAGCGCGGCCGCGCTGGCCGAGACGAGCCGAGCGGCCGAGCCGCTGCTCAGAGCTTGCGAAAAGGTTAGCCGCGCCTTTGCACCTGCGCACCCCGTGAAGCGCGTGCGACGCGCGGCGTGCGGCCAGCCCACCCGAATGCGTCGCTTCGCCGCGGCCCTACGCATGCCTCGAGTGCTGGCTATCTGGGGTGGCGCCGGCCGCGGCGCACGTTTTGTCGCACGGGGAACCGAGACAGGGGGCTGCTGGGCATGCGACGGCGGAAACCGGCCTCCCGCCTCATACGATGCCATGGTGCACCACCCGAATGCTCCGTACCAACCGCTCGTGCTCTCCCGCGTGCTCGCTCGCAGCATTGCATGAAAGCAAGGCTGAACGAGGGAGGCTCATCATCTGCCATGACCGAGGAGATCAACTACTATGACGAGGATCTGACGGAGCTGATCGGGGAGATCGAGAAGGGCATCGAGGGGCTGCGCAAGCTCAGCCCGCAGGCCAAGGCGGAGCGCGTGAACGAGCTGCAGGGCCGCATGCAGAGAGCGCGGCAGGTGCTCCAGGCCTTCAAGGTGGAGATGCGCGAGCTGCCGCGCGAGGAGGCGGCAGCGTACGACGCCAAGGCGAAGGCGCACCACGCGACGCTCCAGAAGCTGCACGGCGACCTGCAATGGGCCAAGACCGAGGGCTCGGCCGGCGAGGGCGCGTCGCGAGACATCAACGACATGGCGGCGGGCGAGATCATCCAGGAGGGCGCCAAGATCCAGGACAAGTCGAAGGCGGCGGTCGACCGGATGAAGAAGCAGATCGAGGAGTCGAAGCAGCTCGGCGCCGAGACGGCGCAGAAGCTCAAGGGGCAGACCGAGCAGCTCAAGAACATCGACCAGGACATCATGAAGGTCAAGAGCAACCTGAAGCGCGCCGACCTCTTGCTACGCGCCTTCATGCGGCGGATGGCGACGGACAAGATCGTGATGGTCTTCATGTGCCTGATCTTCCTCGGCATCATCTGCATCGTCGTGGCGAAGACGATGGGCGTCGAGGGCACCGAGGACATGAACGGCGCGCCCACGCAGGACGAGATCATCGACGTCTCCAGCAACATCAGGCGAAGTCGAAGGCTGCTCTTTTCGAGGTAGTAGTTTGTGCCACTAGAGGAGGGCGGTGGCCGGCCCGAGTGCCATGCGTGCCATGAGTGTTTGTGTTTTGTTGTTAAACATGATTGTGTGAAGTTACGGATCCACGTGCACGCGCGCGCTGACGCGCGCCGTGTTGGCGGGAGGACCATTGTGCATGGATCACGACAGTATCAATCGCCTGCGCGTGCTCATGAGCAAGACACAGCCCCTCCTCGACGACGTCGAAGGCCAGCACACCGACACCCTGGAGCCGCACCTGATACCGGCTTGGCTCGAGCCGTGGATCGGCCGCGCGTATGTGCTGGCCGGCTTCTTTTTCGTCATCGGCTCCGTGTGCTTCCTGCCCGAGTTTTCTGCGCTGTATCTGGCGGGTTGCTACTTCTATTTTGCGGGCGGTGCCATCTATTTGCTCACGTCCACGTACGACCTGCTCGAGGTCTGGCATGAGGTCGGTGGCGAGTTCGATCGCGTCATGAATGAGCTCTACGTGGCCGGCTCGATCATCTATCTCATCGGCACCGCCCTGTACCTGCCCGAGATGCCGCATATTCTCGGCCGGCAGCCCACGGAGCTGGGTGCGTACTGCTTCATCATCGGCTCGCTCTTCTTTGTGCACGCCTGCTTCATCAACGGTGCGCACACGGGCGACGTCTTCGCTGCGTCCAAGTGGGACGACCACGACGCGCAAAAGGCTGCCGTGCGGCGCAACATGAAGCTCAACGTGCTCGCCATGACCAACTGCACGATGCTCGGCTCCACGTGCTTCCTGGTCGGCTCGGTCCTCTACCTGCCGACGATCGGGTGCGAGGAGTTTGCCGTGCGTGTCGGCACATGGCTGTTCATCGGCGGCTCGTCGCTCTTTGTGCTCGCGGGAGTGCTGCCCCTCGTCAACGCGCAGCTGAACAAGGTGCTCGGCGCGCCGACGCCCATGTATGAGGTCGTCGTGCATGGCAACGTGCGCCTCAAGCGGGCGCGGCCGAAGATCCAGAAGGCGATGAAAGCGCTCACGGCGGCAAAGGCGATGCAGGCGGTGGCGGGCCGCATGCAGAGGGTTGGCTGACGATGCACCCGATGGAGTGGTTCATGACATTTGCGCCATATGTGTTGCTGTATTGCATGTAGTGAACAACAACGTAAAACACATGCCCGGGCTGCCCACAGGCACACACGCGCTCGCTATGACCTATCCTATGAATTACGTGGGGAGGGCATGCCGCGCGACCTCGATCGACACATGATGAGCTATGATGGGAATGAACAAGAACATGATCTCGCCAGGCCAGCAAGGAGGGCTCAATTCGGTGCCGAGCCCACCCTCGCTGGCTGCATGGGGCCAAAGGCGGGCGAGGCCTTGGGGCCAAAGGCCGGCGAGGCGGGCGTGCTTCCGGCGGGGCTCGCGCCGGAGGCGGAGGCTCTTCTCGAGCCCTTGAGCACGTACTTGCCGTTCATGCGGTGGACGGCGATGCCGCTCGCGGTGACGCGCTCGAGCAGCGACGGCATCGGGTAGGTCTCCTCGAGGCCGAAGAGGCGCACGTGCTTGAGCAGCAGCGCCCACGTGCGCACCGTGAGCGTGCCCTCGGCCTGCAGGATGCGCGCCACCAGCTGCTCCGGCGGGAAGCGGCTCGTCGCGTTGAACTTGTGCACGTACTTGAGCGCGACGTCGCTGCGGCCGCTGCCGACGAGCATCGTGAGCACGTCGACGGGCGAGTGCTGGCCGTCGACGCTCGTGCAGCGCGAGCTCACAAACTTGAGGGCGCCCTCGTACCGGCGCTCCTCGAGCATCCGCTGCAGCAGCGCCTTGGTCGGGTACTGGTCCGTCAGCCCAAACTCGCGCGCGAAGCGGATGACGGCGAGGAACTGCTTCTGCTGCAGCATGCGCTGCAGCAGCTGCGACGGCTCGAACGCGTGCTGCAGCTGCCAGCGCTGCACCAGGCCGGCCGCCTCGCGCAGGCCGCCCGCCGCGAGCATCTGCGTCACGAGGTGCGTGCGCAGGTGCGTCGCCGCGACGGTCTTGCCGACGGAGGCCTGCAGCTTGCGCTTGCCGAGGCAGCTGCCCGACGGGATCACCACCATCTTCGGCACCGCGTAGAAGGCGCGCAGCTTCATCGCCTGCGGGTACTTTGGGCTATCGAAGACCACGTTGATGTCCTGCGTGCGACTGCTCAGCACCTGCTCGGCCTGGCTGACGCCGCCGGGCGTGTCCGGCTCGTCCTTTGTCTCGAGCGAGGCGACGTAGCCGTGGCCAAAGTGCACGTGGAATATCCTCCGGCCCGACTTGAAGTCCTCCGATCGCGTCACGGCGTGCGGCTGCAGGTCGGCCTCGATCGGCGCGACCACTAGCGAGGTCGAGGGGGAGGTGGAGAGCGGCGTGCTCGAGCCCGAGCGACGCGGCTTCTTGTCGGCGCGCTCCTTGCCGCTCTGGGACGCGCGCCCCGAGCTCAGGGAGCGCGAGCGCGCCGGCGGCGCCGCGGGCGCCCCGGCACCAGGTCCGATCAGCCCGCCCCTCCCGGTCACGCCTGGCCCTGGCACCTGGACGCGCGGCTGAGCCGGCGGCGGCAGCATCTCCATGCCGTCCATCTCCATGTCGAACTGCGTGTCCTCCCCCTCGTCCAGAGGACGCTTGGGGGGCGTGGGCATGGGCGCCAGAGGAGGAGTGGCGCCGGTCGACCTGCGCGCCGTCGCCAGCGAGGGCCTGAAGGTGGGCCGCGACGTCGGCAGCTGCTTCGGCGCGAACTGCGGGCTCGGCAGCGGCGCCGACTGCGAGAGAATCAACGACTGCCCGGAGGAGCCCATCCAATTACCTGGCTGACGCTGAGCCTCCACCGGCTTGGCGGCTTGGCTGGAAAAGACAGCGCCAGCACAGCGGTCACCACACCAGTGGGAGCGGAGGAGCACCGCCGACCGGATGCGTGCCGGCAGCCTCTCGAGCCGCAGCCTGACGCTGCAGGCCGCCACGCACGGCCTGGAGCTCGCCACGTCGTTCATCGAGTCCAGCGTCGGCGAGTGGGCCGGCTGGCAGTGCGACTTCGGCCGCGGCGGCGCCGTCGTGCCGGTGGATGAAAAGTACCTGTCCGAGACTATGATCGGGTACGGGCAGGTGCCCTGCGGCTTTGAGCTACTCTCGACCGAGAGCGCTGTCGACAGTGGTGTCGACAGCGGAGGGCTGCAGCGCCGCTTCCTGCGCGTCCTTCCAGAGGAGGGTTGCGCCGTCTCCGACCTTGCAGCGGAGGTCTCCACCTCGACGCTAGCGGCCGACGTGCTCTGCGCACGGCTCTGCGGCTCTGCCGAACTGGGCGCGTTCGCACTCGACGACGCCCCCGAGGACGAGGCGCGCCCAGCCTGGTACCTGCGCACGACCTTTGTGAGCCCTCCTGACGCCGCCACCGCCGGGTCTAGCGCGTCTCGCGTGCGCGTCAGCCTGCGCTTCACGGGTCAGCAGCTGAAGAAGCCGATCCGCATTGCGTCTGAGCGCTGCTGGGCAGCGGCCGGCGCACTCAACGCGGAGCTGCGCAACCAAGGCAGCGGCGCCACGACTGCCCTCGGGCAGTGGCGCACCGGCCTCGACGCCAGCTTTGTCGCCGAGGCGGTCGCGGCCCGCTGCTTTGCCGGCAGCAGCGCCGGGTCATCGTCTGCTGCTGCTGCTGCTGCTGTTGATGAAGAGGCCAAGGCACTTGAGCTCGAGCTGCCGCCGGCGGTCGGGGTGCGCGTGCAGGAGCGCGAGGGCGGTTTCTACCTCGACGTCAGCCTGGGCCGCACCGGGTCAGACGAGCTGGTCGTCGTCCGGCGAACCTTTGGGGCGAGTGGCGGCCTCGAGCGAGTAGAGGTCGGTACGGGAGCTACCGAGACATAGACTAACAACTGCCTCTACACAAGCGAAAAAGTAAAAGAGACTGAAAAGTTGTGCTCCTGCCACGCGCCGCCGACACCGCTGCCACAAGGCGACAAGCAATGGCGGTGACGAGCTTTCAGGCGAGCGTCACTGCTCCATCAGCCGCTTCAGCTTCTCCATCAGATCGCGCATCTCTGGGTCATCGAATGCGTTCGTATCGACTCCACCTGCTCCCTTCTCCATGACCGCTTTCATGACCTCCTGCAGGCGTGGGTTTGACAGCAGCGCCATCATCTCTGGGTTGGACATGAGCTTTTGCATTTTGTCTGGTGTCAAGCCACCCGGCAAACCACCGTCGCCTGCCGTCACGCCCGACAGCTCATCGACACTCGGCGCAGGCGCCGCCGGCTCATCCGAGACCATGCGCTCGAGCTTCTCCTTGTTGAAGTCGTCGATGATGCTCGGATCGGCACGGCCCTGCGATCTGGACGTTGCCAGTAGCGTCGCCAGCTCCGCCTTTTCGAAGAGGCCCTCGTAGCTGATGCCACGCATATCCAGCTCCGCCTTGATCTCGGGCACCTTCATCTTTCTGGCCGTTTCGAACGCCTCATCGTAGTCCGATCCCATTCGCACGATGGAGGCACGGCATAGAGTGGTCGGCCGGAGGATGGATGCGGTGGTCGGCAGGTTGAGTGAAAGGCCGAGCTGAGAGAGAATGAAGAGCATGCCGCCTGCGCTGTGACGATCTCGAACCTCTGCGCTCGCAGCTCGTCGAACTTCTGCATGCTGCATGCACGTGATGACGCCCTAGTGCAGGGTGCTGGGGTAATCGCTGGCAAACGCGTCGCCTCAATAGCCTCAATAGCCAGATCGCGAGCTGTGGCGTAATGGGAAGGAGGTTTCGGCAGCGTCAGCGTGGCTTTGACGCCGCCGCCGCTCGAGCCGCAGAGCAGCCGGCGGTGGCGAGCGCCGACCAGCCTATGATGCTCACGAAACGTGTTCATGAACGAAATCAACGTTTGTTTGTTTGTGTTTGTTTGTGTTTGTTTACAGCCGCGCGCCGTACTGAACGACGTGGCGAGCTCCAGGCCGTGCGTGGCGGCCTGCAGCGTCAGGCTGCGGCTCGAGAGGCTGCCGGCACGCATCCGGTCGGCGGTGCTCCTCCGCTCCCACTGGTGTGGTGACCGCTGTGCTGGCGCTGTCTTTTCCAGCCAAGCCGCCAAGCCGGTGGAGGCTCAGCGTCAGCCAGGTAATTGGATGGGCTCCTCCGGGCAGTCGTTGATTCTCTCGCAGTCGGCGCCGCTGCCGAGCCCGCAGTTCGCGCCGAAGCAGCTGCCGACGTCGCGGCCCACCTTTCAGGCCCTCGCTGGCGACGGCGCGCAGGTCGACCGGCGCCACTCCTCCTCTGAAACTACATAAAGACACGGCTACGCTTTACATACTCTGGCCCGTGCGAGCGCGGCGGCGCACTGCGGCCTGCGCCGCCTGGGCCGCGGCGCAGCTGCCGCGGCCTCCTCTCGCCCGATACGTCGCGCGTAGTTCAGCGGCACAGCGCGGCTTCCTCTGGCGTCGCTGCTTGAGCAAGAAATTAGAAGCAGCGCAGTCCTCAGTCTCAGAAATCTTCCGACACGTCCACCTTCAGCAACAATCGGTGCGTGTCGCAGGTGGGCACGGGCCCGATCGCGGGAGCGCGATGCGCGGCGCCGCCATCCGAGCCCGGCCAGAGGCCTCCCTTCATCAGGAGAAAGGCGCCGCTCCCGAGCCGTAGCACGCGCTCCTCGTCCACCGCCGAGACGCTGCCATCGGCCTCGCGCGTCACGCCGTCCTCGTGCGCGACCTCCGTCCCCGGCCCGCCGTAGGTGACGATGCATCGGCAGATGTTCAGATCGCGGTGCCATCGTCTGCAGGTATCACCGAGGACGAGCTCTAGCCGCAATATGTACTGCCTTCGGCCCGTCTCTCGCCGAAGTGCATCCAGTAGCGCGATCGCGTCCAGCGTGGCGACAGTTGCCAGCTCGGACGGCAGCACGCTAAGCACATGCGCGATCGCAGCGCCCGCCGGCACCGCGCTGTGTCTGGGAGGGAGATTTCGCCCGTAGCCGATGGCGGAATCCAACGTGTCGCCACGCGAAAAGTCGATGATGGCGATGCGATCATGCGTCGCTTCCATGGGATGGAGGTGCTCCGTGTCGGGCCACGTGGGGCGCGAGGCGAGGTAGCTTCGGAAGCTCTTGGCGACATGCTCTGGCAGCGGACGCTCCACGTAGGAGGCGAGCGCAGCTTCCGCCGAGAGCGCGTCTGCAGCTAGTCGCACCGAGGCTGCGCTGGCCACGGGTGGAGCGCTCCGCCGGGCCTTGCAGGGTTGGGCCGGCTCGGCCTCGGGTGGCCGCTTGTGGTCGCTCATCCCGGTACGATGCTGGAATGGCCAACACCACGCGCGCGAAGTATCGCATATATACTAAACAGCATGTTCGGCATGCTGATGCTCGGGTTTTCACAACCGGAGCGGGCGCCGACTCGCGGTCGCCCTAGTGCTGGGCCCCGGGGTTTCTAGCTGGCAAACGCGTCGCCTCAATACCCTCAATAGTGGCATTGCAACCAGGGCAGCAGGCCACAAAGAAAGTGCGAGAGGAGAGTTGTGCACGCATTTCTAATGGGCAAGCCACCCAAGCCGGGCTTGTGCCCCGCGCTGAGCGAGGCCATCTTCCGTGCGATTGTGGGCGGCCTCTTCCTTGAGTCACGCGTGCCGAACGGGAGCGTCGTTGATGCTGGCGCGCACATGGGCTTCGAGTCTTGCTTCTACGCTGCCGCAGCACCTCTGCGGACCGTGCACGCGGTGGAGCCGCTTCCCTCGAACGTGGTGTTCATGCGACGCCAGTACGGCAGCGGCCACCCGAACCTGGCCCCGTTCAACGGCGGCCTGGGCAGCACCACTCGCGTTCTTATTGCAGCCCGGGTTACGCAACCGCGGTATTTCGCTATACCGCCCATCACTCACTGACCAACAGTCTCGCGCAACCCGCCACACCCAGCACACGATCAGTACTGCACCTGCACGCCGTTGTCGGCGTACTGCGCGCCCGGCTTCTTGATGACGTTGCCGTCGTCGTCGATGAACTCGCTCTTCTCGCCCTTGATGAAGCGGCGGAAGAAGGAGCCGAGGATCTTGTCGGTCGTGAGGAACTCGACCTTGGCGCCGTTGCCCTTGACGTTGAGGATCTTGGGCACGAGGTCCTTGCCGACCTCGTCGGGCTGCGCGGCGAGCACGCCAAACGGGAACTTGCGCAGCTCGGGCGTCGAGTCGTCGAGCAGCAGGTCGGTGAAGACCATCCCGGGCGAGAGCGTGTGCACCGAGACTGTCCCGGCGGGCGCCTCCTGCTCGTAGCCGGGCACGCCGTCCGTCAGCTCCTTGACGAGCGAGTCGACCATCTGCGGCAGCCCGCGCTTGGTCGCGCCGTAGCTCGCGTACCCCGGCGTGCCGCCGCCCTTGACGCCCGAGCCGACCGTCTGGAAGATGTGGCTCTTGACGCCCTTCTGCGCCTGCATCAGCTTGAGCGCGACGCTCGTGCACAACAGAATGCCGATGAGGTTGACCTTGACGACGGCCTCGACGGTCTGTATCGGCACGGAGGTGAACGCTCGCCTGCCACCGTTGATCCCGGCGTTGTTGATCCAGAAGTGCACGGTGCCCAGCTTCTCCTTGGCAAACTCTGCGAGCTTCTCGACCGACTCGGCGTCGGAGACATCGGTGACGCAGCCGTAGCAGCGCGCGATGCCGGTCGGGTGCTTCTGCCGGAGGGCCTGCACGGCCGGCTCGGGGTCCTTGACGTCGCAGATCACGACCCAGTGGCCCTGCCTCATGAACTCGTCGGCGTAGGCCCAGCCGACGCCGCCGGCGCCTCCCGTGATGACGACTCCCTTGGGCTGCGCCATGACGGCCGTCCTCGCGCGTGTGGCTCTGGGGACGACCGGCGCGCGGCCGATGGGCGAGTAGGCGTGCGCAGCGGCCACGAGGGCCAGCATCAGGCGCGAGATCGTCGCCGTCGCCGTCATTGCGCAAAGGCAATTCTGATCCGAGGCCACGTGGAGGGTGCGAAGCACGAAGCACAAACATTGCCCGCACACCTTGCACGAGGGGAGACGGATGTGAACCCGAGGCAGCTTGAGCTATGCTCCGCACCCGGAGGGGAATTCCTAAAGATCCAAAAGAAACGCCACCAAAGGCACCAAAGACAAGAGTTAACTCATCTAATCTAAAAGTCGGTTCCTGCGGCCGCAGCTTTACGGATACAATAGACACACAACATACTGCCGTACCACACGGCTCGTGTGAGAAAGCACATATGTCATATGTCAGCCTGCCTCGCCCTCTGCCGACCTTTCCGCAAGCTGATACCCCACCACCGTCGCCAGCAGCGCCGCAGGCGTCGGGCTGCGGCGTGAGGGAGTGGCCAGCCGCTTCGCTGCGCTGCGCCACTCTCGCACGTTTGGCTGGGCGCCGCACCCGATCGCTCGCTCCGCCCACAGGGCCACATCCACCACCGCCGCCTCATCATCGCCCAGGCTCGGCAGCGCATCCGAGGGCAGCCCGAGCGGTCGCAGCCTCTCCAAGGCCAGGCGGAGCTCCGCCGCGCTCGCGCTCGCGCGGGGCCCGTGCGGAGGGGCCGCCCACACCCACGCGGGGCCCGTGAGAGCTCGCGCCGCCTCAGTGCTTGCCGACGGCGGCGGCGGTTGGCAGCGCACCGTCCCGAATGAGAAACGGGCGGTGAGCGCCGCGGTGAGCGCGGCCGTGTCGGCGCGCTCGTCGGGCGTGCCCTGCTCCGCGACCCGGGAGAAGGGGACCACCGTGCGCGTGAGACTGGCCATCTCGAGCACATGGAGGTCCGCGCCGCCACCGCCGTCGTGAGCGTGGGCGTGCAGGAGCTCGTGCTCTCTTGGTCGACCGCGCTCGTCACCAGCGGCCTCATTCGCTGGGCGCATGGGCACGGCGCGCACCGCCGCCAGTGCAAACGTGGACGTGTGGCAGCGAAGGCACTCGAACAGGCGTTCAGCGCGTGCGACGAACGCCTCGCGGTGCGCCGCACCCGGTGCGGCATCCGTCTCGAGGTAAAGGAAGAGCGTACGGTGGTCGTGGTCGGCCAAGACGCGACGGAGGCGATCGGCCGTACGGTGGAGGCGAGCATAGTCCTCGTCACATGCGGCAGGGTCATGGTGGTTGAAGATGTGCGCCTGAGCGGCCGTGCGGTAGCGTCGATGGAGGCAGCGCTGCTGCCAGGGCTTCCTTCCCGTCTTCGAGCGGACGGTGCTGCTCTGCAGACTACGCCGATCCAGCAGCGCCGTGCCACCATCTGCGATCACGGCGGTCACGATGTCCACGTCCGAGTGAATCCAATCGAAGGGGAGCGAGTACTGGCGAATGCCAGCCGAGCGCAGATACTCGGCCGCACTGCACGTCGGACCAAGGCTTACGCCGTGGTGGATGTTCAGGACCATTCGTGGCAACGCAAGCCGGTGCGAATATGTGCGGGCGAGGCTGGTGGAGGGCGCCACGATGTGGGCCGCCAGCATGGCTTGCGCAGCATGAGAAGTCGTCAACAAATGGCTTGCACAGCGCCACCTCGGCGCTCCTTCTGAGGTTTAACTTTTTGCGCCATGCGCCGCGGGCGACGGTCTATTGCCATGAGAGCGTCGCGCGAGTACCACCGGATCCTAAAATCGTCCGAGATCAGAAGGTGGCGGCGGCGAGGGCGGTGGAGAAGAGCGAGAGGAGGCCGAGCGTCGTCACAGCCAGCAAGCAAGCAGCTCGAAGCCGCCCTTGCTCAGAAGGTAGTTGCCGAGGATCGGGCTCATCAGCGCAGCCGAGCCGACCGATGAAATGGAACCAGTAGACGCGCGCGCCTGCGCAGATGGAAGGGAGGCAGGGTACGGGGTGAAGCACTGCGTGGGGGGGCACCACCTAACTAACAAACAGGTCGAGTAGATAGACGCACTGCGCCCCTCCTTGCGAGCGCTGTTTAGCGTGGATGGTAAACCATCCCCACCCTCCGCGTGTGTGTCGGCTACTACTACTATTACTACTACTACTACTACTACTACTACTACCTTCGGCCGGCCCCGCTTCGTGTTATCGCCCCTCCCGCGGTTTCGACCGGCTTGATCCGGACGGCCGTGACGCAGTACACATACATCGCCGAGGAGCTCGCGTCGCTGCCGGTCCAGCGGGCTCCAGTGAACTGATGCGAGAGACCGGCTGGCGAGGGCTGACCCGTGCTTCGGACTGAGACGAGGGACCGGCTGGCGAGGC
>Ga0209713_10001193_pt1 | contig 15314 bp, 11 predicted proteins | sample ArcOceMetagenome_3_FD_187444 | JGI IMG/M metagenome (GOLD analysis project Ga0209713, IMG submission 187444) | Marine eukaryotic phytoplankton communities from Arctic Ocean - Arctic Ocean- Svalbard ARC20M Metagenome (SPAdes) (version 2) | ecosystem: Environmental > Aquatic > Marine > Oceanic... | reverse complement strand
TGTGGCACTCGCTGAACCGAGAGAGTGTCCGGTTAAGATAATTTTGTCGTACGCATCAAAGTCATCTAAGATATCTAATATGTCGTATTCATTCATACAATACGAAGCATATCTTGCGAACCCTCGATGTACATCGTTTCTTTTCATTGCGATTGAAATATTATCTATCCAGTTGATGATGGTATCCGTACCCTCGATGGAAATGTAGAGTTTATTCTTATGTTTATTGAATAATAAGTCCGGTTTTCGATAGTAAATATTCTTACACATGTGAGCACAGTGTAAATGTTCTTGGTTCAAAAAAGTGATCTTATGATTACGTACAGATCTAGACATCATTGTTGTCATACTCGACATATTTTATTTATCATTTCTTTTTATTGCCGATGATTCTTCACCATCGGTTCATTAAGTATTTATCAATCTCTTCAGAAATGTTTAGGTCTTCGAAAGAATTCTTTACACACATGCGAATGTTCCTAATATTCTTAATATCTTTATAGTGAAAGAACTTTCTATCAATAGTTTCGTCGGTTGTTCTAAATTCTGACATGAAACTTCTCGAAAAGACCAAATATACTTTGGTGTCTTCTTTGTATCGCCATTCATTTTGAATCGTAAATGTATTAGGAAAACTCGAATTCGTTTCCTCCTTGAATTCTCGCGTCATCGCAACAAACGTCGATTCACCGCGTTCAATATTACCTCCTGGGGTCATCCATTTATTCGTGTATTTGTTTTTTAGGAGCAAGACGAAACCTCTGTAATTCACAAAATATACCGCGACATTCTTCAACATTGTGGTGGTGTCTGAGAGTAAGTTAGTTTTAATATAGGAATACATATTCAAATTTTATTTCAAATAACTCGGAACTCGTATTGTTTGGTGCTTTCCAAATATTTAACACTTCCAACTTTTTTCAATATACGGGTTTTCATATATAATTCATAATTGAATAACTCGCCAGTTGTTTTCACATATATATATTGAATCGCGTGACCAGGTGCTTGTATCACCGATATATTACTTTCCAAAGATTGTTTGATTTTATTCGTCATTAAAATTTCAGAATCTCTTATATATGATTTGATCTTACGTTTCCCTATGTTCACAGGAAACTTGTAACATCCCAGCACCGAATTGTGTATATTACAATCTACAGAAGACATCTTGATAGCCTCAAGAAACTCGGTATTCAACAGCATTTTGCGTTTTGATATATCCTGTATGACTTCATCGGTTGTTTTTTTGGAATCATTCAAATTGATGATTTGATTATTCTTTTTTATTTGTTCATTTGAAAATTTCATTGAATATTTAAACACCATGAAATTTTGTTCGTCTTTAGGTAACGCCGTATGAGAGCACGCACGATTCGCACGCCCTATAACCTGATCTGTTCGGTTTTGATTCCAATAAGGTTCTACAACATGCACTTGACGGACATTTTTCAAAGATATTCCTTCCGAACCAGAACGCGTAATAAAAAGTGTATTTAACACTTCGCCGCGTATATTTGATTTGCTTTTCAAGGTTTTCTTTATGTTGTCCGGTAATTTATCAAAGTCGTTATTGAAAATTCCTAGCAATATGTTCGTGTATTGGGTTTTCTTTTCAATATCATTGTACGTGTTTTTGAAAAAGGCATATCTCGTTTTACCTTCAGTTTCGTCCATATTCGTTTTCCAGGTATCACCATCCAATTCGATTTTCAATTCGGCATATCCATCATGGTCTAGACATTTTGATAGAATCGCAACACCCTCGACGCTACTGAAGTTCGAGTATATCAATATGGTGCCTTTAGACTCTTTCATATTGGTTAAAACTTTGTTGAATTTTGGTGATAGAACGTCGAGATCTTGTGTAAGATGTTCCTGTGTTAATGAATTGATGGAGTTCTGTAATTCTATATAGTATTTATCCATTTCTTTTTTGAATTCTTTAGGCTTCGGTCTTTCAATCGAATCGGGGAACGCGAAATTACACAATTGCCTAGAATACACTTTGAAAACGGAGACAATGTCCTCTGTAGGTCGTTTCACCTTTTTCTTTTTTGCCAACGATTCTAATTTATATTCGTCTTTTCTACCCTGTGCATATTTATCGAATTGATAATCGGACATGTCTAACACTTCGTTTTTAATGGTTACGCTCGGATACAAGTTCGGATCATTGTCCTCAAAATAGGATACACTTCCCAAAGCTTTCCTCATGAATAAATCTTTATTTTTCATTCGTGAAACTTTGGTTGTCGAATCGATAAATAACGAGTTGAAATCTTCCTCCTTGTCGGAAAACGGAAGAAACTTTTTGGAAGTGTGAGACTTGACAACGAGATCGTTCTTTTTGAAAAGTTTGATTATATTTTTTACACGTACGGTGTCACTTGCTACAGTGTCGCTCGTTTCAATACCGTCTTTCGATTTGGTATTCACGAAACCATTTGGGGTCAAAGAGAGCGACAATTTATTTTCTTTGAATTCAAACTCGTCAATGAAATTGATTGCTTTGAATGTATTTTCGACTTGTTTGTTGGTCACTTCACCGTCAAATTCGAGGTAATGTATTCTTGTGTAACCCTGAACCAAATTGATTATTGATGCCAATTCGAACGGATTGTTAATGATTGGGGTACCAGACAGCAGCACGATTTTCGTATCCGACGCCTTGAGAATGAGTTTATTCAGTTTCGACGCAATTTTCGATTTAGGATTCGATACCGCAGAAATGAAATTATGAACCTCGTCAATGATAACCGTCTTATCATCAAAAAAGTTTTTGTCACCCGCCGCCATTTGACCCAATTTCGATTCTGTGAGGCCATTGTATGCCACGAATTCATAGTTTTGTTTGATCATGTTCTCTATTTGCGTCGTGATTTGTGTTTTTTTCTTCATCGAAAGTGTTTCGTAATTTGAATCCTTGTCGTCCAAAACGTACCATACACCACCATGTTTTTTACTTATTTTATCAGAAACATAAGATTCCTTCTTATCTTTGATGAAATGCCAATAATATTTTGATTTATCATAGTATTCATTTCCACATTTAATAATCTCATTCAAGTAATTTGTTCTCAATGAAGCTGGTAATAAAACTACCACTTTCCGTTTTTTCATCAAAACTTCAGCAATACCGATAGAGGAGCATGTTTTACCAACACCTAAGCCGTGGTACAATAACAACCCTTTGTATGGGCTGTTTTGTTGTAGGTAATCCCTGACGAATTCTTGATGTGGAAAAAGGGTCATAGTTGAGGTTTGTTTGCTGTCACAAGTTTTCGTCACTTTGGTCTTTTCGGCGTAGCTCTGAAACGTATCTGCTATCCAACTAATATATTCAGAATCATTGGGTACAATCCATTTTTTGGGCGCAATCTTAATATTTGTTTTGATTGCATATTTTTTCATGTTTAGTTTTTCATTATCAATTGATTCGTTAGTCGCGTCTTCAGTTTCGTCATCAGAGACTACCACATCGATTTTCTTTTTTCCTTTTTTTGCATCCTTTTCAGTACCATTTCTTTTTTTATAACAACATTCTTCATCATAAGCGTTTGGTTTCATTTTAAAACCCTCTTCACATGGCGGTCCAGGATTTTTATTCGTTCTACATTTACCCATTTCTTTACCTTCATTTGATATTTAAATATGATGTGATAAACAAAAATGATTAACAGATCGAAACATATATAATTTACATTACGTATTTTGAAACTACAACGGGCTTTAGGATACTTGTGTCGTGCTGATATGCTTCGATAGTCATTGAAATACTGTGTTGCAAAGACATATTGATCAGTTTTCCATATTTGTAGTTGTCAAGAAAACTTTCGGACTTCTGTTCCTCCATTATTATTTCTATCTTATCGTTGAAACTCGTTAATAGACTTAATAATACTTCATTGACATCAAACTTACCCGTTACAGAATTAAATTCACCTGGTGCATAAATGTAAAAGGAATTATAGTATCCGTCGTCACTCGGTTCGCCTATTTCGTAAATAACATGTCCATCCGTTTTATTTACAAAACGGATGAGTTCATTTATATTATCAAGGGTTGTGTCTTGTTTCATTTCTAGAAGTTTGAATAGGGTAAAGTCTTTAATCTGGATGTAGTCTCCTTTGGAGAAAGAATCTTTGATGAAATACTTTTCTGTCGTGATTTTTAAATAATAGTTTTGATCCGGGGAAATATGAAACACTGTTAAACCATCTTCTGATTTATCAAGTAGTTCTCCGTTTGGCTTTCGTAGTGATATATTCAGCGTTGGCAATGAAGTTAAATACGATGGATAAAATATTTTCTTTTCATCTTGTACGGGTTTGAATATGACATACCCGCGCCCATTGGGTGTTTTCATGTAATCGTGATATTGTAACTGACAAAACGTCTTTCGTATAATGTTGTCAGTCCCGTCGTAAATATCCTGAAATTCGTCTATGTAACATAAGATATATGGAAAATTGAAATTGTAATTGTAATCGAACTGATGTGATGCATTTGCATTCACCGTGTTTGTATGCACATGGATACGTTCGGAGGGTATTGTTATATTTGTGATAGAAATACTATAGATATTTTTGAACAGATTCATGGTTGTGGCGTCCTGATCAACGGGTAATTCGTATGTTTCGACACCAAGTTCCTTTCCTGGAGGATTTCCGCTTATGTAAGCCACTCGGGAGATATCGTTTTTATCTAAATACCCTGATATATTTCGAATTCCGTCGAATGTTGCAGTCTTTGTAAATGGTATAGTCGGATTGTTTTCGTAATACGGCACGCGTACGATTGTATTATGATAGGATGCAAACTTGACGGGATACTTATATCTGTATTTATCTGTAACCCAGTTTCGATTGAAACTATTGATTAGTAAATATTTCTTCACAAGAACTCTTTCGTTTGGCGGGTCTTTTGTCTCCAAATCAAAGACTTCTGTTTTTTTATTGTTGTATGAATCGTATTCTTTATCTTTGGAAGCTTGAATGATTTCATTATTCACAAAGAAATCTTTCGGTTCAACTTCCCCTACATTTCGCTGAACTATGTCCATGATGTCTTTATTTCTATCATGTGATACGCTGGTTTGCTCTTGTTCATGGATCTTCTGTAAATCTTCTGAAAACGACACTCTATCGTTCTCCAAGGATGCTAATTTGTTTTTAAATTCATCCTGACTCAAAACGCCCCCAACCAATTGCGTATCTAAAGTATTCAATCTTGGAATGTCTTTCAATGTAGGTTCGGTTTTCGATGTAGCTATGCTTTTCATCTTCATATTGACATCCGAATTCCCTGATGGTTGTGTTCCTCGTTCCGATATAATGTCGTTAATGACCACTTTACGATTGGAGAATACTTCATTGTCTCTCGGAACTGATTTTTGCAACTCTAACAGTACAATCTCCTTGACTATTTTCAGAGCCATTTTTGATTTGTAACTGTTTGTTTGTTGTTCGTTTTCTTTGTGTATTTTTGTCATCATATTATAGAATATTTCTTTAAGATTGACTGTCTTTAATAAGACGGGATCCACATTCTGTTTGTCTATTAAATAGGTTTGCATGATATTCATCAACGATTTCATATTTTCCACGGACATAAACTCCATGCTGTTTGAATATAATTTAAAATTATACTTTAAATTAAATTGAAATGACATCGCATGGAATGAATAATGAGGTGTATATGTCTCAAGCTATTATACCGCCTCCAGAAGATTTGGAAAATAAATTCTCGACAAAACATATAATTGTTGATAGTCGTGACAGGAATAGACACACATATCCGAATCCTTCAAAATACTCGATTGCATTCGACGAGCCTTTCGACCATGTCCATAGTGTGGAGCTTACCGTATATGATTTCCCATTCAACGAATATAACATCACAGAATTCAATAATGTTCTTCACGTAAATGAAATTGATTATGAAATACCAGCGGGCAAATATACAGAATCTGAACTTGAAGACGCATTAAACCTCTTACCGACTGGCATTACGTTCGATTACGATGAAAAAAAAAGGAAATTTAAGATATCTGGTGTCGGTAAAATAAAATGTAAAAGTGATAATAAAGAAGTAATTGTTACCATTTACTCTAACAATCCGACTAAACCAGGTACGAAGTCAGCAACTAAACCAGAAGGTGAGCCAAACAAAGGTTGGACTGTGGGGGAAATCATGACTGATTATATTAATATCGAGAGTGATATCGACGATTATCCAGCTTACAAACCCAATGAATCTTTAGGAGAATCACTTGGTACAGAGACATACTATATACCATTTCATACTTACCGCGAAAACACTATTGCACAGGTCCTAGGATTTGATGCGATAGACTACGAGGTTACTACTACTGAATTCTTCTGCCCATTTCCATTGAATTTAAATGCACGCCCAAATTACATTATCATGTATTTAGGACGTACCAAGTTATACTTTAGTCAAAACAACAAAGCCCATCAATCATTCGCGATAATTAGACCATCAAATAAGGAAAACGTTGTAAAGTTGGGTAACGAATTAATAACGAAGGTTTATAATCCCCCAATCGACATGAAGAAAATGGATTTTAAATTTGTCGATTACAATGGTCGTCTATACGATTTTCAAAACCAAGAACACTCATTTGAGTTGAAAGTTAAGTGTTTCAAACAAACTCCGAAGTATAATAATATTTTCAAATAAACACATTTTTCCGCAACTGAATCATATCTTTATCGTCAAATGATGATTTCATTATTTCTTGGTAGGATGGACCTTTAATCATTTTTACTAAAAAGTATAAACAAAACATACCACATTCGGTGTTCGAAAACTGCTTGCGCATATCGCTCGAATGAATTTCAAATGTTTTCGACTGAATACTTTGTTTTGTCCTATTCGCAAAATCCCTGATTTCAGATGGCATTTTTGATCCAAAAGAATCGAAATAATAAAACCCGTAATTCTTGTGTGATTCTTTTGTATTTAGATATACACAAACCCAGTGTGATCCCGGCTCGTTATGTTTATCTAAATTATACACAATACCGAATTGATATTCCTTATATTTCTTGAAATCAATAGAACACAACTCATCCGCGATGCATCTCGATGAAAGTGGCGAAACCTTTGCGTTGAAATCTATAGGGAGTACGCCTATAAATTTAAAAGATGGAAACTTGTCCTCGTATTGTTTCATAACGTTTAAAATATCAATATTGGATAGCCAATTATTATAGTGGGTTGGTGAAAATGGTTTGTGTGATTTGTCTGCATCGATTGTATCGATATTCTTTATCCAACATATTTCATCTTTAGAAGAACATCGGTCTAACATTCGATCATTTATGTTTTTCCATAACTCAATCTTGTTTCTATTCGAATACGGTATTTTCAGTTGTTTTGCAATATGTATCAATTGCTTTTTGGAAAAACAAGTGCGATGCTTCTCGTATGAGTTCGCTCTTGTTGGAGAACAAAACATGACTTCTTCTTTTATGATAGTAGATATTTTAAAATTTGAAATTTGGTTTAATAAAATGGAATTAAAAATATCACGAATATATAATCATAATGACGCAGCAGCAATGTATGCGTTTGCTAAACGACTTTTTAAATGATGTTAAAAGTGTTAAAAACTCATCTTTCACACATACGAGTATCACATCACCTGCAGGATCGTATTATATTCAGGCAGACGAAATGGATAAATTCATGAAGTTATACGCAAACGCATACAAAACTGGAAACTCTCTTTACTTTACTGAAAAACATCGGGATGTTTCACCGGTGTTACTTGATTTTGATTTTCGATTCAAGCTGGGAGACACTGCACGCAAATATACGGATAAACATATTGAATCCATCATCACAATATATGTTAAAGAACTTGTTAAATTTGTCGATTGTGATTTGGACCAGATGGAGATTTATGTGATGGAAAAATCTGCACCCGTAGTTTTTGAAGATAAACGTGTGGTGAAAGACGGTATTCATATTATAATTCCATCGGTAGTTACCGTCCCAGCTGTTCAACTCATCATTCGTGAAAATGTCTTGAAACAATTGGAGCTTGCTTTATCAGATATGAAATGCACAAACACAATCGAGGATATTTATGATGAAGCGGTAATTCATAGGAACAATTGGCAGATGTATGGGAGTAAGAAACCGTCATGCGAAGCCTACAAAATCACAAAGATATTCAAAATCAACGACGAATACGAACTGACGACGAGTGAAATTGAACTAGACCATTCTGGATACGTGAATACCTTGAGTATTCGCAATAAGTTCGTAGAATCGACATACAATACGGATGTGTCAGATACCATTCATGAAAAACACAAAGAAATCTTGAAAAATGACAACAAGCAAAAGAAAAAGAAAGAAATTATGGGGAAGATAATTCAAACGAATGCAACGCATTACACGAAAACGTCGGTAGATATCGGAATTGTGAAAAAGATGCTCAGTATTCTCGATACTAACCGTGCCTCGAATTACGACGATTGGATTCGTTTGGGTTGGTGTTTGCGTAATATCGACAATTCGCTTCTCGAAGATTGGGACGATTTTAGCCAGAACTCGCAAAAATATCAAGTTGGCTATTGTGATAAACTGTGGTTCCATATGAGGGAATGTGGATTAGGCATGGGTACCTTACATATGTGGGCAAAGAAGGATAATCGTGAAGAATACGAAAAACTAATCACAGCCGACATATCCTCCTATATTAATAAGAGCTTATCTGGAACCGATTACGATATAGCGTTGGTGATTGAACGGATGTTCAAAATTCGATTTCGCTGTGCATCACACCGCCATCATTTATGGTATGAGTTCAAAAACCATCGATGGCATGAGGTCGAAAAAGGATATACGTTGTTCAGTAAAGAAATTCCAACTAAATTATTTGACGAATATACCAAGGTTATGATCCAATTATCGTCACAGAGTTTAGGGAAAGACAATGAACAGCAGTCAGATCTAGAAAATAAGGATAAAGAACTCAGAAAGATTCGATCCAAGTTAAAAAACACAGCATTCCGTGACAAAATGTACAAAGAGTGTTCTGCATTGTTTTACGAACCTGGTTTCACTGATAAATTGGATGCTTCTCCCACATTAATTGGGTTTGAAAACGGCGTTTTCGATTTAGAAACGGACGAATTCCGCGAGGGACGCCCAGAAGACTTTATCAGTTTCTCGACGGGTATCAATTACATCGAGTACGACAAGGAAAACCCATACATTGAAGAAATCAACGATTTCATGACCAAGGTCTTGCCAAATGACAATGTTCGCTATTACGTATGGACATTGTTCGCCAGTATGCTGGATGGTTCAAACAGAGATGAGAAGTTTCACATCTGGACTGGTTGTGGTTCGAATGGTAAAAGTAAAATCGTTGAACTGTTTCAAAATGCAATCGGTGAGTATGGCTGCATCTTCAATATTTCATTGCTCACACAAAAACGTGTAGGTTCTAGTGCGACAAATAGCGAACTGGCGATCGCTAAAGGAAGGCGATTTGCCATTCTTCAGGAACCAGAGGAGCACGAAAAATTAAACGTAGGTTTGATGAAGGAATTAACAGGTGGTGATAAGATCCAATGTCGATCCCTCTTCAAAGAACCGATTAAATTCAAACCGATGTTCAAAATGATTTTGACATGCAATCACATGCCATCCATTCCTCCCGATGATGGTGGCACCTGGAGGAGGGTTCGACGCGTCGAATTTACATCAAAATTTGTAGATAGTCCCACACAACCCAACGAATTTAAGATTGATCGCGAGTTGAACTATAAATTCGAGCTTTGGAAAGAAACATTCATGGCGATGTTATTGAAATACTACATCGAGTACAAAGCTACCGGAAAGATTGTGGAACCCAAAGAAGTCACGGAATATACCAACGAATATCAGAAGAAGAACGACATATTTGCTGACTTTTGTGAAGGATATATCAAGGATGATGAATCCAGTAGCGTGCCTCTGCAAAAAGTCTTTGCGAAATTCAATGAGTATTGCACAATGGACAATATCAAAACGAAAGGTATCAATAAAAATGTCTTCAAGGAAGCGATGGTTAAACGCTATGGACCTCTCCAGAAACTGAAGAACGTTGCAATTTGGAAAGGAATCGCATTGATTGAGAACAATAACGATTTGTCGGATTCAGATGACGACATTTAAAAATTGAAACAATTTAAATAATACTATAAATAAGTATATATAGTATGGATATCAATGAAGTGACGCGTACGTTTATGACTGTGAAACAAATGCTGGTGGATAGAAATATCGATATCTCTAACTTGGAAAATGTATCAAATACAGAACTATTGGCAATGAGCAAAGCAAATCTTATATTTTCTGTGAAAGTCAATGAAAACTTTCATGTTGTGTATTATTTGCATTCAAAATTTAAAATCGCTGACTTGAAAAAGTTTATTCCTGAAGACGCGCACATTTTCCTTATTTTCAAAGAAAAGATCAATACGCAAAATATAAAGAACATTAAAGAACTATCGAACGACAGTATTGAAATCTTTATGTTGAATGAATTGATGTTTAACATAACCCATCACTATTTGGTCCCAAAACATGAACTATGTAACGAAGACGAGATTGTAGAAATAATGACCCGATACAAAATCAAGCAGAAAACACAACTTCCGATCATTCTCAAATCTGATCCGATGGCGAGGTACCTCGATTTGAAACAAGGGAACGTTGTCAAAATCACCAGACCGAGCCCTAGTGCTGGTGAAACACTTGTGTACCGATATTGTGTATAATAAATATATATTATTAATAAATATGACAACAGCAGTAGGGGAGACCTTTTCAATCACACCACCTTTAGCTTTAGATTATGGTACTTTTTTGGGCCATATTAACAGTTTATTTGAGACAGATTTCGATGATTTAACAGAACTGAAAGATAATATACATACATTGACTTTTTTTGAAGCAAGCGAGGTTCATCCATTACCCAAGGGATTACAAAAGGCATTTCATGATTTATTAAGAATATTGATGACAGAAAACATTACAGAGTCTGAAATCTTATGTTACATTTGTGAAAAAGATAAAATTCACAAGTTCGTAACGGAATTGGATGACAATGATGATATCATCAACGCGAAAAAAGTGTTTGAAATCGAAAAAAATAAAATGATTACCTTCGCATCTAAAAATTCCAATATACAAGACCGATTATACAAGAACAAGATGTGGCGATATTCGTTGCTTTTCGGACTTTTGTTCTTTATTATCGGGTTATCTACGATATATTACATGGGAAGAACCTCTAAACAACAGAAGTTACCATTTGATTTGATATTGATAAGTGTGTCAATGATGTGCGTTTTCTTTTTCATTATAATGGATCTCATCATTCTCTTCTCTAGAAGAACTGTGAGTGAAACCTTCGTAGATTCGTGCGCAACGGAAGATTGTCAATACAATAACAATGTCTTTCCGAATATCAATTCGAAAATCATGGAATTCTTTGACGATTTGGTAACCATTCATCGATACAATCACACACTACAAGTGAAGGATGTGAGAAAACAAACTGAAGTTGTGAATGCGTTACTGAATGATTACAAGAGAGTTAATTACATAAATCTTCGCAATTTCCAATTGACAAACTATAAACTGAACGCAACTAGATATAATATGCACTTCATCAAATGGGGGTTCATTATCGCGGGTATTATTGGAATTTTCGCAGGATTGAACATTCGAAAAAACTCATCCTATCCGGTATCTGACATGTTTTTCATCACTGTCGCGACAACAATAACATTGATGTTTTTCATCATATTTTTGCTAAACCAAAAACAACACATGATTCGAAAGAAATACAATTGGGATAAACTATATTGGCGTATCAAATCAGTTGAAAAAGCAACATAAAAAACAAATAACTTTTTAAGTTTGTTGAGGTTATTGGATCAACATCAAAAAAATATTTATTATTATAAAGATTACTATAATTAAATGGCGATAATCATCAATACAGATAATTATATAATCGGAAATTTGTTAGATATACTCATCATCTTCGGACTTGGCGTGGTATTGTTATTATTTGCGAATGCGTTATATACAGACTCTAGAATGTTCATGTTGTATCTAACACTGCTTGTAATATCAATCACAGTTTACAGCATGATATATACTTCAAATAATTTGTCAGACAAGAAAAAGGAATCCACGGGGTATAATATTCTGGTTTTCATCCAACTGTATGTCATTGTATTGTTCGTATTCCTAACGATAATGTATTCGTACGTTAAATCAAACTATTATATCCAATAATGTCATCATAAACACCTTGAATATTTGCATTTGAATCACCAATTATATTAATATATGATGTACTATTTTTTTCGTCAAACATGTTGTTTTGTGCAGAATGCAACATGTCAAGTGAAATTACGAACGATGGGTCTTCGCAGTCGTCCGCCGGTTCCGATAACTTTGGTTCTTCAACATCTAATTTTATAGCGGGTTGCAAAACCTCCTTTTGTGAGTCGGTCTCCAGGACTTTTCTGCTGACTGAATCACCTTCTTCAAACGTATCTATATAACTTGTGGAATATCCATCGTCTGCTGTGATCGTATCGTCAATCACGAATTCTCCAGGTGAAGTAGTTTGAATAAGAATTATCGTTAATAATAGGGTGCTTAAGGGATCGACATACATCAATACTATCAAACAACATAATATACTATAGGTGATCACATCATTATCGTTCAAGGTTTGTGACAGTTTTATCGGTTTAACAAATACAATAAATGTCAAAATCAATAATACTACATGAATTAGTTTTGATATATCCATTGTAATTTATTTAAATTGAGAAGATAAATAAATTTATGAATACATTCATCACTCAAAAACACATCTAAAAGAGAAAGAGTATAATAAGTTATTAGTATCACAAAAGAATATTATTATCCATGCTGACTGCTTACGGATATAAATTGAATAAAAAGGATGTGGACGAACGAGCAATTCTAGATGTATTAACGGTGAAGCCAGGTAATGATTTCATGGGAGATCAAAATGATGTTGATTCAGAGTTTTGTGTTTGTTTGGAAACGAAAAAACATATTTACGTACCAAAATACTATGGATTAACTACTTACGGATTACCTACTACAACAGTATTACCTGAACCAACATCCATTGATTTTGAGTTCATTGGAACGGTTATGCAGTGTCAAAAGGAACCCATCAATACATTTTTGCAAGCAGCGTCGAACCCATTAAAAATGGGTGGAATTCTTCAATTGCCGCCAGGATTCGGGAAAACGGTAATGGCACTGAACATCATATCTATATTGTCTAAAAGAACCCTGGTTATTGTTCATAAAGAGTTTTTAATGAATCAATGGAAAGAACGAATACAGCAATATTTGCCTAAAGCGACAATCGGTATAATGAAACAGAACAAATTTGAAATTGAAAATGATATTGTTATCGCAAGCCTACAGACCATATGCTCTAGAGATTACGACTCCTCAGCGTTAGCGAGTTTTGGGTTTGCGGTTATAGACGAGTGTCATCATATTGGAGCGAAAGTTTTCAGTCGAGCATTGAATAAAATTAATTTCAGATACACATTGGGATTGTCCGCTACTGTGAATCGTAAAGATGGTTTGTCGAAGGTGTTCAAATGGTATATTGGTGATGTGGTGTATAAAATCTCAAGTAAAGAAACGTCGGTAACTACCGAAGTTCAAATCCATAAATTTAAGAGTAACGACATCAACTACAAAAGAGAATGTTTCATATCCAATGGTAAAATGAACATTGCCAGGATGATTACGAATGTATGTGAGTGTGTGGAGCGAAATGAGTATATTGCAAACATTGTTAATGGTATTCTTACCAATGAATCGACTCGCAATATTATATTGCTCAGCGAACGCCGAAAACATTTGGATGATATTTCAAGATATTTTGCCAAAGATGTATTTGGGTTTTATGTTGGGGGAATGAAAAATTCAGAACTAGAACTATCAAAAACGAAACGGTTGTTGCTTGGAACATTTAATATGGTGAGCGAAGGATTCGATTTGCCTAAATTGGATACATTAATATTGGCGACTTCAAAAAGTGATATTGAGCAATCTGTAGGTCGGATACAGAGAAAACACACATATACCGATGACGACAATACACCACGAATCATAGATATCGTCGATTCGTTTTCAGTGTTCGGGCGTCAAGCTGCGAAGAGAGCGTCGTTTTACAAAAAAAAGAAATACGATTTTTTAAAGTCATAATTATATAAATATTATATAAATAGAATAAATAATGGCATTGTATGTTATTTTGAAAAATACTTTATTGCTAGCTTTAATAATATTAATTGTCCATTTTATGGTTATGAATGATCTGCTTGAAAATGAATATATGCACACCAAACGATTGGGTGAAGACGAAAATGCGAGATGTCGATTACCCATTGAAGAAGAAATGCCGAAACCAGTTATAAATCAGCCTCATTTCTCTTCAGTAAAGGTGCAGGATATAAATACGAACTCATCTCCAGACATAGACGAATACTTCAATGAATCCACTGTCGATGTATCTGATATTAGAATGAAGGAATTGTACGACTTTGTTTATGACGACACTGAAGCCACTGATGATTTAAATACCTTATTTGATGCAAAAATTGAAACTCCTGATGTTCAAAACACAGAAATCGATACACACCATACGATTATGAAAGGGAATCAGGTGACGAGCATCAACGCACATTTGTGCGATTATGAAATAGTCGGAGAGTTGAGTGGGGCGTCAGACGATCCATTTTCGGGAATAGATATGACGTGCCAAACGTTTTCCAAAACGATTTAAAATTTGATATACAGAATATAATAAATCCCATCATCTTGAATTATGCAAACGGGTTCGATTTCATTTTGTGATACGAATGCTTTAAACATCAAGTCAGAATCTGTAAAAAAACTTATTCTGAATAAAATCGAAAGGACGTATGGTTTTAAAATAATGAACAAACATTTCGAAAACTATAACGAATCGACACCTGGGAAGCTAGAGAGAAATCCGCATGTGATGTCTTTAAAATCCAACGGAAATCCATATTTTATGTTTTTAACATGTATCCATAATGTAAATACATGTTTGTTAATCGACAAAAAAATACAACAGGGTTATTTTTATCCTCGTATGATTATTGTTCATATGATGTTTGATGATGAATTATTTCAAGACACTTTGTTCGACGGTGAGATGTTGAAAACCGTATCCGGTT
>Ga0209713_10001192_pt1 | contig 15330 bp, 6 predicted proteins | sample ArcOceMetagenome_3_FD_187444 | JGI IMG/M metagenome (GOLD analysis project Ga0209713, IMG submission 187444) | Marine eukaryotic phytoplankton communities from Arctic Ocean - Arctic Ocean- Svalbard ARC20M Metagenome (SPAdes) (version 2) | ecosystem: Environmental > Aquatic > Marine > Oceanic... | reverse complement strand
GCGACCCCTCTTCACCAAACTTGAGGGTGGAAGACTATTGCGTATTGGTCGAAGGCGGCGCACAGCCATTGGTCCATCGAAATGGTGCCTTTGCTGTGCGCCGCCGACTGTCTTCAAGTGAATCGGGCGTTCTTCTCCCACCAGCGTGACCGATGGCTGCACCCGGCGGTCCCTTGGCACTGCCGGCCGCCGACTGTCTTCAAGTGACCCGCCCACCCGCACCATTTTTTTGTTTAATTGTTTAGGGGGGTAAGTGGGGAGTGGTTGTTCGCTTCGCGTGCACCACGCCCCCTCTTCTAATTCAAATTCTTCCCGAAGTCTCTATGGTGCGAGAACCGAGAATGGTCACGATGTCCGGGTTTCGCTGTACTTTATAGCTGACTTTAGATTCACCCCTGGCGCACAGGTGGTGTGCGAGTCGGCGCGGCCCTATTAGGCGGCGGCGGCAGCTCGAGCATCGCTCAAGCACCGAGCATGAGCGACGCCGAGTGTCGGAGGTGGGGCGTGGGCGCTCGAGCGCCCATCGCTCTGCTGTGTGCTGACCGCGCCGGTCGCCGAGGGCTCGAGGCGGCGGAGCGCAAGGTCCGGTGGTCGGTGTGGCGCGCGCGGCGGCGTCGAGGCGTGCGGAGAGGTCGTCTGTGGTCGTGGAGGTCGTGCGGTGTGGGCGAGGCGGCAGGAGGAGCCCGCGTCGGGAGTTCTCTCACCGGTACGGTACGGTTCGGCGGGAGAGGCGCGCGGGTGATGCCGAGGTCAGGTTGATATGAAAGACGAGCCGGATGGCAACCGATCGATGTCAACATCACGCCCGAGTTGATCGTGGCCTCAGACTCGGTCGACTCGGAGCTAGGTTTGCCCATGCCAAGCAGCCGTCGGCCCTGCGTGGACGCCGCCCTGAGCTAAAAGACCGGTGCTGACACGTGGGGCTATCCACGATACCGACGTGCACATGCACAACTGTACCGTCGCAGTTGACGCAGGTGACGAGCGTGCCGCGACTTCCGGTCGCCTCGCGCCCGAACACGCGCGCATACTATCGCTCACCGCGGCTCATTCTCGAGTGCCTGCAGCTGACCTAACCTCAGTCGAGCCAAACTCACCCGTCAGTGGTGACGACCTTGCCGTCGGCCGCGCGATCGTCGCCTGCAGGTGCTGACGCCCGCCCGAGCACTCTCCTGAGCCCGCCGAGCGCCCACTATGTCGCCTCTGATCCCGTCCTGTGCGCGACTGCCAACGCAGGCTCATACATCAAGAAGCTGCAGCAGCTCGCCGATGGAACCGTCGATCGACAAGGCCCACCCTTGGTGGGCGCCCCGCGTGCCCGTACCCCTTGCCACGCTGAAGGCCACGACTCGAAGATCGGTGCGAGTCAGCAGGGCGGCACAGTCAATTCTGTGTAGACACTCGTGTCGTCAAGGTGTACTACACAAGCATAGACAGATGGTGTACCCCCTCCCGACGAGTTCCGACGGCGCGCACAGATTCACTTCGCGCACGATCGCTACCAAGCTGATCTCCGACCTGCCGGCGCGGGGTAACCCGCGGGTCCGGCTAGCTCGGGATCAGTGTTTCCCGCGTGGGCCCTCCTGACCGGCGGCTTAGGCGAAGCTAAGATCTAAAGTAATCTAAAGTCATCGTGCCGCCAGCCGCTGGATCAGCCCTTTATGTGGGCTCTTTTGACCGGCGGTTTAGGCGAAGCAATGATATATCAAGTATCTAAAGCATAGTAGAATGAATTTTACTTGTGCTCACGACTCGAACCCCGGGCTGAGCACGAGCAAATTCGTGGCAGATCCGCCACTGCTCCGACAGAGGAACATCCTCGAGGGAGTCTTGCGTGACCTGCTCGTACCAGTCGCGACGATCGTACCGGAAGCAGTCGTCGCCGTCGGGGTTCTGCACCTGCGACCCGTACTTCTCGTCCGAGAAGTCCGATGTGGCGGTGGGAAGCCCTCACGAGCCGCGCGATCGATGCACCGCCGCTCCTCGCGCTCGACTTCCCTCGCGTGCAGTACGCGTGCAGGACGTCCGCCTCGTTCCAGTCCGCGGCGCCGCCAGCCCCGGCTGCAGGTTGGCCGCAGGTGTGCCATAGAAGATCGAGCGCCGTGCATCGTCGTGCAGCACTCTGTCACCGTCGCACTCGTCGGGCGTGTCCTTCTGCTCGACCCGCCTCGCGAGCCGCTCTGCTTGCGCGAGTCGCTCGTGGGCGGCCGCGCCATCGTAAAAGCAGTCGGCCGACTCCTCGGGCTCGGTCGCCTCCTCGCCGCTCTCGACCGTCTCCTCGTCGTCCGACGGCGGCGGGCAATTGCCCGTGCACAGGTACGCCGCGCCTCGCGCAGGCTGCCAGCTCCGCCTCGAGCGCCGCCCTCCCGCGCTTCTCCCAGTTCTTGTAGGCGCGCGCTGCAGCCGCGCTCGCGTCGCCGACGAACGGCTTGAAGGCGCGGTACATCGGCAGCGGCTCTTCGACGCGGAGCTCGTTCTCGCCGAGCGTGCGCGCCGAGTCGGCGTCGAGCCACTCGCCCTTGCGCAGCACCCACTTCGGCTTTTTGTTGAGCGCGTGCTCCAGCGCCCAGAAGTACAGCGGCTCGACCTCGGCAAGTGCTGCGAGCTGAGCCTGACGTTCGCCATCGTGCTTGCCAGTCCACTCGAGCCAGTCGCGCTCGCGCCGCGACATCTCCTTCAGGTGCTCCATCATCCACCCGCACCCGCCGCCGGCCCCCCCGCATAGCGCGCACGCAGAGCGTCCAGGTCGAGGTAGGACGGCACGTTGCGCGCGACGTAGGACGGCACGTTGCGCGCAGCAGCGCCTCCGCGGTCGAGAAGGAACGTCGGCAGCGGGGCGCCGCCGTGGCCGACGGGGGCGAAGCCGGCTGGAGCGAAGGTCGCGAGCTTGCCCTCCACCCAGACGCCACGCACGTCCGTGTTTGGCCCAGCGCGGAAGAGCTTTCTGGCCTCGAACTGCTCCCTGCGGCTCATCGCGATGGCGCAGGCGACCACGTTGGGCTTCGGAGGCTACCCCATGCGCGTGACACGAGCGGCGGGTCGGTCTTCTTCATCTAGTCGATGACGCTGAGCGCCTCCTGCTCCTCGGCAGGGGTCGGGCGATCGCGTGTCGGCCCCGCAGCGTGCGCGCTCGAGCTGCCCGCGTCCATACGTATATAATATCGAGGCTGCGAAGCGAGCGAGGTGCTGGAATTATCCGCGTGGTCCTAGCTAGTGGAGAGCGCAGGCACGCACAGCAGCGCCGGAGAGGCGAGGCGGCGCCGGCGGCTAATTTCCCTGAGCCAGGATTTTGTTTGAGTCCTCGGCAGATTTCGTTGCGGCACCTCTCTTTTTGTCATGGTAAATTTGGATCAGATTTCTTAGGCAAGATCCACACTCACCACGGCAGATTTCGCCCAAATTTTGCGCTACACGCGCTTTTGCCCCCAAACCCGTCCCCGCCGGTGCGGTTGGACGCTACAGACTCTGCTGTGAGTGTGTGTGTGTGAAAAAATTCATAGAGAATCCTCAGATAGTAGGCAGATTTCGCGAAATTTTGCGCTCGCGCGTACATTGGCAAGTTTTGAATCAAATTTCGCGAAGTCCTGGCCCAGGGCTAGCGGCTAACCAGGGCGTCGGAGCGCGTGCCGAGGGGCTGGGCGGGTGCGGGGGCTAATGTCACCTGGGGCAGCTGCTGGAATTATCCGCGTGCGCCTAGGAAGCTGCTCGAGGGAGGACTAAAACGTGCGGTGCCCACGATGGGACGAGTTCGCTGGGACAGGGCGGCCTGCCAGCTCTATTGGGTGGAGAGACTGCGTTTTGTTTTTTTTGACGTTACGTAAGTCACTGCCGCAACAATGCTGGGGGTTAAGTAAGTAAGGCCTGCCGCCAGCCAGCGCGCTAGGCTCAGGGGGTAAGTAAGTAAGCGTCAGCTCCGGCAGGGAGGGCGGCTGTCGTGGAAGGGTGCGACCAACCACCGCACGCTCCGCTACGCTTAGTCCCGCCCGCATTGCCTCGACGCGCTACACTAGTACTCGCACAGCGGTCGTCATGACGCTCAGCCCAGCCATGTCGCAGCTGGAAATGGAGCGCGCGACACGCCCGTCCACCGCTGGAGCCTGGAGGGCATACTAAGGGCCGTAAAGCCGTACCGTACCCTTAGTGTCAGGTGCTGCTTAGCGTGTCAGGTGCGTGCATGCGCGATGCGCCGTTTCTAATCCTGAAATCGGCAAATTTGCCCCACGATTTCCGAATGTGGAGGTTTCTTAATACCCGATACTTAAACTGTAGTCAAGAAGAATTACTGAACCAAACACAAATGAATGGCATCTTCGCTTGCTAGCCGGCGAGCCAGTTGAAGACCATCACAAAGTTGGCCGTCAGGAAGAGCAGCCCGCCGGCGATGAGGTGGTTGTTGCCCTTGGCGGCCTCGGAGCCCTTGGCCTGCTCCGCGTTCTTGAGCCGCTCGCGCACGTCGGGCACCTTGGAGTTCCACGTGTTGGCGCGGAACTTGCTCGCCGCCTCCTGCCGCGCCGCCTCGGTCGTCGCCGCCTTCATCTCCGCGTCGTACCTCTGGCGCGCCATCGGGTCCGAGAGCAGCTGGTACGCCTCGGAGATTTCCTGCGGCGGGGGTAGGTGTCGGCTGCCTTCCCGCAGGGCGGCAACAGCAGCGCTGGTCTGTCCTCTGGGGCGTGGGGCACATACCTGGAAGCCTGCCTCGGCGGCCGCGCGCGCGTCGCCCTGGTGCCGATCCGGGTGGTGCTCACGAGCGAGCGTCTTGTAGATGGCAGTCAGGTCGTCGGCGTTCACGTTCTTCTGCACGCCCAGCACCTCGTAGGCGTCGCGGGCATCCTGCTGCGCGCTCGTCGAGAGCGTGCGCCGCGACGCAGGCGAGAGCGCCGGCAGCGGTAGTGTCAGGCGCGGCGACGCGCGCACGAGCAGCGACGGCAGCGATCGGTGCCGCGGGTGTGAGGCCGACAGGGCTCTCCGAACGAACAGCATGTGTTCCGGGCCTCCCGAGGGGGAGGGAGGATAGGAGGGAGAGGCGGCAGCAGTGGTGTCCCGCCTCTGACTGACTGACGGCCGCCACACCGGTTGAGTTCGCGGGAGTGAGTGAGTGAGAGGCCACCACCCACCCGTGGACACAGTGCCAACTCTAGTTGACGTAGGTGATAATCTCCCCACCCCGGCAGGGCGCAGGCAGCGGCGCAGGTGTGCGGGCACCGCAGCTTGCCGCACAGACATGCGCACGTCGGCTGAGGACGCGGTCGGCAGCCAGGCCTCGTCTGCGGGCGTGCCGCACACCGACCGCACCGGGGGAAGACGGCCGTTCTCGTCGGCCGAGGCAGCAGGGGCGGCGCTCGAGCGTCGCCCCAGCAGGCCGCTCTCACTGCCGCGCCCCATGCCGGGCGCTCGGCCATGCGCCTGAGGTGCCTGCGTGACGAGCGAGACGGGCGCGCGCGCGGGCGGAGGTGTGAGCGGGGCGGGTCGCGAGGCTGCGACGCGAGGGAGGGACCACAGCACCACCCGTGGACGCCGCAACACCCGCCGGCCGAGGGCGGCCGAAAGAGCGAGGCGGCGCTGCCGGCAGCGGTCCTTGCGAGTGGCGTCGCACATGCTGCGCCGAGGCGCGGGGCGGGCGGAGGTGTGAGCGGGGCGGGTCGCGAGGCTGCGACGCGAGGGAGGGACCGCGGCACCACCCGTGGGCGCCGCAACACCCGCCAGGCAAGGGCGGCCGAAAGAGCGAGGCGGCGGCGCCGGCCAACCAGGGGGGCGGAGCGCGCGCCGCGGCGCCGGGCGGGTGCGGGGGGCCAACGGACGGCGATGGGGCGGCACGCTCGTGCGAGAATCACCCCCGTGCGACCATGCCGCGGGCGCGAGGGGCCGAGGGCCCTATTCCTCGATGCGAAGTCGGCGTACGCGACGCAAACAGTTGGGCGGAGGCCCCGCGGGGAGCACCTTGGACATCAAGAATTTTCGGGCACTCTCGGTGTCGCGCGGCGTCCGCGCGTCGACGCGCGGTCGTCAGATTACAACTTGGGTTTAGAATCGGCCATCCATGAGTATGGGCTCCCCTTTCGCGATACGCCACGCGTCTTTGCACGCCTGGGACTCGTTCCTGTAGCAGTTCCTGCCGCGCCCCCTCACGCCAGACCGTGCACTGCGAGGCGCGACTTTTGATAAATTGGGCGTGAAGAAGGCGGGCCCACTGGTCAAAACCGGTCGGGCTAACCTTCCGAGCACATGCCTCGACTAAACTGAGCTCCCTGGGGCCGGGCTAGGACTTTAGGCTTTTCTCATAGGGTTTGACCATCATGGGAATCTTTGGGATAAATCGCTCTTTTTTTCGAGTTCAGACAGAAAGCCGCCGTCAGCTTTCACCACGTGCATGCTGCATCGATGTTTGACGTTTGCGCTGCGAGGTTGTGTGCGACTTGGGCGATGGTCTCATCGTGTCCGCCTCGATGAGGCGGTCATTTCATCTCGCGGTGGTGCAACGATCGTCGGCCTCGGTGAGCCGCTAGCGCGCTCCCGGCGCTTCCCGGCACGCGTTGCACCACCACCGCCTCGGCGCCGCTGGGTCGCTCGGGCTGCGCACGTGCGCACGACAGGCCGATGGTGCAGCTGTGCGCGCCGACGTGACTGCTGAGGCCGTGCACACAGCTGCACAGGCATGCTATGTGGCCTCTGCAGCTTGCGCGCCGGCGGAGGAAGCTGCTGGCGCTCTCGTTAGCCCCCACAGCCCCCACAGCCCCACGCACGGCCCCACAGGCGCTGGGAGCCCATCTGGGACGCCCTGGACCCTCGAGTTAGGCCATGGGGAGGGCCAGATCGCGAGTTAGGCCATCATCAGAAGTCACCTCGATGTGTATGAACTCCAAACAAAGAGCGATCTAAAAGTAGAAATGAAATGAGCCTGTGATGGCGCGCCATGGTCACGTGGATCCCACAGGCCGGCGCTGGCAGCCTGGCACAGCCATGGTCACATGGATTCCACAGTCACCGCACAGCTCACCAAAATTGCTGTGGGCAGCCCTCTTTCTTCTCTGCCTCTCGCATGCTGCGTGTCCCTGCCCCCGCAACCGCGACCACCCACTCTGATGTATCATGTTCGGCGGTGTGCGCGGCCACCCCCCTCTCCCCGCCCCCACCAGCCCCAAGCGAGACCGCTCATCATTTGATGAACTCGTTTAGGTCCTTCGCCTTGATGCCGTCCCACATTGAGAGCAGCTCGGTATACTCGGCACTCTCGGGCAGGCAGACGCCCATCTTGCTCGCCTGCTGGCGGCGGCTCTCGTGCTCGAGCAGCTTCTCCACCAGCTTGCAGTCCATCGTAAAGTCGTGCAGCTTGGCGCCGTACTTGTGCTTGAGGTGCGGCGCGCGCAACCGTGGGTTATGCGCCTTGAGATGCACCGCAATGAACTTCAACGCCGTCGCCTTAGCATCGAGCGTCGGGTACTTTGGCATCAGCTCGCAGAGCGCGTTGAGCGCCCCCTGCAGTGCCACGTTTGCGCTCTGCTCCATGAAGCCATGGATCGGCAGCCCGCCCACGTCCACCATGCCCGCGGCGGGCGGCAGCTTGGCCGGTAGGATCAGCGCTGCGTACCGCCACGGCGCCGCCAGGAACTCGGCCTCGGTAGCGGCGTTGGCCATCGTGAAGAGCTTCCCCATGTACTCGACGGCACGCTCCTTGACGCCCTTTCGCAGCGCTGCCACTCGCGCCGCGTAGTCGCCCCCCTTGGGCCCACGCCCCAGAGACACCGGGCAGAAGCCCTGCAGCTCCGGCACCAGAGGCTCGGCGCCCTCGGTCGCCGCCTCGTCGGTCGGAACCGGCCTCGGAAGCGCCGTCGGCAGCACTGAGCTCGCGAGCACCTCGGTGGGGCGCGCGAGGAAGGCGGCGAGCTGCGCGGGCCCCGCCATCGCGTAGCACTTGCCGCGCAGCTCGGCGGCGTCCTCGAGCGCGGCGCGTGCGTCAGTGCCACTGCCGCTCTTGGCGAGCCGCCGCTCCCGCTTCCAAGTCACGGGGCAGTAGGTGCCGAAGCCGCCCAGCTTGGCCGCAAACTCGTCGGCCGTCACGCCCAGCTCCCCAATGGCCGCGGCCCCGCCCGTGGCGACGGCGGCCGCGTAGCGCTGATGCATCGTGATAACATGGCGCGTCTCCGCCTCCGCAGCGTCGTACATCGCCCAGCCGTTCTTGCTGCCGTCGAGGGGCACCACGAGGCCGCGCTCGCCGAAGTACGAAAGCACCGCAGGCGTTGCACTGCGCCGCGCCGCAATCTCCGCTGTCGAGAGCGCCGCCACGTCGACCGTCGGCGTTCCCGCCCTCACGGCGGCGGCGGCGGACGACGTGGCCGCCTTCTCCTCGGCGGCGGCGTCTGGCAAGGTCGCGACAAAGACGCGGTGCGGCTGAAGCCCCGCGGCGAGCATGCCACGAGCAAGCGTCTCATCCTCCGCACCCAGCAGCACCCACCCCTTCGAGAGGCAGTCGGGCGCGCCAAGACGCAGCGCCAGCGCACGAACAACGTCGTCGGAGCCCAGTGCTGAGCCGTCGAGCATCTTGGAATTGAGCTCACGCCCCAGCGCCGACGGACCAGCCACGCACGCCTCCACCGCCTCGGGTAGCGTCACCGCCGTCGCTCCGAGGCGTGCGGCGAGCTTGGTGGCGAGGGCGGGCGCGCCGGCGTGCGCGCCGCCCAGCACAAGCACCTTTGGCGGCACGTGCGGCGGCGGCGGTGGCGCCGACGCATACTTGTCGGGGTGCGCGACAAACTTGTCGCGGTTCGACGCCAGCTTGAAGAGGTAGATGGCCTGCCGCATCCGCGCCGCAAAGACGCCCTCGGGCTCCGGGCCCGTGGGCTTCTTCTTTGCCTCGCCCTCCTCGCCCTCCTCCAGGGGCGCCTCCTCCTCCTCCGTGCCCTCCGCCTTTACCACCGGCGGCGGCTCCGTTGGGATGAGCGGCGCCGATAGCGTCTTGCTCTCGAGCAGCTGGACCGGGTCGTGGTAGCCAAACTTGGAAAGCACCGCCGCGCCAGAGTCGAGCTGCTTCGCCGCGTCCTTTGGCTCCAGGCTTGCCGCGCGAACAAAGAGCGACGAGCGCTTCGAAGTCCACGGCGCCGCCGCCTCCGTCAGCGCGCGCTGCAGACGCATCGGCTTGTGCTCTCCATTGAGCGGCAGCAGCGGCACCGCCGCTGTCGCCAGCACGCCGTGCCCCTCCTCAAGCTCGGCCTTCTTTGCGGCGTTAGCCTCGGCCAGCGCGCTCTTCTTCGCCTCCTCGCTCTCCTGCCAAGCCTCCGTCATCGTACCCAGCCGCTCCTCGACATCCTCCGCCTCCGGCGCCGCCACCTCGGCCTCCAGCGGCTTAGCTGCCGCTCCCTTGGCAGCCTCGTCGGCCGCTGCCGCGTGCAGAGGCCCCTCGGGGTCCTCCTCCTCCTCCACCTTGGCATCAAAGAGCTCCAGGCTCTTTTCGGTGCGGAGCTGCGCCTCAGCATCTTTCTTGACCGGCGGCGGCGCCGCCACGAATAGACGCTTGGTCGCCTCATCGTCACCCAGATCGAGGTTTGCCACAGCGTCAGGCACGATCTTGAGCTTGAGCAGAGCCTCCCACTGCGCCGCACCCAGAGGCACCGCAGGGTCCCACTCGAGCACGGCTCCCTCGCTCTTGACCGGCGGCGCCGCCAGCGCATCTGCCACAATCTGAGCAATCTCGTCGGCCGAGCGCCCCGTCGGCCCCACCTCCTCCTCTGGTGGCGGCTCCTCGCCCTCGGCGGGGGGGGGCGGCGATGGCGGCAGCGGCGCCGCCTCGATCAGCTTCGCCAGCTGCAGCAACGGCAGCTTGCGCGACTCTGCCAGCAGCGCCGCCTGCTTATCGGCACCCGCACCCGCCGGCCCGCACACGAGCAGCAGCGGCGGTGGCGGTGTCGCCTTGGCCGCACCACCCACCACCTCCGACGGCGCCGCCACGAATGCCACGAGCTCCTCCTCTCCCGCGCAGAGGTACACCTTGTCGTCAAACGTCGCCGCCGCCTCCGGCTTCCCCTTGACCAGCCGGCCGTGCTTGGCCAGCGAGACGGGACAGTAGCCGACCGTCTCGCCGAGTGCCCCCGCGCCGAACGCCGGCATCGCCCCCTCGTCTGGAGGCTCCTCCAGCTTCGTCGCCGTAGGCGTGAACGGATTGGCCGCCGCGAGCACCGCCGCGGTCGCCGCCTCGATGGGCACCTCCGCGACGGGGATGGCGGCCACGTCGAGCACGGGCTTGAGCTCGCCCATTTGCTCGGCGTGCTTGGCGACCGCCGCGGTCAGGCTTTCGGCGCTCAGAGCCGCACCGTCGTCGTCCTTTGGGATCGCCTCGACATCGCCCTTCTCCAGCAGCGCCGCAAGCTTGGTCTGGAGCGCCTCGCCGCCCGACCCATCCACCAGCTGGACCACCCGCTGCGGTGCGACGCCGTTGGCAGTCATCGCCGTGAGCGTCGCCGCATCAACCGGCAGGTTGTCGAGGACGAACCCACCAGGTACCGCCGCCGTCTCGGGTAGCGCCGGGGCGCTCGCCGCATGCAGATAGTCGACCAGCCCAATCTTCTCGCCGCTCGCCGCCAGCGCCTCCAGAAGCGCCTTGGGCGCCTCCTCGAGCGCCGCACGCGCCGTGGCGTCGGCGGCGGCGCCCTTGAGCCGATGCAACAGCACCGCCGACAGCTCGGCGTCCGCCATGAGCGCCGCGCTGAGCTCCTTGGTTGGCACCTCGCCCGCGCCGGAGCTACTCTCCGAAGAGGACGAGTAAAAGGTTGCCTCCAGGCCGTACCAGAGCGCGAGCTGCCTTGCACGCTCCTCATCCGCTCCGGGCGACTCCGTCAGGAACGCGGCGATCGCGGAGGCCTCGTCCTGTGAGAGAGTGCCCTTGGGTTCGGCGGCGACGAGCGCGGTGAAGAGGTCCTCCATAGCGCTGTAGTAGGCCGCCGCAGTTCCCGACGGTGGCGCCGCCGCGACGGCCGCGAAGACGTCGGCGGCGGTCGCACGCCCCACCTCCTCCCCCTCGGCAGGCGCCGCCTTCTCCGCCTTATCAAAGGCGCCGGTGATCTCTGAGGTCACCAGCGCACGATCCTCGGCTGTCACCACGGGCGCTGCACCGCTTGCGACCGCCACAGCGTCGGCCAAGAGTCGCTTGTTGTCCTTTACAAGGCCCTTGGCGATCTTGGCGGCGATGCGCTCGCCGACGGGTCCACCCTTCAGCTCGAGCGCGGCAGGCAGCGACGCCATCGAGAGGATGGGCACACCACCGAGCTGTGCCGAGAGCGCCGTCGCCGCCGCCGCGCACCCCGCGAGGGGAGGGCCCACCACGGCGAGACGCGCCGAGGGCGGCAGCGCGGGCGGCGGCTTGCCGATGGCGGACGCGGGGTTTGCCACGAATGCGGCGAGCTCGGATGCTCCCGCCATGAGGTACAACTTGCCCAGAAAGACGGCGGCGAACAGCGGCGAGCCGCGCATCAGCTGCCCCTTGGCGAGAGACACCGGGCACATCTCGCCCCAGGCTGACGGTGCAACCGCGCTACCGTCGCCGCCCGCGGCCGCGGCGAGGGCAAGCGCGGCGTCACGCAGAGCGTTGAGCTGCTCGGCGAGCGGGAGCTCCTTTGCCTCCTCTGGCAACGGCACGGCCTTTGGCGGCACGAGCGGGCGCGGGTGGCCGATTGCGACCAGCGCCGCCTCCAGCAGCTTCGGTGCGGGCAGCGCGCCCTGCAGAGGGATGGCGCCTGGCAGCGCCACCGCGCCCAGACTCGTCTCCGACGGGAGCGCCGTGTTGGCGAGCGCCACCGATGAGAGCAGCTCCGCCTCCGAGGGGAGCGAGGGCGGCGCGGCCTGCTCGCCCTCGGCGGGCGGCGGGGCCGGCGGGTTGCCCGCGCGCGGCATGAGCTCGCCGGCGGCGCCACGGTCGAATGTGGAGAGCGACGCCGGCTCGAAACGGACTGCCGCGCTCGCCGCGCTCAGCTCGGCGCCGTCCAGGGCGAGGGCGAGCGTGTGGGTGGGCGCCGTCTGGAGCGCATGCTCGCATGCATGCGCCGCGTCGAAGCCCACCATCACCGCGCCCCTCACCGCGACCTCTCCCGACACGAGCATGACCTCCACCGCCGCCTCGCCGTCGGCCACACCTACCGAATGCCCCCCGCGCAGCGCCTCCGCAAGAGCGTCCGCGTGGGCGTCGCCGCCCTTGCCCTCCGTCAGCGCCTTTTCTGGGGTGACAAGCACCAACCCAAGCTTGGCCGAGAGAGCCGCAGCGAGGGGCGCCGTCGCCAACGGCGGGCCGGTCAGCCACACGAGAGGCCGCTGCGCAGTCACGATCGCCGCCTGCGCCTCGAGAGGTGTGAACGGCTCCGTCTTCACGCCGCTCATCATCGGCGGCGCCGCCATCGGCGCCTCGACCGCCGCCACGTCGGCGGGAATCGGCACCATGGGCGTCGGCGCCGCCATTGGCGGCTTTTTGGCGGGAGAGAGCAGCGAGAGTTGGCTCTTGGTCGAAGGGCGCGACGCCTTGAGAAGGTGTTTGATCGAGCCCCCCATCGACGCGTTGAGCTCCGCGGGCAGGCCCTTGACCTTTGAGGGGGTCGAGACGAGCTGCTTTGCCGCCATCTCCTCCGCCAACACAACGCGCTTCTCCGCCATTTTCACCGCCTCGGCGTAGTTCATCGCAACCTTCGATCCTCCAGGTGCCAGCGCCAGGGGGTGTGGCTCCACCTCCTCCACTGCCTCCGGCTCCGGCGCAGCCACCTCCACCGCGGGCGGGGGCGGGGGCGGGGGCGGGGGCGCGGGCGCGGGCGCGGGCGCGGGCGCGGGCGCGGGCGCGGGCGCGGCGGGCGCGGCCTCTGCCGCGCCCTCCGCCGCAGCCTCCGCCCCCTCCGCCGCCTCCGCCGCCTCAGCGGGCGGCGCCGCCTCCTCGGTCACCTCCGCGGGCGGCACCTCCGCCTCGGCTGGCGCCGCCGGTGCCGGCTCCGCGGCGGCAGGCGCCGCCTTGGGCGTCTTTGGGGTCTTGGGCGTGCGCAGAGCGCTCGGCTGCTTCTGCACCATTGGAGTGCGCGGCATCACAAGCAGGTGCGCCGACGAGCCGCCCGTCGATCGGCCCGCCTGCTCCGGGCGTGGGCGGGCGCAAACGCGTGAGTGAGCAGCAGATTGGGCGGAGGCAGAGCAGCGCGCTGAGCTGCGATGGTCGAGGGATCGAGCTGCCAGGCGGCGGGCGTACCGACTCCACGGACGCGCGCGTCTTCAGCGTCGGCGGCCGCGGCGCGGCGGGCGCAACTGAGCCCTCGCCACCCACTACCTCACCACCGACAACGACGCCGTCTGTCTCGTCGTCAAACTGCGCCCAGTCGATTGGCCCCTCGTCGTACAGGACCATCGGATACAGGTGCTTGTCCGCCGCCCACGCATAGCTCACCGACTCACCCGGAGGCAGAGAGGCCTCGTCAACGTCGTCCTCCTCCTCCTCGACGACCGGCGCCGCCGGTACCGGCGCTGGCGCCTCCTCCGCCGCAGGCGCCTCCTCTGCCGGCGGCGCCTCCGCCCCCTCGGCCGCCGCCTCTGCGGCGGCGGGAGGCACCGCCGGCGCCGGTCCGCCCTTGAGGCTCGCGCGCTTGGATCGGAAGGTCTTGTACTCCTCGAGGCGCGAGTCGGAGGGGGGTGCGGGAACGATCGTGGTGACGGCGCCGTTGGCCTTGGTCACCGACTTGACCGTCACGCGCTTGAAGAGCTTGCGCAGGAAGTTGGCGTACTCGTCGGCCGAGATGCCGGTGCACCACATGTCGGCGAGCTCGAAGAGGCAGTCGTTCAGCTGCTCCTCGTCCATCTCATTGCGGTCGGCGGCGTCGGCCATCCAATCCTCCTCGCCCGCGCGGCGCGCCTCCTCCAGCGTGATGTCCGGGATGAGGACGAGGCACAGCTTCGAGTGCACCTTCAGGTACTCGGCCTTGCTGATCTTGCCGTCGCGGTCCTTGTCGTAGACCTTGAAGAGTTTCTTGAGCTCAGCGCGCACGCGGCCGTCCTGCTTGAGCGCGCCGCGCATCGCGAGCGCCTCGTCCGAGTCGAAGGCGGCGTCGCCCTGCATCCAGTACGGCTGGTCCTCGTCGATTGAGGCCTTGTTGCCCGGCGCCTCAAAAGTGAAGCGCAGGTCCTCGCCGTCCTGGACCGCCGGGCTCACCTTGGTCGGCTCCTTGGAGATTACGCGGCCAAATGCGACGTTAGTCGCAGCCATGACGCCAGCCGCGGCCGCGCTGAGGGCGGCGCAACGAACTTCAGAGGCAAAGAGTATATTAGCACAAACACACAGGCCTGCAGAACCCGCGAGGCCGGCTGGCTCGCGATCAGTGTAGTTCTCATGCGGCCCTCCTGACCGGCGGCTTAGGCAAAGCTAAGATCTAAAGTAATCTAAAGGCAAGCGACGCTTACCGGGAGGGTCGCACGGCGCAAGGCCGAGGAAGGATGAGCTGGGAACTTTGTCCTACCTACCTTTACTGTAGATCGGTACCCGCTTAGTGTAGGAAAAGCGCAGTATTGACAGCGATACTATCCGTGTTCGACCTCTGAGGCTCAGAACCACGCCCCCATGGGTCCAGAATCTGAAAGAGCATGTCCAACAACCTCAGAAACGCCTCAGCTTTGATGCGTGCACGTGCTCATGGACTGTCCACGTGGCTCAGGGGGTGAATATCAGCTCACGGCCGATCGCGGGTTAACTATTGGTAAGTATGCAATTGATGAGATGACACCTCACTTTTTTCTTCTTACCGGCCAGAGGCATCTCATAGCATGTCTGAGCCACCTGGTCTCCACCCAGATAGATCATTCAAAGAGAATTAGAATCGCTAAGTCGTGCTTTTCCTACACTAAGCTAGTAGACTGGTAGACTGGTAAATTCCCCTCTCGTGGCAATTTGGTGAGTGAGTGATCTTCACTCACACTCAATTTGGGGTGGTGCTGCCGGGCTCCCGTCGCCGCGGTCTTAGGTACATGTACCATAAGAATTGAGGTAATCGTCGTCGGGTGTGCCGTGCGGTGTGCGGGCCCGGTCGGTGTACGGCAGCCGCCCTCGTCTTCGTGGGTCATCCTGAGAGTCTCTGACTCGACCGACCAGTTTCCACGCCGCGGATTGGAATTCCGCCGGTCGACGCGGGGCTGCCGTGGTTTACCGGTGTGCGGCATGCGGGCGCTTGGCGCTTGGCGCTCGGCGCTTGGCGCTCGGCGCTTGGCATGCGGGCGCTTGGCGCTTGGCATGAGGGCGCTTGGCGCTTGGCGCTTGGCGCTTGGCGCTTGGCGCTTGGCGCTTGGCGCTTGGCGCTTGGCGCTCGGCGCTTGGCGCAGGCTCAGACTGAACCC
>Ga0209713_10001190_pt1 | contig 15348 bp, 3 predicted proteins | sample ArcOceMetagenome_3_FD_187444 | JGI IMG/M metagenome (GOLD analysis project Ga0209713, IMG submission 187444) | Marine eukaryotic phytoplankton communities from Arctic Ocean - Arctic Ocean- Svalbard ARC20M Metagenome (SPAdes) (version 2) | ecosystem: Environmental > Aquatic > Marine > Oceanic... | reverse complement strand
AATAAGTAGGGTGGGTGGGTGGAGAAAGAATTGCCATCGTACCTCAGAGAGGGCAGGCTGGCAATGTGTGTAGTATCGAGACAGGGAATCATCGTAACTCGCAGAGTTACAGTGTCACGTGATGGCCCCGAATGCGCCACTAGAAAGTCCGATATCAGTCAATTGAGTGGAAACTCCAATTTCCACTGAAGTGACGATATCAGTCAATTGAGTGGAAACTCCAATTTCCACTGAAGTGAATTCCTGGACTGGTGGTCACACTCTAGGCTCATCACGCCTGGGGCTCGATTCTCCTATATGTAATACCTGAGAGTGTAGCTTGACTCAATCTCAGAGTGTATTCAGGTCATCCTGTCATTGGTTGATCAAAGGGCGGTAACGTGAGACGTATCCTGGTATTTGATGGCACATCATTATAGGATTCCATGAAAATAGTAAGTATGTGTAATAAGACAAGTGAGTACTGCTCACAGCATTGGGGCAAAATCAGAGAAATCTTTGGCTGAGTCGTGGCCTAAACCTTAGAGGCAAGGTAATAGCAGCACAACTGCAACTTCCAAAATCCCCATCGCCAGTATGCTGCGAGAGTTTTGTCAGTTGCCTGCAGGCTGGAAGTCTGTAGCAATCTGCAGATCCCCATTGCCTCGACAGCGTACGAAGCATGCTGCATCCCAAATAGATGCAGCATATTCTCTCGCCAAGTCATTAGAAGCCCAAAAGTACCTTAGTGCACAATCTGATTTCCAACGGCCAAACTTTTTTGCTTGCTCCCATTGCATACCTGTTGGACCACCACTTGCTGGCTTAGCACTTAATAAGCGAGATAAGCCAGTAGCACGCAGCGAGTGAGAAGAGACATCTGCACCAGGAATGCCTGTTTCAATTGCTGCGCGTTTGAGCCTGCTGTTAACCATCTCTCTGGTTACTCCAGCAGTGTTGTTGTTCCACGAGAATACATCATATTCGGTATTTCTTTCCGAAATGAGCCACAGTCGTGCCATGTCTCTGACAATGCACCTCGAGTCCGTCTGATCTTTAATTGCCCAAAAACTGCGAGCCTTGGATTCTCCTGGCTTCGCTGTTTTGTCACTGAAAAAGATAACTTGCATCTCTGCAATGGTCGATAATTGTTGTGCTGATGTCAAGTTAATACGACGACGCCCTCCAGGAGAGCTGTCAGCTGTGTAAAATAAAATATACTTCCATTTGACTGTGTACTTGTCATTGAAAGCATACTCTGAAATCCTGCACAGAAAACTTATCGCAAACCTTACAGCAGTCCAGAAGGTGAACCCTGGTCTGGTGTTAAGGTTGAGTGTGCGACGTAGTGCCTGCAATGTTGTGTTAGTGACTGGTATTTTTTGTTTTTGAGGTTCATCCAAAGCTACAGCGTCAGCCAACATTGTACGAACCAAAGTATTGCCACTGAAAGGATCGGCACGCAGTGCTGCTTTGTGTTGAACACCAACACCCCATATTTTGGCCGCCACCGAGCTCGCTTTCAGGTTAAAGCAGGCAGTCTCATAGGTTAAGAACAATTGAGCCTGCGCTGCTGCTGCCGCTCTTTCCTCCTGTGTTTCTGATTTCAAAAAGAAAGGCTTTTTAAACCTTGCGCAAAAAGATAGCCAGTGCTTCCAGCCTAAGTCTGCTTGCTTTTTTGAGTCATCATTGAGGCGCCCACATGCATATCGCTCAAGCTGATCTGACATTTTCAGCAGTTCTTCAGCGCACACTGGTACATCAATGAGCCCCTCCCTGTTCAAATTGTGGCAAACATGATAACCCCTTTTGATTTTGGCTTTTCCAGCCAATTTGTGAAAAGAGGTAGGTGTCACATCAGTGCTGTGCAAAGGCTGGTCACAATAAGTGACATATTCCTCTGGTTTCCGAGGCAGATCAAGTGATTCATTGGCTCCATCCAGCAGATTAGTGACAGCCAGAAAAAGCTTTTCAAAGTATGAGGGGGGTACTGCATTGCCTGCGAACCTGAATCCCACTGAGTCACTTATGAAGGGTGTGTCTGTGGGAAAACCTTTTGCTGACAGACACTCTGAAGGCATAGGTCTTCGTTCGTGTATACAACCAGCCGGGTCAGTTTTAAGAGGTATTTTTGCCCATGTACAGAAGGCTTGTCTCACTGGACACATGGCTTTAAATCTAGGCCAGCGTATAAGACCTGCATTGCCTGAGGCAAGAACTGTAGGAAATAGACCTGAAGGATGCCAGACTCTGGCTGGAAAAGCAGGATTACCCAGCTTATCCTTACCATACTTGTAGCCCAGTGTGAAGATGCGATCAACTGCTTGCCTGCACCAAGTTTTTGTTATGCGGTACCATGATCTATGGTCCCAGAATCGTGAAGGTACTAAATGTGAGGGTTGCAGAAAGTCACCAGCACATGTTGAAGATCCATCAGGCTTTGGAAATTGCCACGGTGCTTGCAGGTCTACAGTGTCATGAAATGCCACTATGATCCTACGTGCTCTGTGCTCTGGATCACCATGTTCTGCAAAAACTACTCTTTTGGAGTAAAACCTTGAGAAACCACACTCTGCAGCATGTTTTTCGAGAGTTCGTAGTGCTGTACCATCGTGCAGAGTAGAAACTCCGTCAACATTTTCAATAACCACTACTCTTGCATTTGCAGCTTTTGCACCCACAAATTGTTGAATAAAATGATCACCACCTTTTGCGCCATTTGAGCCCTTGCGTGAGCCGAGTGGACAGAAATCTTTACAGCTGGAACACGATAACCATATGTGCACATTTGGTATGCGGTCTGTAACTAGCGATAATACATCACCTAAAGAGGTTCTGCCTGTGAGTTGCTCAAACTGATGAATCTCAGGGTCAGCTATGTCCGCACCAGCTTTCACAAATATACCTGCCATAATTGCTGCGACACTTCCACCACCTCCTCCGTGATAAGCATCAAACAATGAATATCCAGGTGCTGTGGCCAGCCTGTCGTTGCGTGCTCGTAGCTGCTTCCAGGATAACGTGCAGCCTGCAACTTGTGGGGTCTCAGTGTGAATGTGATCCACTGAATACGCCATCGGGCCAAACGAACCCAAAGTGTCTGGTATCTGTACAGCAGCTGCCACTACTCGTCGCTGCCAGGACTTGTCAGGAGGATTGAGCAGTTCCTCTGGATGAAGAGAAACAGGTGGGAGATTTGGTATAGCGGTCACATCACCAAGACTTGTGATCAATTCATCAAGTAGGGGAAAAGGAGAATCCCAGGAATGAGCTAGCCACTGTGAGAGAGCTTTCACTTCATCACAAGCCTCTACTCTTTGCCACAGTGGCATGTTGTGCTGTTTTAAAGTGTAATTCATTTTCTTCACAAAGTTGGTATCCAGGCGACTCGTTTTGTCATAAATGCCCATGTTTTCTGTTTGACAGTAAGATGCCTCCATTGGCGCCTCGTCAATTGCTTGGCGCAGATTGGAAGCCATTTGCATAGCCTGCATGTGCACATTGTGAGCATATCCTTTGTTTATGCAGCCTACTGAACCTTGGTTGTCTTCTAGAACTATGCATGGTCTGCCTGCGATTAATTTCCTGAACTGCCACTCAGCCATAGCTTTGTTTTGTCTTTCCAGTACCGAAGAGACAATGGCCTCGCCTTTGGTAGCATTGCCTGCGGCAGCCCTTGCGAACTCAGCTAAAACTTCTGGTGGGTGTGACATAACAGCATATTGTCTGATTTCTCCAAGTACAGGATGCCACATCTCTATTCCAAAAGATTGAGCCTTCTTGCTGAAGTCACCACTCAGCCAGACCAGCCATTTAGATTGACCTGGAATTGATAACCTTTGTTCCAATGGAAGCACTGATGCCATGGAGCAAGAGGCTACACGTGGATTGTCTCTGCATGCGTACATGAGTTTTTTGTAAGTCAGTAAGTCATTGTGAAATTTCATAGTTGCTTGCACTTGAGTTTCACCCATATGTCTCACTGGCTGTACTCTAATCTTGGAGGATACATTCGGCAAGCGCAATTTCTCTATGCCAATGAGAGCAGCTGAGTCACCCATTTTGGTTGCATATAGTGCCCAACGTAGTTTGCCCCGAAGAGAAGCACACTGGTCAATTGTGAAATGTGTTTTGTCTGGAGCAAATTCAGGCGATTCCAGCAAGTCTATGACCTGCTGTATCTTGTCTTGCGGCATGGTAACAGTGAAAGTTTCCACGTCAAACCAGGCACCTATGATTTTTTGTAGGCTACTCCAAAAGGATGACTGTGCAAATTTCTTTGCTGATACACTGTCCATACCCAAGTGGCTGGTGATGGCATAGATGAGATCTGAGGCTGCACCAATAGCTGCTTCACAGCTGGTAAGAGCCACGCTGTAGAAATCATCAACATGACCATCGGATGATCTGATGTGGTCTGGGTATACATCTTCTGACAACACCTGCCAAGCATTACGCTCGGTATCTGTGCCTGAGTCACTGCAACAATTTCCACTTTCAGCTGGACTGAGCAAAGTAGTGCTAATGGCTGGATTCAATGTTGTAGCTTTGCGCAGATCTGATTTGTGAACTGCCAATATAGAAGCTGTGATGTGTGAGAAGGCTTCTGCTGATCGTTTCCAACCAAAAGTACAACACATAGGTATGATTGTATAGCCAGCTACCCTTGCACATTGTACACCAACCAATGTAGGACTTATTGGTAACCTGTAAAAGGCATCTGATGCATCAGCAACAAACATAGCGAGGTCAATGTCATTGACATCTTTGATACCGTATTTCTCTGGGTGTTGCACCATATCAATATACTTGAAGACGGTTTTAGCAGCAATTTTTGGAATAGTAGTGTAGCCATCCTCCTCAGGAGGCAGATCATCCATACGTTGATTGACACCATCATTCTGCGATGACAGGTTTAAAATGGGTCTAGGGTCTTTGCCTGGAGCATAAGCCAAAAATGAAGGTGATATGACCACTGATCCCAGTGTATCAATGTAATCTGCGTCTGTCTGGGGCAGCATCAGAACTCGTCCTTTTGCTGCCTGTCGGAAATAGAAATCCAGCAATATCTTTTCTTCATCTGGATCAGTTGTGTTGCCTTCTGACAGATCAAGTGCCGGTCCAGGTAGGTCCCTGAATTCTGTAGCAGAAATGCCATTGCGAGCAATTTCCACCAAGCCATGCACTTGCTGCTGCGTGAGGTGACCCTCATCTATTGCAGGTTGCAGTACTGTTGCAAGTTTAGTTGGATTAGTGCAGGGTAGAGCTCTGCCTGGGTGAAAAGATCTGAGTATTTGTGTGACCTCATACAGAGGACCATTATCGGAAGCTGGTGCAGTCTGTAGTAAGGCAGAGTGTATGCTGGTTATACTGGCTCTCCAGGCAGCTGATTTGGAGTATTCTTTGTGATCACCCGAGACATTAGCTTCTGCTACTAGGTCCCAGTGTGCGTTACGTAGTTCAAGCAGCTGTTGATCTGCTGCCAGCTGTGTGTTTTCCCCATTGCTGGAAGCTACTGTGGTTGTCAAATGACCTATGTGAGCAGTGCATTGAGGCAATTGGCTCTGCTCTCTGTCAAGTGACTGGTGTAAGACATCAGCCTGTTGTCGCAGATGTACTATTGGTGAATTGATAGGTATCGGCCGAAATGAATGGACCAGTGTGAAGGCTATCATGAGTAAAATGCACATGATGGACAGTAGGTTGGCGTGTGGGCCTGTGATTTGCCTGAACCAGTTCTCTATCAATATCTGTAGAGCTGTAGCCTTTTGTTTTGCTGTGGCAGTACAGTGAGAATAAATTGATTGTGCCCATTGTAAAGCCGATTTGTTGTGTGCAGCATGATTGTTGCCTACACGCAGCATGGTCTGCTGCTGTTTGCGTGCCGTAATTGTAGGCCTGTTGGTTGATGCCCATGACCCCTTGCGCCTCCTAGAAAGCTGACAATGGCCTTGGTGGAGCCTGTGCTGAGTTTGTTTTCCTCTGACTGCAGAGTTAGACATGATGCAGTGATTGAGCGAGGCATGTAGATGATGTGAGCCCATATTGCTAGAATGATTGGGCTTGCTCAGTGAGTTTTGTTTTGGGGCTGGTTCACTGCCAGCCCTGGCCGAAAATACTGATCAATGTTCTGTTGATTGGTCCTGGAGCTATTGAGTTGATTCAGGTAAGTGGAAGGAGAGCATTTCAGATATTGAGGCAGTGTGTTGACTGGGATAACTGGTCTGCGAGTGTCAATGCGTTGATGACGCTTTCTAAGCCAGGTTGACATTGGCAGCTCATCAGGCCATTCTTCACTGGGTGAAGGAGACATAACTGTGTCCATCGAAGCATTTTCGCTGTATTCAGGGCACCATCTTTGTACCAGCTTCCTATACCTGCCTTTTGCTGCAGTAATATTACTGGTGAACTTTGTTCTGATGCGAGTCAGCCAGTTGTCTCCTTCCAGAGCATAGCGCTTGCGATCTACTGCATTCTGAAATTGTTGCAGCACATTAGTGTTTGCGTCTATTTGAGCAAAGGAGGGAGGAGAAAGACAATCAGAGTGAAAGTCCCCACGAGGCTCATATCGATCATTAGTGACGCTGCTCATAGGAGAGCCCAGTTCCTCAAAACTCGAGTTCGAACTGGTGTCTGATTGCGACAGTTGACGCTGCCTCTCTGTGTGAAACAAGATAGACAGCCTTGCCTTTGGTCTGTTGATTACCCAGCAGGAGTCACAGAAGGTAATCTTATGCTTGGTGGTAGCTTTTCCGACAACCAGCTCAGTGCACAGATAGCACGTGTCTGCTCTGCGAAAGCTCGAGCCACTGAAAGCAGCCAACAGTCCATCCTTGTTGTAGCGGTTCATTGCCAAATTGGTCGAAAAGCTGTCATACTCATCGAAACTACGCAAGTTCTCAATACACTGTGACACCTGGGATTCTGTGAGATCATCGATTATTGCTGACAGCACCTCGAATGCGTGCTCCAGTCTACAGGCCTGAATAGGATAACCTGTCTGTGATGACTGGACCTTGCACCAACACCCTTGAGCACCACACAAATTTGCATGCTGCTTTGCAGCAGCCACTGTTCCCTGACACTCCAAGGCAAATTCAGCTGATTGTGTAAACAATGCTTGTGACACCAGCTTTGCCTGGAGGTTTTGGTAAGTGAATGAGTTGGTAGACTGCTTGAATGACGAGATAGCTCTGGTCACGAGTGCTTTCGGAGAGTGCTCCACTGAAAGCTTCAAATGACGGTACACCAGAAAAATATCATTGATATGATGCCTGTATTTGACTTTCTGTGCCAGTGTAATCCATGCGTTGCAGCCAGCACTGTCATGCACGCCTCGGTCAATCCAGTGAATGATCCTGCGAACAGACAAGTATGATGCTTCCTTGTATTGAGGGTCACTGGTGAGATAAAAGCTGCGTGTGGCTTTCTTATACTGAGGGCTATTGTGAGTCATAGATGGGCACAGGTAGGAAATAACTGGCTTGTGCCAAATCTTGTGAACCTTGTTCAGAACCCATTTTGCACTGCCCCAGACTGCATAAGCAAATAATTCACGTATTGCCCAGGCAAGGTGTCTGGAAGTGAGCAAGAGGATCGACAGCCAGGTGCCCATGGCCATGAAAGCATGTCTGATAACCACCGCAGAAGCCACTTCTGAGAGCTCATCCACTGCCTTCTCAACCTCATTTTCACCACTGTCAGAGTAATAATCGTCAATGGCTGCCATGCGATGAAGGTGATCAGAGATGTTGCGAACTGCCTGATCATCAATACACTCATATGCAGCCTCAGTGATGGAATCAAACAGCCTTGCCTGCGGGTCGGTGTGGTCACCCTGACATGAGCGAGACTCATATACTGTTGGTGTGTAGGGAATGTGCTGCTCTAGATAGGGAATTGCCAGTTCCAATGCTGATTCAGCTGAAGTGTGTTGCATTGTTCTGTGAGCAGGCTCTCCAACACATTCCTCATGAGTTATGGGTGTGTCAGCAGCTTGATCACCTCGCTGATTGGAAGCAGTGTTGGTATGCATGACGTGTTTGGTCTTTGCACCCAGTTTGCCTGAAGTTGGAAGGGTTGGCCCAGATTCAGTGCTGAGTACATCAGGCAGTTCAAAGTACGTTATAGACAGATCTTGCAGAGCATTGCAGGGGCGTCTGTGTTCTTCAGAAGTGAAAACTGGAGAATGGACACAAGTGTAATCCAGGTCTTGCTGCTGCAGGGTTGCTTCGCTGTAAGGCAGCCTGTGGAAGGCACCTGCTGTGTCAGAGGTGCAAAAACAGCGCAGGCTCCTTCTAAGCTCTTCATGTTGCAGCTCAGCAACCTTCATGCCCAGCTTGGATGATGTAGGGAGTGCTGGTTGTGTGGTTGTTACATTTTGAGGCAGTGCGATTGTGAAGTTATCAGTTGTCAGTAAGGCAGCCAGTTCCAATTCACGTTTCTGTAGTTCTTTGCAATAAAATCTCCAGAATCGAAAGGAGATTTCTGTCGTCCTGACTATCCAGAAGTTTCCAGCAAAAGAAGTGTTCACGGCACCCCAATCAAGGTTCGTGAATTCTAGAGCCTCTGCTTCAAGAGCCTCTTGAATCGCTGTTGTCACTGGGATATTGGGACTGAAAGGATCAGGATACCCGATGGCTCTGCAGTAGGCTGATACACCTGCTAGCCCTTGCACTACACTGTGAACATTCATGTTGAAAGTAACTGTCTCATATGCAATGAATTTAGCCACTTGCCGTGCCACTGATAATTTGTGTGCCTGTGAGTGCATTTGAGCAGCACTTGGACAGAAGGGCAGAGCAAACTTGTCACAGAAAGCTGCCCAGTGATCAACACTGACTATCGCAGTTCGTATGAAAGACTGGCTGTGAGCAGGTGCGTCGTCTTGCGATATCTTAGGCCACCCGTACTTCCTTGGTACCAAAGGTATGAAGTCTTTGACGCAGCGATGCCCAGAGGCCCACGATTTTAGGTAGATGCCGTGCACTCGCTGGTATTCCTCAGAATCTTCATCTGAAGACGCAGCAAAGCTGACCAGTTTCCCCTCACTCCGCCACCAACGCTGTATGGCTACCACTGACTTGCCGATGGCTTTTCGCAGCAGTCTGTTCTCACTACCGCAGCGTGTGCAGAATACGGTCTTGTAGCCCAGCTTGTTTTTGCGGCATGTTACTGGCTTAAATGGTAATGAGCAGCACAGGCAGTTTCCGGGATGATCCAGGAGATCAGGCAGCAGGTTGTGAATGATGAGTTTGTTCAGCACACTGGGTGACAGAGGATGTGGATTGTGGAATAGTTCAGTGCCATATTTGGAGGTGAAGACTTGCTGCTGAAACAGCACACTGCTGGATACTACTGCATCCCTGCCATAAGCATAATTAATGATGATGTCAGGAAGCCTGCGTACTCTTGCTGCATATAGCAGCCTATCAGCAGCTGTGGCTGCATGGGTCATTGCCTGGACTCGTAGCACGGGATCTTCAGCAAAAGTATTGGTATCAGGATTGAAGGACAGAGTTCCATCGTCATGATCTCCCATGACTGATACTAGAGCCACCAGTCTCCGTCTGTGCCACAGCAGCACTTCATCAGAATCAAGAGGAGTGAATGCCAGCTCATCACATTCAGCGAGAAGCAGACTGGCCTCTGTATTGACTCCAATGCTGTGAGTGTGCATGAGTTCACATTCAGCCCATTGTGTCATTAGACTCAGTGATTTGTCAGTGTCCATCCTCTTGTTCTTATTCCAAATAGCAGATGTAGGTGGAAAATATATGGCACTGAGGTCAAGTTCTGAGCGATCAGGCATGAGATAAATTCTCTGCATGCCTAGAAGAGCTAATGCCCTGAGTCTGCATCTGATCAGCCATCTGTGCATGACTGTGAAATGAGTGAAGTATTGGGTGGAGCGCTCAACATGTACAAGAATCGAGATATTGAGATGTGACAGATCCACATTGATGACAGAAGACAGTCTGTGCGACCTAACCCTGCAAGGGCGGCAGTGGCAACTGCAGACTGTCTCCAGACCAGGCACTTGATTGGTGCAGTGTGTGCATTCTGTTGCCAAGTATGGTGGTGTGGAAATGATCTTCGTTACTCTTTGGCACCTGTTTGAACCATCAGCATCTGCACAGAGACAGTGATTTCCATTAACATCCTGTGGTGAGACTTTGGGGTCACAGTCATGCGCTGTGCTATCAGATGAGTCAGAGTCACTGTCATCTTCCTCCTCTCTCCCGGGTTTGGAGTGATGTGTTTTCTGTGAGCCGTGGCTGCTGAGTGGTACATGCATAGTATGAGGTACATACTGGTGCATGAATCTGACTGTGAGAGCTGCTAATGCAGCAGTGAACCAGAGCAGAATCCAGTGATCTGGATTGATAGCCATCATCACCATGTGAATGAGTATGGCAGCTGTTTGCGTGTAGGTGACTGGGTACCAGAAGGAGTGAAAGTTTGCATCATAAGATGCATCGTTGGATCTGTCACTATCTTGAGAAGTGTTGGACACTGGATTCGGAGGGTTGTATGGTAGCTCGACTGGTGTAATGTCCAGGAGCTCTCCATTGATTAATTGCACACCATTTTTCGCGTTTTGTTGCTTGGTGTGAGGGCAAGATGTGCCCTGCAGCTTGGCTGGTATAGGCACCAGGAGCTCATATTGTTGAACACTATTTTCTGCGTTACAACCAGCAACACTGGAACTAGTGTTGTTGGTCTGTTGCTTGGTGTCAAGATGAGGGGTGATAAACACCTCATTCTGCAGCTTGGCTGGTGTAAAAACCAGGAGCTTATGTTGTATTTCCACACTATTTTTCGCGTTTTGTTGCTTGGTGTGAGGGCAAGATGTGCCCTGCAGCTTGGCTGGTATAGGCACCAGGAGCTCATATTGTTGAACACTATTTTCTGCGTTACAACCAGCACCACTGGAACTAGTGTTGTTGGTCTGTTGCTTGGTGTCAAGACGAGGGGTGATAAACACCTCACTCTGCAGCTTGGCTGGTGTAAAAACCAGGAGCTCGTTGATATGTTGCACACCGATTTCAGCGTTATAATCAGCAGTACTGTGGTCAGCGCTGTTGGTCTGTTGCTTGGTGCGAGGGTGAGAGCTGAACAATGTGCTCTGCAGCTCAGCTGGTGCAGTATCCAGGGGCTTGCTGTGAGAATCTGTTGCAGTCTTTTGTGTGTGCTCTGACGTTGATAGATGTTCAACTTGTTGTTGCACTGTCTGCATGGGCTTTACCTTACCTACCATTCTTGTGGCAGGCTTGCCATCCAAAAATCGTACGAGTTTAGAGAGGGTATCTTGTGCTGACAGATAGTCAGGAACCACTGGTGGATTGCCTAACAGTGTGTCTGCCATTTGCGTGCACAGGTCAAGAGCAATATCGACAGATCTGTTCATTCTCGGAATGAGAACCAGCAAGTCTCTGAGTGTAGCTATAGGCTGATCCCAGCGAAGTTCATAGGCATGTCCCTCGTAAGCTGAAATATGGGAAATCAGAGAATCAAGTGGAGCTGTCCTCTCCTTATCAGCTGCCAAGATGAACACCACCAGCTCAATGACATCACCAGTGATAGTCCAGATGGCGATAGGACCCAAGCCGAATTCATCTATCCACCCATCCTTTGCAAAGTAAGGGCTGAGAGCCTGATTGCGTGATGCCAGATCTGAGTGAGAGACAATTGAGAGGTTAATGTGTTTGTCGACGTTTGTCAGATGATTAAATCGATTATACTTGTTGCGTACAGAAGCTGAGTTTGCCATGAAGCAGTTTGCTTGCTTATTAAGCACAGCGAAAGTAGGGGCTGATTTGGCCTTCTTTAGTTCAAAGATTTCCACCAGCAGACACCTTTTGTTCTCCCAGCCTCGTTCTGTCAGCAGGTTCTCATCTCGATCAAGCATCTTGGCTGTGCAAGGTAGTGTGGTGCCAGGTGTTATCCCTGGAAATTCAACTGTTAGATCTCTGACCTCAATGACTGGGTATTGGAAGTAGTCTGCCTTGAGCTGATCCGAAGGCTCATAAGGTGCAGACACAGTGGCTTTGGCTTTTAGGTCTGAGAGTTGCAGCTGTTTGATGTCAGTGCGAGGGATGGCTTCCCCCTGCCTGATAGCCTGCAGTTTGATGGCATCAGCTGCTGCACCACCTTTGCCTTCTACCTTTTTGTCAGCAGGTGGCAGTTTCCGCTGTTTGTGTGTTTGTTCTGCCTTTTCTCTCTTTTCATTCCTTGTTTTGAACTCCATAAAATTGACTTTCCGAAACACCTTGTAAGTGCCTGCCCATTGTGCAGTATTGAGAGGATGCTTCTCCACAGTCTTGGCGAAAGCATTGATATCCAAGATGGCAACGTCATTAATGTTGATGTGTGCAAAGTCATTCTTTTTTACAGTGCAAGTACTGGAAGAGTGACCTTTTCCATGACAGTGCAGGCACATGTCAAGCTTGGTGTCTGCCCACTGACCATCTACTCTCGGCCATTTGAAAACACTTGACTTTGCCAGCTCAGAGGCATGCAGATTGTTACGTCTGAATTCTTCACGAGTGATCAGTTTGCTGGACAAAGCAGGATTGGCCGTCTTGCCTGAAGACTCCTGCTCACCCTGAGCACCAGCCAGCTTACCGCTGATGTCTGGCAGGGAACCAGTGTCCCTGCTTGCATTCTCAGCCATTGAAAAGGCGGCGCTCTCCAGAGCCAGTTGAGCAGGCCTCTCAAACTTTGTGTCAAATACTGAAATAAATTGACCAACTCCACCTCTTATGAATCTGACCACGTACATGGGCATTTGTGAATCGGTACCAATGTTATTCCACATGAGGTCTTGACCATAGAGTTTTTCAAAGAAGGGCGATTTTGATATCCAGGCTATGCAGAGATTGTGATACCAACGCAGCGAATATGAATACCGTAAATAAATACGTCTGGTGGTGTAGTTGGCATTATTCTTTCCAGCTGCTTTCTTGCATTCCACAAAACATCTGCAGGCATTATGATGATCAGCAGCGAATACATCTCCACCAGTAGCAGAAATCAGAATGTCCATAAACCCAAAGAACTTTTGAAGTGTATTGAAAGAGTCTGGTGCATCCCAATCTATAAGCGGTGTTTTGCTGTTCATTGCATCAGAAGTCCATTGTATGAAAGTTTCATACATACCTGTGCCATCGACTGGTACGAGATCCTCCAATATGCAGAGTAGACCCTCACCAATTGAGATAGCCTTGAAGGCAGCGACGAAAATTTTCATAGTGGCGAGAAAGTCAATATCCTCCCCCAGCAACTCAGCCTGAGAAAAAACTTCAGATTGGTTCTTGATTGCGGATAAGGCCTCGTAGCAGGATGTGGCTCCCTGTGCTAAGACTGCCTTTGTGCTGCCACGACGATGTCGCATCATAACTGAGTTTTCAAACTCAGTAATTCTGTCCTTCTTTGGAATGATGTGCTCCAAATCTGGAGGAGGTTTTGCGTCATAACCCTGAGTAGCAGCTGAAATCTTTGCGTACTCTCGATCTACCTCTGCACGCTGAGCTGGTGTCAGCTTGTAATGCAGAGAGGCACGACATTGAAAGCAGATTTCTTGATTGAGCATTTCTGCCACTGTGCCATTGCATGGCATACCGCATGCTGGATGTTGACACTTAAGATCCAGTATGGAAGTGGGAGCACCGCATTGACAATGCTTTGCACCAGCCGGAGGTAGCAAACTGCAAGTTGTGTCTAGACATGCTTGTAGACCATATGTGGACGGCAGTTGGTGTTCCTCCCATATTGCGTGAGTGACCTTGTCCAGAGCAATGTTGAATTTTCGCTCTTTGCCTGGTAGATTTGCATATGGGTCAGTTGAAACTGGTTTTGCGACTGCCATTCGTAGCCCTAGAGCTTTCTGTTCCTTCAGTTCCTGCTCCATTGAAGCCAATCTTGCGAGAATCTTCTTTGTGGCATCGTGCTGAGCAGATGCTGTAGAGTGAACTAATAATCCATGCAGTCGAGAGTCCACCCCTGCTATATTAGCAGCAGCCAGAATGTCTGCATCACCAACTGGTGGTGCAGAACGGAGATCATCAGCAGCCCATTGATCTGCTTGATCTGCAGCCTTGTCAATTACGGATGACTGCAGGATGGTCTCCCTAGCAAGGTCAGCCCTGCGCTGTCCTTCTGAAATCACTTTCATCGATGCAGCAAGCTCTTTAGCAGCACTCTGATGCAGTGGAAGCGACGGAATAACGACTGGAGAAGGACTAGCAGCCTGTATGCCTTCATCGAGAATGTCAGAGATGTCCGACGGTTGAGAGCCATCAACCGATCGGTAGTCAGATTTATCATCTGAATTGGTGTGCTCAGACTCATGTTGAGATGCTGAGGACGAAGAATTAGAGTGTGCAGATCTTGCTCTGGATTTTGACTTTTCACGTAGTTGGCGAAGTCTCTGTATGGCAGACATACGTGGTGGGGGCACAGCCCCTGCAGATAGTAGTAAAGCGTCGCGATGCTCCGCAAGCAGCGCAGGCGCGCCATTTAACTGTCTGAAGACTGCAGAGGCAAGTTGAATTCTGCGACCAGATTCAAGGCGAACTTGCACATCTTTGCATCTCCCATCTGCCATGGTCTTCTGTGTGGCCAGGCAGTATTCCCCAGACACAGATATGATGGAGTCAAAATCTTCGCCCTCAGGCCAATCATCCAGTATGGCTCGAGGGTCAGCACGGGTGATGGCGCTCCATTGTCGCAGCAGCGCTGCGGTTTTCGATGGCTCTCGTTGTCTGCAGACGAAGTCATGCAGTGGTCTAGCGAGGGTCGATCGGAAGTATGCTGTCGTTAACCACTTGCCAAAGTAGAAACGCAGCATGGCATCCTCCATGACAGAGGAGGCCGCGTGCAGATTAACTGTTGTCTCAGCACGCTGAGCAGCTCGTTTTCGGAGCGCTCTAAAGCAGGAAGCAAGATGGTGGCGCAATGCCATTCCATCGTTAAGCAGTTCCTCATCAGGGGCACGTGATATCGGCTCCATAGCTGTAGCACGTAATCCAAGATGGGTCTATAAGGTCTCGTTGTTGCAACGCCAGGTGTCCTGTCGCAATGCAACGGTGAGTCCTCTGATTCACTCCCGCAGGGGAGAAAGAATTGCCATCGTACCTCAGAGAGGGCAGGCTGGCAATGTGTGTAGTATCGAGACAGGGAATCATCGTAACTCGCAGAGTTACAGTGTCACGTGATGGCACCGAATGCGCCACTAGAAAGTCCGATATCAGTCAATTGCAGTGGAAACTCCAATTTCCACTGAAGTGAATTCCTGGACTGGTGGTCACACTCTAGGCTCATCACGCCTGGGGCTCGATTCTCCTATATGTAATACCTGAGAGTGTA
>Ga0209713_10001188_pt1 | contig 15370 bp, 10 predicted proteins | sample ArcOceMetagenome_3_FD_187444 | JGI IMG/M metagenome (GOLD analysis project Ga0209713, IMG submission 187444) | Marine eukaryotic phytoplankton communities from Arctic Ocean - Arctic Ocean- Svalbard ARC20M Metagenome (SPAdes) (version 2) | ecosystem: Environmental > Aquatic > Marine > Oceanic... | reverse complement strand
ATGGGGCGTTTACCAGTCTACCAGGGAGTTCATATCTTGTTCGCACGCATGCAGCTGATCGGCCTAGTGTGCGCTCTCCTGCCAGCGGTGCGCCATCCTACGCCCTGTCTTCAGCGCCATGGCCACCTAATGATGGCGGAAGACATGAGCTTCGAGACCCTTCGCACCGAGATGTCCAAGCGAGGCATCATGACCTCTCTCGATCAGATAGAGGCGGATGGACCTAGCGCGTTCAAGGACCCGAGGCATATAGTTGAGTACGTGATGCTTGGCCTACAGCATCGTGGTCCCGAGGGCATCGCCGAGGCGTATCGCTTCACCATGCCGCCAGCCTCTGAGCGCTCCACCATTCACGGCACACGCGTTACAGGCGGCAAGCGAATCAGTTGGCTCGCTGGTCGCGTCATCGAGGGCACCGCCACTGGCCGCGCGGTCGATTACCAGGCATTCGAGCAGGAGCTCCACGAGACTTTCTCACTGCTTTGCGGCTGCGCGTCGTGGAGATTTGCTTCGCCACCACCCGACGCTCTGCAGGTACCGGGCAACGAGCATAAGAAGCCGAGCATCGCTGGCGGCCGGACGGGCGGCGCGATCCAGGCAGAGGGCTGGACAGTCGACTTCTTGATCGAGGTTGACGACCGGCACTCGGTGCTGTTTGAGCTGGTGTATGACTGGGGCGCGTGGTGCTATTGCATCGTCAAGGTCACGGTGTTGCCTTCCGCAGGCGCAGCCTCCGCACCTGCTGAGAGTGAGACCTGATGCGATCATTTGAAGTGTTTTTGCAGTGTTTTTCTCAACAAATATTAACGCGAACATGATGCTGCTGAGCCGTCCAGGTGGTCAAAGAGGAACTCGTGCATGCCTCGCACGAAGTAGAGGTTGTTGCGCTGCTCAGGGATGGCGAGCTGCGCGGCCGCCCACGCATCGTCGTCCCCTCGCGCAGCCGCAGGTCGCACCTCCTCCCACGGCTGAGTCACCTCCACCACCGGGTGGCGCGTCGGCCTGAGAGCTGCCGCACTCTCGCCAATCTCGCCGTTTGGCTGGTCGGGCGCGAGCGTCGTGGGCCACGTGCAGGCGCGCGACGCGCGCGGCATCGGCCCGCACGCGCGCAGCGGGGCTCGTGGCAGCGTGGCGGCCATGTCGCGCGTCCAGAAGCCGATCATCAGTGTGACGCGACGCGGCAGCTTGTCCGTGTCGCGTAGCGGCGGCGCGCGCCCTCCCCGCTGTGGCTTGGAACTGCCATCCCCGCCGCCGCGGCCGCGGCCGCGGCCGCCACCGTTGCCGCCGCCGCCGTCGGTGGCCGAGGCGCCGTCTGCCGCATCGGGCGGCGCCGAGGGGCACACGCCGTGGAGGCGATCCCCCGGGAAGAGGAGGACGTGGCCGTCGGCCGGGTGGGAGACGTGGGCGCGCCGTGCCGGCGCCGCGTCGGCGCCGTAGCGCTGGTCGAGCACGACCGTCGGCCCCGCGGAGGCGGTGGCGCCGGAGAGGTCGGAGAGGTAGAGCACCGACGAGACGGCGGGGTGGGCAACCTCGGGGGCCGAGCAGTACAGCAGGCCCTCCTCGGTGTCAAAGTGCATCTGGTGGCCGTGCCGGTTGCCGAGCGAGCGCGACGCCGCCTTCGAGTGCACCCACCACTCGCAGCCGACGACGCGGTCGGCGCAGCCCGTGAGCGGCAGCAGCACGCGCGCCAGCTCCTCCACCGCGTTGGTCGGCGGCTTGCGCGCGTCGTACCAAAACGAAAAGTAGCCGCGGTCGAGGTAGCTCGTCTCGCGCCAGAACGGCGCGTCGGGCGCGAAGCCCGCCTTGAGCCGCTGCAGCAGCGCCGGCGGCACCGCGCCCGAGTAGCGCACCACCTCCGCCGTCGCGGCGACCGAGGCGTGCGACGGAGGCGGCGCGGGCGGCGGCGGGCACGCTCGGATGGCGTCCCACAGCGCGGGCGAGAGGCGGTGGCGCACGCCGAGGCGACGCAGGTGCGGCACGGCGTCGTCGCCTGAGCCGACGAGTGACAGCAGTAGCGCGAGCATGTAGCTCGCGTTGGCAACCGCCTCGGAGCGCGGCGTCGAGACGAGCTCCGCAAACCAAGACGGGCGCCCGCGTCCTTCCGCAGGCGGCAGCGCCACGGTCGCCTCGTACAGCTCGCGTGCGCGTCGCCAGCGCCCGTGGTGTAGCTCCATCTCTGCGAGCCGGTATCTCGCCATCGCGTTGCCCGACCACACGCCCAGGCTCTGCTCCAGGGCAGCTCGCCCGGCCTCCAGCTGGTCCACCTCTCCCTGCGCGAGGCTTCCCAGCGTCGCGAGCGCGACCGATGCGATTAGCGCGACCGGTGGCTCGTCGCCGTCGTCGGCCTCGTCATCGTATGACAGAGTCTCGTCGTCTGTGGCCTCTCGTGCCTTTTCCAGAGCATACTCGGCGCATCGTGTGGCGGCGTCGGTGTCGCCGTCCTCGACGAGCTCGATGGCGACCCGGAGCGCAGTCGTTGCGGCATCCTTGGCAGCGGCGTGTGCGGGGTCGTTGGGCTCGGGTCGTGGGCGCTTGCGTGGCATTGAGCCGGTTTTCCGGAAAGCTAGGACTGCAGAGGCGACGAGGAAGCTCGGTCATGCCGACGTTTCCTGAAATAGTGCGTGGTTCAGCCGAAGCCGCAGGAGAGGTGGCGCCTCCTTCTCACTCGAAACCCGCTCAAACCATTCGACACATCAAGTACCCCCGACGCACGAAACACGCCGCCTCTTACCGTTGGAGCTAGGTGCGGATGCGAACAAGATGCCCTCGACGACGTCAAAGTGCCGCTCCAACCGACCTCCGTCCGCCACCTGCGCCCGCGCTTCCGGCGTGCGCGCCACGACGAGCGCCGCCTCCTCGGCCGTCGCGAAGCAGCCCAGGTAGGCCTTCTTGCCGTCGCGCCGCACCCCCGCCTGGTAGGGCCTGTTATTGGCGTTGAATGTCACGCCCTTGTAGCCGGTGCTCCTGCTCTCAGCCCGCAGCAGCGTGAGCCCCTCGGCCTCCACCTGCTGCAACGCTTCCTCCGCCGTCATCGGCGGTGGCGATGGCGGCGCTGCCGCCGCCGCCACAGCCGCCTGCACCTCTGGTGTCCTTGCGTACACCAGCGCCGCCTCCTCCGCCGTCGCAAAGTGGCCGAGGAGCACGCTCTTACCGCCCCGCCGCACCTCCGCCTGGTAAGGCTTCATCCTGCCGCTCTGGACGGCAACGCCCTTGTAGCCGGTGATGCTGCTGTACCTGCTGCTCTCTTGCCGCACCAGCGTCAGCCCCTCGGCCTCCGCCTGCCGCAGCGCCTCCTCCGCAGTCAGCGGCGGCGGCTCTGGCGGCGCTGCTGCTGCTGCCGCGGCCGCCTGCCCCTCTGGCGAACGCGCCACGACGAGCGCCGCCTCTTCGGCAGTCGCAAACACGCCGAGGTAAACCAGCGTGTTAGTGCCGGCACGCCCCACCTTCGCCACGTAGGGGCTGGCGGTCGTCTCGCTCCTGTGAAACACGCCCCTGTAGCCGGTGTTGCTGCTCTCAGACTTCAGCAGCGTCAGCCCCTCCGCCTCCGCCTGCCTCAGCGCCTCCTCCGCGGTCAGCGGCGGCGGCTTTGGCGGCGCTGCTGCCGCTGCCTGCCCCTCTGGCGAGCGCGCATATTTCAGTGCCGCTTCCTCGGGCGTCGCGAAGTAGCCCAGGTTCACGCTCTTGCTGCCACGCTTCACCTGGGCGCCTGGATCTGGCGATCACCTGGATCTGGCGATCACCTGGATCTGGCGATCTTCGAGAAGCTCACGTTCCTATAGCCGGTGTTGCTGCTCTCGGACTTCAGCAGCGTCAGTCCCTCCGCCTCCGCCTGCCGCAACGCCTCCTCGGCCGTCAACGACGGTGGCCGTGGCGGCCAGCGCATGGCGCACGGCGAGCCAACAAGTCTTCGCGCATGCAAGTCTTCGCGCGAGTACTTCGTAGGCGGCTTCTGGTCAGATACAAGCCTCAATATAGCCTCATCAATATAGCCTCAATACCGGCGCGGGGCCGGTCCGGCTGGCTCGGGATCAGTGTCTCCCCACGTGGGCTCTCCTGACCGGCGGCTTAGGCAAAGCAATGATCTAAAGTATCTAAAGTAGCCTCAAAACCACGTAATGCCGAAAAGCTAAGGTGGCGATGCGCGCGCCGCCCGATGAACCGAAATTGTACACACGAGAGTCCCTACAGTAGATAGCTGGACAGATCCCCTCTTCTAAGAGCCCTTACACACGGTTGATATCGGGCGTCGCGTCCCATCGCGTCGAAGTCACTCAATGATTCACAGCTCGCGACGCCTCATCAGGCCGGCGTCGTCGGCGCCTGGTAGCTGGTGGTGAGCTGCGCGTCGGAGGCGGCGAGCGAGCCGAGCGGCGCGGTCGGTGCCATCGTGCCGCTGCCCATGCCGGTGCGCGCTCTGCTCGACGTGAGGTCGCCCAGCTTGTCGGCGACGCCCGCGAACCAGCCCTTGTACCACGAGAGGCCGAGCAGCGCGACGAGGAGGAGCAGCACGATCACGACGAGCGCGATCGTGCCGCCGTCGCCGCCGCCGCCGCCGCCGCCGCCCCAGTCGGCGACCGAGTAGTCGTTGGCGACGCAGCTCTCGGCCATCTTGTCGAGCACCGTCTGGACGGCGTCCTTCTGGTAGCGGTAGCCCTCCTTGCCCGCCCACAGCACGTAGTAGAGCAGCTTGACGCCGTGCGGGAAGGTGACCTCGTGAAGGTCCGAGTCGGTCGTCGTGCCGATGGTCGTCTTGGCGCCGCCCGCGCCGGGCGAGAAGATCAGGTGGTTGACCGACGGGTCGGCGGTGCCGTGGATGAGCTTGTAGTGGCCGACGGTGCCCTTGGGGCCCTTCAGCTCGCCCTTCTCCTGCGTGCCGCCCGCGTCGGCGCCGACGTTGCCCACGACCTGGAAGCCGTCGATGGTGCCCGCCTTGGAGCGCGCCACGAAGACGAAGGCGGCGCCGTAGCCCGCCTCGTACTTGTCGAGCTTGCACGTGAGGTACTGCGCGTCGAAGACGCCCTCGCGCTCCTTGGGCGACCAGCGGTCCTCCCAGAAGGCGTCGGCCGCCTGCGAGCCGTCGCAGACCTGCGTGTAGAAGAGCGGGCTCGACCACTCGCCGTTGACGCGGAGGCGCAGCTCGTTGCCGTTGTCGAACATGTCGTTGCCGCCGTCGCCGATGTTGTAGCCGAGCGTGCCGCCCGAGAACTCGTAGAGCGCGGGCAGGTTGGCGGGCCACACGTCGTCGGCGCAGCGCAGGTCGAGCGGAGTCTCGCAGCAGCCGCCGCAGTCGCAGCCGAGGACCTCGCTGAAGCCGTCGCACGTGTACGGCATGAAGTCGCCGCACGTCGCGCCGGCGCACGGGCTGGAGCACGCGGTGGGCGGGCCCGGCGGCGGCAGCGACGGCGGCGCGGGCGGCGAGGGCGGCGGCGGCGACACGGCCTCGGGCGCGCAGCACGAGTGACACTTGCAGCCCCACGGCGCCTGCTCGAGCGTCGAGCACGCCACGTCGCGGAAGGCGAGGCACGTCTGGCCGCGGCACTCGCGGCCGCAGTCGTCGCTCACCGGCGGCGACGGCGGCGGCGGCGGCGGCGACGGTGGGATGGCGGCGGGCGGCAGCTTGGCGAAGCACGCCGGCGCGACGGCGTCGACGACCTGCTGGACGTGCGTCGCCTCAAACTTGAAGGAGGCCGCGTAGTCGAGGCCGGGGATGAGGGAGGGCTTCTTGCCCGCCCACAGCAGGTAGACGAGCAGCTGCTGCCCCTCGCTAAAGAGCACGTACTGGAAGTCGGAGTTGGTCGTGACCGGGTTGCGCGCGTACTTGAGGCCGCCGCGCGCCAGGATCAGGTGCGAGATCGACGGGTCGGAGCCGGCGCCGAAGACCTCCTTGTAGTAGGCGCGCACGCCCTTGGGGCCGGTCGCGTTGTGCGCCCACGAGTGGCCGTTGTCGTCGGCGCCGAGGTTGCCGTAGACCATCATCCCGTCGATGGACGCCGACGGCGAGTAGAAGACGGCGGCGAAGAGCGTGCCCGCCGTCACGTCGCCCGCCGAGTCGAGCGTGTGCGGCCGGCCGTCCATCAGCTTGCACGTGCCGTACTGGATGTCGCCCACGCCGGCGGGAGTCGGGAAGAGCCCCGCGCAGTCCTGCGTGTACGGCAGCCCAAACTCCCACGTGCTCTTGCCCGTCTCGGCGTCCTTGCCCTTGACCGCCAGGTAGTTGCCGCCGTCGTACATGTCGGAGCCGCCGTCGCGGATGCCGCGGCCGGCGTACCCCTCGGTGAACGCGTACAGGTTTGGCAGCGCGGGCTCGATGCCGGCCCACGCGTCGGTGGCGCACGTCAGGTCGGTGTCGGCCACGCAGCAGCCCGAGCAGTCGCAGCCGAGGCCCGCGAACGCAGAGCACGAGTACTTGCCGAACGAGCCGCACGTCGCGCCGTGGCACATGTTGAGGCACGCGCGCGGCGACGGCGACGGCGGCAGCGGCACGGGCGGCGGCGACGGCGGCGGCGGCGGGAGCGACGCCTGGCCGCAGCAGCCCGAGCAGTCGCACATGATGTGCTCGACGCTCTTGATCCAGTCGCACGACGCGAAGCGGAAGTCCTCGCACGTGCCGCCCGCGCACGGCCGCCGGCACGCGCTGCCCGACGGCGACGGCGACGGCGGCGGCGGCGAGCGCGGCGGCGCGGCGCTCTCGTAGCACGACGTGGCGACGGCGTCGAGCACGCCCTGGAAGTCGGCCTCGTCGTACTGGTAGCCCGAGTCGCCCGCCCACATCAGGTAGTACACGTAGTACACGCCCTCGCCGAACGTGACCTCGTGCAGGTCCGAGTCGGTCGTCGTGCCCACCACCGCCCTGCCGTCCTTTGTGCGCGCGATCACGAGGTGGTTGACCGACGGGTCGGCGTCCGACGACGAGTAGCCCGCGCCGAACACCTGCTTGTAGTAGCCGTACGCGGGGCCCCAGAAGGGCGTCGGCGGCGGCAGCGGCGGCGGCGGCGAGATGTGCGTCCCGGCCGGGAGCGGCGGGGCCGAGTCCTCCTCGCGCGGCGGCGGCGCCGGCGGCGGCGCCGTGGTCGTCAGCGGCACGGCGTTCGTCGACTGATGGCCCTGCCCGTCGGCGCCCAGGTTGCCGGCGATACGCACGCCGTCGATGGTGCCGGTCTCCGACGAGAAGACGGCGGCGAACACGGGTGCCGTGCCGCTGAGCTTGCACGTGGCGTACTCGGCGTCGCCCTTGCCCACGGGCGTGTCCTCCTCGTCGCACTGCTGCGTGTACTCGAGCGGCGCGCTCCACTGGCCGTTGACGCGGACGCGCAGCTCGTTGCCGTTGTCGAACATGTCGTCGCCGCCATCTCCGATCGTGAGGCCCTTCTCGCCGCCTGAGAACTGGTACAGGGAGCTCAGGCTGGCGGGCCAGGCGGCCAGCACGCAGTCGAGGTCGTTCATGTGGGCGCTGGCGCGCGAGACGAGCAGCAGCGCGACGAGGGTCGGCCGCATCGCGAGCTGGGTGCTGTCGTGCCGCGCGTTGCGCTCGCTGTACCCTCTCGCCTTGTGTCTCGCGAGCGCACAATCATCAAGGCCGCCGAGGGGCCATTACTACCAACACGAGGGCCGGCTTCAAGCCGAATGGAGAATTTAAGATCGACAAAACCCGAGTTGAGGGAAGAAAAGAACAACGAGATGAGGAGCAGCAGCAGCCATCAGCCAGCTGCACATCCGGGCGCGAGCAGGCCCGTGAACGCCGAAACGCGCGTTTGAGCCCAGGCTTTAAGGTTTAAGGTAGGCATGCACAGTGTGCAGGCTGCTGCCTAGTGTCGCGAACTCGTCCGCCACCCAGACTTGATAGTCACCGGCCGCGGGACACATGCCGCCCGCTGCCAAGAAGGCATCCAAGAAGGCGGCCGCGCAGTCGTCGTCGAGCGCCGGCCCGCCCGTCCTGCTGGCGCGGCTCAAGCGCGCCGACCTCGAGGCGCTCATCCTTCAGCACCTCGCCGATCGCGTGCCCCTCTCGATCGACTCGCTGAAGGCGCTGCCGTCGGTGCGCCCAAGTTCCAGGGCGAGGTCTCGCAGGGCCTGGAGCGCACCGGCACCGGCCGTTTCGACGAGGTCGACGAAGGCTGCCTGGCGACCATCATTTCGCTCGTCCCCTTCAAGGACCGCCTCACCTGCGCCATCACCGTCTGCAAGGCATGGCGCGATCTACGCCTCGATCTGGCGCTGTGGACGGAGATCAGGGCCTCCTGCGCTCGGCACGGTGGAGATTACGGCACGGTGTACGCCAACTCGGAAGGCCTGGCGCGGCTCATCAACTGGATGCCCTCGCTCGAGGCCGTGCGCACGCTCTCTCTGCAGGCTGGCGACAAGCACCTGCATTTCCCGCCGGACGTGGTCAAGCGGGTGCTCATGCAGCTTCCAGGCCTGACGAGCCTCGCCCTCGATGGCAAGAAGGTCACCGCAGCGTGCCTCAAGCTCGTTCCCCCGCGCGCCGGCGCACTCAAGGAGCTGTCGCTCTCGGCTGACTCCTACCACCCGGAGGAGGCCAAGCTCGTGCTGCGCAGCGCCCCGAACCTCGAGCGCCTGGCGCTGCCAGCCTACTCGGACATGACGATGGCGTGCAACGCGCTGCAGCTCAGCCGCGGCGGTGGCGAACCGCTCGTGACTGAACTCATCTTCAAGGACCACTGGAGCTCCATGAGCCCCTCGACGTTCAGTCAGCTCGGTGACCAGTTCCCCGAGCTCTCGACCCTCGATGTGCACCGCGTGGGGCTGTCGTCTAGCATTCTGGCTGCCGCGTTTGCCCCCATGCCACGGGTTCGCGTCCTCAAGATCAGCAAGCTCTGTGGCTACGATGGCCACGTCACCACGGCCAAGTTCACGGACTTCCTCTCGCTCCTCGTCGCCGCGTGCCCTCAGCTCGAGGAGCTCGCCGTCAAGCACGGCGTGCACCACATCTCCGGCCGCGAGCACAAGGCCGGCAAGACGCAAGACCCATTCCCTGCCGCCCAGGGCTGCTTCCTCCAGCTGCCGCCGAGCCTGCGCACCCTGGACCTCCAGGACATGCGTCTCGAGCCCGACGACATCGACGCGTCGATGCTGCCCAACCTCAAGCGCGCGAAGTTCACCAACTGCGGCCAGGTTGCGAAGCTCGAGGAGATCAAGCGTGGGCTGCTGACTCACTGCAAGCGACTGCAGCCGTCCGAGGTCACCGTGTCCGAGAAAGTCGGCTCCTACTTTGGCTACTGATGCCCAACCGGCTCTCTGTGAACAGACCGGGTCGGATGCTGATGCGCGAGCCGAGAGGGGATCCTTGATATGAGCATGGGAGGTGTGAAGAGGCAATATACGTACGTGTCGTCATAAGAGAATTGCTTGAGCTGATCTTATGGGGACTCACGAAACGTTCTAAAAAAAGTCAGTAAATCACGCTGCTACTAAAAACGGTTCTCTCCAACACTCAAGCCAGCCCTCGCTCAAACGACCAAATGTCGCCATTGGCGGCGGGCGAGGCGCCCTTGGCAAGCACGGCGCCGATCTGCGCGACGTCGTCGGCGTCGAGGGCCACGTCGCGCAGCCCCTTGTGCTCGTCGAGGTGCGTCGTGTCGCGCACGCCGAGGATGACCCAGCCGCCGTCGTCGCCCAGCTGGTAAAGCACCCACGCGACCGCAACGTTGGCGATCGTGGTGGCGTGCTTGTCCGCCACCGTGCGCATCGTGCGCAGCAGCTCCTGAAAGAGCTCCCAGTCGCCACGGCTCCACCGGTCGAGGTGCGACTTGTACATGCGCATCGAGACGGTGCGAGCGGCGTTGCGACCCTTGGGCGGCGGCTTGCCGAGGAACTTGTCGCTCAGCCAGCCGCCGGCCACCGTGCCAAACGTCGAGAGGCGAATGCCTTTCTCCTTGGCGTAGCTGAGCATCGCGTTTTCCGGCCGTCGATCGAGCAGCGAGTACTGCACCTGGTTGGCGACGATCGGCACGCCCGCGTCCATCAGTTCACGCAGGTGCGGCGTGTCGAAGTTGCACGCCGCCACCTCGTGCAGCAAGCCCTCGCCCTTCAGCGTCACCAGGTGCTTCGCGGCATCGACGAAGCGGCTGTCCAAGTAGTCCCACCAGTGGAGCTGCACCAGGTCCGGAACGGCGCCGAGGGCCTGCCTCGACACGGCGTTGACCCTCCGCGCCTCTGTCACGGTGGCATCCTGGGTCACATACTTGGTGAAGAACTTGGGCTTGGCCGAGGTCTGCATCGCGAATGTTCCGAGGAGCGACTCGGACGGGCCGTAGATGTCAGCTGTGTCGAAGGAGGTGAAGCCGGCATCCGCGTAGGCCTTGAGGGTCTTGACAGCTTGTTCCCGGTCATCGTGCCGTTCGAGGAGTTGCCAGCAGCCGATTACGATACGTGGATAGCCGGCCTGGTCGCACTGTTCCTTCAAGGCGGTGGCTGGGGTGGAGAGGGTGGCAAGGAGGGCAACGATAGTCGTGCGCGGCATGCTGCGTTCTCTGGGAGTACCCGCTGCGATGACCGAGACATTTCGTAAGTCTGGCATGCTTTTTCTGGTGCGTGCATGCATTCGGCCTCCTTTGGCCGTGGTACGCTCGCCGAGGTCTCATTACGTTCCAGCGAGGCGGTCAAGGCCGTGCCCAAGGCTCTGCTTGTCGCGCTGCGCTGCACGCACGACGCTCTCGACGAGCAGGTCAGCCCACGCTTGCGAGCCTCACATAGCCGATTGACGCTGCCAGCTAACGCGCCTCGTGCTGCTCGTCGCATCCGCAGGCGGCGCTCCATGCAGCGTGCACCGGCCCCGACGTACCGTGTGTACTCGCTCGGCTGCTTGGCACGGCGCACGACGAGCGCTGCGTCTACTTTCGTCTAGAGGCGATCACCGTCGGCGGTGCCGCGAGCGTGCAGCTTCGGCACGTGCTGCGTGCGCAGCCGCGATGCACGCTGCCAACTAATTCGGCCGCCTGCGTGGCGGGCTGCGTGCTCGGCGCGCTGGCCCACCTCCACTCGCGCGGCGTCATCCATCGCGACGTCAAGCCGGAGAATCTGGTGCTCGGCGCCGACGGGATCCCTCGGCTGGTAGACTTTGGTCACGCGCTGCTGCTGGGCGCGCCGTCGATCGAAGGCCAGGAGGTGGCGGCCAACGGTGGCGGGCCCGTGCGTGGCACCGCGCCCTACGCGGCGCCGGAGCTGGTGGGCCGCGCGGCGCACGGCGCCGCGGTGGACAGCTGGGCGGCGGGTGTGGTCATCCACGAGGCGCTGCACGGCACGCCGCCGCCCGCTGCGTCGACGGCCGATGCCGCCACGCCTCCCGCCCAGGCTGCAGCCACGGCGACTCATGAAGACGATGACGCCTGCGCCGTCGAGGTGGCCGCACAGCTGATCGGTGCGTTGCTGCAGCTGCAGCCGAGCGCACGTGCCACGACGGCTGTCGCCGCGGAGCACGGTTGGCTGCGCGAGCTGGGGTGGGCCGCCTCGCAGGTGAGCGGCGGCCGCACGGAGCCGTGGCTCGCCGCCGCTGCCGCCGCTTGCGCCGCAACGGTGGCCAACGGCGGCACTGGGGGCGTGCGCGATCTCGATGTCGATCTCGATGGCGACGAGCACGAGGACGAGGCGAGGGAGGCGGCGGCGTGGGAGGCGGCGGAGCGAGACGAGCTGCTCGAGCGAGGAGAGGCGCTGCGACGGCAAGACCCGGCGTGGGACGCCGACTTTGAGCAGTTCGCGCGGCACGAGACTTGTACACGCTGGGAGAGATGAGTAGTCTACGTAGACTGAGATATCATTCTGAAGTATGACGGTACATATCAATTGCTACTCAACCGTTTGCCGCCTCACTGAGCCACTCGTGCACTGCACTCGCATTGTGCGTGTGCCAGACGCTGCCCGTCCTGACCCACGTGTTGATTCTTTGTCGGCTGTCTGCCCACCTCGCCGGGCTGCCGATACCGATGGCACCGAACGAGAGATTGAACTCGATCTTCACCCAGTGCAGGACCGTCTCCGGCAGCCCGTGATACGCTCGCTGCGCGGTGCAGACGGCGGTCGCGTCCCACCACACGCTTGATCGTCGCCCACCCGGCAGCATGAGTGGCGCCGGCCGGAAGAGCAGAACGTCGAGCGCCCACCGAGCCACGTAATCTCGATTCGAATCTGCCTTGCTGACGAGCGGCCCCTTGTTCTTCCCGCCGGCCAGGGCGCCCGGGAAGGAATCGGCGAAGAGAGCCGCGCCGGTGCTGTCGTGCTGGACCAACGAGGTGAGCCTGTCCACCGCGAGCGGCACCAGGTGCTCGTCAGGTCCAGAGAGGTAGAGCACCCACTCGTACGGTGACCAGAGACGCGACGTCGCGGCGAGCAGCTGGAACTCGCTGCACAGGTGGCCCACGTCGAGGCCAGTGTGCACGAGTAGCCGCTGCCCACCGACCGGGTAACGCTGGAGCGCATTCTGCAGCGTGGCGGACGTGACGGCGAGGCTGTTGACGACCAGGAGCAGGTCCGAGTGCCTTAGCAGCCAGGAGGCCGCGGAGCGGGCGAGCACGGTAGCCTGGAGCTCGTAGTCCGATGCGGTGTGGTTGAAGCCATGCACCGCCAGCAGTACCGGAAGCCGCGGCGCAGCACGGCTGCCGCTGGACAGCTCGAGCTGCACCGCACGAGGTGCTGTGCCTTTGTGGCGGCGGTGCAGCAGGAAGTCGTGCCCGTTTGGACGAGCGCCGGAGGCGTGCATGGCCAGAGGCCATGAATGCGAGGCCATGTAATGTTGCGCAATCGAAACATGGAATAAATTTCCAAATTTAGAGGTGATGATAATAGTCAGGCATGTAATGTTGGTGGGGTATTGGAGTGTGCGTCAGGGTATCGGAGTGTGCGCCAAAGCCTGTTTATTTAGGCGGGCGAGGCGGGCGCACGGCGCGAGGAGGCGCTGGGCAGTCCCCAATCCGGAATGCCAGCGTAAGGGCTAGGCGTCTGCGTAGGAGTGATGGGATCATAATCATGCGCGTCGAGCGTAGACTCGCGGCCAGCCTAGAATCCTAGGCAGCAAATCGTCGAAACAATCGTTGCATGCATGCATGCGAAGACTTGGTGTTTCGGCAGGTGGGCTACGCAAACGTTAACCATGTTGAGATCCGTGTCGCGAGCGGCTACCGGCCGCGTCCTCGACCGGACGGAGAGCCCGCCGGCGTCGCGCACCGCGCCCTCCGACGAGCCGTCGTCACGCTCCACATCCTCTCCTGCCAAGCGATCGTCGCCGTTGGCCGCCGCTGCCTCCTCCTCCGGGGCACTGCGTCCGGCGGAGAGCCCGCGCGCCTGGCTCGCCAACGACGGCGGCCGCGTCGGGCTCACCAACCTCGGCAACACCTGCTTCATGAACGCGGCGCTGCAGTGCCTCAGCCACACGAGCGACCTGACCGACCACTTCCTCCGCGGTGAGTGGCAGCGCGACCTGAACGAGACCAACGTGCTCGGCTCGGGCGGCACGCTGGCCCGAGCGTACGACGCGCTGCTGCGCAAGCTCTGGCTCGAGAGCGCCTCATCGGTCAGCCCGGCCGAGTTCAAGCGCGTCATCGCGCGCTTTGCGCCTCAGTTTGCGGGCTACCAGCAGCACGACGCTCAGGAGCTGGCGGCCTTCCTGCTCGACGGGCTGCACGAGGACCTCAACCGCGTGCAGAAGAAGCCGTACGTCGAGGACGTCGAGGTGTCGACGGTCGGCAAGGACGGCACGGTCACGACGCGGAAGGAGGAGCACGTCGCCGCCGAGGCGTGGGGCAACTACCTCAAGCGCGACCGCTCGATCGTCGTCGACATCTTCCAGGGCCAGCTCAAGTCGTCGGTGCGGTGCGCCGAGTGCGGCTACGTCTCGGCCAAGTTCGACCCGTTCATGTACCTGACGCTGCCGCTGCCCGCCGCCGCCAAGGGCGAGCTGACGCTCGACGCGTGCCTGCGCGAATTCACCAAGGAGGAGGAGCTCGACACGGACAACCTGTGGCGCTGCCCGGTCTGCAAGGACTTCCGCAAGGCAACCAAGACGTGCCAGCTGTGGAAGCTGCCGCGCAACCTGATCGTGCACTTCAAGCGGTTTCGCACCGACGCGCGCGGCCGCCGCGCCGAGAAGCGCGGCGACGACGTGCGCACGCCGCTCGACCCGATCGACCTGCGGCCGTTCCTGTCGCGCGAGGCGCACCAGCGGGGCGAGCCGCGCTTCGAGCTGTACGCCGTGTGCAATCACTCGGGCTCGCTCTCCTTCGGCCACTACACGGCGGCCGCCAAGCACTGCGCCGACGGCAACTGGTACTCGTACAACGACGCGCGCTGCGCGCCGTGCGACCCGTCGCGCGTCGTCTCGGGCGACAACTACATCTGCTTCTTCAAGCAGCTCCACGACGGCCGGCGCCCGCCGCGCCAGTCGCTCTCCGACCCCGCGTCGTGGCCGTTTCGCCTCTCGGTCATCCCCGACCAGTTCATCAACGGCAAGGACGACGCGGCGACGCCTCGCCCCGCCGCTTCGCCCGCGTCCGCGCCAGCACCAGCGCCAGCGCCCGCGCCCGCGCCCGCCACGCCCACCACGCCGAAGCCGGCGGTGGGTGGGTTTGCTCGGCGGACGTTGGGCGAGGAGACGCAGTTTCGGAGGCAGGCGCAACGCGGCGGCAGCGAGGAACGGACGACGCCGACATTCGACCTGTCTCAGTCGCGCGCGCAGCCGACAACGCCCGCCACACCCGTATTCGAGCTGTCGACGCCCTCGCCAAACGGCGGCCTCTACCAGCGAGGCGGCATCTGAGACTTTTCCATTATGCATCATTGTAGCGCAGACTGGTTTTCGTTTTATGAGGCTGTACATGGCCGAGAGCGACCTACACACACGCACTAGAGCTTCACCACAATGACGGACGCGCCCCCCCCCCACCATGCCCCACACCGAGACAGCCAAGAGCCAGCTCAGATGGGCGCAGACCGGACAGACATGGGTCATGCTCATGGCTCGGGCATCACGTGCGGCGAGGAATTCACGCCACTGGAAACGCCAGAACGGCGAGCAAAGAGGGGACGAGAGAAAGTGATCACGCCTAGCACGTCAAGCTCGCAGAACAAAAGCTCGATCTCGCAAACTCGACGGGGAGGGGTCACAGCACCGCAGCTTGCCCAAGAACTCGTCGCTCGTGGCCTTTCCCCGGCGACTCTCAGACTCTGGTGCGCAGACCACTGCCATCCCTGCCAAGCCGCACGCGCCGGCAGCGAGAGGTGGCGGCGGCTGGCTGGAAGCTCGCCCGAGCCGCACCCGAGCCGCCGGGCGCTTCCGCGGGTCGGCTGCCGTCCGTCGTGCGGCACGCGAGCTCCGCCTGGCTCGGCCGCTCTGCGCGGTGGCCGTCCTGGCCCGCCAGCGGCG
>Ga0209713_10001187_pt1 | contig 15389 bp, 6 predicted proteins | sample ArcOceMetagenome_3_FD_187444 | JGI IMG/M metagenome (GOLD analysis project Ga0209713, IMG submission 187444) | Marine eukaryotic phytoplankton communities from Arctic Ocean - Arctic Ocean- Svalbard ARC20M Metagenome (SPAdes) (version 2) | ecosystem: Environmental > Aquatic > Marine > Oceanic... | reverse complement strand
GAGGGGGGGGGGGGCGGAAGCACCTGCTCGTGGCCGTCGGCGCTGTAGAGCGCCGCCGCCGAGAGCAGCGTGAGCGCCTGGCACTGCACGGCGCGCGCCTCGGTCGACTCGCGCCCGCCGGAGTCGATGCACAGCGCGAGCTGCCGCAGCCCTCCGCGCGCGACCGCCGCCGGCCTGCGCCCGCCGGGCGTCGAGACCTGCGGCTCGTCGTCGTCGAGGAGGCCGAGGATGGCGTCCATGCCGTTCTCGAGGTTCATCAGCGAGCGGAGGCAGCGCAGCACCATCGCCATCAGCTCGAAGTCGGAGGGCTTCTTGAAGGCCTTCTTCTCGAGCAGCTCGAGCAGGTCGGAGAGCGCCGTCACGCCGCTCAGGTCGATGAACTCGTTGACCCACGAGACGGGCTTCTGGCGCAGCATCACCGAGAGCTCCTCGAGGTTGGTCTTGGTCGGCTCGAGGTTGAGCAGCTGGCACCAGTGCTCGGGCGCGTCCTTGATGTCGCCCGCCTCGGCCGCGCGCGTCGCCGCGTACCCCTGGTACAGCTGCCACTTGTTGGCGTCCGAGAGCTGCATGATGCCGATGCGGACGTGCTCCTTCTCGCCCTGCGCCTCGAGCATCTCGCTCACGAGCTCGTCGAGCTGCGGCTGCGGCGGCATCTCCTGCGGCAGCGAGGCCGACGCGCCGTCGATCGCGCGCTGCGACTGCCGCCGCGCGCCCACCTTGACCGCGCTGCGCAGCGCCTGCACCCACCGCTCGCACTCCTCGCTGCCGTCGGCGTAGCACGAGAACGTGTCGTCGTCCGTCTTGAGCTCGAAGCCCTCGCCGCAGTGCTCCTGCCAGATCTGCGCGCGCGCGCGTGGGGAGGGAGCGGGGCGTGAGTCTCGGCTCCGAGCCGCTCGCGGCGGGCGGGCGCGAGGCGCGTGCGCGCTGCCGCTCGCCGTGCCGTCCTGCCGCGGAGCTGTGCTGGCCACGACCCCCCGCGGGCGCTCAGAGAGACAGGGCCTGGATCTCTGGCTGCGGCGGCGGAGCTCACCTTGTCTGGGATGTCTCTGGGCTTCTTGTTGTACTGCGGCGGCCAGCGCTCCGCCGAGCGCACGATGCCTGCGAACTTGCACTTCTTGATCTCGCAGTTGACGGCCGCCTCCTTCTCATCGTAGTAGCCGACGACGCCCGCCACCACGACAAAGTACCTGCGCTTCCAGTCCTTGGTCATGACCTGCTTCCCCTGCTTGAACAGCCAGCCAGAGCACTCGCACGCCGCCTCTGGCTTGAGCGCGGCCGCGTGCACCATGTCGACGCCGCCGTCGCTGAGGCCTACCTTGGCCTTCATGCGCCCGAACATGCCGGCGCCGTGGCCCGACCTCTTCTTGTCGGCATGCTCGTGTTGCTCCGGTGCGAACTCGACCGAGCTGGGGCCTCGCGCTGATGTGGGGGGCGGCTCAGCCATGGCTCAGGCACCGAGCGTGCGAGGCGGGCTGGAGCTGAGCAGCACTTTGCTCGCCAGGGATGCTGTGAAGCTTCGAGGTGTGAACCACCGAACCACTGACTGACTGAAGTTTTTAGAACGCACACCATCACCACCTAGCCGGCGCCTAAGTCCCCGGGACACCATCAGTACCAGCCTAGGGCGTCATGCCGACGCCACTGCCGTGCGCATCCTACCGGTCCATGACGCGCGCGGATTTTGGTTGGGTGGGAGGATTCGGGCTCCTTCCTCCCTCCCGCCCGGGCCCGCCCGAAGCCGCGCCGCCGCTGCGCGCGCTACGCATCGCCGTCCCGCTGCTTCTTGCGCACCGCCGCGCTAAACTGCTCCACCGCGCCCGACTGCCATCTCGACTCCGCTGCTGCCGCCCGTCTTTTCGCACCTGCCACGCGTGGAGGAGGGGGAGGGGTGAGTGAGGGGGGGGGGAGGGTCTGCCTCCGTCCGCCACGCCAGCCTGAGGCTCCCCGAGATCCCAGCAGCCTCACCGCATCGCCGCCCCTCCCCCCAGCCGCACCCAACAACGAAATATGAACCGCCTCAGTTTGAGCTGAAGACTGTTTAAGAATTACCATCGCGGTGGTTCCCAAGAATGGCGGCGAGCCGAAGGCATGTAGAACGAAGCTAACGCCGAGTGGGCCAGAGTTGACATAGCTTCACTCAGCGCGTTGCGCGGCTCCGTCGTACCCCCGCTCGAAGTAGTTGCCGGTGCTGCCCACACATAGTTTCCCCTCTGCTGATGAGTCCTGCGGCTCTGCCCACCCACGCGTTCAGCTCCGCGCACGGCCACCCTCCTCCCATCCCACGCCCTCCACCGCCGCCCTACACCTTCAACTACGTCGGCGGATCGGTCAACGTGCCGTTCTGCAGCGACCACTGGTGCGGGAAACGCTCGGAGTGTTGCCCGCAGACGTGCGCGGTGGTGGAGGGCGCCTCCGCACACATCGGGTTCGTGCACGTCGAGAAGACGGGCGGCTCGTCGATCGAATGCGCGACGCAGTGGTGGCAGTACCACGGCTTCTGGGACAATCTGGGGCACCAGAGCGAGGATGGCGACTCGGCCACGACGAACATCGAGGGGTGCATGTCGCGGTGCCAAGCGGGCATCGCCACGGCAGTGGTGGCGGCCACCCGCGACCCGTACCTGTACTGGGCGTCGGTCTACCGCTATGCGTGGCAGAGCGTCGGCTTGCACGACAGCAGCGAGTGGGCCAAGCTCGAGAAGGACCTGGGGACGGTCGGCGGCAAGCTGGTGCTCGAAAGCTTCGACACCTACATGGGCTACGTGAAGACGTTCGTCGGGGACGCCCAGGAGGGCTCGTACGGCTTCGAGATGTCGCTCTCGCACCGGCTGAACAAGGCGTGCCGCGGCAAGCGGCTGGACGAGTGCCGAGTCGACTTTTGGCTGCGCACCGAGCAGCTGAGCGACGACTGGGCCGCCATGCTCGCGCACTACTCCATGCCGGTGGTGGCGCTGCCCGAGGACAACCAGTCCGGACGCTCGTGCAAGGACAACTGCACCGAGGTGCACCGACCAGGCGCCGGCCGGCCAGGAGAGCTGCCCGAGCGAGCTGAGCGGCATGTCGGCGTACGGCCACTCGCACGAGTACACGGTCAACGCGCGCGGCTGGTGCAAGAACAACGCGACGTGGGCGGCGGCCAAGTCGTGCCAGTGGGAGTGCTACGAGAACGGGCTCGGGTACGAGGGCGACGCGTGCTGCCCGCGGATGGGGTCCTCACCGCCCTCGACCGAGCACGACAGCTTCACGCGCGCCGTCGTCGAGGCCGACGTCTTCGACTTCTTCGGCTACCTGCGCTGGTCGGCCGACGGCAGCAGCCCCGCGCAGCAGTGGGCCGACGGCAGGCCGCTCAACGGCAAGGCGCTCGGCGCCGAGGCCGCGGCCAGCGCCACCTCCGCCGCCGACGACGCCATCACCTACAACCACGACGGGGTCGACGACGTCGACGCCGCGGCCGACGCCACCGAGGCCACGGCTGCCACCGAGGCCACGGCCGCCACCGAGCCGACCGCCGACGCCACCGCCGCCACCGTGGCGAGCTTCGTCCTCTCGGCCACCATCGCCTTCGCGGCCGTCGTGGGCACCAAGAGGCTCGTGCGCGAGTACCGGCAGCAGTGGCACAACGCGGCGCAGGCCAACGAGCTGGGCGAGGAGAAGGACGAGGGCTACGACGTTGGGATCAACGACGCCGCGATGGCGGGCGGCGCCGCGTACCCGCTGCAGCGCCCAGGCCTGGGCTCGCTGTGACGTGTGAGAGTGCGGGCTCGTGGGTCGTGTGTGGGCCTTTTTGGGCCGTGTGCTCTCCTGCAGGAGCCATATGATTGTGCAGTATTTTCAGGATAGTGCGAGTGTCAGAGGCCCTCTGCCGATACCGGGAGCTCTCCCGGCGGGCTCGCCCCTCTTGCACGACGGAGCAAGGTCCGGGTCCCGGGGAGACCGCAGCTCCGACGCAAGAACTTCCAGGCACCGCCGCCGCCACGGCCACCACCGCGGCCATGTCGGCTCTCATGCTGGCGAACCTCGCGACGGCGGCACTCCTGCCGCCGCTCGCGCGCGGCCGCGCGGCCGCCCCGCCCTCGCGCTGCGCGGCGCTCTCGCACGTCCGCGCGCCGCCGCCGCGGCTGCAGCTGATGGACGTGCCGGGAGACGACGAGGACGAGGACGACGAGGAGAATACCAGGGAGGAAGTGGACGAGGGCGATGTCGAGGAGGTCGACGCCTTTCGCGCCCAGCTGCTGCGCCAGTTCGGAGGCGGCGGTGGCAGCACGGAGGCGGCCGACGAGGCCGAAGAGGCTGAGCTCGACGAGCCCCGCGAGCCTCAGGAGTGGGGTGGCGTCGACGACGAGAGGGCGAGGCTGATGCGTCAGTTCGGAGGCGGCGGCGCCGGCGACGAGGAGGCGGCGGCGGAGGACTCGGAGCCGCAGCAGCCGACGGCGCGCGAGTCGGGCGTGCCGGCCGTCGGCGCGGTGCTCGTCGCCAACCCGCAGCGCTTCTGCAACCGCAACCCGTTCAGCAGGGCCGTCAAGGACCTCAACCGGTTCGGGCTGCAGGGGCCCGTCGCGGGCGACGACATCTCGCCCGACACCAAGGCGCAGATGCTGCCGGTGCTGCTCCTGATTGAGCACGGCGATCAGGGCAGCGCGGCCATCCTCCTCGAGAGGAGGACTGGCGCGCTGATGGGCGACATCAGCATGGACGAGTACGGCTGCGTCGCCATCTCGCCGCTGTGGCTCGGCGGCACCGAGAAGCAGAACTCGCTGTACTGCGTGCACAACTGCCCCGAGGTCGGCGGCTCGAGCGTGCTCGGCGAGAACCTATTCGTGGGCGGCTGGGAGGCGGCGCGGCCCAAGGTGGCCGACTCGTCGCTCGCCGAGGGGCGCTTCAAATTCTTCCTCGGCTGCACCCAGTGGGGACGCGACCAGCTCAAGGAGGAGATCGAGGCCGGCGCGTGGCTCGTGCTCGAGTGCGACTCCGAGCTGGTCATGAAGGACCGCGTCTCGGGCTGGCAGCCGGGCAAGCCGAAGCCCGTGTGGACCGAGCTCGTGCGCGCGCTCGGCGCCGACTACGAGGCCGTGCTCGGCCAGATCTATCCGGAGGATTAGGCGGACGTTTGTGCTAGAAGGTTTGCTTAATGATACAATACAATTCAACATCTGAGTAACGGCAGTAGCTGGGCGCGGAGGGCATCGCATCAGTAAGCGCGCGCCTCCACCTCCACCTTGCGCTCGTTCAGCTCGAGCGTGAAGGCGACGCGATCGGCGCAGGTCACATCGAGCGTGAACGAGCCCTCGACGCCCGGCTTGGCCGTGCATGGCACGACCACGTAGCATTGACCTGCCGCGAGCGCGAGGCCCTCCACGCTGTGGGGCTGGCGCGAAAAATTTGACTGGCCAAGCTTGAGGCTCTTGATCGCGTCGTCCGGGAGCGGCTGTCCCTGCTCGACGGGGCCGATGACCACAAAGCCGTACGGCTGCTTGGCGTCTCCCGCGCTTGCTGACGAGAGCGCGACGGAGAAGCTGCCCGAGGCCGTCGGCACGATGGCGTACTGAGGATTGTCGCGCCAGGTCGGCTCCTTGGGCCAGCCGCCCGCGCGGCTTGGCTTCGCCCACGCGCCCTGCACCGTGCGCTTGCTGCCCGCCGCTGCAGCCGTGGCCGGCAACGCCGCCGCTGCTGTCGCGTTGGCCACCACTGGCGGTGCTGACGCAGCAGCAGCGGGTGCCACCACCGGCGGCGCAGGTGTCTGCGGCACCAACGACTTGGGCGGCGCGACAGTACCGCCGAGGCTGCCGTTCGTGACGACGAACGACTTGTTGGTCACGCCGCAGCTGGGCATGGGCGGTGTTGGCTTTGCCAGCGGCAGTGTCGGCGCTGCCCGCATCGGAGCTGGGTTGCTCATGGGGTTGGCCGGATTGACTGCGAGCAGCGTCGACGAGAATTTGCTTGCAGACTTGAGTGCGAGTGGTGCAGAGTTGAGTGCGAGTGGTGCGAGCTTGCCTGGCGGCTGCTGGAGGCTGCCCACCGGCGGCTTGGCGTTGAGCTTTGGTGCGGGCGCCATCGGCGCTCCCCTCGGCGACGCAGCGATGCCAACGGCGTGGGAGCCTCCGCGGGGCAGGCCCACCTCCTCGCGCAGCTCGAGGAGCTGCCTCTTGATGGACGTGCCCTGCCAGTGGGCGGCGGCCTTCTGCTTGTTGTCCTTGGCGTACAGCTCGCGCTGCAGCTTGTCGAGCTTTTCCTCGATCTTATGGAGACGTTTGTCCGTCCCCTTCTCCTTCTTCTCGTTGATCTCCTGCAGGTACTCCTTGCGTGCGCGCCCCTCGACCTCGATCACCTTGGGCAGCTGGTAGGTCGTGTCGGCAAAGATGGTGTCCGACCACAGGAGGCCCTTGCTCAGCTGCCGATTGAACTCACGAGCAGAACGCTCGAGCACGGCGACGGGAGAGGCGGCGCTTGTGCTGTTTCGTTTCTCCGGCGACGCCTCAAACCCGACGCGGCTGCTCCGGCGCGTCGTCGTCAGCGGGTGTTTGCCCGGTATGCGTCTCTGGAGGCCGTTGCTCAGCCGGGCGCTGTCGTGGGGCGTGATCTTCGATTTCGAGCTGAACATCTTCGCCGCGCTGAACACCTTCGCCGCCTGCTCGCGGATCTGCTCTTCCTCCCTGCGCTCCTCGTCCCTGCGCTTCTGCGCTTCTGCAGTGCACACGGCCTTGATTGCCGTGCATGAGACCGTCATGCCGCGATAGACCCACCACGGGATCATGACCAGGTTGAGCGGAGTGGGCGCCGGATGCTGCAGCCGCAGGTTCTGCATCAGCGTGGAGGCGATGTAGAACCTCCAGTTCTCTTCCGACTGCTTGCTGATGTCGTCGTACCGCTCGTTGAACATCGCGATCAGCAGGTTGACCAGCATCACGAGTGCGACGAGCAGGTAGAGCCACAGCGCGAGTGGCGCGAAGAACGAGCCGCCCGGCGTCGTCGCAAGGTCGGTGGGCTCGTAGTATCCCATCAGCGCCCAGAAGGTCAGGAAGAACGGCCCCGACGACGAGAAGTCGAGCGAGAGGCCCGGGATCGGCTGGAAGGGCGGCGCCATGTTCTCGAGCGTGTCGGCGGTGCGGTAGTTGGGCGTGAGCAGGTGGAAGACGAAGGCGAACGAGAGCATGATGACCAGCGTCGGCTTGAGGAATGTGATGAGGTCCTTGACCATCTCGCCCATCGTGATGATGAGCACGCCGGTCGCGTGGTCGAAGCGGAAGAGCTCGAGCAGGTGCGACGACGCCGTGCAGATTGAGATGGCCGCGAAGAGCCGCAGGCACTCGAGCTCGACCGTCCACGGGCACTCGTCCTCCGGATTGATGAGTGAGACGGGGCGCTCGTGCGCCGTGTAGTACCAGCCGTTGGGCTGCAGCCACTCGTTGCCGCCCTCGAACTTGGAGAAGTAGTCGAGGAACGACAGCGCGGGCGTGATGAACGAGGTGCCTTCGCCGTTGGCGATCCGGTAGCGCAGGATGACCGCCGTCATCGAGACGACGGCGGCAGAGAGGTCGAGAATGTTGCTGGCGGTGCGAAAGTAGACGTCTTTGTTGTAGACGGCCTGCTGAAGCTCGCACAGCACCTTCGATGCGACCCACACGGTGAGCAGGTCGTGCGAGATGTTGGTGTCGCCGCACAGCGGCTGGAAGAAGACGATCACCTGCCCCAGCAGGTAGGCGTGGTCCGCGATGAGGTAGTTTGCGCGCTTGACGTGCGGGATCTTCCAGTAGTCGAGCCACTTCCGATGGAACGGCAACTCGTACTGCTTCCATCGCGCGTCAGCCTGCGCCTTCTTGACGGCCTCGTTCAGGTCGTTCACCTCGAGCTTCAGGACGTGTATCCCAAAGAGCGCCAGTGGCATCGCGAGGACAAGCCGAGTCGTCCGGAGATGGCCACGCCCCGCATCAGAGTGGAGCATCACGCGGCCATAGGTCTCCTCCGAGCGACCACGCCAGATGTCATCGATGCATTCCTGCGTCTTCGTATGCGCCACAAACTTCTTGTTCTTGAGGCGCAGCGCCACGTCGAGCGTCGACGCGCGATGCTCGTCGAAGAGCACGCCGTGGTACGAGCAGAGCAGCGCAACGTCGCCATGGCGCGACTGCAGTACCTTGCGCGCCACCTCTGCGTCAGGGAGGCGGTCCAGCACGCCGAGCGCCAGCTCATCAAATTTCTTTGCGAGACCCTTGAGCCCCACGATGTGCGCCTTCTTCTCCCGGATGATCTTGTGGCACATATGCCGCGCAATCAGCGCGGTGCGCAGCGGCGTCTCGCACTCCTCCCACAGCTTCAGCGACAGCTTGAAGGAGCCGCACAGGATCGCCCAGAAGACGAGGTCGTTGCACGCGCACGCCTTCCTCTTCTGTGCGTACCCTTCGAAGCCGTAGATAAACTGCTCCATGAGCCGAACGTGCTCCTCCTTCCACGGGCACACATTGTTGGACGTGGCCTCCTTGGCGGCGTCGTACGCGTCAGTCTTGTTACTGCTGTCATCGAGCCCTACCACGGTCTTGGCCCGTTTCATCAGCCCCTCGGAGGTCGAGTTGCGCCTGAGCTCGCCAGGAGTCTTGACGAACTTTTTCATGTAGCCGAAGGCATCTAGGTTGCCCTTCTCGCCGGCTTCGGAGAAGAGGCCGCCCAAGAAGACGTCGGCCGCCCTGGCGCCGTGCGAGAGCAGCAGCTTGATAATCTCCACCTCGAACTCACCTTCGAAATCATCGAGCTGTGCGTCGAAGCGCGCAGCACCCGTGTGGCCCGCGCGCAGCAGCGCGGTGTGGAACGACTTCTGGAGCAGTGGCGGCGTGATCTGCTTGGTGAGGTCGTCGCGGCGGAGCAGGTCCTTGACGTGGTCCGACTTGCCCCACGTCACCACCGTCTGCATCAGCGCCATGTGCCCCTGCCGCCGGTACTGCTCGACCGTGCGCGTCAGCAGATCCGCGTGGCCGAAGCCAAGGTCCTTCAGCGTGATGCTCTCGCCACTATCGTGCGTCAGATAGAGCTCCGGGTGCTTCTGGTTAGGCTCGTGGATCGTCAGCCAGCAAAAGTCGTCGAGATTGGCCTGCGAGGGCACGCGCTCGAGGCTGCCAAAGATTGAGCGCGTCTTCGACCTTTCTTTCAGAAAGGTCTTGGCAGTGGCCCAGCTGCTGGCCTTGGCCGTTTCGCTCTTCTCTACGTCGAGGAACTTGTCCCTCGCGGCGCGGTCGAGAAGGAGCAGCCCACCGAGCTCGCGGCTGCAGTGGAAGTGGAAGGCGGTCGTCTCCATCCACGCGTTGTCGGTGTTGCGCGGGTCATCCATGTACCCCTTGTACACGACGACGCGGTCCTTGTTGGTGAAGAGCTCATTGACCAGCTCTCGGATGCGCGCCGCGAGCTCGTACTGGGACTTGTCTTTCCCTCGGGCGTGCTCCATCGCCTCCGCCTCGAAGGCGCGCTTCACCTTCTTTGGCTGCGCGCGCGTTGGATCCTCCTTATCCGTGAATACGCCGCCCATGTCGCCAGGGATCGCCCAGAACCCGCTCTGCTGATCCTGCGCGCCGTGCGGCTTCTTGGTGCCGGGGAGCGAGCGCTTCGTCATCACCACTTGCAACTTGTCGTTTCGCGGGTGGTGGCGCGTCACAATCGAGTCGGACGCCTGGTTGGCGCCGTAGCGCCACAGTTTGCCGCGCCCCCTCACTCCGGTCCGCCCGCGCGGATTGACTGGCCGATTCGACTCGTCGAATTGGACTGGCGCCTCGTACGATCTGCGCTCCTCGATTTTCTTTCTCTGCGCCGGCGTCGGATCTGGGGCGTCAAAGTCCACGCCCTCCGTGAGATTTGCGTACCTTGGCATGACGCTGTACTCGACCGGCTTGTAGCCGGGGGACGGTAGTGGCGATCTCCACGAAATAGATGTCGGCGGCACCACCGAATACCCTGGGAGGGTTTGATACTCCGGGAGGGTGCCTGCCTTTTCGTGGCCGAGCAGCAGGTTGATGACCTTGTCGGTGAAGAGGCGGTGGTCGGCGTACAACTTGGCGTAACGCAGCTCATGCGTCGGGTCCATGCGCAGCCACGTCGCCGCCTTGGCGTCGTCGCCTCCTGACAGGACGAGGTTCTTAGCGGTGTACGCGTCGCAGTGGAAGTGGAAAGCCATCGTCTCCATCCAAGCGTTGTCCGTGTTGCGCGGATCGTCGACGTATCCCTTGTAGACCAGCTCGCCACCACTCGCGAAGAGGTCCTCGATCATTTTCTTGACGGCCTCCCTCGAATGCGCCTGGAGGCCGCTATTGATCGCCTCCTCGCAAAATTCGCGCTGCAGCGTCTTCTTGTGCTTCTCTCCCGCGTCAACCATCCCGCCCGGCAGAGCGTATTCGCCAGTGTCAATGCGCTGCACTGCCACCACCTCGATGTGGCCCGTCTCGGGGTTTCTGCGAGTGACGATCGGGTCGGCTGCGTGGTTGGGTCCCCATTTGCCGAGCAGACCACGGCCCTTCATGCCAGTGCGGCCACGTGGATTGATCGGCGCGCCCGCTTCATACCCGTCCTTTCCGTCGCTGAATCTGACCCCGGCATCGAGCAGGCTCACTGGCGTCGCTGAACTCGTCATGTACGTCTCCCGGAGCTGCAGCTCCGTCGGTTTGAGCGGGTTCGGAAAGGGTGGTGGGTTTGGGTTCGCCTTCGCAGGCGTGAGCGGCGGGTCAGCCCAGCCCTTGGCAGCGCCAGCCTCAAAGTTCTCGCGCGAAAACTTGAGCACAACGGGGTTCGTGTAGTCGTTGGGCTTGTAGCCGGAGAACTCCTGCTCCCATGGCACCTGGTGCGCCTCGACCTTGAAGCGTTCGACCGTGTACTGCGGGTGCTTGTTGCGCGCGTTGATGTGCGCCTCGGCCTCCGCCTTCCTGAGCGGCTGCAGCTTCTTGTCCTTGTTGTGGACGCGCTCTGCCTGCTGGTTGTCCTGCTCGACGAGGTCACGGTGAGCAAGCATGATGCAGTCGAGAATCTCCTTCTCGAACTCCTTGACCGCGTGCGAGAAGATGTGAATCAGCTCGCCCTTGGTCGCGACGACTTCGTACAGCTCCTTGGAAATGTCCTGCAACCACTCCGCCTCCTGCTGGGAGATGCACTGCGCATCGCCCGAAGCCGAGGACGAGCCCACGAGGTTATCGCACACCTCGATTAGCTGCGCGTCCGACAGCTGCTCGCCCGAATCCCGCCTGCACAGCATGGCAACAGCGATGGCAAAGGCCTCAAGTCACAATGCAACGGCGCTGCGCCGGCGACACGATGGCTGTGGGCAACTGGCGGCAGCGGCGCACTTTTTCCGGCACTCCTCAACGAAGAGCGCGACGGCGCGCGCGGCACCACCCGAGTCCTTGACCACGATCAGCGGGTTGCGGCGCTCGAGCGTGCCGACGAGTGTCTTGAACGTATTCACGCCGCCACCGAGGCAGATGGTGAGCACGGGCACCTCCTTGCCCGCACGACCCTTGGTCGAGATGTGCTTCACGAACTCCTTGCGGAACTCATGCTCGCCGCCCCAGCCAGTCTCCTTGGCGTTGTCGACGAGCAGGAAGTGATTGTGGTGCGGGTCGAGCGCGGCAGACCGCCGCGAGTTCTGCTCGTACTTCCAGTAGCGCACCTGCCGCACCTTGAACGCCTTGCCCGCCACCTGCTGCATCCGAAATTGCGACTCGCTGCGCCTCCGATCGGCAAGCGACCGAGGCTTCGGGTCTGGGTCCCGGCGCGGAAACGAGGGCCCATCCTTGTCTGGCTCGATGCCCGGCGACACACCCTCGCCACTGGGACGTCTGCCTGGCGTTATGGCTCCAGTCAAAACGCGCGAGGTCATGAAAGCCGCTTTCAGGCCAAGCTTCCTGCGACTGTTTCTCGAACGATTCAGCTCGTCGTCCTTCTCCTTCTGCGTGCGTGAAAAGGAGGCAATGAGAGGGTGCTGGGCACAGGCGGGCTTGCAGGCCGAGCGCTCCCACGTCAGCCAGGAGAGCAGCTACTACTCCCAGCTGTTGCCACGCAGCTGGCGGTGCTGAGGTGCCAGGCGACGCCGCGCGGATTGGGGTGGCCTGTCTCAGAAAGAATCTTGACTTGCTCTCCGGCTCCTTGAGCAGCTGCTTCTCGTCAGCGGGCGAGAGCGATTGCGCTAGCTTGTTCAGGATGTCCTCGTTGTGCGTCACGCTGCGAAACGGCACGATGCCGATGCACGGCGGCCGCTCCGCCGGGCTGATCACGCTCATCGCCTCGCCCGTCAGCTTCATGACGCCCGTGTCGGTGCCGCCCGTGATGATCCAGGCGCGAGCGCTGCGCGCGGCCTTGATGAGGCCCTCCTTGAACATTTCCTCGAGGTCGGCGGAGAGGCTGAGGTCCGCGGCCCCGCCCGTGATGGACAGGAGGACCGATGGCTCCTCGAGCTTCCAGACCTTCGAGCAGATCTCGCCCACGTGGTTGATCTCCTCGGCCGAGTCCAGCACGACGAACTTCGAGGGCACGGCCGAGTCCTTGTGGAGCACGAAGTCCAGCGTGCCGAATGGCAAGGGCTTGTCGCAGTCCCACTCGCTGTTGACATGCCAGTAATTGTCGAGCCTTTTGCTCGCCAGCCTCGCCATCTCGTGGGCCTGCTTCCCCTCCGTATTTTCGTCCTGGTTCTGCTTCGCCTCTAGCGGCGGTGGGTTCTGCAGGACATCACACGTCCAGCCGACCATGGCCTGGTGAACGGAAGACATGCTGCGGCTCAACGCGCTCGATGGCCCAGCTGAGAAGTCTCAGAAGCGCGCGCGCCAGGGCGAGGGGCTGAAGCACGTAACGCCGCCAGTAACAAATTTCGGGGATGCGCACGGGTTCACGACGTATGCTAGAAACGTAAGCCCACACCGCCCTCACAGCTCGACCCTCTGTTTCCGCACGTCCGGCGGCGGCTCGGGGCAGTCGGCGTGCGCGCGCAGCAGCTCGTCGACGTCGGCCGGCGCGTCGTACTGCGTGCACGTCGCGAGGCGCGGCCGCATCGCCTTGGGCCCTCGGACGAAGGCGGCGAACGGGTCGGCGGCGGATTCGCGCCCCGCCTCGTCCGCGGCGAGGCGCGCGCGCTCGAGCGCGTCGTCGGCCAGGATGGTGTTGCGCAGCAGCTTGCACTGCTCCTGGCCATGGCCTCCTTGGCCGGCGCCAGCAGCTTGGGTGCCGGCGGGTCCGGGCTGGCCGTCGACGTAGAAGCGGCTGTCGGCGACGAGGTGGGCGTGGGCGCCGTCCTCGGGCTGCAGCGCCGCCGCGAGGCGCGACAGCTGGCTCTCCCCCACCAGCAGCAGCTGCGCCGTCGCCATGAGCGCCAGGTCGCGCGCAAGGGCCGCCGGGTCGTCGGCGCCGAGCGCGGCGTCGGGATCGAAGGCCGACTTGGACGAGTGCGTCACGAAGGCGGCGGCGGCGTGCGGCGAGCCGTCGCCGTTGAGCTCGCGCAGCAGCGCGTCCATCTCGGCACGCACCTCGAGCTGCGAGGGCTTGTCCTCCTTCATCTGCGCAATCAGCGCCACGCGCGCGCAGCCGCCCTTGCTTCCACCGCCTTGGCTTCCACCGCCACGCCCGTCGCCGCCGCGCCCGCCGCCGCCGCCGAGCAAGTCGCCGCCCAGCAGCGCTCCAAACACGGCGCGCAGCCACCCGCCGGCGGTGCGGCGCGAGCCGCGGCTGCGCAGCGACCACGCGGCGGTGCGCCACTGCAGCGTGACGCGCGTGCACGCCGCGTGCGCCGCGCCGCCAATCGAGCCCCACAGCGGCGCCGCGAGGCGCTCGGGCGCGCCGTCGCGGTGGTAGCGTTCGCGCAGCAGCGACGCCGCCGCCGGCCAGAGGCGCGCGCGCGGCGGCGTGCAGCGGCCGTGGAAGTGGGCGGCGTCGGCGGCGTCGGGCAGCGTGAAGACGACCGGCGGCGGCGGCCGCGGCTCGGCGGCGAGCTTGGCGGCTGAGAGGGCGGCCTGCCGTGCGCGCAGCCGCTCGGCCAGGTCGGCCCACGAGGTGGCCGCCACCTCCTTGGCGCCCGCCGCCTCGGAGCGCGCCGCCACGCGGTAGTGCGTGCGGGCGGCGGCGGTGTCGGCGGCGTCGTCGTCGCTGCGGCCTCCCGCGCCGTCGGCCTCCAGCTCTCCCTCGTGGTCGCAGCCGAGCAGCAGCCGGCTGCCGATGTGCGGCTCGCTCTGCGCGAGGTGGCCGTTGTACAGCATCGCCGGGTCGCACACGAGCCGCAGCCCCAGCACCGCCGCCGCGCCGAGCGCCGTCGTGGCGCTCGTGACGTGGCCACCCACGCCGTCGGTCTTGTGGACGACCGTGAGCCGTAGCATGTCGCGCCCGCTCGGTGGGTAGGAGGGGCGCGGCGGCCGCCGCTGCAGCGCACCGTCGCCGTCGCCGTCGCCGCCGCCGTCGTCGCCGTCGCCAAGCGCGCGCCTCTCCTCGCGCTGCTTTGCGGGACGGCGCGTCGTGCCGCGCGCCGCCGCGTCGGCGACGTCGGGCGGCCGCTCCGGCGGGCAGACGCAGCGGCAGCCGTGCTGCGCGTCGGTGCGCCGCGCCCACTGCGCAACGTACTCTGCCGCCGACTTGAGGTCGGAGGCGTGGCGCCATGGGCACGGCCGACCGAGCACGTCGCCCCTCGGGCCGTGGTCGGTGGGCGTGAGACGCGCCCAGCCGAAGCCCGAGCCGTCGTTCGGGACCAGCCGGCCCGCCAGCCAGTCGGCACGGAACGCGCGGCCGAGCGCGACGTCCTCGTTGCCGCGCAGGTCGATGCCGGCGGCACGCAGCTCCTCGCTGTCCTCCAGGAAGCCCGAGGCGTTGGCCGCCGCCGATTGCAGCGGCAGCGCGCGCTCGACCATGCCGTCGATCTGCTGCGCCAGGTCGCGGGAGAGGATCGCGAGCCCGCCGTTGACAAACTGCATGCGATGGTCCTCAAAGTACATGCGGAAGACGTCGACCGGCAAGCCGCCGTAGAAGGCGCGCGGCGCGAAGCCGCGCAGGTCGGCAGCGAGCTCGGCAGGCCACAGCAGCACGTCCTGGTCCATCTTGGCCACATAGTCGAAGCGCTCGGCGAGGCGGAGCGAGGCGCGAAACCAGAGGAAGGTCTTGCCCTTGTGCTGGTTCTCGGCGCAGTCGAGCTGCACGAGATCGCCGTGCTCCTGCTGCTCGGTGGCCAGCTGCTCACGCGCCTCGCGGCCGAGCACGAAGCGCGCCGTCAGTGACCGCAGGCCGAGGTCGCGCGCCTCGGCCACCCACGTCGTGCGCATCGCGTCGCGGCGCTCACGGTCGGAGGCCACGCTGAATATGCCTAGCAGGAGAGCGGCGGGCGGCTGGATCGGCTGCGTGTGACCTCGCGTGAACATCGCCAAGCTCTTGGCTGGATAGACAAGCCGGATACA
>Ga0209713_10001186_pt1 | contig 15397 bp, 13 predicted proteins | sample ArcOceMetagenome_3_FD_187444 | JGI IMG/M metagenome (GOLD analysis project Ga0209713, IMG submission 187444) | Marine eukaryotic phytoplankton communities from Arctic Ocean - Arctic Ocean- Svalbard ARC20M Metagenome (SPAdes) (version 2) | ecosystem: Environmental > Aquatic > Marine > Oceanic... | reverse complement strand
GTCCCACTCTCTCTCAGACACACACACACACACACACCTTGGTCACTTCAATTTCAGGCTCTTTGAGCGCCTCCAATCTCTCCGCCTCCTCCCGTTTCAGCTTACTTGGCTCATCCTCACCCGCAGACAACGGCTGCATGAAACCCTGTACGTGTGCCCGTGCACGTGTTTGCGCGTGCGTGCGTGGGCGCGCGTGTGCGCATGCAGCGTGGGCGCGTGCAGCGAGTGCGCATGCAGCAGCGTGTGCTGACGCGAACGCATTCATACGTGCATGCGCGCAGCCCACGCAGCGTGTCTGTGGGGCCGAGGGTGGGGCTGGGCGGACGTGTTAACCAGCCTCTGTCCCCCCATTGCCTTCTGTCACATTTACTCAACAGAAGATCTCGTTACATACTCGTCCATACCTCAGGTGTGCTAGTATTGGTAGGTCTCTTTTGCCTTATAATAGGCCTCTTTTGACACATACGCATACCTCAGGGAGACAGGGCGACAGTTGCGTGGGGTCATCGGCAACGGAGAGGGTGTATGTGTAGATGCTAGAAAATGCCATTTCCGTCTTTTTCGTGAAGCAGAACTTGTAGAGCAGGTAGTGCCGGAAAAAGGTGCGCGACACGAACTCGGTAATGGCCCTCGCATCCTGGTGTGCGTTTAGGTTTTCCATGTGGTGAGGGGGGGGAAGAGGATAGTGCTTGTGCACACGTGCGGGGCACGCACATGGTCTCCCGTGACGGGCGGGTGGCAGGAGGAGGGGCTTGCTTGGAGGATGACAGCATTTGCAACGGGCGGGTGGTAGCACGAGAGGCGTGCTTGGCGCGCACGCATGCGGATGAGGCGTAAGAGTGCGGTGGGCGGCACGGACACACCTCGAGCGCAAAGAGCCCGACGCTAAAGGGCGGGCGCTGCACGCTGTGCTGCAGGAGGAGGTCGCGAAAGTAGTTGAAGCTCGCCTTGGCCGGCAAAAACTTGCTCATTGACTCGAGAAAGGTCGCCTTCATGATCGAAAACAGCACCGAGAGCTGACGACACAAAAACACACGCAGACACCCAGGCGCGATCGTCCGGCCGGTGAGCGAGCCCCATGGGGACCATCCTCTCCGCCAGCGCGCAGGCTCGGCCGGGCCCGGCCGTGCGGCCGGGCCGCGATGGCGCAAGCACGGGGGCGCCCCCGGGACGCAGCCAAGAGACATGACAACAGAGAGACATGGCATGCAGGCACCTTGTCCGCCGTGAAGGCCTGCTGCATGCCAAACTGCAGGGTGTAGTAGTACAGGTCGATCACTATGTCGGCGCGCTCCTGGTCTGCCGGGAGCGCGTCGGTGACGTGCTCCCGCAAAAACGCGAGCCGGTCCTGGGAGCTCTTTAGCGCCATGTAAGCCTCCACCTGCTGGATCGCGAGGTCCTTCCACATGAGGCCCTGTCCCTTGATGGTCCCCATCGCGCCGCTGCGCGCGCCCTCCCACCTTCCCCCCGCGGCACTGCGAAGCCCTCCACCTCCCGGGTCACTTGTCGGGTAGAACCGTTGGTTTCGCCACGAACGCAAAGAGGATGATGTGACGGTTCTTTTAAAAATTCAACGACCTTCCGTCTGCCACCACGCCTCACACGCCATGCCGGACGAGGACAGCGGCGCGGACTCGGAGAGCCTGAGCGCCCAGGGCGTGGAGCATCGCCTGCGGCGCCTGCTCGGCGCGGCCACAACGCGGTTCGAGCAGATGCGGGCCGACATGCGCGAGCTCGAGCGCTACCGGACGCAGCACGACTCCCTCCTTGCGGGACTCGAGACGCTGCTGCAGGTCCGCGTGCGGGCGCGCGCGCGCCACGGGCGCTGCGGGGCGGCGTGGCTCGAACCGCGCGCAGTCCTGCCTGCCATGCCTGTGCCTCTGAGGCGCGCCGGCCCGTGCTGATTTCCCGCGGCGCGAGCAGGCTCACAAGAGTGCGGCGGCCAGCGAGGCCAAGCCGCAGTCCCCATCGCCGGACGCCCCGGCGGAGGCCCCGTCCTCTGCACGATCTGCGTCCGCGTCCGACGCCAGCGCGTGCAGCCCGGTCTCGATTAGGGCGCTGCTCGGTAGAATAGACGAAACGCTCTCGCACGTGGATCGGGTGCTCGACGGCCAGCCCGACCCGGAGAAGAAGGCCTGGGCAGCGGAGAGGACTAATCCCGGGCCGGCGCCCGGGCCGCGTGACGACAAGAGCTCGATGACAATCGAGGAGCTGAGGGCGCATGTACGAAAGATGTCGGCTGAAATGGCGAAAGACAGAGAGGAGATTTCTGCCTTGTCCCACCACGCCGAGCAGGCGATCTCTTTCTGGAGCGAGCGTACTCCCGACTTGTCGCCGTGCTCCTTGCAGGCGCTTCCCGACTTGTCGCCTTGCTCGTTGCACGCGTCTTCCACATCGGGCTCCCCGTCTGTCCACAGAAAGGTAGCGAGCCCTCTTGCCTTCTCCAGCAAACCCACGCTACCTTTCCTGCGGGAGGCGACGGCCACGGAGGCGCATGCTGAGAAAACGCAGGCTATCCACAAGGCGAAGGAACAGGCGCTGCGAATGGCCCGAGAGGAATGCAACCGTGTATTTTACTCGGGCAGCAGCTCGGGCTCCGTAGGACTGGGGTTGGTGACGGCGCGCGATGAATGGCACGCGAAACAAGGAACGTCGGTTGTGATCGACGTGCCACTGCCACAGAAGGAGAACACAAGCCCAAATGCTCTGCAGTTTGCTCAAAGCCAAAGGACTGAGCCTGGTGGACAGTTGCAGCGCCCCGCAGGGCATGCGGTGCAGAGCTATGGCGGAAGCATCAACCTGCCCCATTCCAGCCAACAACCACAGCAACAACAACCCAGCGGTCGTAGCTCGGTGGGACAGCCCATTGTCATCAACTTGGGATTCGCTAAGAAACATGCACCGCAGAAGTCTGTGCGTCAGGTGCCTTTACAGGTAATACGCGCATTTGCAAGTGCTTTTATCCTTTCACATTTGCTAGCGTGTGTACTGAAGAAATTGCCGGCGCAGGTGCTCTCACAGCAGCAACGGCATGTAAACCAACCCTTTCCGCATTCTGAAAAGCAGCAGCAGCAGCAGCAAGCAAACGCCAACGTCTTCGCCACGTACACGCAAGTGCATTTTGACACGCAGAAAGGCGTAGTGCCAGATGGCTTCGCGATTGCAAAGCCGGTGACCGTTGCCTACAACACATCGTGCAGTAATTGGGTAGGTTCGAGCGCTAGCATCCTGCATCGCGGCCCGCGCCTGCTGCCCAAGGAGGAGCAGGAGGCACGGAGGAAGCAGAGAGCGCAACAACATATGGAGGCAGACTTCGACAAGGAAAACCTCCACATCAAATGCTGCAAGTAGGCCGCGAAAGGATGCTCTCGGCAAACAGCTCTGACGGCGCTAGTCGATGGCCATAATGGTGCTATTCTTTACCGCATGGGCTCTCAGCCCACAGCGTCTCGGTGTACTGGTGTAGCCAGGGGAACGGTGTGGCGTAGGCTATGCTCCGTGGTGTGTCTGTGTGGGGTTAGTGAAGGAGGAGGTCAACGTGTGCACTGTATCATAACGCATGTACTAGTAGCGTGCACAACGCCCGGATTTTCCCAGCCAGCGGTGTGTGTTATTCGGAAGGCTGATCTCTGGGTCGGAGGATTTTCCTGCCGGAAACCTAGGGTGCCTAGGTTTCAATTTGGTGTTTCCGGCAGCAAAAATCGCTTCCGGAAATCAGAAATTTTCTTTCTCCGGATCCGATCTATTGGAGTCAGCCTGAGAATGGTATCTTCGCAGCAGTAAAATGCGGCGGAGTGTTCATCATCATCATCATCAGTGTCCGAGTGTACAAAACGTGTTCAAAACGTCCTCCCGCGCTGGACGCCGAGCCTGACCCACATTGGACGAGTAGAATGCTGGTGTCTGTCTGTACTTACGTTTGTCCTTCGTCATACACCTCAACGCCGTGTCAACAATTGACCGACAGTCAAAAGACGTTGCCTCAGAGCTTGCTCTCCCTCCAAACCCCCAGCCACCAATGCAAGGCGATGCCCCTCGACTGCAGACGGACACCATTTATTAGCCTTACCTCAAAACAATGCTACCTCAGCCGAGGTGCGTGCGTGTGTGAGTATGTGTGCGCACGCGCGCAGTTTGCGTAGCAGCAGCAGCAGCAGCCAACACACGCTCCCTTCATGCCAGTGCGTCTAGTAGCCCACGTCCTGAAGCGCGCGAGGATGATCTGGAAGACGACCAAATTCATGTCAATTCGTGGAAGCAATTCAGTTAGTCGTCAGAGTGCAAGCGGACAGTGCGAGTGGATGCACAATGTACACATGTACACACAATGCACACACCTGACAGCTGCGCAAACGACGGGAAGGTGCGCGCACGGAGTCGCACGAGCTCCTCTCGCATCAGCTCGATCTCGCGTGTCTGGGCCTTGGCCAAATCCAGGAGCTTGCGATGCGTCACCATCATGTTCATCTTGGCCGCCTCCTTCGGGTTGCGGGGGGGCGGGCCGCGCGATTTTGAAGTGTTGGTTGCCTGCGCCTGCGCCTGCTGCACTTGCGTGTTGGTGCCCTGCAGAATTGCAGTCGCGGGGAGGGAACGTTGGGTCAGGACCGAGGACCCACACAGATGTGTGCAGAGCGACGGCGGCGTGGAAAGGGAGGCAGAAATACGAGGAGGGACACATGAGACAGGAGATGGCGCGCAGAGCCCTGTCGCCCGCGGCATAACGTCCTGACAGGGGCGTGAAAAAGAGAGAGCACAAGAGGACAGATAGAACAAAAGAGAACAGAAGGATGACTGTGCCGGGACGCGAGAGACAGCGGGAAGGGGCAGACCTGGAGCTCGCACAGACGCTGGCGCTCGACGACCGCGCTCTCAAGGGCGAAGATGTCCTCGTCCAGTTCGTGGTTCTCCTTCTGGCACCCGCGCGCCTGGGCCTGAAGCAGCTGCACGCTCTTGAGCTTTTCGGCCACACGAGACTTGTGCACATTCGTCTGCTCGACGCACCACGTGTGTCAGCGTTTGCGCCACATGCGTCCGCGAGCCGCCGGCCCAGAGCAGCGCGCGCGCGACGGCGCTGCAGGTCGCCTCGAGCCCACGAACTCGGAACTGACCCACCAACATTGCCGGTCGGCGCTCGTGGGCATGCGTGACTAATGATAAGACTGGTCGCCAACAAGAGGGCACCACTGTGATACAACAGCCTATACTATACGGACAGAACAGTTGGTGACAGTTGGTGGTCAAGCCTTGGAGAGACGAAAATGGAGTCTCGGGAGCAATGTGGAGTGAGGTGCTACGTGAAGAGAGAGAGAGAGGTGGAATGTGGAGAGAGAGGGAGAGGTGCAATGTGGAGAGAGGAGCTAGCACGACACTTGAGCATGCGGACTCCCGCGCAGATCTGTGGGATACCTGGTACTGGACGAGCTTTTCGAGGCTCGCGGCCTCTGTCGCGTCCTTGGACGAGTCGCCGCCCTTGATGAGACTCTGCAGCCCCTTGGTTACGCGCAGCAGCTGCAGGTCTTTGGTGCGCTGCAAGAGGTCTTCCTCCTCGAGGTCGAGGCGCTGATTGTCCCACTGCAGCCCGTGGATGCCCTTGCGGAAGTCCTTGATCTCGTGCAGAACTGAGATCTTGTCGCTGCCGCGTCTTTCTATCGCGGTGTTGTGCATCTCAATGAGGCTGCGCTCCACCACCAGCGCGTCGGAATAGTCTGTCACCACCGCCGCCTGCTCCACCTCTACTTGCCCCTGCTTGACTGACAACGTCAAATCCAGGTCTGAGTTGGCGCATCCCATGCGCAACTCGAGCGCCTCGAGCTCTGCCTCGGCCGCATCGATCGACTGCTGCACTTGTTGCGCAGCAGAATCAAGCTGCTCAAGCTCGGCGTGCATCGACTCGAGGTGCACCTGCTGCTCTTCCAACAGCGCGTCATGCTCGCGCGCCTGCTGCAGGTGCTCGTGTGCCCGCTCCAGCTCATCCTCGGCAAGGCCGTGGTCGAGCAGCTCGTGCATTTCGCTGCGCTTCTTGTAGGCGCGCAGCACCAGGTCCCCGAGCTCCTTGTTGTTGACGTTGATGCCATTCACGACTTCCTTGATCAACTGTCGCTCGAGCAACGCACCCTCGTCGCGAGTTGCCTGAACATCCGCCTCTACCCCCTGCACCTCCTGCTGATAATCGTCGAGAGCTTGCATGGCAGCGTTGCGCCGTTGGAACAGCTCCTCGAGCGCGTGCTTGAGCGAGCGCTGCACTAGGAGATCGTCCTCCTCCTGCGCAATGGCCTGCATCAGCTTGATCTTGTAGAGCTCCAACTCGTACACGCGATAGTCGGTCTCCATGCGCTGCGCCGCAAGCTCCTGCAGACTCTCGTCAAACTTCTTGCACTCCTCGGCCATGTCGCCCTTGAGCTTCTTGGCCTCCGAATCCAACGCGCGTGCATACGCCTCCTGGTCGGCGAGGAAGGCCTTGTATTGGGCCTCCCACTCCTTGAGCTCCTTGACGCCCTCCTCGGTCAGCTCGTCGCCTTCTGCGGGAATGAGGTGCGGAGGCTTGACCATGACCTGGTCCAGTTTGCCCACGGCGCTCTCGCCGGCCAGCGAGCCGCCCATCATCTGGTTGAGCGCGCGCTCTGCCGTGTCGTCGCTGCTTGCTGCCTCGCGCTGCCGCCGCTCCTCCTCATCCCGGGCCCGGATCTCAGCAGGCGACACCCACTTTTCGACCTGGATTTCACTGTCCTCCACCACCAGCACCTTTTCAGGCTGCTCCGAGTCCACCAGCCCGGGCTTATCAACGGGCTCCGTGGACTTGAGCTCCTTGTTGATCTCCAGCAGCCGCGACATCTTTTCGTCGATGCGCCCCAGCGACTGGCCCTTCTTCTTCAGAAAGTCCTGAAACTTGCCGTTGAATTCGGCCTTGACTTTGCGGACCACGTGCTCAGTGAGGATGAGCTGCGTCGTCTTGCGCTCCCGCGTCGTCACCTCCAGCCGATGGTACAAGAGAGGGTCGTGCTGCCGCTTGCGCCACGCCTCCTCGCTCTCGTCCTCCGTGAGCTCGGCCTTCAGGCCGTCGCCCTCTGCAGCCGCGCCCTCGGCGGGCGCAGCCTCGCCCTGTTCTTGGGGGAGGTGGTTGTCAAGGTCGATGAGCGAGATGGACTGGTTCATCACCTTGCGCTGCAGCGAGGCAGTCGCAATCTCCATGCGACGCTGCGCGCGGATGATTTTGAGCTGCCGCGTCTCCTCGACAGAGATCTTCTGGATGGGGTAGTTGAAGACACCCAAGTCTGTCTGGAAGCCGCGCAGCTCTGCACCGTGCACGTCCATGCTGTCCCACGCCAGGGTCTTGATCCGCGCCATTTGCGTCTCCTTGTCCGCGTTCTGCTTCGTGATGCCCGCCTTGGTCTGCAGAACACGCGCATCGCCATCGGCGATGATGGCCTCACGCATGCCGTGGTCGACCACGATCTGGTCGCGGGGAATGCGCTCGATCTCGGGCGCGTCAGCATTGAGCTGGAGAAGCTCGTCGAGAGCCGCCTTCTGGCGGCGGATCGAGTCGCGGAACGTATTCTTCTTGGCTGCGTTGAGCGCCGTCTCCATCTCGCGGTCGGCAAGCAGCTGTTTCTCGACAAAGGTGGTCTCGTTCAAGTCGGCGTCGACCACTTCGCCGAGCGGGTCAGCAATTGAGCTGCTCACACCGGCTGCCCCCGTCGCCAACCCGCTGCCCGAGAGCGCGCTTGGGCTGTCGGTGAGAATGCTGATGCTCCCGTTGCAACCACCACACGCTACCACGGTGGCGTTGGGACCCTTGCGCAAGATTGCAACGGCCGAGCTCCCCCCAAGCCACACGCTGTTGACGCGCACGCCCCTGGCGGTGCTGCCCAAATCCGCCTCCGAGTGCACGTGCACCGAGCCATCCGAACTGCACGTTGCCAGCATGTCCCCCGTCGTCCCCAGCGCCTGCACGCGCTTGGCGTGCTCAACCCACTGTTTGGCCGGCGCACTCTCAGCCAGGCCCTCCAAGTCCTGAGCAGTTATTACTCGCGTCCAGCCCTGCGCGCTGAAGGCTTTGACTGTTTTGTCCTTGCTCGCCGCCACCACTATCTGGCCGCCCAGGTTGCAAAATGCTCCCACACCCGCCTGACCCGTGTTGATGCCAGTGAAGACGGCGTTGAGCTTGAGCGCCTCGCCCTCCTTCCCGGGAATGTCGGTGCAGGCAAGCAGGTAGCCGCGCGCGTCAGCAACGACCACATGCCGAGACCCCGCCCACCGCACGCTCCCCACGAAGGAGCTCAGCAGGGGGAATTCCATGTAGCCCATCACCTCCTGGGTCTTGTCCTTGAGGGCAATAAGGTAGAGCTGGTTGGAGTTTTGGGCAACGACGGCCAGAAGCGAGCCGTCGGCGTTGAAGGACACGGCGGCGATGGGCCCACGAAACACCCTCACGTGGAATCTGCACTTTAGCCGCTGGTGCATCCCGATGTCCAAAATGTAAACAAACCCGGCCTGGTCGCCCATGGCAAGCAGCGGCTCAAAGGGGTGCGGCGACAGGGTGGTCATGTGGTGCGGGAAGCGCTGTGTGGCCAGAGGGTTGCCGGAAACTGCATCCCAGATCATGACAGTGCCGTCCTGTGCCGCACTCGCAATGGTGTCGCCGGTGTTGGCGTGGCACACCGCATTGACATGGGCGCCGTGCGACGTGACGATGCGTTTGAGCGCGTGGTGGGAGCAGCTCTGCACTTCTCCACAGAAGACATCGACGTCCTTGATGTTGGTCGGCGTGGGGTCGTCCATGTCCTCCTCGAACGAGCCGTCGGGCATGCGCTGCTTCACTTCAAGGTGGTAAATTGAACCCGCGGAACAGCCCAGGAACATGTTTTCGAACCGGCCCTCGGCGAGGCAAGCGGAGACGAGGGTGACACCGTCCCTGAGCGGCACCTTGATGCGGTGGCCCTCCACCATGGTCTTCAGGCCGATCCACGCCACCGACCCGTCCGAGCACCAGCAGATGAGGTGCTCGTGCGCCGCCAGCAGGTGGCACTCGACCGCCGGGTCGGCTGAAATCACGGCACAGTCTCCGGCGACCGCGTTCTGCTGCACGTCGACATTCCACAGGTTGCCGTCGGACGACGTGGCATAGAGGCGGCCGGCCTCGCTCCAGACCATCGACACGTACAGGACATTGGCAGAGGGGGGCGGCACAGTCACAAATTCCAGCTCCATCTCCCCCGGGCCCCCGGCCACCACGTTGCACAGGTACAGGATGCCGCCGCCCAGGAGGGCCAGCTGGTACGCGTTCCCGGGGTTGAATGCGACCTGCTTGATCTCCCCGGGCGCCGTGCCCGTGGCAATGGGCGCGGCGGAGTTGGTGGCCCACTCCCAGATTGCGACCTGGAACTCTGGGAGAGACGAGACGGTCACGAGGAACGCGCCATCGGCCGAAAAGCGCATGCAGTCAACGTCAATTGACCCCGCGCCCTCGATGATCTCGGTGGGGACCATGTCGCCGTCCGCGGTGTGCGTGCAGAGCGAGACGAGGGCGCCCTGGCCGCGCTCCGCCATGGCAAAGTGCGAGTGCTCGGGGTGCACCGCGAGCGCGCCCACGCCGAGCCCCTTTGCCAGGAGGCTCCGGCTCGACACTGCGCCGCCCTCCCAGGTGAGGCGCTTGAGCGTGTTGCCATGGGCATGGAACACGCTGCTGCCGCCGGCGTAGTGCAGCGCATCTCCGCCGTAGCCCAGCGCGTGCTTCAGCTCCAGCGGCCGCGCCATGCTGCCGGTGGCTGGCGCCCGCGCCCACCACCCAGCCGCCCGCCCTCAGTTGGAGCTCTTCAGAGAACCGTTGACTTTCTCCACGAACATCGAGAGAACACAGTTTTTGAGTCCACACAGGGACGCAGGAGCTAGCCGGACTCCGGCGGCTGGGGGGACCGAGAGTCCACAAGGGCGAGGCGGGGCAGGGCGGGGAGGCGGCTCGGGCGGGCGGCGGCGGCGATGGGGGCGGCGCACTCGGGCGAGGGGCTCCCGCCGCCCGGCGTGTTTCTGCCGGAGCAGGGCACGGGCAGGCGCGACGGCGCCGCCGGGGCCGCCTGGCAGAGCCCTTTTGGCTGCGACTCCGCCGCGCGCGCCTGCTGCGAGAAGAAGTCCGTGGCGGGGGGCGACATCCGCATCGCGCACAACCGCCCCGTGCTGAGCAAGGTCGGTCCGGCGGGGGGGAGGGGTTGCGCGCACCCGCGCCCATGCCATGTACATGCTGTGCCACCCAGCACGGACCGGGGCGCCTCTCCGTGCCGCGCCGCCTGGCCGCGCAGCTGAGCGGGCACGCGTGAGCAGGACCAGCGGCAGTTGGACCGTCGCGGCGTCGTCCCGGCGCCGCCGCCCCACTGGTTCGTGCGACCCCCCGTCGGGCTATTTGTTAAGCCGGCGCGCACGCCTTGCGCGTCCAGCCGTGCGCGCCGGCGCATGCGTGTGTTCCCGGCCGGCGAACCTCCTCTGACGTACGTGCGTGTGGGAGGATGGACAGGGTCCAGCATACAGCCGAGAGCGGGCTCGCCACGCCCCGGCTTCCCCACGGCGGGCGCTCGGCTTCCCACGGTAAGGCAGACCATCTGCTCCGCGCGTCTGGCAGCGGGTGGGCTCACACGGTGCGCCATGGCAGGCGCGTCGCTGTGGCCACCGGCATCCGTCACCACACCCGACCTGCGGGCAGAGAGCCGAAGAGAAAGGTCCCGCCCGGGCGTCTGGGCGGATGTAGACGGACCAGACGTGCACAACCAGCCTGCATGGCACCCGCACCCCAGGGCATACCTTCCGCGCTCTATGAACACGCTCGAGGACATTGTTGAGCTGCCGACTCCCGACGACGAGGGGGGCGGTTTAGCGGTGACGCTGGCAGACAACGTGCAGAGCCTTGTGCAACCCCCAAACGCCTCGAGCCCAAGACCTAGGCCGCGAACACATGAAGTCAAGCCAGTACTGCACGACGTGACTGCATCCCAATCCGATTTCAAGCAGGCGTCCCGAATGCTTCTGGCTCAGCAGAAGCAGCACAATGATGCGTTCAGACAGTATAATCAGAATTGTGGAACCATCCAAGATGCGAACGAGCGCATACAACTGGTTGCTGAATCCGAGAGCAATCAAGCACGACGCGCAGTGCGGATCATGGATGAATACTCTCGGGCGAGCGCGCCTGCCCCCGAATGGAGCGTGCGCTCAACCAGGTAGGCCTCTTGCGGAACAAGTTGAAACGCTGGTTGTGTGTTTATACATCGGCAAGTACTGTTGTCGGCATTTCCGAGTGCCGACACCATAAGAAACCTCCACCGCTGGCTACATTACGCACACAAACCAGTGGGCTCGTTACATTGGAAGTATGTCTCATGTCCCTATTTGCTCCTATCTTGCCCCACAGGCGTCCTGACGGCATCCGACATGAGCCAAAGCAATCTGTTCGTGAAGCTGGCACCCGGTGGGAAGACTTGTCCCCGTATCAAAGAGAAAACAGGTATGAGATCGTCGTTCAGCGACCCGCGCGGGCGCGCATCCTTCAAAACCGGCCGCGTCCGGCATGCGAACGCACACCGGGCACTTGAACCGGGCGGACGCGGAGCGAATCCTCCGAATCCTCCAAAATATCAAATCGAATCCTCCAAAATATGGAATCTGCGGATTGTCAGCGCCGCTTTGGCACGAGTCGCCTAGCCCCCCGGCGGCGGGCGCATGCGTGACATGCAGGCGCAGCACTTGACTTTTGCTCGTTGCAGTGCGCTTCGCGACACGCAGCTCGATGATGCAAACATAGTTCTAATCCTTACCATATCTCCATCTTGCCGAAACGCAGGATTGACGACATTTCTCAAGAGGCCACAAGCCAGTATCGGGATGCCAGATGGAATGACAGACTATTCGACCAAATCAAATGATGCAATCTGATTCGTTTATTTTGACGTCAAGTGGTGTATCGTATGTACATAAAGCGCTTACTGAGGAATGGACGGTACCCGGTGAGGGGGGTCCCTAGAAGTGAGATTTACAGCCAAGGCATTTCATTTTTTGAAATCCCAGTTTTTTGTCTTTTGCAGCAGCTCCCTTTTACGTCAAGACGTTCCAAGTGCAAGACCATGACGAACCAGGGCGGCCTCAGCAAGCTCCGCGCGGCGTGTCGCCTCCACCAAGCGCCACTTGAGAGCAACTATCTGCTGTCGCAAGTCCCGATCTGCCGCCTCGTTGGTCGGCCTTTGCTGGACGCATTTTCGCTGTTCAGCTCGAGCGGCGCCCCGAGCAGCTTCGAGCAGCTCGAGCCGGCGGTTTTCGTCGCTGAGTCGCCGGTTTGCTTCCTGGAGCGCAGTGAACTCTTGTCTCAAGGCTCGAGCCTCTTGCCGTTCGTGTCGAAGCCTACGTCGCACGCGCAATCGAAAATCGTGTCTCAGTGAAAATATAAAAAGCTGCGATTGAATACAGAGGGGCGCACAGGCAGAAGTCTGCAGTGCACATGCGCTGCGTGTAGACTCACAGGTGCTCCAATTCAAGTTTGTGCTGTTCGGCCAGTGATGTTCGCTTTTCCAGATCCCCTATCCAATCGCCCACCTCGTCCAGGGCCTGCAGAGGAGATCGCAGCGGGCTCAGAACCGAAGACGGAAAAAGAGCTGCAAACAATGGTCGTGCTCCGAATCCTCAAAAATATTCTTCCAAGGGCAGTGACAACAGCGCCTGGCTTCACCGCATGCCGTGTAGAAGCGCGCTGACCTGCGCACGCACAAGTACACGCATGCAAATGCACTCCATTGTTCAGACCTCCGCAGACAAGCCGTGCGGTTTGCTCAAGGAAAGGACTGGCGACATGGCCGCGTCCTTCGTCGTCGTCGTTCTTGCAGGGCTTTGCGGGGCTGCGGGCGAGGTTTGGGACGCCGAATCGTGTCCGTTAGTGGTAGTCAGGGTCTGTCTCAGGAAACCGCGTAGTCAGCGAGCGCTAGGCACGCATGCAACAAGTTCGAACGGGCAGGGAGTCGCACGTGGGATTCTTGAACAATTCTTTCCCTCCGGGACACGGGCCCCACTGGGCCCTTGGGCCGCGGTGGGCTGCTGCGGTGGGGTTGCAGTGGCGCGGACGCCACGGGAGGCAGCGCCCTGCTCACAGAGCCGTTGACCGCGCCCTGCTTCTGGACGGGCTCCCGCAGCAGCACTGTGGGGCCCGGAGTGGTGGCGGCACTCGGGGTATGGGCACGCGAGCCCAGCTGTGAGATGGAGCTCGCAACCATGGTCCGCAGCTCGTCTATGCTCAGCTGGCTCTGCGCCGCGGGCGAGGCAGACGACGGCGACGCAGAGGCGCCGGGCATCCTCTGCACGCTCCATGCCGCGCTGGCTGCGGCGTGTGCGTCGGGCGCCGCGGCCGGGCTCGCCAAGGCCACCGCCTCCGCCAGAGGCGAGCGTGCGGGCTGCGACAGCGCACGCAGCCCGGCCTCCAGCTGCTCCGCCAGCGCGCCCGGCGTGCCCGGCGTGTGGACGGAGGATCCGCCCGCCGCCGGCGAACTCTGCGCACTGTGACTGTGCTGCGCCAGCTCGCGGTCCCTGCGCCGGATATCTGCCACCTCCTGCTGCAGCATGTCCCGCTGCACCCGCAGGGCCTCGAGCTTCGTCACGAGTGGGCTCGACATCGCCCGTCCAGACCCCACTGAGGGGCCTGGCAAGGCTAACACGGTCCAGGACCGTGACCATTATTTTTTCTTTTCTCTTTTTTTCGGGCACCGTGACGGAAAAAGCGTCGGCGCCGCGGGCACACTGGCACACTGACTCGGAGCGCCGGTGGCACTCAGTCCGACCGTGACTCGGAGTCCGCGCGGGATGTTTGCGCTGCTGGCAATGCCCGCGGTGGCGAGCGGGAGCATTCTGGCCGGCGCTGTGGCGGCGGCGGTGGCGGCAGACCCCACAGACGGCGGCATGAAGCCGTCGGGCTTTGCAAAGTTTGCGCACATGGCCGGGGGCATTCGCGACAAGCAGAACGGTGGGCGCGCGTGCGAGTTGGACCCTGCTCCTGCCCCTGCTGCTCCTCCCTTCCTCCACCACCACCTCCTCCTCCTCTTGCTCCTCCTCTGTCCCCCTGTTCCCCGCCTCTTCCTTGGTCTCGTCCTCCCCGACGCCGCGCCGCGCCCCCACCCCCGCCCAGCCGCCTGCCCTGCTGCTGCGCAAGACGGACGCGCATCTTCACGTGCGTGCCACTCCGCAGGCAACATCCGGCCAAACGAGAGCTTCTACCTGAACAGCGCGGAGACCAACGCCAGGGTCACGGGTGGGAGCGGGGGCAACCAGAATGGCTTCCGTAGGCCCGACGAGAGCTTTTGTGAGTTTTCCACGCAAATCCGTCGTCCCTCGCGCCGCCCTTGCCAGCAGTGCAGGTCCACGCGCTGCTGTTCGCGGTGCTGACGCGCCGCCGTGCTCGTCCCTGTGTGCAGACAGGAGCATCGCCAACTGGGATGACTGTGCCGTCACACCCAAGACGTGCACGGCGCGCACGGCGCCCGTTGTTTAGGGACCTGGGGTGCCAGTGATACTGCAGTTGAGGCACGTCGAGGAGGTGCGGGTCTGGAGGAAAGATGAGGCGAGACGGACGCACGATCGTCTAAGACGGACAAACACAGAAAGAAACAGCGTTGTAAAAACTAGCGCGTCTCACGCGCACATACCAAAGTGCGCAGCGTGTTTGTAGCGCACAGCCGTCTTGCAGTCGAGCGGCTAGTTTCCTGCACAACCCTCTTCCTTCTGCGCCCTGATCCACGTGCGTGTCACCCTTGCGGCATCCAGCTGAGCTGGAGGACGACCGCCTGCGCTCATGCTTGCCTCCTCACTGACAATCGTCGGCGATCTCCTGCTCGTCGATAAGCTCAGCGTCCTTGCCGCCCGCGCCGTCAATTTCACTCATCCGTCGCGAAAAGCCATCCACAGTGCTCGGCCTCGAGTCACTGACCACTAAACTAACCACTTCCTCTGGAACGTTACTTGCGCCTCCGTTGCGCCTTCCGCCCGCCGGGCCCTTGCTTGCCTGGCCTCCTGCCTTGGCCCCTCCTCCCTGGCGCTTTGGTCTGACATTGGGGTATGAGTAGCACTGGATCTGCGAGAGAGAGTACGGGGCGGTGGGATGAGAGTAGGGGGGGTATGTGTACGCGCGTGCGAGGGGATGAGATGCGGGAGCAGAGAGGGAGAGAGGGACTCAGCCTGGTACATCCATGTCCAAACGTACGAGAGAGAGAGAGAGAGAGAGAGAGAGAGAGAGAGAGAGAGAGAGAGAGGCATACATACATACATACATACATACATACATACATAGCATGAACACACACACGCACACACATACACACACGCACACACACACACACACACACACACACACACACACACACACCAAATATCTAACCTGGTG
>Ga0209713_10001185_pt1 | contig 15401 bp, 18 predicted proteins | sample ArcOceMetagenome_3_FD_187444 | JGI IMG/M metagenome (GOLD analysis project Ga0209713, IMG submission 187444) | Marine eukaryotic phytoplankton communities from Arctic Ocean - Arctic Ocean- Svalbard ARC20M Metagenome (SPAdes) (version 2) | ecosystem: Environmental > Aquatic > Marine > Oceanic... | reverse complement strand
CTCGATCAGTTTTTCGTCCAAACACGTCCAATGCAAAACGACTGCATTCAAATCTCTGAGTATAAAATCGTATTCGTTTTCTATGAATGTTGTTTCAAACGTGGCGCCTTTTAAAAAGTAACTCGGTAAGTTATGAATTAAATTTCGATTGAAACTACAAAAATAGACAGAATGGGTCGATCGTTCCAAAAAAAACAACCTTAACGCTTCGCAAATCTCGATGTTGTTTCCTTTCATGTCAATAATCAATAATGTATTATTTAATTCCGGAACATGATTATATACTTCTGGAAGCGAACACACACATTTGGTTTTCAACTCTTTATACGTTAAGTCGCTTACAAATGAATTATCGATATAAATATCATGATATAGAATTAACTCACCACTTTTACATAACTGCACGTCTATTTCAACACCATCATAATTTCGATCTACCGCTTCTCTGATTGCGATCACAGAGTTATCCTTATGTTTCAAAGAAAACCCACGGTGTGCAACAAACTTCATACTGAAGAGTAACGCTTACTTAATTGCCTATTATTTTGTTTGCTAAGTAAACACGTATGAAACGTAACGTCAAGACACACCCAATAGACAACGTGATATGATCGAAAAAAACATTAGGAAACCGACAACATGGAAACGATTTACCCATCGAAGACCATGATGTAATTCACAACGATAACAACTCTCTCGTTTTGTCATAAATATGTGCCAAAAGCATATTTTTCATTTCTTGGATTCGGCGACGCCGTTCGTTCTCACAATACGGTTCTTTTAACTCGACGCCGATTTGTCGTATATCGTCGCACTTCCAATCCAACCACAACACTTTGTGGCCGAATTCACGGATGTTTTTAGTCATCTGTTTGAATTTTGTACGATTTTCGTCATAGACAAGCTCCATTTGTTTTTCTACGTGGGCAAAGTACGGTGTCATATAGCTTTCCATACGCTCGGTAAGAGTCTTATAGACGTCGTCCATCGCTCTCAGATTCCACTCGTTGTCACCTGTTTTTACTTTCACAAATTTGTCTTTGTGGCGAGTTTTTTGAATCGTATTGTTCAAAGGAAACGAATCGTTAAAATAGATATCGGAAATATGTTGCGGTAGAGCGTATTTACCCAAACGCACCAACTGTTCCATACGTTGGATGTAGTCGGGTTGATTGCATAATTTCTCCAATGCCTCTTCGCCGAAATTTAATTGAATGGTTACGTTGTTAGATGCATCGATGTTGAAATTGTTATTTGTGATTGTATTGTGATTTGTTATTGTATTATGATTGGTTATTGTGTTGATAGCAGATGATGACTGAACTGGAGATACAGTGGTAACCTGTGATGAAGTACATTTCACAGTATTCATATGTCGCCATCGTGCTTGATACGAACCAAATTGTTTCAAACATCGACTACACGTTTTTGAATCGTATCCTTTACATATCCCAATATGTCTAGTATAAGCACGCTTATCTGAAAGTTGTTTATTACAACGACTACAAAGGTTTAGCTTTTGCCCGTTTTGGATGATGTTTTGCCCATATTGGATGATGTTTTGCCCATCTTGGATGATGGTTTGCCCGTTTTGGATGATGGTTTGCCCTGTGTCGAATTCAAAATTTTCATCTAGATTGCATGTAGTTATCACAATCAATTTAGTATCACACGGCGTTTTACGTTTTTCATGCCGACCAAATCTGAGATTCGTGTGGTGGAGTACTGACAATTGTCACATTTGTACATAACACCAAGTTTATTTAAATAACTGACATATCTTTTGAATACGCAACGCAACGCAATTTGCGGGAGAGGGGGGGGGAAGGGTACTTTTTTTTTTGATTTCATTTTCAAATTTATTTTTTTCATTTTGTTTTTTGTTTTTTGTTTTTCGTTTTCGTATTTATGATTTTACATTTTTAGGAATCATATATTAGGAATCATTATTCATCAACCATCTTATCTCGTAAAAAAGAAAATGTGATGATGATGATAAAGTATGGATATGGGCGACTCAAGGAATCGTAAAGAGGGTGGATCGCTCTTGACCTTGGGTCTAAACAGAACCGTGCGTCTACTCCCAACAAACAAACTGACCAGAACGCTTGAACAAGTCAAACCAAAACTCGTCACAAAACCCTACAGCAGAACAACGAAGAAATTAAGCACGCGAACGCTTTCACAACCAATGCTACAAACTCGGACTAAGAACATGCCAATCAGAAAATCTGACCCCCCGCGTCAGAACAGTTCAATCAACGAGTCTATTCGAAAAATACGCAGTAATGGTAGTACGAACATGGATCGATATTCGCCTCCAAATGCTCCGCCTTCTGTATCAGTGAGCTTCGATTGCGACCCTAAAAAAGGAATAGGAATACAAGACAATTTAAACGAATTGTGTGACGAACAATACAATTCTGTTAGAAAACGTATCATTGAAGTTATCACTGAGCTCCTAGATATCGTTTTCAAGGAACTCTTTGCACAGCCAATCATTCTTCGTGATCCAATACGATTTCTAATAACGCTTTTTAGAGAAATCGTTATAAATACAATGATTGATCTGTTGGACGTTAAAAAACATTCAAAATTGATTAAATTTCTAAAGGGTGTTACTATCATGAAAAGCAAGTATAAAAACCGGTCTCTGAGAATGATTGTATCTCAGCGTCTGGTGACGGCCACACTTGCAGAAAAAGGAATTCGATCCATGGACCAAACATTCATCAAGGAGTTCAATACAGTGTTCTCGGACAAGAATCGGAAATACTTGAATCAATTTAAAAAGAAAATAAAACAACAAATGCCTACATTTATTACATTTTGGGTATCGGTTCGACAAACGATTCACATCCCAACCGAGGTTCAAAGGATATAATATCTGTTTTTGATGCCACTGGACACGATATTAACGTGAGATGGAATCGCGACATATTTTCTACCACTCAGATCACAACTTCCTGTTGGATAAAGTGTGTATTTTTCTTGTTCATTTCTGGGGTATTCGATAGTATAAGAAATACAGTTTCTCCAAGTACCTGACGCATTTTTGCATTGAATAGAAGTAACTGTTTCGTACATAATTCACAGATTAAAGCTTTACTGTGAGTGAATAGCATAAATCATTTTTTTAATTGAATGATCGTCATATAAAACAGAAATCATACAATCGAAGGAAAGACGATATAAACAGAATCATATATACATATTTATATCTAAGATTGTATTAATAGAAAGGATGAATTGGAAGGAAACGGTTATTTATTGTTTAATATACATGTCGTTGGACGCCATATGGCTATTTACAATGACACCGCTATTTTACCGGAAGCGATTCGAGTTAATTCAAAATTCGGAAATGAAAGTTCGGATGCCGTTTGCGATTATGGCGTATGGACTATTACTTCTGACTTTATTCTATATATGCATTCCGTTAAGTGAAGGGTATAAAAAGAATCGTTTGATCCCATTTGCATTCGTAGGAGTGTCGATATACGGTGTATATAATCTGACTAACGCCGCGGTGTTCTCGAAATATCCACTAGACTTGTGTATCGTGGACACCTTATGGGGTGGTGTGTGTTTTGGATTCATGGGGTATATATACCAGAAGATGAAAAAAATAGAATAAATGAAGCATTTAAAGATAAAAAACAATGCATGATATACACGGACACGATCACAATCAAATGACACGAAATGCCATCAAAATTGGTAATAACATTTACAAAACACAAAAAGAATGTGAAAATTGTGTTAGAAAGAGATTGCTTGAAATTGGCGTTACGAAGAGCGTAAAAACAAAATCAATCGATTCCTATAAATTCTTTATTGATTTGTGCAACAGACATCCATATCGAGATGAAAAATTAACAAACGTAATTGATTTCGAAGTAAAACAAGATGCGTTAAATAAAAGAGGATTAGCGTTGAACATTGTCAATGATAACGGAACAACTACTGAGATATCTTGGAGAAAATGTGTTACAAGAAGGATAGATACGCCAAAACAGTTATATAACATGGCGTTACGAGAAAAAATATCGGCACAAATCGAATCATATAGAGACAAGGAGGATACAAATATGTCCATTTGTTCGATATGCAAAGATACATTACGAAACAAAAGGGTTAATATAGATCATGTAATACACTTTGCTAAACTAGTCGATGATTTTACAGAACTACATGATATTACAGTACCTGTTGAATATGACAAGAAACCAGTGACTTATGAGCGAGTTTTCCAAACGAATGACGTATGGATTGGTAATTTATTCTTCGATTATCATTTGAAAAACGCAAAATTAAGAGTTACGTGTGAGAAATGTAATTTGTCACGAAAGAAATATAAATTATCTGGTTGAAATCATGTTTGACATGACATTAAATGAACAGTTGTAATGCATAAAATAAAACGTATTATTCTAGAATAACTTCAGAGTCGTCGCTGTCGATAACTGGTTGGGGTTTGGAATCTTCGCCACATTGAACTTCTGTATAATCGTATTTGTAACAAGCGTCGTTATTGTCTTTGTAGATTGTCTCGATATTATCTGGAGAAGGAAACTTTCGTATGATGATGCCTTTCGGATGAATGACATACACGAACAGAATACCAAAGCAAAACGATATCAAAAAGTATTTCAAATTGATCCGATTTAACATATTCTTTTAAAAGGATAAGATATAATTTTATGATACCAAATTGGATGAAATAAAATAATAAATTGTATTAATAAACAATAATGCAGGATGTGATGAAATCTGATGCGTTTATCAAGATTATTTCAATTATATTAGGCATTGGGTTCGCGTCTTTGTTCAGACAGATTTGTAAAGAAGGTAAATGTGTGATCGTCAAAGGACCTGGAGTGAATGAAATACAGAAGAGAGTCTATAAAATAGACGACAAATGTTATGTATATAAACCTAAAGCAACATTGTGTTCGGAATAAACTGGGAACCGTTTGTATTCGTTTTATATGATCTTTAAATATTGTTTGTTATCTCAAAAATGTCGAAGTCCACCATGATAAAGGACTTAAAGAAACCAAGTGCTATGAGTCCCGATGTAGATCAATCTTTAAACGAAATTATACAAGAAGTCGAAGCGGATAACAGTTGCGCTACACAGAATCCAACAACAACATTTCAAAGTGAAATGAATACAATGATGAGAGAGCGAGCGGGGGTGCGCGTTCCAGCAGACAACGTACAGGACACCCAGATAGCCGATTTGACTACGAAATTACAGGAACAGATATTACAGCAACAGCTATTACAGGAACAGATCACGCAGCAACGTTTAACGTCTGAGTCTAACGTGGTCAAGAGGGTATTCGAGAATATGTATACGAGTTTTGTATCGGACTCCAGATTTATGCTCTTTGTGTTAGTCGCGTATATACTTTTTGAAAAGTTTAATGTAATATCTATTTTAAAAATTGATAAAATGAATATAATTAACTCTTCAACTACAAATCAACTAATCGTCAAATCAATATTATTTGCTGTGACCATCGTATTTTTGAAAAGATATGTCTAAGGTGAAGATTCGGAAGGATTATACGAGAACTGATAAAGACATCTGTGTGTCGCGAAACAAGAACTATCATTATTTTGATTATGCAGCAGAAATTGCGAAAAAGTCTTCGATGAATCAAAAGCACGGTTGCATAATTGTCCATAAAAAAATCATCATTGCTTCAGGGTACAATAAAATGCCGTCCTCTCATAAAGAGAGCACACATGCTGAAGTGAATGCGATCAACAAAGCAAAACAAATGAATTACGACCTTCGGGAATGTGATTTATACATCGTCCGTATCGGTTCGACAACACAGGATTATCCTTTGAAATATTCAAAACCGTGTAGCAAATGTTCTCAATACATTTCTCAGAACAAGATAAAAAAAGCATATTATTCGCTCGATGAGACCGCACTACATCTCAATAAATACGAGCACTACGTGTCGAATGGTAAATGTCATCAGTTCATCATGTAAGAACCGTCATCGATATCAAAATCATTTTTCATTTTCATAGTATTCAATAGTTTCGATTTCTCATTGTTTTTATATTGTCCCAACATAGAAAACGTATATATCATACTGATTACGAGTATCACTATGAGTATCATTACGATATGAATGTAATTCATATTTAGGTTATTATTAATGTAATTAATATATTAAATTGTTACCACAATAGCTTCCTACAACCATTTCATTTGAAAATCAATTTGTAAAGAAATCATCGCCGTCTTCATCGATTTCGAACGTGGCGACTATTGTAATATCGTCGTCATCAGACTTTTTGAATAAATCAAAGCAACAATTCTTTATGTCTTCATGAATGTCTTTCATCATATCAATGTCCCCTTTGGATATTGATCGAAACACTTGTGTGGCTTCCTTCATGTTTTTTGTTTTTTGATCGTCCATTTTCTTCATTTTGGACTTCAAACATTGTTTGTGTTTGTTATCATTGAAATTGTTTTTCTGTGTCATATTGGTTTTCAGCTTCGTTCTATACAATACGATCGAATTCATTTATTATTCTAAATATATATATTTTAAATGTTTGTACTGCTTTTACAATTATATACGTTTTCAATTTTGATATTTTCTTCATTATATTAATTATAGGATGAACTTGTTATTATATTTAACGTTTTTTGTTATTACAATCGCTTTCTTTCGTATATTCCGCCGCCAAACAGAGTGTTTTGAGGATGCGAGGACGGTAAAAAACAATCTAATACAAACGAGTTGCCAAAACACCTCATTTTATAAACCAACATTAACGGAACCCCATTTTATCAACGAAAAAATGTATATAAAATCCCTTAAAAAACCTGGAGTATTGAACGGAGTCACATGTGGTAGTGATGAGGGATATTCTGAAAAGTTAAATTGTCCCGAAGTGAATTGTATTCAAACGGGCGATTCATCATCTATTACCGCCGGTAAAGTGGAGTACGATGTCATTGGGAATGGTATGACCCATGACGAAGAACCCAAATGTAGATACGATAATTGTATAGGGTATTGCGAAAACGTAAATGACCTGTGTTACAATTTTGACTCAGTCACTAATAAATTTGTGGAAACTAAAGGACGGTCGGGATGTGTTCCAGAAAGACTGAACACCGAATCGTGTATCATCGAACCTACGAGCGACCTGTGTGAGGACAAATTCGTTTTCAAATTTGACGAAAATAGCGTATTGCAACAAATGCCATTAGATAAAACATTATCGGCAGATTACTCTTGCATCTACAGCTCGAACAATATCGAAAACCCCTATTACGACGACGCGCAGACAGCAAATCAAGTTTGTTCGAATATACCGGAAACATCATTGTGTTATTATAAGCAACTTGGTATTAAAAATCAAGCAGGAATCCAAACCAACCTAGATAAATTATACTACCTCAAAAAAGAACATCGTTTATTAAAACCGAGTTGTGAATATGAATCGGAGGTCGAACACACCGGAGAATGTCTATCCAATTTAGAAGGTGAGTGTGAATCGAAGGATACTTATTTCAAATTCAACAAGCAAGAATTTATTGATGAAGAAACGGTTCATATTCATTACGATACCGCCGAAAAATCTCAATATCTTTACAAAATATCAGAGGATATTCAACAGTGTATTTCACCCATACCCTTTCCCCCAGATAATTATGTTCCTTACATTAATTGTTCAAAGAAATGTATGAACGAAAACGGTACACAGATCCTTTTGTCGGGAACAATATCTATGAGTAATAACGATCAAAATGAACTTAAAGCGGTGTGCGAAATCAAAGGGATAGAAAATTGTTTCGAGTCGTCGAATATCCAGGATTGGATTTCACACAATCCATTTGATAATCGTCATACGTATGCGGGCTATACATTGAGCAATGAATCAACACAATTTACTAAATACAATCCGGCAGATAACTTTGTGAATAACAGTTTCGACTTATCCTTGCTCAATTCCAACGCGTATTATTCGCTCGTACCCGTTGATAGTAAATCCAAAGCAGGGTTTGTTGAACAAACCTATGATATGCCAACCTCTCCAGCTATTACGTATTCTCCGATCACAGGAGAGGTTATACAAGAAGTAGCACCTCTAATTGAGACACCCATTGAAGATGTCGTTACAAACAACATAATGAATACCATTGCCAATAACAACAATAACAACAATAACAATAATAACAACAATAACAATAATAACAACAATAACAATAATAACAATAACAACAATAACAACAATACTAATAACAACAACAACAATAATAATAACAACAATACTAATAACAACAATAATAACAACAATACTAATAATAGCACAAACAATACTAATATCATAACGAATACCGATGATGATGAAACCGTGGTTGAGGTAGCAGCCGAAACACAACCAGTACAAACCGGGCAAACTGTGATGAGTGAGGCCAACCTTGACCGTATTTTATCAGATCCGACGTCATTGAGTGACATCATCACAAACAATGTACCAAAACGCACCGACGACGCCGGTTATGGAAATGTACAAGTGGTATTACCACCGGAACGGATCGATAAATTGATTGGGGGCGAAAATAATCAATTTACCCCTGATAAAACTGATACTCGAAGAATTGTTCCAAGCTCTCAATGGGATTTTGAACCGAAGGTCAAACAGAAAAAACGATTGACCGCATCCGTGGAAAAAGACCCTTCGCGATTATTGCCTAGACCCACTGAAAACGTACGAGCGTTAGGAGACGGTATGCGAAACAACGATTACGAAAAGAAAATTCTCCATCAACAGTTTTGGAATGAAAAGAATACCTAAATTTATATTCAAAGTTTCACTATTTCGTAAATGAAATCTATGTTGGAAATGTAACTGTTGCTCGACGTATTCGTTGTTCCCATCTCATTGCTGGTGATGGCGAGATGCTTTGTTAAGCTGAGTTTCATCGTGTCGAGATAAGAACACAAAATATTTCCGAGTTTGAAAATGACCAGGTGGTTTTTGACGCACGGGTTCTTTTTCATAAACTTGTTACTCTTGTTCCAGTACTTGTCGTTGAGTTCGCAGCTCACCAAATACATCGTATCGTTCGTCCTCTTTGCCGCCATTTTGTAAAATAATTCTAAATCTCCAGATATATTTTGCAAAAGAATATTTTTGTTGAGCAAAATGTGCCGATAGTTTTCCAGCGCAATCTTGCATGTGGTGTCAAATTTGGAAAACAAGCTGCCGCGCTCCGTCAAATAGCCGCGTACCTCGTCCTCGAAGTCGTCGCGTGGCTTTCTTGAAAATACGATCTTCTTGAGTGTATGCATTATGCACGTGCCTGTAAATACGATATTTTGTTCGTTGTGCAGGATCGTCGGTGTTTGAGGACTGATGACGTCGCCTATATTCACCATGAAGTCTACCATCTCCGGTTCTCCTTTATCGTTGCAGAGGGGGGTCATGTGATCGAGGTGTGATCTGTTCTGACGATTTTTTTTAGAAAAGGAAGGACAGCTTCTTCCCACATCACAACAATTTCCAAAAGTTTTTTAGAAAATTCAGAAAAAACACACATAATTCCACCGCATCGTCAGAACAGATCACAACCAGCTACTCACAACATGATGAAGAAGAGACTGTTTCACGACTTAACACAAGATTACGGCGACGAACATGAGGATTCTCCGAGAAAACTTCGTTATGAACAACGACACAATTTACGCCAACGTGAAGAAATGCACAAGATCATCCAGCAACAAGAGAACCGTATCGAAGATCTCGAAATATGCAAGTCAGAGAACCTCAAGAAATCATTTCATGCTGAACGAAAGCGCAAAAGCACGTTGAATGCCTATTTCACACTGGTTCGCGATATTCGCCACGAACATACCAAGAACCGTCAATGGATTGAAAAGAAATTGCAAGATTACGAAGACGGAGAACTCGAAGACAATATATCCGATCTACTCCAAGAGGTGCATAAAAAGACAATCAATGTAATTGGACTCGGACATTGTGCTTTGACGGGCGAGGCATTGGGCGATAACACGTACATCAATGTTTGTGGGCACATATTCGACAAGAACGCCATCATGTCTCCCAAGAACCAAATCAACTTGTGTCCTAGATGCTCGAATAAAATGGTGATTCCGCGTAATTAGAATTGTTATACAGGTAGAATTCTCTTTATTAATTCGGATGTATCGATCAATTGTGTTTTATTAAACAATATTGATCGATGTTTTTCAGAAATCGAATACGCCTCTGGTGATGCGTTCCTAGATTCGACTGTTCCATATCTAAAGGGAAGTTCATCCACATTTAAATCGAGAAACCCAATCACCGGAAATCGTAAATATTCTTTGTGTAGATATTTTGCGAGGTTTTCATAATCGTGTAACCAGTATTCTGCATACCACACTTTGTCTAAGGTTAGTTCCACAATGGTACATTTGTCATCGGTAAAAATCATATTTGTACAAGCAGCGCCATGACCGATTATTAACACTTTGGCGTCTTTCACAAAATCGATTTGATCTTCTATGCTCATGTCATCAAAGGATGCGCATTCAATTCCGTAACGAACTAGAATGTTTTCTATGGGTTCTTTTGTTAGATAATCGAGAATAGATCTTGTTTTCCTTCTAAATATATATTTAACCTTTGTTGCTGATGTATGGATTCCTAGATTGGTTTTGAGTTTATTTATTATACTGGAATGATTCATATTTGATTCTTTTTTTTCAAATGGCTTATCGAACACAATCTTCCACTCACTTCGAATACATCTTTTGTCAAGAATACGATCAAAGGCTTCCTTTTGCATCACCTTCACGTTGCTCGAATTTCGGTATATACGATCATTTTCTGAAACATACAATTGCTTCACAAATCCCGATAACACATACAATACCCATTCAGAACACCTTTTGCAATTTTCGATTTGAGTTGGATCCGTTTCTTTATGGACCAAAAGCATAGAGTCTATGAAATCTATTTTGTTGTTCAAGACATACTCACCAACGCTAAATATATTTGTTCCCAACATATGGAATATATTATGTAAGGTAAATGTTGTTGCAATATTTATCACTAACATTATTCGTTGATCATTAATGATAATTTTAACATGTCCTTAAATATCATACTGACATGGTTTTCGTTTGATCCTATATATACACATCCTGTAATTCATCATTCCCATAGTTATAGTAGCAGAGTACATACATCGAATCGTGTGTGAATCGTTTCATGAAGTTTATGTGAATTTATTTTTATTGCGATGATGTAAATAATCTGAATGGCTTCCATCTATACGCGAGAAACCGAAAATGGGAAGAATAATTTTGAATACAAAAAGTACTATAAAGAAAATAAAGCGAGAATTTCGAGGAGAAGAGTACTATTAGCCATTTCGAAAGGGAGATGTGCAAGCGAAAAAACCCTCCATAATCCAAAGTATCAGTGGAATGATGCTGAAAAGGAAAGATTGCGTGAATGTATTAAAAGAAGACGTGAGAGTTATTTAACATTACCGATAGGCGAGTTTCAGGACAAACGATATTATTTAAATAATCAAACCGATCGACGATCGTTTCAACATTCTATTCCCAAGAGGAGTTCCATTTCACAAAAATTTCCTGCGATTTCTCCTTCAGGTGATATCCAGATGGAAATTCCGCCTCAATCTCTACCCGACGATACCTCAACTCAGGTAAAGACTCGGGGAAAGATTGCAACTGCATCCAAAATGATTAAACGCAGTGAAGTCAAACTCGACGTCCCTGTGAAGCCACCTGACACCAAAGAAATATATACGAATCGTTTAACCGAAAAGTTGGTCATAGAAATGCTAACGAGTTTGTATCACGAAAACGGGTCGCGTTACAAACAAAATCAAAATGAAACCAGACGTAATTTTCGTAAACTTCAGAATTCGAATACTGTGAAAAAAGCATTCGAATACATGGAAATAGACGATGCGTTGGATATATTTCGTTACCCTGTGCGCGCTGTAGCGGCGATCAACTGGAATTTACAATATATAAATATGCTTAATTATGTAAAGATATTTACTGATATTACAAATAGTTCCAAGAATAATCACTTCAAACCATTTATTGATTCAAATCCGAGCTATTCGTGGCTCGAAGAATTGACCACCACCGAAAATTATATAAAGGACAGTTCAATTGTCATTATCCGTGATAAAGTCGATTCAATGAAAAGAAACAAATTCGCTGCAACGGTAGAAAAACTCAAGACACAACCCTGTTTTAATTGGCAACATATATGCAATACAATTAATCTTGTTGAAAAGCACAGATTTCAAAAAAATGAAGAGAACCATAAAGACGAAAAAAATGTATCGAGGCTTCTGATTCAGTTATACACACGAGAACTGGTCGTAAGAGACGATTATGGTTCGTTCAAACTGTATCAAATTAAGGACCAAGCTACCCTTACCACCTTAAAAAACAATGAATTTTTAAAACAGTCAGTTATTAACTGTATATTTCAAGTGAATCCAAAGATTATCGATATTAAAGGCATTGAATATGTTGATAAAGTTTCATATTTTACAGCGGCGGCAGGTAACACACTCCGAAGTTTAAACATTGTAAATAAGCATCAAGGAATTGAATCGCCGTTTGCATACATCTTGTATTTCATGCATTTCAAAACCTATGTAGGATTCGATGGTTTGATAAGGCACCCGTTTTTATTGAAAGACAAAACTTCTGACTATATATACGAGTACCTAAAAAATCGAAAGTTGTCAATTCCTAACTTACCAAAAAATATCAATCAACATAAATCTGAAGAAGATGTGTTTCTCTTTGGTAAAAAAGATGGGAAAAATAACAAACCCTATTTACCTAAACAAGGTGGAAAACTTGGGAGTAAAATATCAAGTATGTTCAAAAAAGTGACTAAAATACCCATTACGATCAATGACCTTCGTCATAGTTACGCATCCTATTTTAGAACGACATACAAAAAGAATGAAGATGGAGAACATGAGAGTGTCGTTGTGTCTGCTGCGCATAGAATGTTTCATACGTATTTAACACATATAAACAGTTATACTCATACATCCAATACAATATATAAATTTGAGGATGACATACATAAACAAATAAATTACGAAGACAAAATTGTCAAAGAGACGTTGGTGACGAAAAGCACACACAACCCAAAATTGTTAGGATTTACAGGAACAGGTGTGTGTGTAAAATATCACGTGCGAACGACACCCGACAACACTGTTGTGAGTTTAGATATGGATGGCACTGTCGTATGGGATGAACGCGATACTCTTCAGGTTGAAAACGAAGAAGATAGTGATGACGATGACACAAACATCGTTACAGGTGGTGTTATAGCTGTGCAAAAAAGGTCTAAAGCTGTGAAAAAGTCACGCGATGCAATGTTGAATGTGAAAAAAAAGAAAAACGTGGTTACTACAGACCACAAATATGTTGAAAAACTGTTGGAACATGCTTTAGATGTTAAATTAAAAAGAAAAACAGAAACGAAATCAATCGACTATCAAATAAGAATACATTTTAATGATTCGACTCCCGATTTATTGACAAATACATCGAATCCTTTTCTAATTTTCCAAACAAGTAAAAAGAAAAAATCACTAATTGATTATATAAATCAGAAATTTGATTTTCCGAATTATTCAAATGAAATAAGTAAAAGTAGAATTACTGACACTGCTTTACTGAATATCCATGTGCCCATCAAACTGGAAGTGGCACGTTTGCGTAGATTTGAAAAAGGTGATAGTGAAAGAAAAAAGAATGCAAATATGATTGTTTACAAACATTTTCCAGATCAGTTAAAAGCTGTTAGACTAGAGTATAATACAAATGAATCGTATGCATATGATCGTCTGAACATGGTGGAATATCCTTTTGTCCTGACACCTGATAACCTGAAAATTACAGACAAAAGAAAACAACAGTTGTATTACAGATACTTGACCATCGAAGATTTAGAATCGTTCATAAAAATTGTAACGAAACAAAATAGACCCAAAAAAACAAAACAAAAGATACCCAAAGAAATACAAAACAAAAAATAGACACAAAAAACGATCGTATTATGTCTTCTTCATAACTATTTCATTAATCTTTTGTAATTCTAATATTAAAATGTTATCATCATCATAATAAAACTATGACATTAAAACTTACGGACCTTCTCCATCCGACAGGCAGACCCCCCATGACGTGTGAATCTATTAATGACGATATATTTAACAGAAAGTATAAAGAATCTATTCAAAAAAGTCGAAAACAAAAGTGCGAAAGCCGTAAATTCCATCCACATTATCCGTGCGAATCCATTCATGACGATTCAGGCAAATATTTACATTGCAAAAGCCGATTGTTGAAATACGACACTAATTCATTTCTTGTCAAAAATATACAGCCCAGGATTGTTTATCTGCGTCCTTATTCTGAACAGTTTTATGAAATACATAAGGATCATAAGGATAAAGAGAACTTACTTCACGCAGTGCAAACATTCTTTAAAGATCGTTACAATAAACGTATCGAAATTGACCTGTTTAATCCAACTGTTGTGTGTAGTGAAGTGTCTCAACTGAAGAACGACAATAATCAAAAGGAAAGATTCGATTATGACAGCGAAATATTATATGATACTCTGGAAAGAGTATGTAGGTTCAGTGATGATATACAAAATACGGAAGAGGGTCTATTGAGTGCAAATACTGAAAAGAAAATGTATTTTAATGAAGTTTGGAACGCGCTTCATATCATTGCAATCAAACTCGACACGTTAGTGTGTTTGTGGTTCAATGATAAGTGGACATACGTTTTCCCTAGGAAAGACATGGTATCGCATGACCAACGCGAATACTCCGTTTCGCAAGATACACCAATTGTTATACTACATGCTTCTTTAGCTGCAAAAGGGATTGTAGAGTTCTTTAGACCATTGTATCCAAAGGATAAATATTTCAAAAGTATTATAAATCAGTTTTCGGTCCAAGCTGCACTTCATAAACAACAATATAAATCAAAGTATTTTGACGACGGTCCAGACACACAGGGTTCTAAATCATCACCAAACTCCAATAAACAAGCACATGATTCGGCAACATCTTCCCCGAGAGCATCTACAGAAAATGAAAAAGAGGCGTATCCACCAAAAAAAAAACGTCGACACGTCGTGCGCCCCAGAGCATCTACAGAAAGTGGAAGAAATGCAACTAATGCTTCAAATGGGAGAAATTCAACTACTCGTTCAAGTGAGAGAAATGCAACTATTCCTTCAAGTGAGAGAAATGCAACTATTCCTTCAAGTGAGAGAAATGCAACTATTCCTTCAAGTGAGAGAAATGC
>Ga0209713_10001184_pt1 | contig 15404 bp, 11 predicted proteins | sample ArcOceMetagenome_3_FD_187444 | JGI IMG/M metagenome (GOLD analysis project Ga0209713, IMG submission 187444) | Marine eukaryotic phytoplankton communities from Arctic Ocean - Arctic Ocean- Svalbard ARC20M Metagenome (SPAdes) (version 2) | ecosystem: Environmental > Aquatic > Marine > Oceanic... | reverse complement strand
TGAGGCCCATTGAGGCATCTTAGTTGCAAACGACTACCACAGGACTCTACGCACGGGGCACTAGAGCGCCGCTGGTCTGCGTCCGCTCCCAGCAGCCAGGCTAGCCGAACCTGTTGACGCGGCCGGCGGGCGCGGGCGCGGCGCGGGGGGGGTCGCGCCAGCTCGCGGGGCGAAGACGGACCCGGCGCGGCGCGGGGGCGGCGGCTGCGGGCGCGGCGAAGACGGAAGCAGGAAGATACACATCGATGCTCGCGGTCCTGGCCGGCACCACGTCCTGGTCGCCTTCGCTGCGGCCACAGCCGCCGTCGCACGCGCTGCGCTGTGCTGCCCACCATCCACGCGCGTGCGCCGTCGAGCAAGCCGAGGTTGAGCAGGCGGAGCGCCGCGCGGCTCTCAAGCGGGAGCTAATCCGCAACGCCGCGGGATGCAACAGAGGTTTCGGCGCGACGCGAGCCGACCGTGAGAGGCTGGCCTCGCTCTTCGACGAGCTCGAGGGCCTCGCACCGACTTCCAGCCCGACCGCGGGCATCGTCGGCGGCGCTGACCCAGCGGGAGTGGGACTCGAGGCGCCGCCGCTCGCCGGCTGTTGGCGGCTGGTCTACACGACCGCGACGGACGTGCTCTCGCTAGACGCGTCGCCCGTTGCCGGCGTCGGCGCCATCTACCAGCTCATCGAGGCGCCCGACGCCGTCACCAACATTATCGATCTCTACCCACGTGCGGAGGCGCTGCTGCCCGTGGGCAAGATGAGCAGCAAGCTGCGGCTGCGCGTGATGACGCGCGCCGCCGCCCGCTCCGCGTCACGTGTCGGCCTCACCTTCTACGCCGTGCGGGCAGAGCCGCGAGCGCTGCTGGGCGTCGACGTCTCCAGCTTGCTGCCCGCGCTCGGGAGCGCGCTGCCGCGGCTGCCCGGTGCCATCGGCACCGATCCCGCCACCGACCGCTCACCCAGCTTCTTCGACGTGGTGTACGTCGACGACGAGCTGCTGCTCATCCGCCAGAACTCACCGGGGGGTGTCTTCGCTGCCGTGCGCGTGGACGCCTCCGAGCTGGACTCGAGCCCCGTGTGATCGATGTCGCGGTGTCGACCACGCGCGCGCGCAGGTGTACGGTGTAAGTGTTGTGTTTTGGCTTGAAACATTCGATCGAGTATCAGTGGGGCGAGATCGCATATTTTAACAAGGCACCTGCAAGGTTTCGCAACACCTTCCGCTAAAACCGACGGAGGCTCGCTGCCTCACGAATCGTACAGCCTTTGTTGCGAGTGGGGGGAGAGGAGTGAATGTGTTGTGCGCATCAGAGTCGGCGCGGCCGCCGCTCTAGTTGCCGGCCCACTCGAGCGGGAAGATCGGGTTGCCCGTGAGCGACTCGTGGATGATCATGCCGATGATGCCCATCATCGCGGCACGGCCGTTGTTGCGCTCGGCGTTCAGCTTGAAGTTGCGCTTGACGGGGTCCGAGTAGCGCACCCACGGGATGCGGTCGCCCACCACGTTGCCCGGCTCGAGGTTCGGGTCCTGCGCGAACAGGCTGTTGTCGAGGATGGCGATCAGGCACACAATCTGCGCCCAGCCGGCCTGGGGGAGCGTCTCCCACGACGCGATCGGCGCCGCCGGGATGTCCTCGAACTTAATCGGGGGGAAGCTCAGGTACGAGCAGTAGCCTGACCACTTGTAGCCAGCGCCGACGACGAACACGTGCGCGCACGCCGCCATGGCCAGGCGGCCGTGCTTGATCTCCATCTCCTGGAAGCGGCGGTACTTCTCCGGGTTCTTGGTCATCAGGCCTGCACGTGTGCAGCGGTGCGGGCGCGGCTGAGACGTTGCACGCGACGAGCGCATGCGCAGGGCACTCTGGACGACTGGGCGCCGGCTGCCGCGTGCTCCCTACGGAGAGAGCAGCCCACGGCGCACTGAGCCGAACCCGGCAGACGCGGATCGCACGACCAGGCTCGTCTGAGCCACTGTCCTGTCGCAACTTGCTGGCGCACCAAGCGGGTCGTAGACGCCCAGCGGCGGCGTGGTGCCGACGTCACCCGGGGTGATCGCCGTCATCGAGACGGCCGAGCGCGAGGCGACGGCGCCCTTGAGCGGGGAGGCCTGGAAGGAGAGCGCACCAGCAGCGATGGAGAACATATTTCAAGAAGGACTGCCGAGCACAGGAGGACCGCGCCGGTGAGCGCAGAGGCAAGGGGGGGAGCGAAGAGCCAGGCGTGCCAGCAGGTGATGACTGGGGCCACGCCGCGACGCAGACGCTCATCCAGGGGCACAGTCGCGGCCAGGGCATCTGAGGCGTCCGAACAGCGCTGCCGAGCCTCCTGGCGCTGCCACCCAGGCCCTAATCGGAGCCCCTCTCCAGCTCCGTCCCGCCCGCCCGCCGCTGGCGACCGCACGGCACGCACGCGTCCCACGAGTGCGTTCGGCGCGTCGCTGGCGCGCTGTCGGCCCTGTCCAGCTGCCAGGCTCGCCGCGCAGGCCGGCAGGGCGCGTGGGCGGCCGCTGATGTCCACGATGGCCACCATGGGGCAAGGCTGACCGAGAGAGAGCTCACTCAGGCAAAGGGAGATCTGGGCTCAATTGTTGTGCAGCTCCCTCAGCAGGCAAGTGGCCATGCCCGCGAGCGGCCCTTGCGTGGTGGCGGCGGGCGTCTCCGACCCGGTTGGCGCGGTGGCAGCTGGGCAGGGGCGAGCGCCGGCAGCACGCCGCGCCCGCACGCACCGTCACGACGCTCTGCGCCCACCGCGGCCGGGAGCCGCAGCCGCATGCTGCTGCTGCACCGCCAGAGGGGTTGCTCTGCAGCATGGGCCCTGGTGCTGGCGGGCTGGGTCGGTCGGACGGGTCCCTGGGATGCCCGCTGGCCGCCGCAGCACCTTATCAGGCCGCGTCGCTGCCGCGTCCGCCACTCTGCTTGCTGACGCTCGTGCACCCCGCCCCGCCTGCGCAGCCCTAGCCATGCTCTCCTTTCTGTCGTCGTCCTCTCTCGCCTTCGGCGGCAACGTCGCTCCGCGCCTGAGCCGCTCGGCCGTCTCGATGTCGGCCATCACGCCCGGCGACATCGGCACCACCAAGCCGCTCGGCATCTGGGACCCGCTCGACCTGATCCAGAACGACAAGGTCAAGTACCGCCGCTGGCAGGAGATGGAGATCAAGCACGGCCGCTTCGCGATGGCTGCGTGCGCGCACGTCTTCCTCACCGAGGTATGCGCTGCCGCCACTGCGCCCTCACTTGCGGTGCCGCCGCGCGTGATGAAGAGGGAGGTTGCGACCGCTGAGCTCTTCCGCACGCGTCCTGTCCATCACAGGCGGGCGTCCGCTGGCCGGGCTACCTCTCGGTCGCCGAGGACATCAAATTCACCGACATGCCGGGTGGCACGATCGCCTCGTGGGCCGCCCTCCCGGGCCTCTCGTGGGTGCAGATTGTCCTCGTCGTCGCGCTCCTCGACAACTCGGTCCTTGCCCAGGACCCGTCCAAGGTGCGGCGCGCCCTCTCGCCCGCTCCGGGCCAGCCACACGCGGTGGCCGGGCTTCAGCTGCTGCGACTCGCGGCGGTCGGCCGCTGGCTATCCGACTCGGTCGCCCCCGAACGCAAGGTTGCGCCGGCGCTCACCGCCAGCTCGCCCACGCTGCGCGTGCGCAGGAGCCGGGTGATGTGGGCGACGGCACCTACTGCCAGCCCGGCAAGGTGTGGGTGCGCTACCCCGACGTGCCCGGCTTCTCGGGCAAGGAGTTCAAGCTGAACGCCGAGCGCAACAACGGCCGTGCCGCGATGATGGGCATCTACGGCATGATCATCCACGAGGCCCTGACGGGTGCGCTCCCCCCCCACTCCACCCCACACACCCTCACACCCTCCCTCACGACGACCCGCCCCACCCACCGCGTCTTTACGACACGGATGCGGTGGCATCTCCCTCGCTGCTCACCGCCGTGCGTCTGCCCCGCGTGCAGGCAACCCGGTCTGGCCGATCCCGGTGCCGCCGCAGCCGGTGCTCGAGATTGTTGGTGACGACATCGAGAAGGGCCCGGCGCGCGTCGGCTCCTTCGTGCTCGCCTCGCTCGGCATGGCCTTCCTGGGCATTGTGTCGGCGGTGCCCGAGTTCCAGAAGAAGCAGTCGTTCTAAATGAGCATGTGGTTCGATTCGGACGGGTGCGCCTGCAGCAACGCCCGTCTTACCACGACGAGGGAGTGACGCTACGCGGCTCGGACGGATGACGATTATGCGATTTGCAGCAGATGGCAGCCCCCCGTGTGTCACCTGCCCGTGTGGGGAGCCTTAGAGGTGTACAGTGAGGGTTTTGGCATTCTCGTTTTGAGCATCTCTCGCGGTGGGCGCAGAGCGTCGTGACGGTGCGTCGCGGTCGCGGCGTGAGCTGCCGGCGCTCGCCCCTGCCCAGCTGCCACCGCACCGCGCCAACCGGGTCGGCGACGCCCGCCGCCACCACGCAAGGGCCGCTGGCGGAGCAATGGCCGACTTGCCTGCTGAGGTTGCACAATTCTGTGGGAGATCTCGCTTGTGAGCGAAGCCCAAGGTGAGAGCCTTGCCCCGGTCGCCGCCAGCGTGAGCATCTGCGGCGGCCGGCCTGCGCGGCGACGTCCCCGGAATTATGCCCACTTCCACTTCTGTCAAGGATGAAGACTGAGGTCCCTCCGTGGTCATCCGAGGGCTCTTGAAGTTAACGCGCGATTCGCTGCTTGATTCTTGCCGAGAGATCTCGTCCGCGAGAATGTGGGGTGAAGTGACTTTAGCACCAAAAAAATCAACTTCGCGGACTCGTGATTGCCATGTTGCGACGCTGAGCAACCCGTCGATGGACGACGCACTCGCCTGCCTCCGCAAGACGACACCGACGCTCAACCTGACCTACCCGGCTGACGCACAGCAGCACTTTGAGTCGTTGCGCAGCGCGCTGTCGCCGTGGTGGCAGTGGCGCCACCTGCGCGTGCAGCACGGGCAGGCCTATATGGAGGTGGAAGACGCGTGGCACTGGCACTTTGAGACCGCTTACAACGTCTCCACCCGATCTAGACGCAGCGACGACCAGCGAACGACCAGCTCGAACGACCAGCTGTCGGCGCAGTTTGGCCCTTACGTGCCACTGTTCGTCTGCTGGCACTGCGCAGCGCACAGTGGGCAGCTCGACCCGCTGCTTGTCGCGACGCTGCGGAGAGTGCTGCGTCCCACGGTCGCGTACATCACCCTCGTCGTCGCTGACCAGGGCATCAGTGGCTGGTCAAAGAAGGCGCGGCGCAACCCTTCGAATGAGATCTCGCTCGCCGACTACCCGAATCTTCTCGTGCTGAGTGGAGGCGGCTACGGCCACGTGCCCTATCCTCCGGTGAAGAACGCGCAGCCGCTGAGCACTGCGCGCAAGGAGGTGGCGCGACGGAAGCTGCTCGCGAGCTTCGTGGGCAACCTCAAGCACGGCAACGTCTTCGGCGGGGCATCGCTCCGCAACCGGCTCAAGCACATCGCGTGGCGCGCGGCGGCGGAGCTGAACGCGAGCGTCTCGTTTATGCAGGGGCCCGACTGGCAGCAAGTGATGGCCAGCTCTCGAGCGTCGTTTGCGCCGCGCGGACAGGGGCGCTCCACCTTCATGCTTGCGGAGATTGTCAACCTGGGGCTGATACCCATTCACGTCTTCAGCGATGTGGCCTGGGTTCCGTATGCAGACCTGTTCAGTTCGTTCGGCTACGTCACCAACCTGAGCGGTGTGCCACATGTGCTGCGGTGCGTCAATGCGCTGGGCCCGCGCACGCACGCACGCATGGAGCGGCGCGCTGCAGAGCTGAGTGGCAGCCACTTCTCGCTGGCTGGAGTCATCGAGCAGGTCGGCCTTTTCATGGTCGGGGGCACCAACGCGTCCGACCTTCGATGCCAGAAGCTGCCACGAACGCCGAGGGACCTGATCGGTGGCCTCTGAGCACTGTTTAGATATACTCTACGGTCATTAGAGTGCAAAATTTCTCTTCCTCTACTGACACCTGTCGTCTGTACGCATCTCTCTCTCGAGAGAGAGGCTCGTCGTCTCCACTGCCGCACAGGAAATGTATTTTCACCCGGTCGCAGGAACCGGCTCGAGCTCCGTTTTGACCGCGGTAATTGCCGCATTGAAGTTGATCTGCTTGGCGTAATCGACGAGCACTGCGCGCGTCGAGGTGTCCTGGTCGAAGATTGAGAAGCGGCCCTGCAGCGTGTCGGGTGGGTCGCCTGTCGGCGCGTCGCCATGCCGCCAACGGTGGTCGTCGTGATCCTCGTTCGGTCGGCCCTCACCTGCCCATCCCCAGAAGTGCACGCCGCCGATGGCGCGCTTCCGCTTGAGATGCAGCACCACCTCGTACAGGATATCCTTGAGGAACTCGTCGCGCTTCTCGGTCTTCGTCTCAGGCTTCATCGCGCCGTTGTCGCGCACGAGACCGAGTGCGTCGATCACTAGCGGCTTGTGGAACACCTCCGCCACACTCACGTGCTCCTCGAGGAAGACCTTGCACTTGCCAACCGCCTCGGGAAGGCTGCGGCCTGCCGCGTTGTCCGCAGCGTACCAGCCCCAATCGTTGGGCCACATCTGCACTGTGGCAAAGTCGATCTCTTCAATGGAGTGGATGACGCGAAAGTCGTTGCCAGCCCCGAGCCGCTGGCCACCCGGCGAGCCCTCATGGCCAACTGTGAGAAGGTGGCTGGCGTCCCAGCTCTTGATGTGAGTCCCAAAGCGCCGCACCCAATTGCGGAACTCATGCTGCATCGACATGGCGCGCGGCGCATTGGCCATCTCCCACGCCATGATCGTCGGGTCGCTCTTGTATTCGACGCCGCTGAGAGCGTTCCGCCTGCCAATCACGTGCTCTGCCCACGCATACGACGCCTCCATTGCGTCGGTGTCCATGTAGAACTGCTCCACAAAGGTGAAGTAGCTCTCGCGCGAAACGGTACCACCAATCGAGAAGGGCACCGTCGTCTCCTGGGACCAGGCAACAAACTGGGCCATCCCACCCGACCACGGCATGAAGTTGTTGAGCATCACCGTCGCCACCATGCCTCGCCGCGCGAGCTGCATCAGCAGGTAGTCGAGCCCCTCGAGCATGTCTCGGTTGTACTCGTCGCGCGCTGGCTGCATCGACGGCACCATGCGGTAGGGCGCATCATCAGGCCCCTGGCTCCCGGCGACTACACGCACGTGGCGCACGCCCATCGAGATCAAGTCGTCGAGCTCGCGCACGAGGCGAGAGCGGTCACCGCCTTCGCCCTTGCTGCCTAGATACGCGCCATACCACAGGTTGGCGCCGAGGAAGCGGAACGGTTTACCGTTGCGTACGAAGCCGCGTCCGTCCGAGGACACCGTGACAAATGGTGTCGCCTCTGGCGCAGACGGCGGTCTGGGCGGTGGCGGAGGGCTTGGCGGCGGCGGTGGTGGAGTGGGTGGAGGCGGACTTGGCGGCGGTGGCGGTGGCGGCGTCGGTGGCGGCGGCGAGAATAAGCTGCGTGTTTCCTCCGCCGGGTCCACAGCGACATCGATGAGCGGGGCGTCCTCGCAAATGCTGTACACGTCGCCCGAATGGGCCGGGATCATCTCGAGCGGCTCGTCGCAATAGTACATCGACTCGGAGCAAGGCATGCCCTGCAGAGTGACGGCCCTGCGACACGCACAGGCGCAATGGCGGCATCGGTCAATCGACGCTCATGAAGGATTGAAGGGCTCGCGTGGGTGGCGCACCTGGTCGCTGCGAAAAAGCAGTGGCCTCCGTCATGCTCAGATGCATGCTGCAACATCTGCTCGAGCGACCAGCACGCTCCAGCTGCGCTGCTGCCACCGCTGCGAGCAGCCACCTGGTTGAAGCCACTCGCCCGACACGACACCCGCTGGCGCTGGGTGTGAGGAGCCATCGGAACGACACTTGGCTGCGCTTCCACCATGCTTCCAGCGGGTGGAGGAGGCTGTGTGTAGGGCTCCGCAGTCTCGGTCGGCGGCGGAGTCGCCAGCGCCGCGGAGCCACCGAGCGGCGGCTCTGAGAGCCGCGTGAAGACGGTGAGCCCAGCCCACGTCGCCGCCCCGCCGAGGGCCAGCGAGCCGAGTAGTCCAGGGGTCATGCGCTTCGCTGGCCCGGTACCGGTGCCTCCACGTGCGTGCCCATTGGTGCCTGCCTCAATGCCACCGTCCTCGTCGCTCGAGTCGGCGTCCTCATTGGCGGGCTGAACCCGCTGCATGGCCTGCACTCCCAGGACCGTGTCGATCTCCCAGTCCGTGTCGTCGATGTTGTTGTACGCCACCTTCATTGCCCTCCGCAGGGCCTGAGCTCGCGCACGGCGTGTGGATGTGCCAAGCCTGCGGCTTGGCGCCCGCCGGCGTGCGCTTGCGTGCGGTGATGATCTTCCCAAACGCGTCTCTCGCGTCTCATGAAAGCTCAAGCGGGTGCGGCGGTGCGGTGAGTCTGACGGGGTGTGAGGGGAGCGGGAGTCTGGCGTGCCGGCGATGGCTAGTGGCTGTGTCTGTCTCCGAGACGTCCTCAGGACGTCCGGAAGATAGCGTCTTGGGCTTTGTCTGGTGCTGTGACCTCTGGCCGCGCGAACTTGTTGCGAGGGAGACTGTGGGAGCCAGGAGCTGCGCGAGCTGGCGGCGCGCCCGTGTGCCTGTGGACACGCCAGGCTGCAATGATGGACGCGCTGCTAGCCGAGCTCGGCATGTCGCAGTACGCCGCGCGCTTTCGCGAGGAGGAAGTGACCGAGCCATCTCTGCTGCGTTCGATGCAGCCAAGCGTGCTCCTGCAGGAGCTGGAGGTACGCTCGCACCTGCCCTTTAGCCTCGACTGTGCGGCCTTCTCACGGCTCTGTGCATGTTCGTCGACGCAGGACATGGGCGTGACGCCTGACCACGCCCAGACCATTCTTGCGCGCCTGGATCAGCCGGACCCGCCACGGCATCCAGCCGGTGGCTCTGCACAGGGCACGCCTGCGCTGCATGAGCGCCTGGGTCCCTATTGCGACAAGCTATGCGATGTGTTACAATCGTGGGACGACGATTCGAGCGGCGCTTGCGACCTGCGCGACTTCCGGCGCGCAGTGCAGGCGACGGCCAAGCTGGTCGGCCTGAGCCCGGCGCCAGCCAAGGACGAGATTGACCGTCTCTTTGATGAGGTTGCGGTCGGCGGCCAGGTGGCTTATGCCGGACTCGTGGCCTCACTGGCCGACGTCGGTGCCGATGATGACGATGACGGGCTGATGCTCGAGGAGAACGAGACCGTCGCATCGACGCCGGCGCCGGCGCCGGCCGCGGTGCCCGCAGCCGTGCCAGAGCCCGCGCCCGCGCAAGAGCCCGCATGGAGCGTCTTCCGTGGAGAGCAGAAGAGCCTGTTCTCCACGGAGGACATGCGGCAGCTTCAGGAGATGACAGCGGAAATGGCCTCCGCACCCGCGCCTGCGCCGGCTCCAGCGCCAGCGCCAGCGCCAGCGCCCGCGCCCGCACCCGCACCCTCGCCCGCGCCCGCGCCCGCGCCCGCCTTGGCGCCGGCGCCCGCGCCTGCTCCTGCGCCTGCTCCTGCGCCTGCTCTGGCACCCGCCCCGGCGCCAGTGCCCGCCCCCGCTCCCGCCAAGGCGCCCGCTCCCGCCAAGGCGCCCGCTCCCGCGCCCGCACCCGCTGCCGCGAAGGCGCCCGCACCCGCCAAGGCGCCCGCTCCCGCCAAGGCTCCCGCTCCCGCGCCCGCACCCGCTGCCGCGAAGGCGCCCGCACCCGCGAAGGCGCCCGCTGCCGCGCCCGCGCCCGCTGCCGCGCCCGCGACCGCGACCGCGCCCGCGCCCGCGACGGCGCCGCCGCCGGTGCTCGGCCCGGTCGAGGCGGCGGCGGCGGAGCGCGACGGCTTTGCGCGGCTGTCGAGCAGCTGCGCGGCGTGCGGCGCGGCGGCGGGCGGCGCGGGCGCGGCGGGCGCGGGCTTCTCGCTCTCGGTCAGGCTGTCGCAGTGCACGCGGTGCAAGCGCGTCAAGTACTGCTCGCGCGCGTGCCAGCTGGCGGGGTGGCGCGCCGGCCACAAGGCGAGCTGCACGTCGGCGCTCTTCCCGCCGGGCGCGTTTGAGCTGGCCGCCGTGCGCGCCGACTACTCGGCGGCGCAGGCGCTCGCGCTGCTCGCCGAGCTGGGCGCCGCCAACGGCGGCGTGGCGCGCGCGTGCCTCGGCCGGCTGCAGCAGCTCGCGACGGACGTCGACGGCGGCGGCGTCGACGACGTCGAGGCGCTGTGCGACGGCGGCGAGCGCGAGCACGCGGCGGGCCGCCTCGAGGGGCTCGTGCGCGCGCTCGAGGCGCACGCCGAGTCGTGCGCCGAGACGGCGCCGCAGCACGTGCGCACCAAGGGCTTCGCGCTGCTGTGCGCGCTGTGCGGCTCGGGGCCGCGCTGCGCGCACGCGGTGGCGACGGCGCCCGGCGCGGTGGCCTGGCTCGTGCGCACGCTGCGCGGCCTCGGCGCGCGCGCAACGCAGCGCGTCCACCTCTTCCTCGAGAGCGGCCTCGGCGCGGTCCGCAACGTGGCCAACGCGGGGCCGACGGGCAAGGAGGCGCTGCGCGCGGCGGGCGGCGCGGCGGCGGTGGTCGAGCTGATGTTCCGCTGCAAGGAGAGCGTCGCGCTGATGCGCGAGGCCGTCTGCGCGCTCGGCGCGATGGCGCACCGCGGCGGCGTCGACTGCCGCGCCGCCGTCGTCGCCGCGCACGGCTGCGAGGCGGTGTGCGTCGTGATGCGCCAGCACGCGGCGGACGAGGAGCTGCAGCGGAGCGGCGCCGCGGCGCTCACGGCCTTCCTGGCGGGCGAGGGCTCGGGCATCGTGGTGGGCAGGGCGACCGACGTCGCGCACGCGTGCACGGTGTCCATCACCAGGTACCTCGGCATCGAGGCGTGCTGCGACGCGATGCTGAGCTTCCCGCGCAACGCGCAGCTGCAGCAGGACTGCGCGAGCGTCCTCGCCAACTGCGGCTCGATCGACCTCGCCGCCAAGCGCGTGAGCGGCGTCCCCGCCGCGCAGCCCTCCCACCCCGACGTCGAGACGATGGCGACGCGCAACCTGCTCGACTGCCTCCCCGCCGTCGTCGCCGCCATCCGCGCCCACCCGCGCCTCGGCGGGCCGCGCCACGCGCTGCACGTCATCGTCGCCGACGCCGGCTCGGTCGCCGCCGCGCTCGACGCCGGCGCCGACCCCGACTGGCTGCCGCCCGAGCTGCTCGCCATGTGCGACGGCGCGAAGGCCTTTGTGCCGACGCAGCCGCGCATCACCTCGTCGGGCGTGCAGGACGACGGGCCGACGCAGCCGCACGTACCGCTGGCCCCGTTGACCTTCTCGCAGCGGTGTGGGTGAGCTGCGAGCGTACTGCACATGCACATGTTGGATGTACATTGGGTTGGCATGTTGTTTACGAGTTGCTTTCGTTCCTTTGGATTATTTTAGATCTTAGCTTTGCCTAAGCCGCCGATCAGGTGGTTCAGCCCCTACAGTTGCCATTCGTGGTCAACTTTGGGCTGGGGGCTTGCGAGCGTCACCCCCGCCCTGGCGGCGCCCGAGCACCAAACCTGATCACCAAACCTGATGGTGCTCACCCTCTCCGCGCTCCACTCGCTCAACCGGACTGGCTTGCTGGCTGAGGCTCCTGTGCTCGAGTTCCTGCGGCTGCTGCACGACCACCCGGGTCTCGCCGAGACGCTGCCGCCGCCGCTGCCACTGCGCAGCCACCGCGCCGCCAGCCGCGAGGGCTACACAATATCACCATCGTTCCTGCAGGAGCAGCTGCCCGACCCTCCGACGCCGGGCGGCCTGCCGGAGCCGCCGACGCCCGGAGGCATCGTGCGCAAGGGCTCGCACCTCCAGCTGCACTGCGCGTGCGCCTCCGGCTTCGAGGTGGGCGCCTCGAACACGCTGCCGGTCGACCTGCCGTCGGTGCAGTCGATGAACGCGCGGTGCGCCGCGACGCGCGTCTCCATCAAGATGGCGCCCAACCCGGTGCGCACCATCAGCTTCACGCCGCCGCCCAACTCGCTGACGGTCGACGAGATTGGCGACGTGCTGCTGCGGCTGCCCTTTTCGCGCGGCGTCGTGCACCAGGTCAAGGAGGCGGGCTCGTCGATCGGCGAGCGCACCTACCTGCTGGCCGACCCGCAGGCCATCCCGTGGGCCAAGGTGACGCGCCACCACTTCTCGGAGCCGGAGGCGCGCACGACGCGGCACGTGCTCGGCACGCCGGGCGGCGACCTCGCCGAGCTCTTCTTCGCGCTGCAGGCGGCGGAGCACCTGGCGCTGCGCTTCTTCCCCGCGGCGCGGACGCAGGCGCTGCTCAAGGCCTTCCTCATGTACTCGCCCAAGCTGAGCTTCTACCACGCCACCGACACGGCGGCTGTCGGCCGGATGGCGGGCGCCATCGGCGTCGGCACGCTCGACCTCAAGAAGCCGCCGACCGCGACGCAGACGTCGCTGCTCTCGCTGCTGACGGAGCAGGCGTACACGGGCTCGCGCTTCCTGCGCATGCTGCTGAGCAAGTGCACCGAGCGCGCCGGCGCCGTCGGCCCCAAGCACCGCGTGCCGCGCGGCCAGCTGCGGTGCGGCCTGCTGCGCGACCTCATCACCGCCTTCTTCTCGGCGCTGTGGTCGGAGAGCGACGAGCACAACGCGCAGTACGCGCGCAAGAAGCTGCGGCTCGTCGTGTGGTCCGACCCGCCCAGCGAGGAGCGCGCGTGGCTCACCGTCCACACCAAGCGCGACTGCGCCGACTACGCCCTCGCGCCGCTCGTCACGCCGCGCCGCGCCGACGCGACGATCGAGAACGCCGACGCGAAGCCGCTCTCGGCCTTCGTGCACCACCCGCAGCACGTGCAGATCCAGCGGCGCGAGACGGCGCGCCTCCTCGCGGGCGAGCTGCCGCGCGTCGACCGCGTCTCGCTCGAGGAGGAGTACGCGACGCTCGCGGACATGTACCTCAACGACTACCAGGAGATTGTCGCGCACGACGTCGCCTTCTACGACATCTACATTACGTGAGTGCGTTCAACTGTCCCCAGAGGGGTGTAGGCGAGTAGTGGTGTCTCATTTTCGCATGGCGATAGATTTATTTCGAGGTGACCTTTGTGGACCGCGATGACGCACGCCCGCCTGGCCCCGGCCCGGCCCCGCGTGGTGTGCCGCATCGCGCTCACGTCTCCCTCCACCAGCTTCTCTTGGGTTTCGAATCGCGTCCGTGTATGCAGATTAGCGGCAAGCGTACTGGCCACCAATCTGTAGACAAGGACACGGCAGTGCCGCCACTCAGAGCCTTGCGCGTTTGCCGCAGGTGACCCGCGGCAAACGCGGCAGAGATAGCATCGCACATCATCTCCCGTTGCACGGTCCGTCATGAGCGGTCTCGTCGGGGCGATGTCTCGGGCTACTTACCGTTTAGACGTAGCTCGTGTCCTGCGGTGGCACACGAATGCAAAGCACCTCGACTGAGGAGGATGGCAGCGAATAGCAGTTCTGCAACGGGTTGCGGCATGAGTACCCAAGGGGGCGGGTTCGCTTGACGCAGGCATTATTTGCGCTCCACAACTGCTTTGACGGCGTAATGTGATCACACACTGTCCACGACGGGTCAAAATCCGGCCGAAAAGCAAGGTTTGAGCTGGTGACCTGTGCGCATCGACTATTGGGCGATCATTTGCGCACACGGCTCAGACAGAGGATCGGAGGAGAAATCGCGCTTTCGCGCGAGGATCTGCGTGTCGTGGGTCCCCGGACATGCCACACAGTCCCGACTCAACCAGTTTCCCCCGCCGACCGGGATCTCGGGCATTTTCGCCAGGCGCGTACTGCACCTTGCCACACCGATCGATAGGTTGCAGCTACGCGGACCAACCAAAACGCCATGACGCGGCGCGGAAATGCAGCGACGGCGCCGCAGCGGAGAGGGGGGTGAACCAGCGGACGATACGATCGTGAATGTAGAGATAATCGTATAGGAATACGAATAGCAAGCAATGGCTGGGTGTTTCACCCTCTCCCATCAAATCCTCGAACTTTGAAAAGTTGGCTCAGCTTTTGTCGTGATCAGGGCCGGCGCCAGCCGCTGCGCGCAATGTACTCGGGCCAGCAGGCGTACTTTCCGTCGTCTGGGTCGCTCCCGCTACGCGAGCTGGCCCAGACGTACTCAATGCCTGTCCTCGGCTATCCGCAGCAGCATTACTCGTGCACGGCCGGGGCGACACCCATGCGCTCACCTGGAGCAGCGACAGCTGCAAAGCTCTACTCCATCCATCTGCCCGCGCCGCTGAATCGCCTCTGTCTCAACCCGTCGCTGCGCACGCGTGCGGTCGCGCACGAGCTCTTCTCCTACTGGGCGAGCTGCACGCCATATGCGCGGATGGCCAAGCCGCTCGGGCTGCTGCGCAACCGCTCGACGCACTGGCGCGGCCGACGCGTGCCGACCGCGTTCGCACGCTGGCGCAGCTTCAGTCGCTCGCGCGGCACACGGGTCGTCTCGTTCTTTGGCCAGCAGCTCGTGCGGAACCGCGAGGTGGCTGAGCGCGCCGCAGCCTGGAAGCGATGGCGCGCCAACGCCCGCGCCGTCCGCATCTGGCGCACCCTCGCCGTCGAGATCGCCGCCCACCTCTCCGGCCGGACCGACCCGAGCACGCTGCGGCGCGCCTTGGAGGCGTGGGGCCGCTCCGCCGTGCTCTGGCGTGCGGCCCACGAGGTCGCGACCCGCTGGCGCAGCAGCCACCTCGGCGACGGCTGGCGCGGCTGGCGGCGCCACCGCGCGGGCCGCCTCGCGTCCGCGCGGCGGCTGCGGCAACGCGGGCTGCGCCGCGCGATGGGCGCGCTCGCGGCGTCGTCGCGCTCGGCGCGCGCGCGCTCGCTCGGCGCGCGCGACGCCGCCACCGTCGCCGCGCTGCGCTGGGCGTCGGTGGCGCGCGGCCGCGCGTGGCACTCGTGGGCGCGCCGCGCGCGGGCGGCGATCGCCGCGGCCGAGGGCGCGGCGCGGTGGTTCGACGGGTCGCTGGGCCGCGGGTGGGACGCGTGGGCGGCGGCGGCGGCGCTGTGGCGCCGCCTCGACGAGTGCTACGACGCCGTCCTGTCTCGCCGCCGCCGGCGGTGGCTGCCGCGCGCGTTTGCGCGCACGCGGCGGGAGGCGGTCCGCTCGGGCGCTCTGCGGCAGCACATCGAGACGCAGCTGGGACGGCAACGGGCGTGGCGCAGCGCCTCCGACCCGCGCTTCGGCGGGCGCCAATGGCGCCGCCGCAAGAAGACGCTCGCGCAGCTCTGTGCGATGCAGTGGCAGCGCGGCGCCCTCCGCTCGTCGCTCGCCTTCTGGAGCTCGTCGCAACGGAGCTCCGCCGAGGGCGCGCGCGCCGTCGCGACGGCGGCCGTCGCGGTCGGGCTGATGCGGCTGCACAGCGCGGCGGCGCCGGCGTTT
>Ga0209713_10001182_pt1 | contig 15415 bp, 14 predicted proteins | sample ArcOceMetagenome_3_FD_187444 | JGI IMG/M metagenome (GOLD analysis project Ga0209713, IMG submission 187444) | Marine eukaryotic phytoplankton communities from Arctic Ocean - Arctic Ocean- Svalbard ARC20M Metagenome (SPAdes) (version 2) | ecosystem: Environmental > Aquatic > Marine > Oceanic... | reverse complement strand
CTGAACCTGAACCTGAACCTGAACCTGAACCTGAACCTGAATCTGAATCTGAACCTGAACCTGAATCTGAACCTGAACCTGAATCTGAGCCTGAGCCTGAGCCTGAGCCTGAGCCTGAGCCTGAGCCTGAGCCTGAGCCTGAGCCTGAACCGGAACCTGAACCTGAGCCGGAACCTGAGCCGGAACCTGAGCCGGAACAATTATCTGTAATTTCTGACGGAAACCAACGGTTATGGAATGTTTCAGATAGTATTGAATTATGGAATATTGGCGAATTAGTAAATGTTAGATTTTATTTATCGTTTAAAACTATACCTTATAATTTATTTCAAAATAAATATAACGAAATTTATTTATATGATATAATATTTTTATACTTAATTTCAATTAATATAGATAAAGACAATATTAAAAAATTTTATATTTATAAAAATACTAATAATTTAAATGTTGATTTATATTTTTGGTTAGATTTAACTTCGAATGAATTTTTTTCAATAATACTTAATAATAATTTAAAGACAAACTTATTTAATAAAATGAATTCTTCTGAAGATTTACCAGATATTGATTTTATTAATCAAATAAATGGACCTTTAAACCAAATATTAAACCAAAATATATTATTAAGAGAAATTGCAGTACGCAATACCAATAATGATGTAAATTATATAAAAACCTCTGAATATATTAAGTCAATATTGGAAATATCTGATATTCAATCAAAATGTCAACATCAATTAAAATCTTTTTTATATGATTACGGAGATAATTTTGTTAGAAATATTCGAAATCCACCATGGTGTAATATAAAATCACCAGAGAACAGTTATCAATTATTACGCATTTTAAATGGAGAAATAGATGAGGAATTTAATTATATTATTCATAAATTATATACTATAGACGCTGAAACACCATTGATATTACAATATAGTTCATTGCAAAAATGTGTTCAACAATTGATTCTAATTCAAAAACAAAATATTGAATTTAATAAATTCCAGTATAAATCAATAGATGTAAAATATAAATTAACTAATGAAAATTCAAAATCAAAAGTAAATGAGATAATCGAATATTTTAATGTTGCTAGAGATAAATTGATAGATGAAATTGATAGTTTAAATTTAGAAAAAATGTATTTAGTAAATAGATCAATTTAATTAAATTTTATTAGTTATAGCGGTGGGTTTTATAACCTCTTATAAATTTTTTTTTATAATTTTTTACCAACATGAATAATCGTTTTCAATTATTATTTTTTAAATTTCATTTAAAGTTATACTATCATAAGTGATATAATTCATTAATATAAACAGCGTTATTTCCAATATTGAAATTTAATTTATTCTATAACATATTTTCAGATAATTTATTCTATAACATATTTTCGGATAATTTATTAAAATATTAGTTAATAAACAACTTAGTCATAAATATATCCATACCCATTTAAAATAACAATATCATTGGTTATAAATGTTTTTCATAATCAATTTTTCTCCAAATATTAATTCTTTAAAATCTCGAAAAATATATACTTTATTTTTTAGTATATTCCTCTAAATATTGTTTAATGTCAATAATATTGGTCCCAGTTTAATAAATATTATTTTTTAATCTCTGAAATATTAACAATTTTATCAATATTTTCTTCAAGTATTTTCTTTCTATTATTTATAAAATTCAAGAAATCTTTTTTAACATTAAATTTATCAAAATTTTTTAGTATATAATTCGCAGTATCCAGAATTTTTTCATAATCTTCCCATATAATATGGTCATATATATCTAAATCCTCTTGATATAAACTTAATTCACTTAATATCACTTTATTTGAAAAAACTAATCTATCACATCGTATATGTTCAAATATATTAAATACATCAAAGTTATGAACATTAATTATAATTTTACATTTTTTAATAAGTTTATCTCTTTCTTCTCCCCATCCTAAAATATTAATATATTTCCATTCAGTTTTGATAATTTTTTGCCAAATATCATATCTTTTATAAATTAAATCAATATTGTTGGATTTATCTTTTTTAGTGATTGCGTTTATTATACCAATATCGTATTCATACTGACATTCATCATTTTTTAAATTAAAATTTTCAATTGAATTAAATTGATATGGTAATAATAAAAGATTTGACTTGCAATCAATATTATTTATTTTAATATATTCTTTTAAAAATAAAATATTAGCCATTGAGAAATCAACAATAGACATATTATGTTTCATATGAGTTACGATATGGTCAACTCTTTTTTGTTCGGTAAGATGTTCTACATTTAAAAAAAAAATATTTGAATGTTTATAAAAATTTTCATTTTGTTCGGATAACCATAATTGCCCCAATATAAATATATCAGAATTATTAAAATATTTTTTAAAATTATCAAACTCTATATAATCATAAAATATATTTAATGAATTTAAGTAATCTTTAAGAACAATAAAATTATTTTTATATACAAAATATATTTTTTTTTTATAAGTTTCCGGCATATAAATTATTTTTATTTTTTTATTTTTTTTTTAATACGAATATATATTAAATTCCATATTAAAATTATTCAACTTCTTCACACACCAAATTATCTTCAACTGTATAATACTCATTGTGGCGATTATAAGGTTCTTTAACTATAAAGTAAAATAATATTCCGGTTAATGAACCTATTAAAAATCCTAAAAATATTTTTACACCATTTTTACACTCCAAATAGTATCTGGTTATAAATAATACGAATAACATAAATAATATAAAAAAAATACCCATACCAGTTAATTCAAATTTTTTACTAATTAAATAAAAAAATAAACAATAAGCTATTCCTTGAGATATTGTATCAGAAGCTCCTCTTTCATTTATAGAACTACTATAAAATGGGTTACAATAATCTTTATTATATGCGTCATATATGTCGGTTATGACCGGTTCATTATAATTACTTTTATTATTATTATTATTATTATTATCATTGAAATCTAAAAGAGTACTTAATGGATCATCTTCAAAATGTTTTCTATATATTGCGTTTATTCCCCAATTTATAAGTTCGTTTAAAATTGCACCAACGAAGAATAAAATGCCTCTTAAATCATTGTATAGTGGTGATTGAAACAGAGAAAAAATATAAATTGAATATGGAAAAATTTGTATAATTTTATGAATAAAATCAATCAAAATACTTAGGTTTATCATATTTATATATATATATTATATTAATATATAAATTCCATATTCATCAAAAATAGAAGTATTTAAAATAAAAAAAAATAATTAATTTAGTTTAATATTAAATTGATTATAATAAAATTTAACATTGTTTTTGTATTGTTTTTATAAATATAGGATATAAAATAATGATTAATAATTAATTATTAATTATTGTAATTATTTTAATAATTAATAATTAGTTAAGTTTCCCAAAATATTAGTAATCACGAATAAGATATGTAGCAAATATTCCTTGATTTAGTATGAATGTACTTACTAAAAATATTATAATTAATATGATAAAATAGTTTTTGTTTTGTTTTATAATACCCTTTGCAGAACAAATTAATATATATATTAAAAACAATACTATAAATAATGAGAATAATGAAACAGTTACTTTTCTATACATTTTTATTATTATAAAAGATTATAAATATTAATAAGGTGAATGTTAATTAATTATAAATTATTATTATAATATAATTTTAAGTAATTATATAAATTATTAATTATACAGCCATTGGTGCTGGTATAGATTCATGAAATTCATAACTACTTAATTGAATATCTTCCCATTCAAATTCTTGAATGTCTTTGTATTTTTTGTTAATAGTCAGTGTTGGGAAAGGAAATGGGTTTCTTTTACATATTTCCGATGCTTGTTCAATATGGTTATTATAAATATGTTGATCACATGTTACGATATTTAATAATCCAGGCGTAAGATGGATATCTTCCAAATTACAAATTAAATTAACTAGTAGTGCTAAATATGATATATTCCAAGGTAGCCCCAATATAGTATCAGACGACCTTATATACCCTTGTAAATTAAGTTTTTTATTTTCCGTATCGACATAAAAATTATATGTCATTAAACATGGGGTCAGTGCGACCTCATCTATAACAGTATGGTCCCATAAGTTAACCAATATTCTTCTATTTGATGGGTCATTTTTTATAAGATTAATTACATATTCCAATTGATCAAATCCTAATCCTAAATAATTTTCAGAACAACCTTTATATTGGGTTCCAAACGATCTTAATGCAAAACCATATGTTGGACCAATGTCTCCTTCTTCGTAATGATGAAGATTGCGTGAATCTAGAAATTCTCTGCTAGAATTACCGTTCCAAATTTTTACTTTATTCTTTTGTAAATCTTTAGTATCTGTCGAACCGGAAAGTATCCATTTTAATTCATAAAATACCCCTTTTAACCACATTTTTTTTGTAGTAAATAATGGGAAACTTTTTGAAAGATCAAATACCAATTTTGCACCAAAAATACTTCTTGTTCCTATACCGGTTCGATCTCTTTTATCTATACCATTAACTAATATATCTTTTATTAAATTCAGATATTGTTGTTCTTCGTTATTATTCGATTCTTCAATTTGAATTTCATTTGCGATATCTTGTTTTATTTTAGTATTAATATTATTCTCACAAATTATTTGTTTAAATTGAACCATATCTTCATCTAAATTATTAATTAAGTCGTTAATTTCAGAATTTTCCATTATATTACATAATTTAATAATTATAACTTTATATATTTTTTTAAAAATATATAAAATATATAAAATATATAAAATAACATATATGACAAGTAAAATATCAAAAATAAATTTATTAAATAAAAAAAAAAAAACTAGCAAGGTAAATATTGATATTTTAACTTATTTTAAAAATAAATTGAATAATAATTTATTCAACTTAAATAATACTGATATTTTAAATGATTTTATTCAAAAAAAAAAATTAAAAGAAATTTTTAATAATGATTTAGAATTATATAATGGTATAATCGAAAATACCGAAAAAATTGCGTTATATTTATATCCGAATACTAGTCAATGGAAAAATGATATAGTTAATTTAATAGATAATCAAATTAATATTCAGGGAAATATTAAAGAAGTATTAGGGGAAATATTAGAAGAAGTGGATAATCTTTTACTTGAAGTAAAATCTATTTCAGAAAATAAACAACAAAATATTGATATTATTTGTTCTAAAATATTAAGATTATACCAAACACTTACATCGACGAATAAAACTTTATTAAATGATATTACATATGCAATACCTTTAAATATAATTCAAAATTTTGGTAATAAATTAGTTTTATCTAAAAATGTTCAAATAAGTGCTTCAGGTATATACAATGCGGAAACATCAAATAATCAATTAGAAAGAGAAGCAAACCAAAGTTCTATAGAAATATATAAATTAATAAATGCAAATATTGAAAATAATAATATATTTTTATATGATAATTTTATATTAAATAATAATAATGATAATCAAGATAACCCTGGAGGTTTTGAAAAATCAGTGAATTTTGGTTGGTTCAAATTAACTAATTATAAGAAAATGGAATATATATTGAATAGTACTCAAAATTTACAATTATCTAATGAAATAAATAAAAATTACTATTTTTTATTTCCAGAAAGTTTAAATATTTTTATCCGATTTCAAAATTTGGTACAAATAGAAGAGGATAGTACCAATTATATAATGACTAGTGGTGGATATATTCTTAATTCCGATTCGAATATAGATATAAATGAATTTAGAATAAAAAAATCATTAATAGATAATTTAATAATTCTTATTAATATGCAAAATTTTTATATTGAAAATAATATTATTATTAAAAAAAAAATTATAAAAAACTTCGATACTCTTGAATATAAAATTAATATTTATAGAGAAAATATTGAAAATATAATCGATAATAAAATATCAGCACTTAATAATGAATTAGAGGAAATACCTATTAAAATTGCACTAATAGTGAATAGTGCTTATTAATTTTCTAAATAAAAAAAAAAGAGGAGTAATTTATTATATAGATATTAAACATGGGCTATAACTCGAAGGTACGAAGATTGATTGATAAGCGAAAGGAAATGAATGATTTATCAATTAAAATGCTTGATTATTTAAATAAATTTAGATTAGGATTCAAACAAGGTACTTTCAATATAAGATTATTGACTAATCGTTCATCTGAGAAAGATTTAACTCAGGCTTTGGGTGAGATTCAATATAAAAACTTAGTATTAATGGCAAATGAAATTGTAAAATTATTAGTAAATAATAGTTATGAATTGAAAAAAAGCGTAATAGAATATGTGAATTCTTGGATATTTATTCAAAAACAGATTTTAAACTCATTACTTTATTCATTTGATATTGCTAAACAAATGTTATCATTATCTATAATTTGTCAAAGTATTATGCAACCACAAGAACGATTATTGGTAATTAGAGAAATGTATAAATTACAAATAATATTGATTAACAATTTTATAAAATTATTAGGGCCTAACGGTAAAGAATTATTTACTGATAAATCATATTTGCATACCGATGGATTTATTAATTATAACAATAAACAAGTAGATTTGTCCGGTAATATTAATTTGGTGTACACGACTACCAAAACTTCTGATAAATATAGAGTAAGTTTAAGAAATTATAAAGATGTCTTATTAAATTGGGTATATTATGGTCCAAATAGTGATAAATTAACTGGGAAATATTCGAGATTTACATTCTCTGCTCAAGATAATAGTATAGAAAATACTGATAATACCTTAACACATATTTCTGATAATTGGTGTGATGTATCAACATCCGTAAATGCATACAGAACAGCATTTATATTAAACGGAGATATTGAAAATTCCACGATATCTGGCTCAAATTCATATCAATCTTGGGAATGGGAATATAGTGGTTATACAACGATTCTCGATAATACTCAACAAGAGTTTACTAATAAAAATTTACTTAAATCTAATATTTTAACAAGTATATCAAAATGTATTAGTGCTCAACAAGATTATATAATGTATAATGAAAAGGAATTAGAATCATGTATTGATAGTCAAAAAATTAATTACTTAAAAGCAGAAGAAATCGAGAAAGATATTGAGAATATTATTGAATCATCTATAAGTATACTAGAAGATAGGGCAAATTTATATTCGCTTTTAGCAGTATCTGAAGCTACAAAATTAATTTAATTTAATTTAATTTATAATAAAATTTATAATATTAATATATAAATATGATAAATTTTATTATTATTTGTTTAATAACCATAATATTATTATTATATAATAATTACCAAATTGAGAATTTTACATTAAATAATAATCAAAAAAAAAGAATTATCGATATTATTCTTAAAAATAAAAAAATGGATAGAAAAGTTAATGAATTATTAATTAAAACTGAAGATTTTGATAGATATTATAGTTTATTGGAAGATATTTTATAAAAGAGAAATTTATAAAAAAGAAATTTATAAAAAAGAAATTATTTATTTAACTATATTCTTTTCAATATTTTTCCTTATACTATAAATACTATTCTTATAATTTATATCTAAATCTAAAGCATTTTTAAGGAGATTTCCACATTTGTTATTAATAAAAAAATATCTTTTGTCTGAATCATCTAATAAATTATTATCTTTTATATATTTATAAATTTTTTTCCATACATAATTTCTTGTTGTGGTATCTGAATCTATTTTTAGAAAGTCTTTTAATTTTTTACTTACTTTGATTGGTATAGTAAATCCATTAAACGATTCTTTTCTTTTCTTTTTAATATTATTTTTCTTTTCATTTTTTAAATTATCTTTTAATTCTTTAATTTTATTTACACTATTTTTCCACACTTTTTTTAATTCATTTAATTCCTTAAACTTTTGTTTTACTAAATTTCTAAATTCATTACATTCTTTTTCTGTTTCTTTTATATTATTAGATAAACTATTAATTTTATTCTTCTTATTGGTCATTTATAACTTAGAATATATATATATTTATTGATTATGTTTTATTTTCTAGATATATAATTCGCTTTATTTATCTACTTTTAATAATTGTATAAAATAAAAATTATGAAATGTATTAATATTATATATTTCTTATCAATAATATTTATTTTATATATATTATCGGTTTATTATTTTAAACATAAACATAAATTTTGGTCTCAACAACCCGTAACTCAAAATTATAAATTTAATATAACAGAAGGAATAATAACCAATAATTTAATTACTGCAAATAAAATTTCTAATAAATTTAAAATACAAATTAATAATGTTAATATAAAAAAATTGTCTGATTTTTTAAAGAATAATTATTTTCTGAATAATGTCAATAAATATATTTATTCTGTTGAATTTATAAAATGGTTATTTAATTATAATATATCATTTAATAAGATAATTACAATAACTGATAATACTAAGATAATTGGCTCTATAACTTCAAAATTAAATAATATTGTATATAAAGATGAAAATATAAAATTATCATATGTTGATTTTTTATGTGTATCAAATGATTATAGAAATATGAGGATTTCGCCAGATTTAATAACAAATATTGCCAATTTGAATAATTTGAATAATATAAAAATATTTATGTTTAAAATAGATAAATCCCCTCTTCCATTTAGATATATTTGTAAAATGACATATTACCAATTAAATTTTGAGGATTTTGAATGTAAAAATAAAGAAAATAAAGAAAATAAATTAAAATTAATTAATGATGAAAATTTGGTGAACAGTTATAATTTTTTTAATAATAATATTAAGAAATATAAGTTGTATCCAAATTATTCTTTATTTGAATTTAAATATTATTTTGTAAATGACAACATTTTATTATTTATAAAAGAAGATATTAATAGAGAAATTATAGCATTATCAATAATAGTTAAACATACTACTTTTTTAAATAATAAAAATATAAATAATTTTGAGTTATTATATTATATAAATAACGAAGATAACAATGAATTTTTAGAAGCTATAATTGATTATCTTAAAAATATTGGGAAAAACTTAATAGTACTTGATATTATGGAAAATAAAAAATTTATAGATAAGTATAATTTTATAAAAGGGATGAATTGTTACTACCAAATGTATAATTATAATATTGTTATACCATTTTATCCGAATGAAGTTGCAATAAATTACATATGATTTTTTTTTAAAAAAATTATTTTTTCCATACTGAACAATTTTGAGTAAATCCACTCATATAGTCTAAAAAGCCTTCATCAACTGTTTCATCATTTTTGCGAAGTTTTGTATAACAATCACTTGTTTCATCCTTTACCATATTACAAGACCCATCTTTTCTGAAATAACATTTTTTATCAACATCACTATAATGTATTCCACCACAATCTGTATTATTGTTACATTTTGTATAACAATCGCGAATATTTTCCCGAGATACTTCTAGGTAATTTTGTCCATCTATTTCTAAATCGTTATTATCTTGACATTTATTAATTATTTCTATACCAACTCTCATAGCAATTCTTCCATACCAAGATTGTGGTAATATACGTACATATCTTGTTTCAACTTGATCCCTCAATATACTAGTACTTTTAGTTTTGTTATAATCATTTTTACGATTACCATTAAATATTCTGCTATGATCAGTCCAATTTTCACCATCTAAACTAGTTTGTATTTTATAAGTTGTAACATACTCATTATGATTTCCTCTCGTTTGTGTTATAATTCCACTCAACCATGCGTTATAACCAATATCTAATTGTATAAATTCATTTTTACTGTTTTTTTTAGCGAGCCATCCGTATTTACCGTCTAATTGTGGATTACTATAAGTTTGATTATATGGGTCACTAGTATTATAATTATTTAAATTATCATCTGCAGTAATTATTTCATAATGTATTTTTTTACTACCACATGAATTATTCTTATTTAAATTATAAATAAATGTCCCAGTATTATCAGTTTCAGTTACCGTGTTAGGTGTGTTGTTTGGAATAGATACTCCATCACTTGTGTGGCTCTCCATATTATTGTTATTGGGGTTTACTTGCTGTCTAACAATATTCTTTATATTTTCTTGAACTACCATTGATGTACCTGCGTTAGATGCGGCTTTACCTGCGGATTGAATCTGTTGTTCAATAGTTGCATCAGATTCTCGCGCAGCTTTTGCCGCAGCAATTGCCTGATCTTGAGCAGAACCACCGTTTCTTTCTACTTCTCTAGCTGCTTCTTCTGCTGCAACTTCATAATTAGCAATATTATCACTGGGTTCAACTTTTTCTTTGATATCAGATGAAGGATAATCATCACTAGATTGTTTTAAATCATCAGGTTCCATTTGTGAAATATTCTTAACTATCGGAATATTTACATTTTCTGGACTTTCATTCGTTAATTTATCGCCATCGACTGTTCTGATAGTAATGAATTCGGGATAATGAAAAGATTCACTTACATTTTTATTATTAATATAAATTATAGCACCAATTACAATCAATCCACATAATATTACTAAAAAAATAGATTTATTTTTTTTTAAAATTTTTTCTAAATCTTTTAACATATTTTTTATATATTATAAATATATATTTTTATTTATTAAAATTATATATTATTATAAATTTAATTGTGTATTATAAATTAATTATTAGATTTTAATCTAATAATTATAGTAAATGGGTAAATATTTAGATAAAAATATAAATTATATTATTTATATTTTAATATTTATTATCATATTTACAATGATAGTAAAAAAAAAATATATTGAAAATTTTTATATAAAAAAAACCAAAGAAAAACATAAAAATAATAAAATTAAATATATTGTAGCCTCAGATAACCGCTTTAAAAAAAAATGTAAAGGTAGTTCAACCGAATCATATGCCCAGGTAACTAATAACTATCCATTAGATTATCGTAAATATATTAACAAATATCGATACAATTATATATTCAAACCAAATAATACAAATAATAAAATTAAAATTAAAAATTTTGAAAACATACTTAACATTGATCCAAAAAATTGTAATAGAGTTAATTTTTGGAATTCAGATACGAATTAAACTATAACATTTTACCTCCTATGAAGTTTGAAATATGTCTTATAATTATAAATAAAATATATATACTTATATATATGATGAAATATGATGAAATAATTTCATTCGGTTCCAATTGTTGTCCTGGATTATCTTTAAGAAATCTGAATAAAAAAAAACACGTATCCATTTGACTGGGTAAGAAATAATTCAAAAATTATATATGATGTTTTAGTAAATGGAAAAGATTAAATATTTAACTTTTAATAATAAAAATATTTCTAATGATTTTTATGTTAAAAATTTACATTATTTTACTCATAGAAGTTTTAAAGGTTCTCATATAAATTATTACGGACAACACTTTACACATTATACAAATTTAAAAACAGAAGAACTGATAACAAAATTTAATCATTATTTAGATAGATTTTTTAATTTATTGAATTCCAATAAAAAAGTATTATTTATTCATTCAAATGAAGAATATATTTACCATAAAAAATCTAGAGATGATAAAGTAATTTTGTATGATTATTTATGTAAAATTAATGATATAATTAAAGAAAAATACCCTAATTTTATGTTTGAAATAATTAATATAGATATAAATAATACATTTGAAAATTACAAAGATATTACAAATTTAAATATGAATTATGATTTATCTTTGTCGGATAATTGTGAACATCATACCCCCAAATTCTATGATATATATAGAAATAATATTACTGATATTATAAATAAATTTTTTAGAGAAAAGTCGGCGTTTTAAATGGTCAAAGGTGTAAAAAAGATTAAAAACTCGTTAAGTTTATTTTAGTGACATAATAGATTCTACTCTGATACAATAGAATAAAATCGGATTTGATCGAACACTTATAACTTTCTTGCATTTTTTTTTTTCATCTAACGAAAAATTAGCCAACGGGTTACCCGAACTTCATAGTATTGGTGTCAACGAATAGAATATGTATTTATGGATAATATAACAGTGCTAATATTATCAAAGAACTTAATCAACTTCTACTTTAGAATTAAGTTCTGTATTAAGTTCTGTATTAAGTTCTGTATTAAGTTCTGTATTAAGTTCTGTATTAAGTTCTGTATTAAGTTCTGTATTAAGTTCTGTATTAAGTTCTGTATTAAGTTTGGTATTAAGTTGTTCATTACATTTTTTTTTAAAAAAATCAAAAATATTCTGTTTTTTTATTAAATTTAAAATATCGTCAGTGAAATCATTATTAAATTTACCATTAGTAATAATGAATATACCAAAAACAATACCTAATATAAAGGGAAATAAGTTTATTTTATCAATTAAAAATCCAAAGAGAAACATAAACCAATATTTATTAAAATAAGTCATTAATATTGATAATGGTTATAAACTTTAATTAATTACCGATTTTAATTATAAAAATATTATTATTTTTTATATGTTATTGTATTTTTGTTAATTTTTTTATAAAAAGTTAGATGTATTTAGTTATAATATTCAGTTTATTGAAAGACTTTATCAAGTTAATATCAAAAAAAAAAATTGAAATCTTAAAAATCAAATAATGTGTAACAAGTCAAAAAACAATACATTTACACATCATGGTTCAATATTGTGATATAGTTGATACAGATTTAATTTGGTATCATTGTAAAAATGAGTTATATAATTTATTAATATTGTATTCGTTAATAATTTTCATATTTTCTATAAATAAATTAATAAATGAGTGTATATTTACTAGAAGTCGTACAGTAATCATATTATTAAATATAATATTATATTTGTGTTTTAGGAATTATTTATCAAATAATATGTTTAATGAATTACAAATTAATCATAACAATATTACTCATAGTAACAATATTTTTATAAAACTAAAGGTAATTGAATCTAAATATAATGATATAATAAAAAGTAATGAACATATTAATAGTATTCAAAATGACGTGGACATTATAAAAAATAAATATAAAGCATTACCAGATATTAATAAAGTAAATGATATAATAAAAAGTAATGAACATATTAATAGTATTCAAAATGACGTGGACATTATAAAAAATAAATATAAAGCATTACCAGATATTAATAAAGTAAATGATATAATAAAAAATAATGAACATATTAAGAATGACATCGACATTATAAAAAACAAATCTTATATTCCGGAGTTTGTAAGAATGACTCAGAAGGGTAAGGATCATCCCGGGTATAATATTTTTAATATGATTATAACACAGAACCCGAAGAAATTAGTTAAAGGATGGTTGCCTGGTGAAGAAATTTTAACATGGTTTCATTATTTAACCAACGAATGGGGTAGTTCTCAGAGAACACATATTTTAACAACAATGGGGCGTGAAGTTGGTTATGATACACACAGAGAATGGAAAACAGATTCTCCAAAATTAAGTGGAGAAGCGATTGAACTGAGTGATGAGTATATGAAAATTGCTGAAAAATATCCAAAAAATTTAGGTATTACAGGGCAAGATGGGGAACGAACACAGTTTTTTGCAAAATTATTAAACATATTTAGAGAATATAATAAATAGTTAATTTATACTAGAACTAGATGTAATTATTGACCCAATAATTACAAATAACGCATATAATGATTTTAAAATTAAAAAAAAAGAGCATAATACAAAATATCCTAGCAGACCAGACCGAGAAACTATTGAATATTATAGTACGATAAATTATTTAGAACTACATAAACCGTCTGAAAATTCGTATACCTTATATAATTCTGGGAATTATCCAGGATATCGTTTAGGAGATACCATGAGTTATACATATAATCTAAAACTATAAGGACTCAAACTGATAATTTACACGGAAGAGATTTAGTAATTTAAAATATTAAAAATATAACCCTTAATAATATTAAACGAGAAAATTGAATTTTACAAAAAAGATGAATTAGAATTAATAAAAATACTATAAATTAAATTTATCTAAATATAGTATAATTAATATAAATAAATTTCTTCATTAAATATAATTTTTTATATATTAATTATTATTTTTGCATCCTAGAATTTGAAGTATAAATTTATATTATACTTTATCTGAATACATATGCTACTTTATTATAATCCTTTTCAAAATAATATTCTTATTCTAAATTTTCTCCATTTATTTCATTTTGTAAATTTATCAATTTAGACATTGATGTTTTCTTTTTTATTCTACTAAATACTTTATTTTTATGTTTTTTTGATATGAATATTACTCTTCTTTTCAGATCACACATTCTATTGATACTTTTTCAAAAGTATCGCAAAACTCTTATAATTGTAGAGTAGTAGCTGTATTATTTATTGGTTTAATTATAAAATATATAGATTCATCTATTATATTCTTAAAAAATGATATAGGATGTAATTCTGGTAATACTACTCTTTCTCTATTTACTTTTTCTTTATATTTTTCTAATTTTTTCAATATAATTTTTTCAATTATATCCATATTTTCTAGAGTAGCACATGTTCTATAATATACTACTTTATGATCCTCTGATTTATTATAATTAGTTAATCTTTTAGTTAAATTTGTTGCTTTTCCTAAAATATATATTCTTTTTTTTTCTAATTCATATGTAGTTAAAAGATATATAACATTTTCTTCTTTATATTGAATTCTAGGTTGTTTTTTCAATATTTTTTTTTGTAATTTTTTTATATAAATATTTTTTGATTTATTTTCTATTAGAATTTTTTTATTTAATAAAATATCTGATATCCATTTTGATACTTTTACATCAAATTCAGGAGATATCCATTGTGCTATATTTATTGCAACTTGTGGATGAACCCATGTATGATTATTTATTATTGTATTAATATTATTATCATATTTTATTAAATGGTCTATGGGAATTCCCATAGTACCTGATAAACAGGATAAAAAATTTATTGTTTTTGATAATCTTTTCCAATCTCCGAATAATTTATTATTTGCTTTACATAAATTAGTAACATCTACATAATTATCTTGCTTTCTAGAAACTATTGTATATCCTTCTTTTATTTCTAAATTTATTAATTTATTATTTATTTTTTCAGTTGCTTCAATATTATTATTTAAAAAATTCTCAACTTCGTTATCAAGATTAAATTTTTTATATGATTCTTGAAGTAATTCCAAATCTTTATTATTAGCAATAACAATAGTTTCTAATATTTGTATTTCTTCTCTCATTTGATTTATTTGTTCTAATAATTTATTTACTACTTCCTTTTCTTCTTTCTTTTGTTCT